>OBJT01000270.1_pt1 | contig 13775 bp, 13 predicted proteins | sample 1519861 | NCBI WGS metagenome assembly OBJT01 (sample SAMN02401118, study PRJEB22541) | soil metagenome, isolate JX
ATCGACAGGCCGATGATGATCAAAAACGCTCCAAACAGGAACCGCTGCAGATCGATCGTTTCGAGCGGCGTCAGTGTGAAGTGGAGCAGGACGACAAGCAACGTGATCGGCAGCACGGACTGCAGGACTTCCCTTAATTTTTCTGTAAATATACGCATAGATTCATTCCTTTCATAGTGATGTTATAATGTTGAATAGAAATATTCATACATTAAACATAACATGCCAACTATTAAATAGGAAGTAAAACGCACCCTTTTGAAGGGCATTGGGCAATTTTCCGATGCTTTAAGGAAATTTGCCCGGATTCGATGGTCACTAGAGCCAACCGTTTTACTTTGACGGAAGCGCTCCAAAGCATTAGAATAAAGGAAACAACAGGGTTTCATGAAGGATGATTATTATGAATATAAAAAACAAAAGCCTGCTGAAGACTGCCGTTTTGGCGGGCGCAGCGGCATACCTGCATCTCCAAAACACTTGGATCCAGAAAACCGAGTACACGATTCCGGTCAAAAACCTTGCGCCGGAAAACGAAGGGCTGAAGATTGTCCAGCTATCCGACATCCATTTGCCGAAAGAAAAAATCGATCTGGACAAGCTGATCGAGATGACCAAAGAAGCGGATCCGGACTTCATCTTTCTGACCGGCGACCAGATCCAAGGGGATCATCCCTTTGATCCCTCGGTGGCGGAAAAACTGTTCCGGAAATTGGCTGCGATTGCACCGACCTATGCCATCACCGGGAACCATGACCGCCATTCGCCGATGTTCCACATTGCGGTGGATATGTACAAGAAAACTGGGGTCCGCTTTCTGGACGATGAAGCGGTCAGCGTCCTTGCAAAGGGACGGAAGCCTGTCGTGATTATGGGGCTGAGCGACAAAAGCGCAGCCATCCAGAAAATCACCAAGGACTTCCTGAAGAAGATCAGGCTGAGAAAAGATTGGCAAGGGCAAACGCGCCTTTTGCTGGCGCACCGACCTGAACATTTCCTGAAGTACCATGTCAATCCGGAGAAATCAGCTGACATCACGTTCGCCGGCCATGCGCACGGCGGCCAGATCCGCATCCCTAGACTGGGCGGACTTTACGCTCCGGGACAAGGCCGGATGCCGCAGCATACCGAAGGGGTCTATCTGTTGCCGACAGATCCGGATAAGAAACTGGTCGTCAGCCGCGGCATCGGCGGAGCTTCTTTCCCGTTCCGCATCAACAACCGCCCGGAAATGGTCATCGTGACCCTGACGAACGGCTCCGTTTCAGAATCCTTGTAGGCAAAACCGTGTTGGTTGCCTGAAAGCGGAGAGGGAAAAGTTTTCCCTCCGGTTTGTTATGAAAGCGCATTAATAATTTTTGTATTTCTGACGGAATTGCGTTACACTTAAGGTAATAAGTAGAAGGAGCGTGGATTATCATGGTAAAGAGCGCAATGGATAGAATGCCTTTGAATGACGGTTTTACAATCCCCGGTATTGGATACGGTACATGGAACGTGAGCAATGATGAAGCTGAGGAGCTAGTCTTCATGGCCATCATGCGCGGATTCCGCCTGATTGATACAGGCAGCATGTACGGAAACGAAGTCGGCGTAGGCCGCGGTATCCATAAAGCCATCAACGCAGGAATTTCCAGAGATGATATTTTTGTCGTGACCAAACTCGGTAAAGACGACATGGGATATGAAAAAGCAACAGACGCTATCCGTGCCAGCTACGACCGTCTCGGACTGAAATACATCGACTTGTTCCTGATCCACTTCCCAAGCCCTGACGAAAGCGTAACAGCAGCCACTTGGAAAGCTCTGGAGGAAGCCAAGGATTCCGGCATCGTCCGCAGCATCGGCGTCTCCAACTTCATGCGCGGAGACCTGAAGGACTTGTTGGGGAATTCCCGCATCAAACCAGTCGTGAACCAATTGGAAATCAATCCGTTCAATCTCATGGAGGAAGTGGACGATTTCGGCTACGACAACAACATCATGACGATGGCCTACAGCCCATTGGCTAAGGGAAGAGCCCTAGAAGACGGCAAAGTCATGAAAATCGCTGAAAAATACAACAAAACTCCGGCGCAGATCGTTTTGAAATGGGCCGTGCAGCGCGACCTCATTCCGATTCCGAAAACAAAGGATGCCGACCGCATGAAAGAAAACCTTGATCTGTTCGACTTCACCTTGACGGATGAGGAATTGGAAAGAATAACCCGCATCAAGAAAGACAGCAACTTCGTTAGGGGGCACCAAGACCACAATCTGGGCAAGAGAATCGGGGTCGACACCCATAACATCAAGTGATGCCAATCAAATCAAAGCTGGGGCTTCCGGGTCTCCAGCTTTTTTTGGATGTGAACCTTGATTTGAAGAAGGACGTGCTGAATGCAAAATATCCACAAGAAAAATGAATTGTTTTTTGCTCTGATCTGGATCGCCATCTACGTCATCAGCATCAGCGCCGCCGATGGGCTGTCCGAACAGTTCGGGATCCCCAAAGTGGTCACGTTACCTGTGACGCTAGTGTTTAGTCTTTTTCTGTACGGATGGATCCGCAAGAACAAACTGCAACAATACTACGGGCTCCAACCGGTCGCATCCACCGATTACCGCAAGTATCTGTATTTTTTGCCGCTCTTTGTCCTGTCGACCGCCAACCTGTGGAACGGTGTCGTCTTTGAACATTCTTTCCTTGAAACGGCCTTATTCATTGCCAGCATGGTATTCATAGGATTTCTTGAGGAAGTCATCTTCAGGGGATTCCTGTTCAAAGCCTTGTCCAAAAAAAGCATCCGCTCGGCGTTGCTCATCTCCAGCATCACATTCGGGATGGGCCATATCGTGAACCTGCTGAACGGTGCGGCTTTTCTTCCGACCCTGCTGCAGATCGGCTACGCGACCGCAATCGGTTTCCTGTTTACTGTGTTGTTCTTGAAGACAAAAAGCTTATGGCCGGGCATCTTTGCGCATGCGGTAATCAACGCGTCAAGCATCTTTGCCGTGGCAGGCGATGGCTCCGTTCAGATCATCGGCAGCCTCGTAATGGTTGTCCTTTCAGTGGGATACGCGCTTTATCTTTTAAAGTTCCTACCTGAAAAATGATATAATAGCTGTAAATATGCAGAACAAGGGTGGAATAAATGAATTTTTATTATGATGAAGAAGCGATACGCTATCTGAAAGCCAAAGATCCGATCCTGGCAGATATCATCGATCGGATCGGACCGATAGAGCGGCCGATCGATGCGGATCTGTTTTCGGCGCTCATCAACAATATCGTCGGCCAGCAGATCTCGATGAAGGCCCAGGAGACCGTCTGGAAAAGGATGCTCGCTGCTTTCGGAGCGATTACGCCTGAGAATCTTTGCCGAGTGAGCGTCGAAGAAATCCAGCAGTGCGGCTTGTCGATCCGCAAAGCGACTTACATCCGTGAAGCGGCCGAAAAAGTCCTTTCCGGCGCATGCGACCTGGAGGCGCTGAAGGACATGAGCGACGAAGCGGTCATCGCCGAGCTGTCGCAACTGCGCGGCATCGGCAAATGGACAGCCGAAATGCTGCTGATCTTTTCGATGGGCCGTCAGGACGTGCTGAGCTGGGACGACCTCGCCATCCATCGCGGACTGCGGATGGTTTACCATCACCGCAAAATCACGAAGCAGCTGTTCCAGAAATACAAACGGCGTTACGCGCCATACGGATCGGTTGCGAGCCTCTATCTGTGGGAAGTCTCCGTCGGCGTCCTGCCGGATCTGAAGGACTTCGCACCGCTGACGGAAGCCGAAAAAAAGAAACGCCTGAAGCAGCGGCAAGAGCTGAAACGAGCGGAAAAGCCAATCCTATAAAATGGATAACGCCAGCATCCCATCTGCACCGGGATGCTTTTTTGCATCTGTTGCGGTTTGCGCCCTGAAAAGAGGGTATCAATAAGCAATCCGCCTCCGATTAGTGTAGAATGGGGTTAGAATGTTTCAAAAGACAACAATGAATGAGGGGATAAAGCCATGATCAGATTAGGCATCATCGGAACGAGCAGCATTGCGCATGAATTCGCCACAGCGGCAAAAGCATCCGGACAATTCGAAATAAAAGCGGTATACAGCCGCACCCAGTTCAACGCCCAAAGTTTCGGGGAAGGCTACGGCGCCGACCTGTTCGTCACGGAGTTGGACAAATTCACAGCTTTGGAGGAAGTGGATGCCATCTACATCGCATCGCCGAACAGCCTCCATTTCGAGCAAGCCATGTCGGCCATCGCGAACGGCAAGCATCTCATCGTCGAGAAGCCGATCTTCTCGAATACAAAAGAATGGGAAGCTGCCTTCTCCGCGGCGAAAGCCAACAATGTTTTCCTGTTTGAAGCCGCCCGCCACCTGCATGAACCGAACTTCGAACTGGTCAGAAATGAAATCGCTAAGTTGGGTGAAATCGATGGCGCCAGCTTCACTTATGCAAAATACTCCTCCCGCTACGACCAGGTGCTGGCCGGCGAGGAACCGAACATCTTCTCGCTGGAATTTTCCGGCGGGGCGCTCTCCGATTTGGGCGTATACTTGCTGTACGCTGCCATCGCATGGTTCGGTGTACCGGAAGAAGTCGATTATGCCGCCAAGAAAATCCAGACGGGCGTGGACGGAGCCGGCACGATGCTGCTGAAATACCCGTATTTCACAGCCAGCCTGCACACCTCGAAAATCTACAATTCCTTCGCTGATTCAGAAATCTACAGCGGCAAAAAAACAATGATTCTCGATGGCGTCAATATGATCCAATCGGTCGAACTTGTGGACGGCGAGACCGAGGAACGTTACCAATTGGCCGAAAAAGCGTCCGGACATTTCATGGATGACGAGGTCCGTGCCTTCGCGCGCGTCTTGAATGATCCGGAAAATCCTGATACTATAGAAGACTACGAACGTTGGACGCAAATCAGCCGAGACGTCAACCGGACAATGGAGGCTTTGCGCAAAAAAGCGGGCATCGTTTACCCGGCGGATTTAGATGAGGCGTAGATCAGATCGATGCTCCCGCAAGAGGTATGCACCGCAGCTTAAGAACAGGCTGCATTATAAGAAATGAGGAAATGAATGATGATGATGGAAGAAATGGCAATGCCATTCGAAAAATACTGGCACGAGATGAGTTTCCAGTTGCCGACACCGATCCAGGAGAATGTCTTCAAGCCGTTGATGGATGGCAAAGATGTCGTCGGCCTATCGCCGACCGGTACCGGTAAAACGTTGGCTTATGCCATCCCGTTGCTGCAGAAAACGGAAGCCAACAAGGAACTGCAATTGTTGGTGCTCGTGCCTTCGCAGGAATTGGCGCACCAAGTAGGGCATGTCCTTTCTGAATGGGGTTCCCTGAAGGACTTGAGCGCGCAAGTGATCATCGGCGGCGCGAACGTGGGCCGTCAGATCGACAAGCTGAAGGAAAAGCCGGAAATCGTGGTCGGAACACCGGGACGACTGCTGGAATTGGCCAACCAGAAAAAACTGAAACTGCACAACATCAAGACGGTCATTCTGGATGAAGCGGATTACCTGATGCAGGAAGAACATCTGAATGCCTTGCGCGAGTTGATCAAAAAAATGCCGGGTTCCCGTCAGATGGGTTTCTTTTCGGCTACGAACAGCGAAAACCTGAAGGATATCCAAAAATGGTTCAACACCGAGCCGCTGTGGTTCGATACGACCAAAGAAGGCCAGTTCATGGACCAGACCATCCATGGTTTCATCGAGGCTCCTACGCGCAAGCGTGCTGAAATGCTGCGCCGCTTGGGCAACCTTGAAGGGATGCAGGCGCTCGTTTTCGTTAATTCTACACAGGAACTTGATTATTTGGCGGGAAAACTGCAGTTTGAGGGCATCAATGTCCGGATGCTGCACAGCGATTACGGCAAGGCCCAACGCAAAAGCGCCATGGATGAATTCCGCAAAGGCAATGTGACCTTCCTGCTGACGACGGATGTTTCCGCCCGTGGGATCGACATCCTGGATCTGCCGTATGTCATCCATTACGATCTGCCGCTTTCGAAGGAAACCTATCTGCACCGCTCCGGACGTACGGGCCGGATGGGCAAAAAAGGGGTTGTGCTGTCTTTGGTGAATGACCGCAACAGCCGCGATATCAAACGCTTCGCGCCGCATCCGGATGAAGTGAAAGAATTCTTTATCTACGGCGGGGAACTCGTCGACCAACTGCCGAGCCGCGAAGAACGCGCAGCCGTCCGCGATGCACAGAAACCGGCCGCAGCCAAAGCAGCCAAAATCCAGAAAAAAGTTGCCTTGAAAGAGGAAGAGACTGCGAAGGAAGCAGTTGCCAAAAAAACGAAAAAGAAAAAAATCCGCTCCAAAGATCAGAAGAACAAAGGTGCGCGCCGCAAGCCAACAGAGAAAAAACTGTCTGAATAACTGAAGAACTTTCCGCATTCTGCCGGAAGGACAGCCCGGATCCGCGCCTGCGGGGGCTGTTCCCGGCTGAGTGCGGATTTTTGTGTTCGTCGTGATAGGGGCCGCAACTCCGGCCAAGCCGGCGGTCGCCGTAGGACAGCACGAACAGTCAGATTTCCTTTCTCGGTCCGTTGCGGCGAGCCCCGTGCACCTGTATAATCAAAGTCAAAGAACCAATATGTATACGGATACGGAACAAAGTCCGCTATGCAGCACAAGAAAGGGGTGGACGCTATCCATGGTCACCATCAATGACATCGCCAAAATGGCCGGTGTGGCGAAGAGCACCGTTTCCCGCTATCTGAACGGCGGGGCGGTCAGCGAAAAAACAAAGGCGAAGCTGGATGAGATCGTCGCCGAGAACGACTATAAACCGAACAAATTTGCACAAAGTCTGAAAGCGAAACGCACGCATATGATCGGGACGATCATTCCGCGTCTGAATTCCTTTGCGACGAATGAAGCGCTACGAGGCTTGGAGAACAGTCTGCGCCTTTCCAAAAACCAACTGTTGATCACGAATGCGGACCAGAGCCGGGAGCGCGAAATCGAAGCCATCACCACCTTGGCGAAACAGCGGGTCGACGGCATCGTCTTCTTTGCGGCGGCCATCACGCCGGCCCATGTGAAGGCGTTTGAAGAGGCTGATGTTCCGGTCGTCATCGTCGGGCAATCGCATCCTGATTTCCATTGCATCATCCATGACGACGAGAAGGCGGGGCATTCGGTAGGGGCCTATGCGGTGGCGAACGGGCACAGGAACATCCTTGTCTTCGGGGTCGATGAATCCGATAAGGCGGTCGGGGTGACCCGGCGCAACGGCATCGAGCAGGCTTTCGAAGGACACGACATCGAATACACCTTCGTCAAAACCAGCTTTTCAATGAAGGACGCCTACGAAAAGGCGCTGGAAATCCTCCCGCAATCAAAAGCGACCTTCGTGATCGGCGCAACCGACAATATCGCGATCGGGGTCATGCGCGCTGCCCACGAACTGCAGATCGAAATACCGGATCAGCTTTCCTTGGCGGGGTTCGGCGGCTATGAAATCACCGAAGCGGTCTATCCGCGCATCACAACCGTGCATTATCCTTTCCAGGAGTCCGGCGAATTGGCGGCAAAAATCCTGATGGAACTGATTCTGGAAAAAGAAGTCGACCGGATCCAAAAGCTCGATAACCAGCTGCTGGTAAGAGAATCCACAAGCAGAAAAGACTAGCTCCAGCCTATATGACGAGCAGCAGATGGCAACAATTAAAGACCCTCAAGCAAACTTAAATGCTTGAGGGTCCTTTTTTTGATCCGTACGCAAAAACAGAAAAAGTGCAAACCCATGCAACCGCTCCAAAAACACCCAAATCGTCAGGGACATAAGTTTTCGTCGTCTTTTTCATTGTTACCCTTAATATTTAAAGGGTTGACATAATTTTCCGCCTATGCAATTATTGATGCAAGTACAATATCAGAACGAATGGAGAATGATGATGAGCGAAAAAGAGACTGTTTTATCCGTAAAAAATGAAGAGCGAGCCAGCAGCAAACTGACTACGAAGGAGATGGTTTTGTGCGCCTTGTTCGCCGCACTGATTGCGGTCGGCGCCTTTATCCGCGTGCCGGTTCCGGTCGTGCCGTTCACCTTGCAGTTCCTTTTCACGATGCTGGCCGGCGTGTTGTTGGGCGGAAGGCTCGGGGCAACGAGCGTGTCGCTTTATCTGCTGATGGGCCTGGCCGGTCTGCCCGTGTTCGCTGAAGGAGGCGGCATCGGCTATATCCTGAAACCGAGCTTCGGATACTTGATCGGCTTTTGCGTCGGCACCTATGTGACAGGCGTGATCGCGCATAAGGTTGCGCAACCGTCGTTCCAGCGACTGCTGCTGGCCAGCCTGACCGGTTTGGGCATCGTGTATGTGTTCGGGCTGATCTATTACTACATCCTCTGTAATTACGTCATCGGTGCCCCGATTGCAATGGGACCGCTGTTCCTGTACGGCTTCCTTTTGTCCGTGCCCGGCGACATCGCGCTCTGCTTCCTGGGAGCATCACTCGGCAAACGGTTGATCCCGGTCATCCGAAAAGGGCTTTAGGAAAGGTAGGACTATAAGAATGACGACAATGGAAGCAATCAAAAACAAACTGTATGCCGGCGGACGCCTCACCAAAGCGGAAGCCATGGCATTGACCGAGGTGCCGCTCGAAGAGCTGTGCGCAGCCGCCAATGACGTGCGCGAGCATTTCTGCGGAAATGTGTTCGACGTCTGCACAATCATCAACGGCAAGAGCGGAAAATGCTCGGAAAACTGCAAGTTCTGCGCCCAATCCCGCTATTACCGCACGAAAGTGGATGCCTACTCGCTCATCGGATCGGAAACGATCGTCGAACAGGCGAAATACAACGAAGAGCGCGGCGTGTTGCGTTATTCCATCGTGACCTCAGGCAGGGCGTTGTCCAACAAGGAAGTCGACAGGGTCTGCGAAAGCCTGGAAGCAGTCCAAAAGGAATCCGATATCGCGCTCTGCGGCTCGTTCGGACTTTTGGAGGAAACGGAATTCGCCAAACTGAAGCAGGCCGGATTGACGCGCGTCCACAACAATCTGGAAACTTCGCGGCGGAACTTCCCGAATGTCTGCACGACCCACAGCTACGACGACAAGATTGCCGCCATCCGCGCCGCGCAACAGGCCGGTCTGACCGTCTGCAGCGGCGGCATCATCGGTTTGGGGGAGACGATGGAGGACCGCATCGATATGGCCATCGATCTGCGCGAAATGGGCATCCGCTCGATCCCCGTCAATCTGCTGAGTCCCATTCCGGGCACGCCATTCGAAGAAAACGAAGTCGTCAGCGACGAGGAGATGACTCGCATCATCGCGATTTTCCGGATGCTGGTTCCCGACGCCTACATCCGGTTGGCTGGCGGAAGGGGGCTGCTTGCGGACAAAGGCAGGCGGTGTTTCCTTTCCGGTGCCAATGCGGCCATTTCCGGCGATATGCTGACGACGGACGGCATATCGATCGAGCAGGATATGCGCATGCTGGGCGAACTCGGGTACGAGGTGGTGCTGCGTGATGACTGATGGGAAAGGGTTGTTCATCACTGCGACCGGGACGGATGTCGGGAAGACTTATGTCACGGCGCTGATCGTCAAAAAATTGCGCGAAGCCGGTCATTCCGCCGGATATTACAAGGCCGCGCTCAGCGGAGTCGAAAAGACAGCGGAAGGTTTCCGAACCGGGGATGCGGGCTACGTTGCCGCTGTCGCCGGAATCGCTGAAGCGGAATCGGGAAATTCCGTCTCTTACGTCTACGCAAAGGCCGTTTCGCCGCACTTGGCTGCACAGCTGGAGGGGAATCCCGTCAAAATGGCGGTCGTGATGGCCGCCTATCAGCAGGCGCTGGCCAGATACGACTACGTGACGATGGAAGGCAGCGGCGGCATCGTCTGCCCGCTCCGCTACGACGATGATGCGCAACTTTTGCTTGAGGATGTCATCACGGCTTTGGGGTTAGGCGCCCTCGTCGTCGCGGATGCCGGCCTCGGCACAATCAATGCGACAGTGCTCACAATCGACTATATGAAAAGGCGCGGCATCCCGGTTAAGGGAATCATCCTGAACCGCTACGATGCGGCTGATGCGATGAAGCGCGACAATAAGAAAATGGTCGAAATCCTCACCCGCGTGCCCGTCATCGCATGTGTGAAGGAATATGACGAAGCCATCAGAATCGATGCGGCTGTGCTGGCCGGATTATATGAATAGGGGCGATCGCATGGATTTAGTCGAAAAGGATCTGAAATATATCTGGCATCCGTGCTCGCAGATGAAGGATTATGAGGAACTCAAGCCGATCATCATCGATCGGGGTGAAGGCGTGTATCTCTACGACAAGGATGGCAAAGCGTACCTTGACATCGTCAGCTCGTGGTGGTGCAACCTGCTGGGGCACTGCAACCCAACAATCAACGAGGCGCTCATCAACCAGATCGGGCGGCTGGAGCATGTGATTTTCGCGAATTTTTCGCATGAGCCGGCGATCGCTTTGTGCGAACAGCTGATGGAAATCATCCCGCCTGGGCTCACGAAATTCAACTTTTCCGACAACGGATCCGCGGCCGTGGAATGCGCGCTGAAGATGAGCTTCCAGTACCAATACCAGACCGGCAACAAGAAGAAGACGAAATTCATGTGCCTGACGGAAGGGTACCACGGCGAAACCTTGGGCGCGCTGGCTGTCGGGAGTATGGATCTGTACGCAAAAATGTACCAGCCGATGCTGATGGACACAAATCAGATCGAGGCGCCGGATTGCTACAGATGTCCGTTCAAGCAAAACCGGGACAGCTGCAATTGCGAGTGCTTCGCCTACGCCGAAAAAGCCTTCGAAGAGCACGGTGCCGAAACTTGCGCCATGATCGTTGAGCCTTTGGTGCAGGGCAGCGCGGGCATGCGCATCTATCCGCCGCTGTACCTGAAGAAACTGAGAGCACTCTGCGACCAGTACGGGATCCTGCTGATCGCCGACGAAATCGCGACCGGCTTCGGCCGGACCGGCAAGATGTTCGCCTTCGACCATGCCGGCGTCAGCCCCGACATCATGTGCGTCTCCAAAGGACTCACCGGAGGCTACTTGCCGATGGCGATCACGATCACGACTGACAAAATCTACGATGCCTTCTATGCCGAATACAGCGAAGGCAAGGCCTTTATGCACAGCCATACCTACAGCGGCAATCCGCTCGGCTGCTCAGCGGCGTTGGCGGTCCAGAAGGTACTCCGCGAGGAACGGATCCTGGAAAAAGCCGCAATCCGCGCCGAGCACCTGACCAAGCGGCTGGACGAATCGCTGCTGGATCACCCGAACGTGGGCGAAATCCGCCACATCGGACTTATCCACGCCATCGAGCTGGTGACCGACAAGCAGGCGAAGGCGGCCTTTGACGCGGAGCTGCGGATCGGCTATCAGATCTACAAAAAGGCTTTGGAGAAAGGCTTGATCCTTCGTCCGTTAGGCAATGTGCTCTACTTCAATCCGCCTTTGACGATAACCGAAACCGAATTGGACGAAGCAATCACCATCTGTACCGAGGCCATCGCGGAAATTCTGGGCAGCTAGCGTTTGTTGGCATCCGGAACCGCACATGGGACGGGATAGCCCCGCCAGTCTTCTCAGCGCAATATCCTTTTGATTACAGAGAACGGAAGGGGGTCCCTGTTGATTTATTGTTTTTGTAGATTAGTTCGAAAATTTATTTGCGGATTATTATATAATAAATGGATATTGTTTTAGAGGGGAAGATTGGAAAAATGAATAACGAAAAAGGATTAAAAAAAGTTTTGGCGGTTTTGGGGGCGTTCGCCTTATTGGGACTGAGCGGCTGCGGCCAAGAACAGACGACGGAAACTGACAGCAGCGTCCAGGAAACGACCGAACTGACTTCCGAAGTGGCAACTGAAGAAACAACCGAAGCGGCGACTGAAGAGCATTTGGATTATGAGAACCAGGATGAATGGGTCTTCGAATCCGGTGAGATGCAATCTCCGATCAATATTGAAACGGGTGCAGCCGAAGCGATGATAGAAGATGGCTCCTTGGCTTTGGACTATGCGGAAGAAGTCGTCGATGTGATCGACAATGGCCACAGTATCGAAATGGAGGACGGCGGCAAAGCGACGATTGCCGGACGCAGTTTTGAACTGACGCAATTCCATCTTCATTCCCCAAGCGAGCATACACTGGATGGCGAATACTTCCCGCTCGAATTGCATTTTGTCCACAAGGCACAGGACGGACGATTAGCGGTCATCGCGGTCTTCTTCAAAGAGGGAACAGCGAATGCGGCCTTCCAGGCGATTCTGGATGATGTGAAGGCAAACGAAGAAACTACTGCAGCGAGCGGACTCAGCCTGAATGTAGCCGAATTGCTTCCAACGAACAAAAGCTACTACCATTACCTAGGTTCCTTGACGACACCGCCGCTGACCGAAAATGTCGAGTGGTATGTGATGGCGAACCCTGTTGAGGTATCCGCGGAACAGATCGCAGCCTTCAATGAATATTATGAAGGCAACAACAGAGACGTCCAACCGTTGGGCGAGCGTTCTGTTTTGAAATACGAAGAATAATATGCATTTTTTCAAAGTTCCGTCCGAGCCCATTTAATTGGTGCAGGCGGGACTTTTTTGATTTTGAAAAGTTCCGTAACGCGATTACAAAATGCAGAAGAAACGGATGCAACGGCACTTTTTTTGTTATAATTGAGGGAAAAACGCGAGCAGGGGGAACGTAATGGGGGAAATAGCAGCAAAAGCCGCATCTTTGATATTGATCATCGTGATCGGCTACGTCATCAAACGGATCGGATGGGTAAGCGCAGAGGATTTTCCGAAATTTTCGAAAATCGTTTTGCGGATCACGTTGCCTTGTGCCCTGATCACCAGTTTCAACACGTTCGACATCACCTACAACCTGCTGTTTTTGACCGCCATTGGCCTCATCGCGAACCTGGTCCTGCAAATCACCGGCTATCTGGTGAACCAGCGGAAAGGCGGCATAGCGCAGGCTTTCGGAATCATCAACCTCGGCAGCTACAACGTAGGGGCCTTTGCGATGCCATATATCGCCGGATTGATGGGCCCGCAGTCGATCATTTTCGCATCGCTTTTCGATGTCGGCAATTCCTTCGGTGCCGCCGGAATCGGGTATGGTTGGTCCCGTTCGGTGGCGGACGAAAAGCAAAAAACGACCTTATTGGGCTTCCTCAAGCTCATGTTCCTTTCGCCGCTGTTCGACACCTATCTGTTGCTGCTTTTGATGCGTCTGTTCGGGCTGCAATTGCCGGATGCGGTCATCACCTTTACGTCCACGGTGGGCGGCGCCAACACGTTCATGGCGATGCTGATGATCGGGATTGGTTTGGAATTGGGTTTGGATGCCCATCGCTTCAAGTTGGCCTTCAAATACTTGGCCATCCGCTACGGTTTCTCGCTGATTTTCTCCATCCTGATCGTTCTCTTCCTGCCGGTTTCGGCGGTTGTGAAGACGATTCTCTGCATGCTGTTCTTTTCGCCGATTGCTTCCATGGCGACAGGCTTCACCGATGAAGCGGGCGGGGACGTCGAAACCTCCGCCTTCATGAATTCCGTCTCGATTCTGATCGGAATCTTCGCGATGCCGCTCGTTTTGGCGGTTATGGGATAAAAATATCGAATGAATCAAACCATCCGTTCTTGTAGCGGGTGGTTTTTTGGTGTGGAGAAGCTTTTCCTCCGGCGAACGCAGGCTGCGCCGGAGTTCGGCCCACAGATGAGTCTTTTCCTCCGTCGAGGCCGGG
>OBJT01000271.1_pt1 | contig 13768 bp, 9 predicted proteins | sample 1519861 | NCBI WGS metagenome assembly OBJT01 (sample SAMN02401118, study PRJEB22541) | soil metagenome, isolate JX
TCAAAGTTGGCTGTTGAGAGTTTACAGTAGCGCCTGTAAGAAATTCATATGTTATACTATTGAAATGGATAACAAAAAAACATTTTTAACTGATGGTGCAGGAATTACTCCTAGCACTTTTGTTGCTGAAGAAGAAAGTCCATTTAGAGAGTTGAAAATATGGATAACCCAGTTATCCCTTTCAAAAGATGACTACCACCCTTTTAATGGAAACGTTAGGCTTGGAAAGGGAAACCATTCAAAAGCTGCCAGGGCGCTTAGGTTAAATATTAATACGGCTATCAGTAATTGCCGTCGTGTAGACCCTGTTTGGGAAACCCTATATGAAACGGTTTACCCTTATACCAGTTCTCCTGCTGGTCTATTGGAAACGGGTGCCGTTTGCCATAAGGGCAGAAGCTGGGTTGATTCTCTATTTGAAACTTATTCAATGGGCTGGAAAAGTCAGCGTGAAATAGCAAAAAATGGTCATCCTACTTATGCTCTGCTTACTTTTGTAAACAAGGCATTGGATGAGTTAAAAACGCCTCAAGGGAAAAAAGACTGGCTGAATGTGGTAATGACAAGCTTGGCTACCCAGCCTTGGAAAGATCAACCTCATGGACACTGGATGTTGGTCCTGCTGGATATTTGGCAAGGTCATGGTATCAGATCAAACGAGGCTAAGGGTGGAAGACCTGAAACAACTACGCTTGCTCTAGATTGCGTAAAGAAGTTGGATGCTTTACTTGAAGAGTTTTATCCGGGCCAACCTTTATTTTGGCGGTTGGCAGCACGTGAAGTTGAAAGACGTTTAGATTTGGTATCTTCATTTTCGCCATCACTTCCTGAAATGGTAGGCTTTCCTCTCAACATGCCAGCATTAAATGCATGGAAAGAGGATTATACCAATACTCAATCATCTAAATGGAAAACTCCAGTATGTTCCTTTGTTGATATGGTTATAGCGGAAACAAAGAGCTGGTCAGATAATCCAGGGGTTAATTTTTTGGGCATTATGAGGGGTGAGGGAGTTGAAATTGAAAAACTGGGTGACAATTTAATTCATTTGATTAGACAGGCTAATCCAGAAGAAATGGTGGCGGCTAGACAATCCTTAAAAAGATTAGCTAAACATTTTGAAACAATGGGGTTTGCTCCAAATTCTATTGTTTCAGTAGATCGTATTTTAATGGAAGTTCTCACACCCGCCGTTTCGTCTTATCAAAATGATGGAATTCACAAAAGGCGTGGTTTGCGTCTGTAAATTAATGGGTCAATGGCTCGACGCGATGCCTTGGCTGCCCTACAATAGAATACCTGTCTGACAAAGTATATTTATCCATGTCCAATTTTATTCACTTGCGCGCCCACACACAGTATTCCATCGATGATGGTTTGCTGGATCCAGAAGAACTGGTTGAGCTGGCTGCCAAAGATGGCCAAGGTGCTGTAGCTATTACAGATGCCAGTAAGATGTTCGGTACGGTGGCGTTTTACAAGGCTGCCCAAAAAGCTGGTGTAAAGCCTATTGTGGGTGTTGATGTATTGGTTGATTGCGATATTACACAGCCTGGATCTGTAGAGGGTGAAAAAGAGCAGGCTCCTGCTCGCATGCTTTTGTTAGCTCAAAATCAAGATGGCTATAAGCGTCTAATGAAACTGGTTTCTCGCAGTTATTCTGAGAATTTGCGTAATAAGCTTCCTCGCGTTCGTCAGTCTTGGTTCCAAGAAGAGGGGACGGTGGGGCTGATCGCTCTTTCAGGTGGAGAAAAGGGGGGTGAGATTGAACGCCTTTTGCTTTCCGGTGATAGCGAAGGGGCTGAAAGTGTTCTCCAGACCTATAGGGAGCTATTTGATGATCGCTTCTACCTTGAGGTTCAGCGTGCAGGCTTCCCTGGTGAAGACCAATTAGTCCCCGCCCTGGTAAACTTAAGTGAGCAAAGTGGCGTTCCTCTGGTTGCCACGCACCCTATTCAATTTGGTAAACGAGAAGATTATTTCACTCACGAAGTAAAGGTTTGTATTGGTGCCAAGCAGGTGGTGAATGATATCAGCCGCGTGAGTGAATTTACTCGTGAGCAGTCCTTTAAGACACGTGAGGAAATGGAGGAACTCTTCTCTGATCTTCCTCAGGCTTTAGAAAATGCTGGTCTTTTGGCTCAAAGAATGTCTGTAGACGTAGAGCTGGGTAAGGCTTACCTGCCTATTTATCCTACTGAAAACGGCGAAACCGAAGAGCAGATGTTTACTAGAGAAGCGCGTGAAGGCTTGGAGGCTCGGCTTCAGGTTATCTTCCCTGATCCTCAGGAGCGTGCCTCTAAGCGTTCAGCTTATGATGAGCGTTTGCAGAGTGAAATTGACATTATTTCTCGTATGGGATTCCCAGGTTACTACTTGATCGTGTCAGACTTTATTCGCTGGGCAAAAGAACAGGGTATTCCTGTGGGTCCGGGCCGAGGCTCAGGTGCGGGTTCGCTTGCTGCTTATGCTCTTCAAATTACTGATCTTGATCCTCTTCCCTATGATCTTCTGTTCGAGCGTTTCTTGAACCCTGAGCGCGTGTCGATGCCTGACTTCGATATCGACTTCTGTACAGACCGTCGTAATGAAGTGGTTGACTATGTTATTCAGAAATATGGTGAAGATAAGGTTGCGCGCATTTCAACCTTTGGTTTCTTGCGTGCTAAGGCTGCCTTGAAGGATGGCGCTCGTGCCCTTGGTTTGCCGCATATGATTGCCGATAGCTTAAGTAAGCTTTTCCCCTTCAAGATTCCTGGCCCTGAAGGAAAAGATGATGAGCGTAGTGATCTTCAGCGTGTATATGACACAACGCCTCGTTTAAGAGAGCGTATTGAAGATTCAAAAGAGTTAAGCAAACTTTATGAGGTCGCTCTAGCTATTGAAGATAAGCCGCGCTCCATCGGTGTTCACGCGGGTGGTGTTCTTATTGCCCCTACTGATAGTACTGAATTTGCCCCTATGTATTTGGCTGCAGCGGGTGATCAATTATCAAGTCAGTATGACAAGGATGACGTAGAGGCGGCTGGTCTTGTTAAGTTTGACTTCTTGGGTGTTACAACATTAACCGCTATTCAAAATGCTGTTGATATGGTGAACGCCAATCCTGATCGTAAAGAAAATCCATTGGATATTTCGAAGATCGATATTCATGACCAGAATGTCTATAAGTTCTTGGGTGATGCCCAAACCGTAGGTGTGTTCCAGTTTGAATCTTCAGGTATGCGTGCGCATATGAAGAACTTGAAGCCTTCAAGCTTGGAAGATCTAATTTCCTTGGCAGCGCTGTATCGTCCAGGGCCCATGGCTCTGATTCCAGAGTTCATTGACCGCCGTCATGGCCGTGTGGCTGTAGAGTATCCTCACCCATGTCTGGAAAATATCTTAAAACCTACCTATGGTATTATTGTTTACCAAGAGCAGGTTATGCAGATTGCTCAGGTTATGGCTGGATACTCTCTGGGTGGCGCTGATCTATTGCGTCGAGCTATGGGTAAAAAGAAGCCAGAAGAGATGGCAAAAGAACGCGTTAAGTTTGAGGCGGGTGCGATTGCTAATGGTGTGGATCCTAAAGTAGCAACATCCGTATTCAACCTGATGGAAAAGTTTGCAGAATATGGATTTAACAAATCCCATGCCGCTGCATATGCTTTGATTGCTTATCAAACTGCCTATCTAAAACATTACCACCCAGCAGAATTCTATGCGGGCACCCTTAACACTGTTATTGATAAGACCCCAAAGGTCATGAAGTTTGTCAGTGACGCTAATGTTAATAATGTAAAAGTATTACCCCCTGATGTTAATCAGGCCACTGCTCAGTTCTCTACCAGTGAGGCTGGATTGATATATGGACTTCAGGCATTGAAGGGCGTGGGTGAAGGTGCTGCAAAACAGATTGTTGCTGTAAGAAATGATGGGGGTCCATTCACATCGTTTATTGATTTCTGTGTTCGCACCAAGTCGCGCGCTGTAAATAAGAAGGCCATTGAGGCCTTGGTTGCCGCAGGTGCGTTTGATTCGATGGAGCCCAACCGTGCTAAGCTGATGGCTTCGATTGATATTGCTACCAAGCATGCTTCTGATGTAACCAAGGCAAAACCAGCGGAAGATGATAGCTTGATTCCTGATTTGTTTGAGGTCTCTGCTAAGAAGAAGCGTCCTAAAAAAGTAAAGGTGCTAGTTACCCCTGAACTGGTAGATGTAGAGCCATGGAGTGAGAGTGAAAAACTAGATAGAGAGTTTAGTGCGCTTGGTTTTTATATGTCAGGCCATCCTTATCAAGGTTTTGCCTCTCGCCTGGGTGGACTGAAAGCTGCTCTTCCCCTTGCTGAAGTGGATAGCGTGCGTCCAGAGGAATATCGATTTGTAGCAGGTATTGTCACCAGCATTAAAACTACCTTAACTAAAGCAAAGAAAGAAGAAATGGCTTTCATTGTGCTAGATGATGGTGGTGATCAAAAAGACGTTACAATCTTTGCGCGATCCTGGGCTCAATGTTCAAGTTGGGTAAAACCTGGTGCCTTCCTGGCTACAAATGCTAAGGTTGAGGTTGACAGCTTTGGTGCAACTGGTGGTGGAGGCGAGGATGATGATGAGCCAGCCAACGAAACCAATAAGTTGATTGCTGAGGATGTTCTATCCTTTGCTGAAACAGAAAAGCGTTTAATCGAAGGTGTGAATATTGCTATTCGTAAACCTGATCTTGCTAAGTTGGCTCCTATTTTTGAAGAGCATTCGGATCCTGATGGATTACCTGTATCTGTATATATGCCACAGGATAATGACCGGTATTACAAGGCGGATATTGAAGTAAAACTTGCTCGCACTCCTGCAGCTATGACAGCCTTGAGGGCTGCTGTAGGCGAAAAGTTTGTTCGTGCTAGCTTTGCTCCTACCATCACGTTTGAAAAAAACTATGAGCCTCGTTACCCACGTAAAAATGGTGGTCCACGTCGATAAATAAAAAGGGCCCGAAAGGGCCCTTTTTTAATCATGGTGAAGGTTTTCTTTTTGTTATCGTTGGTAAAGCGGGCTTTTGTTTAATCGCCCAATTTACGGCTTGTAAAACAATATCACCATGGCAGGCCTTTGGTTTACAGAAGCATACTAAATCTTTATCTTGAAGTTCTAATAAGTCATCTATGGTGATGGCACCTGTTTTGACTTGGTCTGATAGCCACTGTGTATAGCGTTTCAGGTTTGCCTGGCGGTCTTCTTCAGTTGATTTTGGCGGCAACCATTCTGGGTTGGCAAATTTAGATTTTTCAAGATTGTCTTGTGCTCTTGCCCTACCTATATAAACTGCATTTTCGGGAATAATCTTGCCGATATGATAAAAATTTAAAACTTGAGACATTTTGATACCATCAATTAAGAAAAGTAAAAACCCTCGTAGAACGAGGGTTTTGTTGGTTATGGTCGACGACCACGAACCTTTATTGTTGGAGCCACTTGAACCATTTCCAGAACGCTTTCTAGAATTTTATTGCTGTTGTTTTCATCAAATGTGTCAACAATCATATCGTAATGGAAGCGACCATCATAAGCTGGCTTTACCCAGTTATCCTGTTCAAATTCACTAACGGCTACAATACGCTTGTTGTAAATTTTAATGTTTTCAGCCATTTTTAAGCTGTCTGCAACATTACTTGGGTCCAGCCCTTCATTGTCTCTTGTGAAGCGCTCCATCAAGCGCTGAATCAAAACAGGAACGGGATTGTTCACAAAAACATGGAACACTTCCCAGCCTCGCTGCTTGCAGTAATTATGAATCTGCTCAACACCATTAGGTTCTGCCACCAAAACAGCAGGTTTACCCATTCCAAAAGCGCGTTCTGCTTCTGCAGCAGAAATGCCATATTCATTTCCACCATACTCTACATGCTCAATTAAACCATTGTTTTTAAGAAGCGTATTAAAGTCTTCTACGGAAAGAAAGTGATAGTGAATACCATCTGTTTCTTCATTGCGTTGGGTTCTGGTTGTCGTACTGATTAAGGGTTCAAAGCCGACTTCCTTCATCATGTAAGAAAGGTGTGTTTTACCCGCACCAGAAGGTCCAGTCAGGGTAACAATGAGAGAACGCGGGGCAGTCATGTAGGGGTATTCCCGAGGTTTGGCTTTACTTATTATACACCATCAATTTGCATTGGCGAGCAAGTCGCTCTCATATCCCAGGCACTTCAATTCTTTTGTTGATAGGTGTTGAAATCCATATACCAAATATGTTAGGCTCCCTGTTCCACTTGCCATGCCTTGAGATAAAATGTCCATTCCACAAATTTCTGATACTGGTCGCACTGCGGCTGAACGCCTGGGAGCAGGCGGAGCATCGCGTGTTGTTAATTTACGTCCTGCTGACTTCGTTCCCGCCAACAGTAAAAGCATTAATGCAGGAAACCTGGATGTTCCACATCAGTCTTCACCGATTAATTCCCCCGCCAAACCAGTATCATCCAATAATGTTCCGCCTCCATCCGCTCCGTCACAAACAAAAAGTATTTCTCCTCGTGTTCGGGCTAAGCCAACTCCATGGTCAATGGTTGCTGGTTTAGGCTTGATGATTGCAGATAACGTCCCTAATTTCTTCAGTCCCTTTGCCTTTTTCGCTAAAAATGCTCGAATTTTAACGCGCGCAACAGCATATCTTTCCATTCCTCTTTTTATTACCTGCGCCGTTTACCTCATGGTTCCTGGTATGGTGTCTGCCTTCCCGATCAATAGCGTATTGGGGTGGGTCTATTTATCAGCGATGTTTGCTGCCAGCTCAATCAGCGCGTGTGTGCTACTGGCAGTATTAAAGGGGTTGGGTAATTTAAGCAGCGTGGTTGGAGCTGCAGCACATCGTAGATTCCAAAACCGTTAACCTAGACTTTTAGTTTTAAAAGCCTTCTCTTGTCTGCTTGTAAATCGGGCAAGAGAAGGCTTTAGTGTTATTACATATATGTAAGTAATCATAGGTATGGTATTTTTTTGCCTCTTTCGACCTTTTCAGATTGTGCTATTCTAATCATCCATTGACAGTGGCAAACTCCCGCCTAGGCTGTCATCAAAGCCGGGTTCGCCCGGCGATTTGTTGCCTCACATTTTATATAGAGACCCCATGAGCAATAAGACATATTCAGCTAAAGATGTTCACGTTCTTAAAGGTTTAGAGCCAGTCCGTAAGCGCCCTGGTATGTATACCAGAACTGAAAACCCCAATCATATTATCCAAGAAGTGGTCGATAACGCTCAGGATGAGGTTTTGGGAGGGCATGCGACTATTATCACAGTCGAGCAGTATGAAGATGGATCTATTTCCGTTGAAGATAATGGTCGAGGAATTCCAGTAGATAAACATGAAGAAGGTGTGCCTGCTATTCAGGTGATTTTAACCAGCCTGCACTCGGGTGGTAAATTTAATAAAGAGGGTGAGGATAGTGCGTATGGTTTTTCGGGGGGTTTGCACGGTGTAGGTGTATCTGTGACTAACGCCCTTTCTACTCGCCTGGAGGCTACGGTATGGCGAGATGGATATGAGCATTTTATTGCTTTTGAAAATGGAGAACTGGTTGAACCTTTAAAAAGAAAAAAGCTTCCTCCAGAAGAAAAAGATCGCCATGGAACCAAGGTGCATGCTTGGCCAGATCAGAGCTATTTTGAGCATCCTTTAAGCATTAATGAAATGGAGCGCTACCTTAGAACTAAGGGGGTGCTGTTAAAAGGTGCTCGTGTAACGTGGAAAAGGTATGGAAAAGAGCCAACCGTTTGGGAATTCCCTGGTGGGCTTTCTCAATATCTGGAAGAGCAGTCTGACGGTGAAAATGAGTGGGTAGCTCCTTTGTTTGAAGCTGAAATTTATCATGACGGAAGTCAGGCTGGTTTCCGTAATGGCGAAGGCTTTGAACTCGTATTAGCGTTTTCCCCCGAAGGTAGAGTGGTTCGTGAAAGCTATGTAAATCTAATTCCTACTATTGCTGGCGGTCGTCATGAAAGTGGATTGAAGGCCGGTATGTTAGAAGCTGTTCGTTCTGTAGCAGATAGAATGGGGGTTGTTCCAAAGGGAATTAAAATTGAAGCGGAAGATATTTGGTCTCGCATGTCATTTGTGTTGTCTACAAAAATGATTGAAGTAAGTTTTGCCAACCAGACCAAAGATCGTATGACCTCAGAGCAGGGACAACGTCTTGTGCAGGGGTTGTTACGTGATGCAATGGAATTGTGGCTCAATGATCATCCCCAGTATGCTACTGCCATTACAGAAGTTGTTATTTCCGAAGCGCAAAGGCGTTCTCGTCAAGCAGTAAAAACAGACAGAAAGCGGGGAAACGGAGCTTCTACTTTACCCGGTAAGCTCACTGATTGTATGAGTAAAGATGTGGATCGCACTGAGCTGTTTATCGTAGAGGGTGACAGTGCTGGCGGATCAGGAAAGCAGGGTAGAGATAAAGAAACGCAAGCTATTTTACCTATTCGAGGAAAGATTTTAAATTCATGGGAGCTTACTAGCGATAAGGCGATGGAATCGGAAATGATCAATGATATTGCAGTAGCAATAGGTGTTGATCCTCACCCGGGTAAAAAAGCCTCAGACGCAGATTTGTCTCAGCTTCGCTATGGTCGCATCTTTATCATGGCTGACGCCGATGTTGATGGTGCTCACATTCAAGTATTGTTGTTGGCATTATTCTATAAGCACTTCCCTGGATTGGTTGAAATGGGTCGTATCTGGATTGCCCGCGCTCCACTTTATCGTATTGATGCTCCTGCTAAGAAGGGAACAAAAGCACCAAGAAAAGAATACGCCCTCAATACCGATGAACGTGATGCGATTTGTAAACGTCTGCTTAAAGAAGGTGTCTCAGAAGAAAAGATTGAAGTGTCACGATTTAAGGGGTTGGGAGAAATGAACCCAGAGCAGTTATGGGAGACCACAATGAACCCAGAGAGCCGTCGTCCCATTCAAATAAAGGTTGGCGATGCTCTTTTGGCCACACAAGCATTTGATTTGATGATGGTAAAAAAGAATTCCGGCCTGCGTTGTAGCTGGATGGAAAAGGACGGGCATACAGTAGAGGCAGACGTATAATGGCTAAGAAAAATAAAGTAGAAAAAGCAACTTCATCTAATGAAAAGTCTCAGGTTGTTCAAGAGCGCCGTCAGATGAAACATGAGGTATCCAGTATTGAGGACTTCGCTAAGCCAGCATTCTTGGAATATGGCATGAGCGTCGTGCTTTCTCGTGCCATTCCTGACGTTTCAGATGGTTTGAAACCCGTTCATCGTCGTATTTTGTTTGCTATGAACGAGTTATCTCTGCTTCCTGCTACAGCTAAGCCTAAAAAGTCTGCTCGTGTGGTGGGTGACGTAATTGGTAAATACCATCCTCATGGCGATGGCTCTGTATATGATGCCTTGGTTCGTCTGGCTCAGCCATTCTCTATGCGTTATCCTTTGATCCAGGGCGAAGGCAACTTTGGTTCACGGGATGGCGATAAAGCTGCGGCTATGCGTTATACCGAATGTAAGCTGGCGCCTATTTCAGCTGCCTTATTGGATGAGCTTTCGCCAGCTACTGTAGATTATCGCCCCAATTATGATAACTCTCTTTCTGAGCCTGTTATGCTTCCAGCCAGGCTTCCGTTTGCTCTTTTGAATGGAAATGAAGGTATCGCCGTAGGTATGGCAAGTTATTTGATGCCTCATAATCTTAATGAGGTAGTAGAAGCTGCCAAAATGATGCTACTAAAGCCAAAGACAACGCTAGATGAGTTGATGGAGGTGTTGCCAGGCCCTGATTTCCAAACATCAGGTATTTTGATTTCTTCTCCTGCAGAAATTAAAAAAGCTTACACAGACGGTCGTGGTTCACTTCGTTTACGTGCTCGCTGGAAGGTTGAAACCTCAGGCAAGCGTTGGACCTTGGTGTTTACCGAATTACCCGCCCCGCCTGTGTCTACAGCTTCTATAATGCTTCAGATTAATAATCTGATGGATCCTAAACCCAGTCAGAAGGGTAAGGGGAATAAAAAGGCGACTTTAACCGCTGATCAGTTGCGATTGAAAAAACTGTTTGGCGATTTGATTGAATCTTTCCAAGATCATTCAGACAAGGTAGAACCGGTTCGCCTGGTTATTGAACCTAAGGATAAAAAAATAAATCCAGAAGATCTGGCAATGCTTCTTTGTGCGCATACGGATTTGGAAACCAATGTTTCTCCAAATATTGTTATGCTGGATCGGACAGGTCGTCCTCGCCAGGGAGGTCTTGTAGATTGGCTGGGTCAGTGGTGTCAATACAGAATTGATACGGTTCGCCGTCGCACTATTGATGAAAAACAGCGCATTGATTATCGTCTTCATATTTTAGCAGGTCGGTTATTGATTTTGGATCGTTTGGACGATGCTATTTCTATTATCCGTAATGCTGAGGTTCCCCGTGATGCTTTAATGGAGGCGTTCGGATTGGATCAAATCCAGGCCGAGGATGTTCTCTCTATGCAGCTGAAGGCTTTGGGCCGTTTGGATCACCAAAAGCTGGTTGATGAGCAAAGAAATAAAACTGCTGAAAGCGAACGTCTATCCAAGTTGCTCGCTGATGAAAAACTGATGCGTAAGTTAATTATCAAAGAGTTGGATGCGGATGCTAAAATGTTTGGTGATGAACGCCGAACAGAATTGGCTCCAGCAGAAGCCTCTAATGCTAAAAAACAGCTAGAAAATTCGACGGTTTCTTCAAAGATGGCACCCGAACCCGTCGCCGTTGCTATCACAGAACGTGGTTGGTTGTCTTGGCGTCCTGCAAAATCATTTGAAGAAGCCCTTTCCTCAGAATTTAAGGTCAAAACAGGTGATAGTGTTCGCCGTATCCTGTTTGGAGATAGGGCAGAGCAGCTGCTGTTAATGGATGCCACTGGACGTGCTTACTCATTGAGGTTGTCAGATTTACCAACAAAAGCAGATACGGCTCCATTTACGCAATGGTTTAGTCCTGCAGCGCCTATTACAGAAGGTGCCATCGGTAATGAAACCAGTCGATTTGTGATTGCTAGTTCAGGAGGTTATGGCTTCTCTGTAGAGGGGAGACATTGGATGAACCGCATGACAGCAGGTAAGGCGTTCCTGAAGCTTTCAGAAGGTGAGTTCCCACTTCCACCCCTTCCATTGGTTAGTGGCACTCCAGAGGAAACACCTGTGGCTACAATTGCTAGTGATGGTCGTAGCGTGGTATTCCCGTTGGGTGATATTAAATACCTACCAGGTGGTAAGGGTGTTGCTCTGATGGGATTAGCCAAAGATGTTTCGCTGGCTGACCTCTCACTGGTTAATCCAGAAGGAGTCGTGTTGTTGAGATCCCACAATGGAAAAGTGGTTAAGCTTGGAAAGGATACGTGGGAAGGTGTTGCGGGTGCTCGATCTGCAGGTAAAAAGGGTAGAGCTCTTCATAAATTGTCTGCCGGTGCAGTATTTGAGCGCCCTGGCAGAGAGTTGCCACAACCACCGCCAGTGGAGGTATAACGGCTTGCCGTTATGCCTCTCTCCGGCTATCTTTCTTCTTATCTAACCTAGGGGCCGCGCGTTGAATTCGCCGGAAAATCCATTTAAGAAAGACTGGGAATCTTTTAGGTTCCCTGTTCGCCCTGTTCGTATCTTTAGTGATGGCGGCGAAGCCGTGGGCGAGGGAGAAGAAGGAACAGAAGATGGAAAGGGGGGTAGTGAATCAGGCGGTGCTCCCGTATTAGAAATGGGTTGGCAATATGTTTCACATCTTGCTGAAATTCATCATACGGGTCGCCGTAAAAAGATCAGGCTTTGTGATCTGGATTCTGGATTAAAAATTATTCGTCTCCTGGCTGCAATTGAAGCTAGACCGGAGTTGGATGTAGATGGGCTTATAGATGCCTTGGAGTTTGCTTCGTGGGATTGCCATGGACAGTCTTTGGGATCCACCCTAGAGGCCCATGCTAAAACAGGTCAAATAAGTTGGACCCCAAGTCCACAGGTAACTGTTTCAGGGCCATCTAATAATTTCCAAACTCCTTAATAGGGTTAGCCCCTTGACAGGAAAATGAGTGGCCTCATTATCAATTCAAGTCATGCGGGACCGTCAAGCGACAGGCCGATGACCCAAAAGGCGAGGAGCCCCACCCCCGTGGCTACCTCGTCTTTTTTTGTGCGTATGTTTACTGTACGGCCAAGATTAATTGTGTTGACTCTCGCGCCCTAAACTTGGTAAAATCTTGATCCGGATAAAACACTCCGTCCCTTTTTTTAACAGGATAACTGAAACCCATGGCCACCACTCCTCCTCGTGATAATGCCCGCGCCGCCGCCCTTAAACAAGCAATGAGTCAGATTGAAAAAACCTTTGGTAAGGGCGCTATTATGAAAATGGGCGATGCGCCCGTAGAAGCTGTAGAAGTCGTCTCTACTGGTTGTATTGGCCTAGATAAGGCTCTGGGCATCAATGGTTTGCCCCGTGGACGGGTTGTTGAAATCTATGGTCCTGAAGCCTCTGGTAAAACTACCTTGATGCTTCAGGCGATTGCAAAGTGTCAGAAGGCGGGTGGAACGGCGGCCTTTATCGATGCTGAGCACGCTCTGGATCCTGTGTATGCAGCAAATTTGGGTGTGGATATTCCAAACCTTTTGCTGAGCCAGCCAGATAATGGTGAACAGGCTCTGGAAATTGCCAATATGCTGGTAGCATCGAATGCAGTTGATATGGTCGTTGTAGACTCTGTTGCAGCTCTGACCCCTAAGGCTGAACTGGCTGGTGAAATGGGTGACCAGCTGCCTGGTCTGCAGGCTCGCTTGATGAGTCAGGCTCTGCGTAAGCTGACGGGTGAGGTTAAGCGCAGCAATACCCTGTTTGTATTCATTAATCAGCTACGAATGAAAATTGGTGCTATGATGCCAGGCCAGAGCCCCGAAGTCACTACGGGCGGTAATGCATTGAAATTCTATGCTTCTGTTCGATTGGATATTCGCCGTATTGGTTCTGTCAAAAAGGGCGATGAGATCATTGGTAATCAGGTCAAGATCAAAGTTGTAAAAAACAAGATGGCTCCCCCCTTCAAGCAGGTGCTTACCCAAATTATCTTTGGTGAAGGTATTAGTCGTGAGGCCGAGCTTATTGATCTGGGTGTTCAAGAAAAGCTTCTTGAAAAGTCTGGTTCTTGGTATAGCTATGGGTCTGAACGCATTGGACAGGGTGCCGAACAGGCTCGTGTATTCTTGAAGACCAATCCTAAGGTGGCAGATGAGATTGAAGCCAAAATCCGCGCCATTAACTCCAATCCTGAGGAGTTAACCTTCGGTGGTGGTGAATCTGAGGATGCCGAAAATGACTGAGGCTGTCATTGCAGAAACCCATGGAATGCCTGAGCTAAGTGCTGGCTTTGCTAGCGAGGTTCAGCAGATCGAAGCTTTGGCGCTATTTGCTAAAGCCTTGCCAGGATGGGTAATGGAGAATGGAAAGGGTGTTAAAATTACCATTGAGTGTGGTGGTCCTTCCATTAGTGTGGATATTGGCCTTTCTCAAGGTGCCACTTCCGAACAGGCTGACGATTTGCTCCAGCGTTTGAGGGATTGGGAAAAGCTGGATCGCCTGGGATTGCTGATTGATGAAATGAGAAATGTGGGAGTTTCTGTAGATATTATTGATCAGTTGGTAAACGAGGCAGAAGATTTGGCGCGTCGTTTATCTCCCCCTGATAATCAAGGCTGATCAAGAACGAAAGGGCCCGCATATGCGGGCCTTTTTTATAGTCATTACATGGGT
>OBJT01000273.1_pt1 | contig 13730 bp, 12 predicted proteins | sample 1519861 | NCBI WGS metagenome assembly OBJT01 (sample SAMN02401118, study PRJEB22541) | soil metagenome, isolate JX
GGCTCCTTTTTTATCGAATGTAAAAAAATATTGGGCTAAATTACAAAATCGCTTACACTCACATTTTCATTTCGTTAACTATAAAAAGAGAGCAGACATGCAAAGCGATAATCCTATTTTAACCCGTGTTGAAACCTATAGTAATGTAGCCGAGCCCATGACCATCCAAGGGGCTATTCAGAAGTCTGTGCTATTAACCGTGATTGCAGCGGCATTAGGCATTGCATTATTTTTATACTGTGCGATGACTGCTAATTTTTCAATTGCTTATGCAGCGACCATTGTCGGTATTATTGGTAGTCTTGCGCTTGGTTTAATCACCACGTTTAAACCAAATACAGCCCCAGCTTTGGCGATTCCTTTTGCTTTATTTGAGGGTGCATTTTTAGGTGGTGTTTCTTTCATTTTCCAAGTGAAATTTCCTGGTGTGCCATTACAAGCTTTACTTGCAACGTTTGTGACCACTTTGGTTTTGTTTGCTTTGTATAAGTTCCAAGTGATTCGTGCTACAGAGAAGTTTAAGGCTGTAGTCATTTCTGCTTCGATTGCGATTGCATTGGTATTCGTCGTACAGATTTTTTTAAGTTTCGCACTTGGTTCGACCATCCCTTATATCTTTGAGAGCAATTGGTTGGGAATTGGTTTTGCTGCTTTTGTTGCGGTAATTGCATCCTTAAATCTTATTTTAGATTTTGATTTGATTGAAAATGCTGCTGCTCAATATGCACCTAAAAACTTTGAGTGGGTATGTAGTATTGCGTTATTGGCAACTTTGGTTTGGATGTATTATTCATTTATGCGCTTATTGAGCTTAATTCAGAAGTAAGCATAGATTCGAGTTGTTTTATCGACTTCAACTAAACACGCTGAATCGTTTTATGCATCTGACGTCATGTTTAAACTGAGATAGATGCAAGCGATTTCAGCGTGTTTTTTTGTAGGATTGAGAAAAAAGATGCATTATGCAATTCCGAAAAACACGGAATATTGGCATCATGGGTGAAAATTTTTCGAGTGAGAATAAGATGTCACAAGGACTTTTAGCTGGTAAACGTTTTTTAATTGCTGGGATTGCCAGCAAATTATCAATTGCTTACGGTATTGCAGCCGCTTTACATCGTGAAGGTGCGGAGTTAGCGTTTACTTATCCAAATGAAAAGTTAAAGAAACGTGTTGATGATTTTGCAGCACAATTTGGCTCAAACTTGGTTTTTCCTTGTGATGTGGCAGTAGATGAAGAAATTGATAATGCCTTTGTTGAACTTGCAAAACATTGGGATGGTTTAGATGGTGTGGTGCATTCAATCGGTTTCGCACCAGCACATACACTTGATGGTGATTTTACAGACGTGACAGACCGTGACGGTTTTAAAATCGCGCATGACATTAGTGCTTATAGCTTTGTTGCGATGGCGCGTGCTGCAAAACCTTTATTGCAAGCACGTCAGGGTTGTTTGTTGACATTGACGTATCAAGGTTCTGAGCGCGTGATGCCAAACTACAACGTGATGGGCATGGCAAAAGCATCTTTAGAAGCGGGTGTGCGTTATTTAGCTTCTAGCTTGGGTGCAGATGGTATTCGCGTAAATGCAATTTCTGCTGGCCCAATCCGTACTTTGGCGGCATCTGGTATTAAATCTTTCCGTAAAATGTTAGATGCCAATGAAAAGATTGCTCCACTAAAACGTAATGTGACCATCGAAGAAGTAGGTAATGCTGCATTATTCCTTTGCTCACCGTGGGCTTCGGGTATTACGGGTGAAATCATGTATGTTGATGGTGGTTTTAATACTGTAGGTATGAGCCAGTCAATGATGGATGATGAATAATTAGATTAATCTAAATTATTGAACAAAGCCGCTTTGATAGCGGCTTTGTTTTTGACAATTTGTTGATCTTTTTCATTTATTTCAAAATTGATGCAAAGATACAGCTATGATCTAATTATTCGCTTTTGGGATATGGCCCTTCAATAGACCACCCATGATCTTTGTAATATTCAAGCCACTCTTCAAACATTCGATCGTCTACGCCACAGCGTGAGTATTCATTTTCTAAAGTACAAGAAAATGACTTGTTATCCATATTCCATTTAATAGATTTAATTTTTTGGTCTCTTTCAAGTGCAAAGCCTATTTCTAAGCCAATGATAGGAATAAATGGCATCTCAATTTTTTTAAATGCCACTGCCCAATTCTTAGATTTTTCTAAAGTTTGACTATCCCAAATATATAGTAGAAGATTAACGTTATACATATTACTCCATGCGTTGTAGTAACGTAAAAGCGGAAAGCTTAATATTGAAATTCTTTTGAATCCGATGTGATAACGTTGGGTTGTTCGGCAAATTTTGGAACGCAGCTGAAAATTTGTTCGGCTGAGTTACTTTGTTAGCTATATTTACTGAAACTTTACTTCTTTCGTGCCACTGCCCTGATTTTTTGGATTCTGAGTGTTGTTATCTGTGCCTTTTTCTTTACACTTCCTTGGATTTATTTGTTTCGTCACATTATATACTTGCGGAATACCTGGTGGATTACGTTGATGAAAAGTAAGTAGCGTTGAGTTTTTTTTAATTTTTACCTCAGCGAAATAGCAATTATGATTGTTTCCTAAATTATTCACAGTGGCATCAGAAGTAACAGACCAACTCCAGTGATATGGGAAGTTGGTAGAGCGACAATATTTATAATTCTCAGTTGAGTTTTGACATGGCGAGGCAGAACCTTCAATAATTCCTTGAGCTAACACAGATTCACTAACTGGAATCATGAATATAGTTGCGACTAAATATTTTAATACTTTATGCATATATTTCCCTTTTTATTTCTTGCGCATGACATTACAAAGTTCATAGACTTCTGGTTTGGATCAAAGGCACACTTGGCGACAATTGCAATTTGGTGGGGGATTGTTTGGGTTACAAGCGAAGTTGTTTTGATAAATCCAATAACAGTTGCGTTTTTGTCCCTGATAATCTTCTCTTGTTTCAGTTTTTGCCCCAAGTTCTATAGCTAACTGCTTGAGCTCTTGGTCGTAATCGATTGCTGCCTTTTGTCCAGATTGGACTGATGCGATAAGCTCAGCGAATCTTATTTGTTTTGGATTTATTTCTTCCGTCATATGAATATCCTTTTACTATTGTTGTGTATTTTTGAGTCGCGCACGGCGATTTCAATAAATAAAAGTTAACTACACCTGCACGGTATATGTAATGTATAACTTAAATGAAAATGTCCTATAAATAATTGGTTTTATCTTGTTGTGATGTAATTTTGATTAGTATATGAACAAGTAATATTTACGTCAACACTAAAGCTATGGACAACATCACTTCATAAACTTTGATCTTATATTTAATTCAACGATGAGTGATCTAATGAAAATATATCAACAAGTATAATTAACCATTTGTCATCTCCTACTTTATATGCTAATTAATGCTGGTTTTTGTTTAATCGAAAATTCTAAACAGAATGTCGATAAACATATTATTTTAACATTTCGGGGAAGGTCATCATAACGTGAAGAAAATTATCATTGTATTCGGTTTAGCAATGCTACTATCGCTTCAAGGCTGTGCTGCGGTTATGGCAAGTAATCAACCGCATAAAAAGAACTTGACCGTTTTAGAAGTCGGAAAACATCGTAATAACGTGATTTCTGAATTGGGTGCGCCAGTCACCTCAGAAACCATAAATGGCGAACGTAAAGAGATTTATACTTTTCAACAAGGATATTCAAAAGCAGCAAGAATCAGCCGCACGCTATGGCACACAACTGCTGATATCGCCACGATTGGTCTATGGGAAATTATTGGCTCACCAACTGAGATCTACTTTAATGGGCAAAAACTCTCATATGAGGTTGTATTTGATGCCCAAGATAAAGTGAAATCTTCTCAGTTGATTCATACCAATACGGAAGACCAAGCAGAATTAAAACAATAGTCTAGATAGACTATTGTTTGATCGGGCTTCCACCCAATGCCTGCATCAAGGTCACATAAGCATTGTACTGATTCTGTTTGGTTTCAACCAAACTGAGTCGTGCGTTACGGGTGGTCGCTTGAGCATCGAGTAAATTCTTCAAAGCGATCGCACCATTACGATAACGAACCTCCGTTAATCGTTCTGTTTTATCTGCTAGCTCTAGATTACGTTGTTGCAATTGCACCTGTTGATCCAGCTGAGTTCGATTGGATAAAGCATTCTCTACATCAGCAAAAGCCTGATATAGCGTCTGGCGATATTGAATAATTGCTTTTTCATATTCCAGATCGCTGATCGCAAGATCTTTCTTCATGTCGTTATATTGCAGAAAGGGAAGGCTTAAACTTGCACCTAAAGTTAAGGCCGGATTTTGCAAGAGTTGCGTTAACGAGGTGCTCGATGCGCCCAAATTACCTGTCAAATTAATCGAAGGGTAATAACTGGCTTTGGTGGCATCTTTATTGGCAAGGGTTTTGCGTAAGCGCAGTTCAGATGCTTGTAAATCAGGGCGACGAGATAAAATTTCGGCTGGCAATCCAACAGCAATATTAGGCAATGCACTTTGAGGTAATTGCGCTGGCTCTTGAATATTCAGTTGTTGCACAGGTTGATGCAGCAGTACCGCAATGGCAGTGCGTGCCTCAACACGTTGTTGTTCGATCTGGCTTAAACTGGCTTTTTGGCTTTGTACCGATTGTTCGGCTTGGGTAAGGTCTAAACCTGAAACTGCACCTGCTCGGTATTGAGATTGAACCAATTCATATATTTTTTGCGTAGAAGCCAAATTTTGTTGGATGGTGTTGTAACGCTCGTTTAAATAACCCAGTTGCCAGTAGAGTTTGGCAGTGGTGGCAACTAAGCTTTGTGCTGTTGCTTGAAGGTCTTGTTCGCTTGCCAGAGCTTCCCAACGACTTGCCTCAGTTTGATTGGCAAGTTTTCCAAATAAATCTAACTCATAACTCACGCCAACACTGGTTGATAAACCGCGATCACTACCATTTCCTGAACGGAGATCGTAGTTGTGACCTGTAGAAACACTAGAGCTGGTTCGAATACCTTGCTGATTTTCAGTCAAGCCTGCTTGTAAACGAGCTTGTTTCAAGGCGATACCTGCAACAGCAAGATCCGTGTTTTTTGCTAAAACCTGTTCAACTAATTGATTGAGTTGAGCATCATTAAATAATGTCCACCATTGATCAGTCAGTTTTACATTTTGTTTTTTTTGTGCATCGTACTGAAACTGTTGTGGTACTTGGACTGTTGGTGCGTTATACGGTGTTTTGACTACAGCAGAACAGCCAGCTAAGGAACCTGTGAGTGCTAGGGCAAGTCCTAATTTATTAAATTGAAAAGACATACTCAAATTCCTTATTCTCTTGCTAAAGCAGCAACTGGATCGAGTTGTGCTGCGTTTCGTGCTGGTAAGAAACCAAAAACGATACCAATTAAACTTGAGCATACAAAGGCAGCAACAATTGAAGTGGTTGAATAACTCATTTCAATCACGCCTTTGGCAAAATGCCCGATGACTTGACCAATGCCTAAAGAGAGCAGGACACCAAGAACACCGCCTAACAGACAGACCAAGATCGCTTCGATCAAAAACTGCTGCAAAATATCGCTTTGTCTTGCGCCGACCGCCATACGCACCCCAATTTCTTGGGTTCGTTCAGTCACTGAAACCAGCATAATATTCATCACGCCAATGCCACCCACGACCAGAGAAATGACGGCAATCGCTGAGATCAATAAAGTCATCGTGGCTGTGGTTTGTTGAATGGTTTCACGAATACTGTCTGAGTTTTGAGTAAAGACATCTTGCGCGCCGTGACGCTGTTCAAGCAAAGTCAGAATGGCATTTTCAGCCGCTGTACTAGGATATTCATCTTTAATACGCACGATGATGCTACGAACATTGGATTGCCCTAACATGCGGCTCATCACAGTCGAGTAGGGAAGATAGACATTCAAACTGTCGGAATTTCCCATAAAGCCTTTTTCAGCCTCAATGACACCAATAATTCGGCTTGGAACACTTCCCAATAGAATGACTTGACCTACAGGATTGGTACCGTCAGCAAAAAAAGTTTTCTCAGTATTGGCATCAATCACCACATCCTGTGCACGTTGGGTGACGCCTGCTTTGTCAAAAGGCTGTCCCGATTTGAAGGTCATGCCTCGCACATAGAAAAAGTCTTCACTCACACCATTTACGGTTGCGGAAGCTTCGGTATCTTTAAAACGTAACGTTACACTGGTGTTTGCAGATGGACTTACCCCATCGACATAAGGCTGTTCAGCTAATGCATCAGCATCCGCAGGAACCAAGGTTTTGACTTGGGAGGCCCTTGATGTATCACCAAACCCCCGACCTTGATAGACCGTGATGGTGTTGGTTCCGAGACTGCTGATATTTTCTAGAATTTGTTTCTGCGAACCATTCCCGAGCGCGACTACGGAGACGACAGATGCAATCCCGATGATAATCCCAAGCATGGTTAAAAAGGTTCGCATGCGATGGGCATTCATTGCCAAGAGTGCCATACGGAAAGCTTCGCCGAGACGATCAAAGAAAGAACGCCAAACAGAAGTTTTCTTTTGTGGTTCTCGTTGCAACGGTTGATGTTCAAGGTCTGGATCAGCATTTTCAGGTGTATTGGCACGATCCGAAATAATATTACCATCACTGATTTCGATAATACGCGTTGCATTTTTGGCAACATTTAGATCATGGGTCACCAAGATAATGGTATGACCTTTGGCATTGAGTTCACGCAAAATTCGCATGACTTCAATACCACTATTTTTGTCCAATGCACCCGTCGGTTCATCTGCCAAAATAACATCACCACCATTCATCAAAGCACGTGCAATCGATACACGTTGCTGTTGACCGCCTGAAAGTTGGCTTGGGCGATGATGTAAACGTTCTCCTAATCCGAGCTCAGACAACAGCTCTGCGGAACGTTCTTGGCGTAAATGATTGTCTACACCTGCATAGATTGCAGGAACTTCGACATTACCCGATGCACTCAGATCACCCAATAAATGATAACGCTGGAAAATAAATCCAAAATATTCACGGCGTAATTGCGCGAGTTCATCAGGTTCAAGTTGCCGTGTTTCACGGCCATTGACCAAATAACTTCCCTCAGTCGGTTTATCTAAACAACCGAGGATATTCATTAGGGTTGATTTTCCCGATCCTGATTGACCGACGATCGCAACCAGCTCACCTGCATAAATCTTTAAATTGATGCCCTTGAGAATTTGGACCGTGGTTTCTCCCGCGGGAAATTCACGGGTCAGGTTACTGACTTCGAGCAGTGGTTGTGTTGAATGAATTTGATCTTGAGTCATATTACATTCTCATCGCACGCTGGCTACTGCGTTTGGCTGCATCATTTGAGCTATCTGAACCATCAGCAATGATTACTTGATCACCTTGTTTAAGACCTTTGATGACTTCAACTGTGACACGATTATTTAAGCCCACCAATACTGGTTGTGCTTTGGCAGAACCATCTGCTTGGATGACACGTACACTTGCGATACTGGCTTTTCCGTCAGCGACCAGTTGACGCTGTTCTGGACTTAGCTCAAGGCGGTTATTCGGACGTTGCTCGGTTTCATCATTTGATGCAGGCGCAGCACGATCTTTACGAGCAGGGCGTTTGCTACTTTGAACTGCTGCCGCAGGAATCGTCAGTACATTTTTAGCTTCTGCTAAAACGATGTAAACCTGTGCAGTCATGTCGATACGTAATTTGCCATCCTCATTTGGTACATCAAACAACGCATTGTAATAGACGGCAGAGTTCGATGAGGATGAAGAGCTAGTGTTTGAAGTTTCAGTATTAATTGAATTGGGCGCAGGCTCAACTTGACGTAACTTTGCATAGTGTTTCTTTTCACTGTTGCCCAGCGTTGTGAAATAAACAGTTTGGCCTTTCTCCACTTTCATCACGTCTGCTTCAGAAATTTGCGCCTTGACGGTCATGTTATCTAGCGTTGCGAGTTTGACAATGGTCGGTGCAGTTTGGTTCGCATTTACCGTTTGACCTTCTTCAGTCACAATCGCCACAATTGTCCCATCCATCGGTGCAACAATGCGGGTATAGCCTAAATCTTCTTTCGCTGTCGCTAGAGTTAAGCGAGATTGTTCAATTTGAGCATTAATCGCAGCTATTTGTGCTTGAGCTGTTTTGTAATTTGCTAAAGCTGTTTCAAGCTCTGCACGTGATGTTGCATCTTGGCTATACATTGCTTGTTGGCGTTTGTATTCAGCTTCAACTTTTGCCAAATTGGCTTGTTGAACGGCAAGTTGGGCTTGTTGATTTTTAATACTTGCTTCAGCCGTTTTTAAATCATTTTCTTGACGAATCGAATCAATCTGAGCAATCAACTGACCTTGTTTAACTTGATCACCCAATTGCACGTACATTTTTTTCACTTGACCTGAAACCTGTGCACCGACACTCACCATTTTGGTGGCCTCTAAAATTCCTGTTGCCAAAACTGAATTTTCGATATCACCACGTCCTACTTCAGCCGTGATGTATTGTGGGGTTTCTGTTTTAGGCTTTAACATGAGCCAGCTTAATAAAGCAATCACGATAATACAGACCACAATGATGATTGTTTTTACAGGTTTCATCTTTTTAGAAATCATTTTTGGCATGGGACGAGTGCAAAGTTAAAAATTTTATTTAGTATAAAAGTGAAATAAGGATAAAGCGTGAATATTTTTAACCTAAAATGAGAATTATTCTCTATTTAATTTTTTGTTTAGATCGATGGGGTAAATAATGTGCGTCCACAGAGTTCACTGATGGCTTGCAGCATTAAATGCTCTGAGTTCTCTTGAGACATTCCTTTAATTGCAGCATCAATACGCAATAATAAATCAGACCACGTTAAAAACTGTCTTGGATTTAATCGACGCAATGCTTGTTGATACTGTGAGACTTTGGTTTTCCAAATTCCCAGTTGGATAGCATTATGTGGTTGTTCAAATAACTGCATTAGCAAACGCATTTCTTTACTTAGCGTCCAGAGAATAAGGCTGTCGGGTTCACCTGCGGCGATCAGATATTGATAGATTTTGACCGACTGAGCTAGATTACCTAGCAATAGAGCATCACTTAAATCATAAGTGGTGTAGCGCGATTGATCTTGTAAACACGCATAAAGCTGTTCGATTTGAATCTGCTGAATGTCAGGAAAAGTATCTGCAACACGCATCAAACTATTTTTTGCGGCTAGCAAATTATGCTCGTGGTGCTGCATCAACCATTGCCATGCATCATTGTTGAGTTGAATGCCAAGCTTTTCTGCTTCAATGGTTAGAATGCGTTGACGGTCTTGAGGATAATTTGCAGTGAGAGGAACAACGACGCCATTTGCTTCGACCACTTGGAAAAAAGCAGATTTTAAACTGCTACTGTCCTGCTTTGGTAAAACAATCAACAACAAGTTATGTTCATTATGTTGGATATAACTTTTGAGCTGTTTGATGCCGTTGGCATCAGGTTTAACATTGCCATGAACTTCGATGGCAAGTTGCTGCGAAAATAAAGATAAACTATTTAGCGCATTAAAAACATTTTTCCAGTCATTGGCGCTGCTGATGTCGTAACGTTGACGTTCAACTTCCTGCTCTTGCCAGCTTTTGCGAAACGCATCCAGTAGATTCTGTTCAAGCAAAGGCTCTTGCCCATGCATAATCCATGCACCACGAGCTTCTGCAACACGTTTTAAAGCCTGAACATAATCGAGTTTCATAAATCAGAATTAAGATTGAGCTTTAGGAAGGCGGTTCGCTGCAATTTGACGTGTCACTTGCTGTGCGACATCATCAATCACAATACGATTAAGATATGCTTCTTGCTGATTATCGGTGTTTACCGTTGCTACATCATATTGGTAGGTACGTGAAGCCGTTAAAGTACGAGGTTCAGTAATTTTGTTACCCTCACGATCTTCAATCTGAAAAGTTACTGTTAAACGAAGAAGCACTTCAGTTAATTTACCGTTAAGAAGTTGGCGGCGAGGGGTATAATCCAGTACACGGAGCACATAAGCATCATTTGAGTTGCTGAGCTGTATACCTGTTGCCGTTAAATAAATACTTAAACGATTTTCAAGCTCATCGGTGTAGTCAGGCAAGACCAAAGTCAACTTGTTGTAAACCAGTGGTGTTGCCGCTGGATTGTTGCCTTTTAAATGGAAACCACAGCCGACTAAGCCTGCACTTAGACCTAAAGTTAAAACAATCGCAGCGAAACGTTGAGCTATATGCATGCTTTGTCCTTATGATCTTCCATCAAATATGGAAGATGTAATCTTGATAAATTGACCATATTTTAGAATCAAAGCCCGTTGAATAACAGCGGGCTTTGATGCGGTTTTGTTTCGATAAAGTTCCTACTCTCTTTAGGAGAAGGTCGGATGAGGAAAATAACCTCTCCCTAATCCTCTCCTGAAAGGAGAGGGAACATAACTAAGAAATTAAACCACCAAATTCACAAGTTTATTTGGTACAACAATTTCTTTCTTGGTCGGACCCGTCAAGAATTGTTGAACTTCTGGTAGCGCTTTAGCCAAAGCCAATAAATCATCTTTTGAAATATCGACAGCGACATCTAATTTACCGCGGAGTTTACCATTCACCTGTACAACGATCGTTTGTGTATTACGTGTCAATGCAGATGCATCTACTTGAGGGAATTCAACCGTAGTTAAATCCATTCCAAACTGAGTCAATAATGTTTGACTCAAGTGTGGTGCAAATGGTGCAAGTAAAATCAATAACGTAGTGATTGCTTCGCGTGCTACAGCAGCATCATTATCATCTTTTGCTTCAAACTTGTTAGTTGCATTGAGTAACTCCATCAACGCTGCAATCGCTGTATTGAACGCATGACGACGTTCGATGTCATCACCCACTTTTTGGATGGTTTCATGCGTTTTACGACGTAAATCTTGTGCGTCTTTCGACAAGCTCGCAGTATCGATGACAGTTGTTTGATTGCCCGCTTCCAAGAATCCAGCAGCTAAACGCCATACGCGTTTTAAGAAACGGTTAGCACCTTCCACACCTGCATCAGACCATTCTAAAGATTGATCTGGTGGCGCAGCAAACATCATGAAGACACGTGCCGTATCTGCACCGTATTGGTCAATAATTGCTTGTGGGTCGATCCCGTTGTTTTTCGACTTCGACATTTTTTCTTGTCCGCCGATCACAACTTCTTGACCATCACCAGAGTATTTCGCAAAAAGGATACGACCTTTCTCATCACGTTCTAATTCGATGTCCGCAGGGTTAAACCAAGTCTTCTTGCCATTCTCAGCTTCACGATAGAAAGTATCTGCAAGCACCATGCCTTGAGTAAGCAAATTCGTAAATGGTTCGTTACCTTGTACTACACCTTCGTCACGCATTAATTTGTGGAAGAAGCGTGCATAAAGTAAATGCAAAATGGCATGTTCAACACCACCGATGTATTGGTTGACTGGAAGCCAGTTTTGAGCAGCTTCTGGTTTAACCATTCCACCAGTAAAGTCTGGAGATGCATAGCGAGCATAGTACCAAGATGATTCTACAAAGGTATCCAACGTATCTGTTTCACGACGCGCATCGCCACCACAGTTAGGACACTTAGTCTCATAAAACTCAGGCATTTTATTCAGTGGGTTACCAGAACCATCTGGCACCACATCTGTTGGCAATACCACTGGCAATTGATCTTCTGGTACTGGCACCTGACCACAGGTGTTACAGTTAATCATTGGAATTGGACAACCCCAGTAACGTTGACGAGATACACCCCAGTCACGCAAACGGAATTGAACCTTAGCATTTGCTAAACCTTGTGGTTCTAATTTTGCGAGGAAAGCATCATAAGCAGCTTGGAAATCTAAACCGTCAAATTCGCCAGAATTAACCAATTTACCTTCTTTAGAGCCGTACCATTCCTGCCATTCTGTTGCTGAGTATTCAGCGTCATCAGCGCCTTTGGCATCGATCACTTGTTTGATTGGTAAGTTGAATTTATTGGCAAATTCGAAGTCACGCTCGTCATGTGCTGGTACGGCCATCACCGCACCAGAACCATATGACATCAATACATAGTTTGCGATCCAAACTGGTAGGTCTGCACCTGTCACTGGATGCTTAACAAATAAGCCGGTTGCCATGCCTTTCTTTTCGGCAGTGGCTAAATCTGCCTCAGCAACCGATCCCATGCGACATTCTTCAATGAATGCAGCCAATTCAGGGTTATTTTCAGCAGCCTTCAACGCCATTGGATGTTCAGCCGCAACCGCAACATAGGTCGCACCCATTAAGGTATCACCGCGAGTGGTATAAACCGTTAATCCGTCGGCATAAATTTCGGTGTTGCTCGATGGGAAGGTAATTTCCATGCCCGTAGAGCGACCAATCCAGTTACGTTGCATGGTCAACACTTGTTGCGGCCAACCATCTTTCAATGTATCTAAATCGTCTAATAATTCTTGTGCATAGTCGGTGATGCGGAAGTAGTACATTGGAATATCACGTTTTTCCACCAATGCACCAGAACGCCAACCACGACCATTTTCAACTTGTTCATTGGCTAAAACGGTTTGGTCTACAGGATCCCAGTTTACAGTTGAAAGCTTACGATAGATCAAGCCTTTCTTATAAAGCTGAACAAATAACCATTGTTCCCAGTGATAGTATTCTGGTGTACAGGTCGCAAATTCGCGATCCCAATCGACAGATAAACCCAATTTTTTTAATTGGTCACGCATATATGCGATATTTTCAAAGGTCCATTTTGCTGGTGCAACTTGATGAGCGATCGCGGCATTTTCAGCTGGTAAACCAAATGCATCCCAGCCCATTGGTTGTAATACCGTTTCACCTTTTAAACGATAAAAACGGCTGATCACGTCACCAATGGTGTAGTTACGCACATGCCCCATATGCAGTTTGCCACTTGGATAAGGGAACATCGACAGGATATAGCGATGTTTGCCCTCTACAGTGTCTGCAACTTTAAAAACTTTGCGATTGTCCCAGTCTTGTTGAACTTGAGGCTCAATGGCACTTGCTTGATATTCGGAGTCAATGTGAGAAGTCGTCATAGGGATATGCGATACAACAAAAAAGTAAAGTTAAGATTGCTGCACAGCATAGCGCAAAATCAGGTGAAATGTCAGTTTTTAGCAGTGTTTTTATTGGATATAAGTGAGGAGAATGTCTTGGACACTCTCCGTAAACTTTTGAGTTATCGATCTGCCAGCGCTTCTGCTATTTGTATATTTTGAGGTTGGTATGTTTCATCTCTAGGCGTACTTTCTTGTTGAGGATGATTTGTTGTCGATGTGGTGGTGTGTTGAGGTGATTTTTGCTGATTTTGTGAAGATGCATTGGCACTGCTTTGACTGTTATTTGAACCATAGGTTGAAATTTTATCTAAGCGTTTTGCTCCTTTAGGTGGTGGAGTAGTGGTGTAATGGGTCGAACCATTCGCATCGATCCATTTATAATATTGTTGAGCATATATTTGGCCAGAACAGAGCATGAATAAACTGGTTAAGGTTATGGATATGATTGTTTTTAAACGAGATGGTTGCATTGTCATTTTCCCCAAGATCATTTGATCTGATCAGTTGTTTAATATTCAAAATAAATACTTTAACTGGAATTTATAAATACCAAAAGTACAATAATTGAAATAAAACTCA
>OBJT01000275.1_pt1 | contig 13690 bp, 12 predicted proteins | sample 1519861 | NCBI WGS metagenome assembly OBJT01 (sample SAMN02401118, study PRJEB22541) | soil metagenome, isolate JX
GCTGAAAAGTTATTTTAGAAAAGTTAAAAAATTATTTAATTTTTCTAAAATGATTTGCAAAAAATTGCTCGATTCTATCGAGTATAAGAATGAGTTATGTGCCTTGCGTTCAGAGGTGCATAGCTCATTTATTACATCAAAGGATTACTCCTGATGTGTAGTAATGATGACCTGAGGTCGAAAGACCTTGGGCGGTAGTGTCTTGTTACCAATTTGACATTATGAATCATGGGTATGCTTAAAAGGCAGCCCGAATTATTTTTTGCAATAGGAAATGGGTCCAAAAATGCAAGAAGTTGCTGACGCGCTGCGTCTTGACACTGAACTTTCTGCTGATAGTGCAGCTTATATTGAAGATCTTTACGAGCTGTACCTATCATCGCCAACCTTAGTTTCTGAGGACTGGCGTGAATACTTCGACAAATACCCTAAAGGTGATCAACCACACGGTAATGTACGCGAACAGTTCCTTTTGTTAGGACGCAATGCGAATCGGGTACAACCAATGGTACAGAGTACCGTGAGTACTGAGCATGAGCGTCGTCAAATTGGTGTTTTACAACTCATCGCTGCGTATCGTAACCGTGGTCATCAAAAAGCTAAACTCGATCCATTAGGTCTTGCGAAACGTGAAAACGTTCCTGACCTCGATTTATCAGCTCACGGTTTAACCAAATCAGACCTAGATACAGTATTCAATACTGGTAATCTCGCAATTGGCAAAGCAGAAGCAACATTGTCTGAAATGATTGAGGCAATGGAAGCGATTTACTGCAGTTCAATTGGTGCAGAATATATGCATATCGTTGACACGAAAGAAAAGCGTTGGATTCAACAACGTTTAGAAAGCGTGCGCGGTAAATTTAATTTCACCAATGATCAGAAAAAAGGCTTCTTAGAGCGTTTAACTGCTGCGGAAGGTCTAGAAAAGTATCTTGGTAACAAATTCGTTGGTGCGAAGCGTTTTGGCGTAGAGGGCGGTGAGTCTTTTATTCCAATGATGAACGAAATCATTCAACGCGCGGGTAGTGTTGGTTGTAAAGAAGTTGTGATTGGTATGCCACACCGTGGTCGTCTCAACCTTCTTGTCAACATCATGGGTAAAAACCCGGCTGACTTATTTGGTGAGTTTGAAGGGAAGAGCCTGCATAAAAAAGGTTCTGGTGATGTGAAGTATCACCAAGGTTTCTCTTCGAATGTTATGACACCGGGCGGTGAAGTTCACTTAGCACTTGCATTTAACCCATCACACTTGGAAATCGTTGGTCCGGTGGTTGAAGGTTCTGTACGTGCGCGTCAAGTACGTCGTAAAGACATTGGTGGTGATGATGTGCTTCCTGTGATTGTTCACGGTGATGCGGCATTCGCAGGTCAAGGTGTTAACCAAGAAACCTTCCAAATGTCACAGACACGTGGCTATACAGTCGGTGGTACGGTTCATATCGTGATCAACAACCAAGTTGGTTTTACGACATCTGATCCACGTGATACACGTTCGACGGAGTATTGTACTGACGTTGCTAAAATGATTCAGGCTCCGATTTTCCATGTGAATGGTGATGATCCTGAAGCTGTCATTTTCGCGACTCAACTTGCACATGATTTCCGTCATGAGTTCCGCAAAGATGTAATTTTAGATTTGTTCTGTTATCGTCGTCGTGGTCACAATGAAGCTGATGAGCCATCTGCGACTCAGCCATTGATGTATCAAGTCATCAATAAAAAAGCGACTACACGTACTTTATACGCAGACCAATTGGTACAAGAAAAAATTCTTGATCGCGCAAGTGCGGATCAAATGATTGAAGATTATCGCTCTGATCTAGAAGCAGGTAATCATGTTGCAAATGCATTGGTTCGCCAACCAAACAAACATATGTTTGTTGATTGGACACCTTATTTGGGTCACGATTATACCGATGTTTGGGATACAACATTCAACATTGATCGTTTGAAAGAGCTTGGTAAAACGATGAATACATTGCCTGACGGCTTTGTGTTACAGCGTCAAGTTCAGAAAGTGATTGATGATCGCGTTAAAATGCAAACTGGTGAAATGCCACTCAACTGGGGTGCGGCTGAAACTTTAGCTTATGCAACTTTACTTGATGATGGTTTCTTAGTTCGTATTACAGGTGAAGACGTTGGTCGTGGTACATTCTCTCACCGTCACGCTAAGTTACATAACCAAGTGGATGGATCTGTTTACATTCCACTGTGTCACATTAAAGAAAATCAACCACGTGTTGCGGTTTATGACTCTTTATTGTCAGAAGAAGCTGTACTTGCTTTTGAATATGGCTATGCCACAACTTTGCCAAAAAGTTTAATTGTTTGGGAAGCGCAATTTGGTGACTTCGCAAACTGTGCACAAGTTGTAATTGACCAATTCATCGCTTCAGGTGAAACCAAGTGGGAGCGTGTATGTGGTTTAACGATGTTATTACCACATGGTTATGAAGGTCAAGGTCCAGAGCATTCATCTGCGCGTTTAGAGCGTTTCTTGCAGCTTTGTGCAGAAGACAATATGCAAGTGATTACACCAACAACACCAGCACAAATTTTCCATGCGTTACGTCGTCAGGCTGTTCGTCCAATTCGCAAGCCGATGATCGTAATGTCACCGAAATCTTTATTACGTCACAAACTTGCTGTTTCGTCATTAGATGAATTGGCAAACGGTTCATTCCAAACTGTGATCGATGAAGTGGATCAAATCAACAAAGCTGATGTCACTCGTTTAGTGCTTTGTGGTGGTAAGGTTTATTATGATTTACTCGAAAAGCGTCGTGAGCTTGGTTTAAACCATATTGCGCTTGTTCGTATCGAGCAATTGTATCCTTATCCAGAACAGCGCTTAGCTGAAGTGATGGCTCAGTATCCAAACATCGAAGAACTTGTTTGGGCACAAGAAGAACCGAAGAACCAAGGTGCTTGGTTATTCATCGTTCCTCGTTTGTATGAAGACGTTCTTAAATCTGGTAAACAAATTCGTATTAGCTATGCTGGTCGTGAAGCATCTGCCGCACCTGCTTGTGGCTCGCCTTACCTGCATGCAAAACAACAAGCTCAGCTTATCAACGACGCACTTGCGATTGAAGTTGAACAATCAGGAGATTCTAAATAATGGCAACCGAAATTAAAGCACCGGTATTTCCAGAGTCAGTTGCTGACGGTACGATCGCAACTTGGCACAAGAAAGTAGGTGAACCTGTATCACGTGATGAAGTGATCTGTGACATTGAAACCGATAAAGTTGTTTTAGAAGTGGTTGCTCCAGCTGATGGTAGCTTAGTTGCAATCGTTAAAGATGAAGGTGATACCGTTCTTTCTGACGAAGTTATCGCTCAATTCGAAGCTGGTGCTGTTTCTGCAGCTGCTCCTGAAGCTGCTGCACCAGCAGAAGCGACACCTGCTGCATCTGCACCTGCTGCTGCGTCAACTCAACCAGTTGATCAAAACCAAGCGCCTGCAGTTCGTAAAGCGTTATCTGAAACAGGTATCAATGCTGCTGATGTACAAGGTACTGGCCGTGGTGGTCGCATCACCAAAGAAGATGTTGCAAACCACAAACCAGCTGCATCAGTTCAACCATTAAGTGTTGCTGTAGGTGAGCGCATCGAGAAACGTGTTCCAATGACTCGTTTACGTAAGCGTGTTGCTGAACGTTTATTGGCTGCTACACAACAAACTGCAATGTTAACCACGTTCAACGAAGTTAACATGAAGCCAATCATGGAAATGCGTAAGCAATACAAAGATGCTTTCGAAAAACGTCATGGTGCTCGTTTAGGCTTTATGTCTTTCTTTGTTAAAGCAGCAACTGAAGCGTTAAAGCGTTACCCAGCTGTAAATGCATCTATTGATGGTGATGATATCGTTTATCACGGTTTCTATGACATCGGTGTTGCAGTATCAAGTGACCGTGGTCTAGTTGTGCCTATCCTTCGTGATACTGATCGCATGAACTATGCTGAAGTTGAAAGCGGTATCGCTGCTTATGCTGGCAAAGCACGTGAAGGTAAATTATCGATTGAAGAAATGACGGGTGGTACGTTCACAATTACTAATGGTGGTACGTTCGGTTCATTGCTTTCAACACCGATTTTAAACCAGCCACAAACTGCGATTTTGGGTATGCATAAAATCCAAGAACGTCCAATGGCAGTGAATGGTCAAGTTGAAATCTTGCCAATGATGTACTTAGCGCTTTCTTATGACCATCGTTTAATCGATGGTAAAGAAGCTGTTGGTTTCTTGGTAACAATCAAAGAATTGTTAGAAGAGCCAGCTAAACTCATTCTTGATCTTTAATACTACAAATATTGCCTCCCATATAAAGTGATCCTTTATATGGGATTCTGGAGATAAAAATGTCTCAACAGTTTGATCTTGTTGTTATTGGCGGTGGACCTGGTGGTTATGAAGCGGCGATTCGTGCAGCTCAACTTGGCTTCAAAGTCGCTTGTATTGAAAAACGTATTCATAACGGTAAGCCATCTTTAGGTGGTACCTGTTTAAACGTGGGTTGTATCCCTTCTAAAGCATTACTTGACTCTTCTCATCGTTATGAAGCTACTGTTCACGAACTTGCTGAACACGGTATTACAACTGGTGAAGTTAAATTTGATTTAGATACTTTGTTAGCGCGTAAAGACAAAGTCGTTGAACAATTAACTGGTGGTGTTGCTCAGTTACTTAAAGGTAATGGTATCGAGTGGTTACAAGGTACAGGTAAATTACTTGCAGGTAAAAAAGTAGAATTCACACCATTTGAAGGTGATGTACAAGTTTTAGAACCGAAATACGTCATTCTTGCGACGGGTTCTGTACCTGTAAACATTCCTGTTGCTCCTGTAGATGAAGATTTAATTGTTGATTCTACTGGCGCATTGAAATTCCCAGAAGTTCCTAAGCGTCTTGGTGTCATCGGTGCAGGTGTTATCGGTCTTGAGCTTGGTTCTGTATGGCGTCGTCTTGGTTCTGAAGTTGTTGTGTTTGAAGCATTAGATGCATTCTTACCAATGGCTGATAAAGCATTGGCGAAGGAATATCAAAAAATCTTGAAAAAACAAGGTTTAGATATTCGTATCGGTGCAAAAGTTTCTGGTGCTGAAACCAATGGTCGCGAAGTAACGGTTAAATATAACCAAGCTGGTGAAGACAAAGAACAAGTTTTTGACAAGTTAATCGTATGTGTAGGCCGTAAAGCATATGCAGAAGGTTTATTGGCAGAAGATTCTGGCATTAAACTCACTGAACGCGGTTTAGTTGATGTGAATGATCAGTGCCAAACATCTGTTGAAGGTGTTTATGCAATTGGTGATTTAGTTCGTGGTCCAATGCTTGCACATAAAGCAATGGAAGAGGGCGTAATGGCTGTTGAGCGTATTCACGGTCATGCTGCTCAAGTGAACTATGACACAATCATCAGCGTTATTTATACGCATCCAGAAGCAGCTTGGGTTGGTTTAACCGAAGAACAAGCAAAAGAAAAAGGTCACGAAGTTAAAGCAGGTCAATTCCCATTTGCGGTGAACGGACGTGCATTGGCTGCAGGTGATACTGCTGGTTTTGTTAAGTTTGTTGCTGATGCAAAAACTGATCGTCTATTAGGTATGCACGTTGTTGGTCCAAATGCGTCTGACATCGTACACCAAGGTATGATCGCACTCGAATTTGTATCTTCAGTTGAAGATTTGCAATTGATGACTTTTGGTCACCCAACATTCTCTGAAGTTGTACATGAAGCGGCGCTTTCTGTTGATGGTCGTGCAATCCACGCAATTCAACGCAAGCGTAAATAAACAAAAAGTGTGGCTTGCCACACTTTTTTAAATGATGATGATGGTCTTATTTAGACTTTCATTTACTCAATATGTAGCAGCCCAGCTCTAAAAACAACTGGGCTGTATCACACCAAACAACATAGTAGGTAACTAAATGAACTTACATGAGTATCAAGCTAAAGCGTTATTGAAAGAATACGGAATGCCAGTACAAGAAGGTATCTTGGCAACCAATGCAGACGAAGCAGTTGCTGCATTTGAACAGCTTGGTGGTAAATTCGCTGTAATGAAAGCGCAAGTTCATGCGGGCGGTCGTGGTAAGGCTGGCGGCGTTAAAGTTGCAAAATCAAAAGAAGATGTTATCGAATTCGCGAACAACATCATTGGTACTCGTCTTGTAACGTATCAAACAGATGCAAATGGTCAACCAGTAAACAGCATCATTGTTGCTGAAGACGTTTACCCAGTTGAGCGTGAACTTTACTTAGGCGCGGTTGTAGACCGTTCTAGCCGTCGTATTACTTTCATGGCTTCTACCGAAGGTGGTGTAGAAATCGAGAAAGTTGCAGAAGAAACTCCTGAAAAAATTATCAAAGTTGAAGTTGATCCATTAGTTGGCTTACAACCATTCCAAGCGCGTGAAGTTGCGTTTGCTTTAGGTTTGAAAGACAAGCAAGTGAGCCAATTTGTAAAAATTATGGGCGCTGCTTACCAAGCATTTGTAGAAAATGACTTTGCATTATTTGAAATTAACCCACTTTCAGTTCGTGAAAATGGCGATATTTTATGTGTAGACGCGAAAGTAGGTATCGACTCTAACGCGCTTTACCGTTTACCTAAAGTTGCTGCTTTACGTGACAAGTCTCAAGAAAATGAGCGTGAATTAAAAGCATCTGAATTTGATCTTAACTATGTTGCTTTAGAAGGTAACATCGGTTGTATGGTGAACGGTGCTGGTCTTGCAATGGCAACTATGGACATCATTAAACTTTATGGTGGTCAGCCTGCAAACTTCCTTGATGTTGGTGGCGGCGCAACTAAAGAGCGCGTAATCGAAGCGTTCAAAATCATCCTTGCTGATACTTCTGTACAAGGTGTTTTAATCAACATCTTTGGTGGTATTGTACGTTGTGACATGATTGCTGAAGCAATTATTGCAGCGGTTCAAGAAGTAAACGTAACTGTTCCAGTTGTTGTTCGTTTAGAAGGTAACAACGCTGAGTTAGGTGCGAAATTACTTGATGAATCTGGTTTGAAATTAATTTCTGCGAACGGTTTATCTGATGCCGCAGAAAAAGTTGTAGCTGCAGTTAAAGCGTAAGGAGTATCAATCATGAGCGTATTAATTAATAAAGACACTAAAGTATTGGTACAAGGTTTTACTGGTAAAAACGGTACTTTCCACTCTGCACAAGCTTTAGACTACGGTACAAAAGTTGTTGGTGGTGTTACTCCAGGTAAAGGTGGAACGACTCACCTTGACCTACCTGTATTCAACACAATGAAAGAAGCTGTACGTGAAACAAATGCTGATGCATCTGTAATCTATGTACCAGCTCCATTCGTTTTAGACTCAATCGTTGAAGCGGTTGATTCAGGTGTTGGCCTAATCGTTGTGATCACTGAAGGTGTTCCAACAATCGACATGCTTAAAGCAAAACGCTACTTGGAAACTAACGGTAACGGTACTCGTTTAGTTGGTCCTAACTGCCCAGGCGTGATCACTCCAGGTGAATGTAAGATCGGTATTATGCCAGGTCACATCCACCAACCAGGTCGTATTGGTATCATCTCACGTTCAGGTACATTGACTTATGAAGCTGTTGCTCAAACAACTAAGCTTGGTTTAGGTCAGTCTACTTGTATCGGTATCGGTGGTGACCCAATCCCAGGTATGAACCAGATTGAAGCGCTTCAATTGTTCCAAGACGATCCAGATACTGATGCAATCATCATGATCGGTGAGATCGGTGGTACAGCAGAAGAAGAAGCTGCTGAATTCATCAAGTCTAACGTGACTAAGCCTGTAGTGGGTTACATCGCAGGTGTAACTGCGCCTAAAGGTAAGCGTATGGGTCACGCTGGTGCGATCATTTCTGGTGGTCAAGGTACTGCTGAAGAGAAATTCGCTGCATTTGAACGTGCGGGAATGGCTTACACTCGTAGCCCAGCTGAGCTTGGTTCAACAATGATGCAAGTATTGAAAGAGAAAGGTTTAGCGTAATTCGTTAGACTTTAATCTGAGAAAACCCCAATGGTGACATTGGGGTTTTTTAAATTGGAAAATATTATTGGTGTGCTTATAAGCTGTAGCTATCAAATAAAATCTAGTGGACTGATTGTTCCCAGTTTATTTACTGCAAGGACATGGGTATAAATCATTGTTGTTTTTACGCTACTATGTCCTAAAAGTTGTTGCACTGTCCGAATGTCTTGCCCTGCTTGTAATAGATGTGTAGCAAAACTATGGCGTAAGGTGTGTAAAGTTGCTGGTTTGGAGATATTTGCTTTAAGAACTGCTGTTTTGAAATTTCGTTGCAAGGTTTGTTCATGTTGATGGTGTCTTCGCACGATTTTACTTCTAGGATCGGTGGATTCATGTGAAGCTGGAAAAAGCCAAAACCAAGCAAATTGTGTTGCAGCATAAGGATATTTCTTGGCAAGTGCATCAGGAAGATAAATTCCATTTTTTCCAAGATTTCGGTCTTGATCAAAAAAAAGTTTTGCGTGCTGGATTTGATTTTGTAATAGCGTGCTGATTTTTTGTGGAAGTATGGTGATTCTGTCTTTGTCTCCTTTGGCAGCTCGGACTGTAATTTGATTTAAACCAAAATCAATATCTTTAATCCGTAATTGATACATCTCGAGTAAACGCATTCCTGTGCCATAAAGTAACTGGCATTTAAATAAATCTTCAGGGTTTAAGTGGCTAAAAATGGCATTTAATTCTTCTTTGGAAAGTACTACGGGAAGTCTTGGCGTGATTTTTGGTCTTTCCAAGTCATCTATATGTGGCAATTCAATATTGAGTACGTCTTTATACAAAAAAATTAAAGCACTTAAAGCTTGTTTATGTGTAGATTTACTAACGCCGTTTTTATTGACTAAATATGCCAGATAACTTTTTATATGTTGTTCATTTAATTGTATGGGATGTTGCTTGTTATGAAATAAAACATAACGCTTAATCCATTGTGCATAAGTTCTTTCAGTCGAAAGACTCAAGTGTCTATAACGTGCAATATAAGCTACTTTATCAAGTAGCTTCAATGATTTAATTTGTGAATGAATATCCATAATAAGACACTTGACGTGATTATTTTGTGTCCGTATTATATTTTGAAAAACTAAACCTTAATAGAGTATACAGAAAATTATGCATCAATTTTTTAGAAAGTTATATGGCAATTTGCCGTATAACTATAGTTAGGCTGCAGTAGGCAACAGAACGGTTTAACAGTGTGGCAAAGCTTGTGGCTCACAGACCGTGTTGACCTCTCGGCCATGCTTCGGCCAAGTCCTTCGCACCGATCGTCTTTCGTTCTCCGACGCGCCTGCTCGTCAAGCTGCGCGGGCGCTGCTTTCGTAACCCTGCTGCGCCTTTCGTGGCACACTGCAACCTAACAACTCGTTCAAGCCGACGTTGCTTCGCGGCCGCACCCTTGGCAGCAACGGCTTGTCCAATTTGCGGCCGCGCTGCAACGCGGCTTAACTCAGGCGTTATGAATTCTGAGGGCTATCAGTGCTTCGAGAAAAACTAATACAAGTAGCTCTTGAGTGGCAAGATAGATACGGTGTCGCTCCACAAATCACTACCCCGCTTTCAGAATATGATGCAGCAATTCTGGTCGGGATGTCTGATGATGAATATTCCCATTTTATGCAGGATAAAACAGCAGTTTCTAAGGGGAGTGATTTTGTATTTAGAGGCATCAGGTATCAAGTGAAGGGGAACAGACCAAGCGGCAAGCCTGGTAGTAAAATTACAATGGTACCAAAAGCTACTAACTACGACTGGGATAAGCTGATTTGGGTAATGTACGACAAGCACTATGAAATTCAAGAAGCATGGGAGTGGGACGTAATTCCATATAAAGTAGCATTTGATGCTATTAAGAGGTTGTCGCCAGCGGATTATCGTAAGGGCAAGTGCTTGTATGCGAAAAATTCATAACAATACGCTCAACGTGGACGTGTGGAGCTCCGGCAATTGTATGCATTCGCTATCGCTCATTGTTGCATACAATTACCTCCACTCCACACGCCAGTTAGCTTGGCGTTATGTGCCAAAAATGAGGAAAATATGAATAGTGACTTAAACGACTTAATTGACAAGTACCGGTCTGACAATGAATCCGTATTCAATACGTGGTTTATTAATAATGACGAAAGACTAAAAGCCTTTCGTTCAATACGCCGTGGTGTTCAAAGTGTAATCAATGATATTAAAAATAAGGAATTTGGGAATGACTACAAAGGTTCATCGTTAGAGTTTGTTTTAAACTGTATCACAGAACAAAAACAAGTTTTCATTGGAGCATCGCATGCTTTTTACTGGAAACCAAAGTTAAGAATTCCAGACATTTATGAAAATGAAGAAAATAAAATGTCTTTTGGTCAATTTCTTGAAAATTGCTTCGCAGCCAAAAATGAAGAGCAAATCCTAAAGGAAATAATCAACCTAGATGAGAAGAAAATAAAGGGTCTTGGTCCGGCAGTGGCAAACATTTTATATTTCCTTCATCCTGAAATAATCCCTCCATTTAATACAGCAATAGTCAATGGTTTTAATCATTTATTCAAAGAAAAAGTTAAACTTGGTTCCTGGACTGAATACCTTCGTATGCGTGAGGTCATTTTACAAAAAAACAATAAGCATAAAAAATCACTGTCAAAAGATTTAGGTGCAATTTCAGGCTTGCTGTTTGACATTGGTGTAAAAAAAATAATGGTTGGCGACGAAGGAAGTCTTTCGGAAAAAGAAAAAGCAAAGATTGAAAACCTTCTCAAAAAAAGGCACAAAGAAGTAACCAGTGAAAGAGAGCAAGAAAACTTGCATACTGAAATGCAATACCATTTATTGAAGATCGGAAAAGCTTTAGGGTATCAAGTAATTAGTGCTTCTAATGATCGTTCTAGAAATTTTCAAGGAAAAAACTTTTCATCCTTGTGCCTCCCTTGTTTCCCTGAAATTAATGTAGAAAAAGAAACAAAAAGTACAATTGCATTAATCGATGTAATTTGGTTTGAAAATAATACAAAGAATATTGTTTGCGCTTTTGAAGTTGAAAAAAGTACCTCAATCTATTCGGGAATACTCAGGCTGACTGACCTATATCACTCGTTTCCAGAAAACCCTTCCTCTTTATTTTTAATAATACCTGACAATAGAGAAAAAGAGCTGTTGCTACAGTTAAGCAGGCCATCAATTAAATCCAACGGAACTAAAATTCACTATATTAAATTTTCAGTTCTGAAAGAAAATTGCGAAGCAATCTGTAAGTTTGGAACAGGAAAAGAAACTCTACTAAAAATAGCGAACCAATAAGAACAGGCACATAACAAACTAATCAACCGGACGGAAAATACGTCTGTGCTAAATTGAAAAGCAAAACCAAATTGCGGTGGTGTTCGGGCCGTTCGTCGCCGCCGGTTATCATGAACCGTTATGTTTAATATATGAATATTTTACCACCTGATTTCGATATTTCTTTTTTGATTGGTGATGAGCTGATGCAGGTCTGTATTGGGCTGCATCAAATACAGCTTAGATTTGAAAAGTGTTACATTGAGGGAGATGGAAAAATAGAGATCCGTTCAAATGACCACACTAAAGTGCTAGTCAATGAAAGGTGGGAGTCCACAGAAGGTTTTGAAAAGATTATTGGTAAAAAAGTAGAAACTTGGTGTCGTATTAGTGATTTTTGCTTTTCATTAAAATGGGGTGATGCAAGCCTATTTTTTTACACTGAAGAAAGTCCCTATGAGTGTTTTACTATTCATTGCCCAAATAAGGAATTTTATGTGCTGTAAGTAAAACATAACAAATTGCTGCATCCGACACATACTGTGCCGCGTTTTTGTGCATTTCGCTGCGCTCCATTTTATGCACAAAAATCGCTCTGCAGTATGTGCGGCTGAGCAAGGCGTTAAATGGCCATGATTGTTGAAGCTCTGAGAAAAATCCATCTGCGGCATCGGCTGCAGGAAGGCGATGTTTCTGCACATACCAAGTCCGCGCAGGTCATCACGAAGGAGTGGCAAGCAGCAGTCTGCGCGAATGATGTGTTGGGTGAGGTGAGGGTTTCAAGAGCAAATAATGAGCGAATCGATGTCGTCGATTTGAAAACCAAAACAGCATATGAACTCAAGGTTTCTGGCAAAAATACGCACCACGAGTTCTATAAAGATCTGGTAAAGGTGCTCACCTACAATGAGTACCAAATTGCAGAAAATAGGCTGACAAAGCTGGTGTTTATCAGTGAGGAAACCGGCATCCGTTCGTTGATGGGGCGGTTAGATGAAATGTTCCTCAAAATGCTTGAATCAAAGCATAAGTTAAGCATTGAGCTTGTAGCCATTTAACCAATGGGTGAAGCCGACCGGTACTACGCTGCGCTCCGTCCCGGCGGCTTACCCAAGGCGTTAGACGACCGCGGATACCTCATGCCTGCATCCAAGAAGAAAAGCTCTACGGAAGTGCTTTCGCTGCGCATAGTCGTAGTGGAGCCTCCGCCAAATATCCTGTGGGCACTTCAACTCGGTCGCGATGAACTCGTGAAGCCAACTTCCACAACTAAGGATCGCATCACCTTCGACTTCGCAATTGAGGTGGTAGAAGACTCTGCCGCCGGCATTCGCCTGAGAGGGTCGGCAGTTCAGGGTCGCCCTGGAGAGCGGTTCGTCTACTTGTGCATTGGCACCTATGTCGGTCAGGTCGGCACCGATGTAGCTCGGCGCGCCAAGATTGGGCTCGAAGGCATCAATCGCAAGCTGATAGCCGCCGCGAAGGCGAAGCGCGCTGGGGTTCTAGAGGTGCAATTTGCAGGCACTGATTCAAAGGGCGGCGCAGCCTGCGCGACAGTGCCACTGCTGGCGGGAGGTTGGCATGTCGCCTAGGCGGTCGTCTAACAACCCGTTGCAGCGGTCGGGTAATGCTCCCACAAATTAACCGAGTTTAAAAGTAGAAAATCGATTAACCTTTATCCAAGGAGATTTTCTATGAAAACATCAAAATATTCAGACAGTGTAATCATGAGTATTTTAAAACAAGCAGAAGCTGGCACACCTGTACCCAATCTTTGCCGTGAACACGGTATGAGTACAGCAACATTTTACAAATGGAAGTCAAAATACAGTGGTATGGACTTATCACTGATGACTCGCCTTAAAGAGCTTGAAGCGGAAAATGCACGTTTAAAACGAATGTATGCTGATGAGCGACTTAAATCTGATGTCTTGCAAGATGCCTTATCAAAAAAGTTTTAAGGCCAAGACAACGTAAATCACTTGCTCAACAAGCAACTGAAAATCAGCAGATTGCCGAATGGTTGATTCAACTGACCAATACCCATAAAACATGGGGCTTTAAGCTGTGTTTTCTGTATTTGCGCAACGTAAAAAAATACAAATGGAACCATAAACGAGTTGATCGCATTTACAAGGAGCTTGAACTCAACTTAAGAATCAAACCAAACAAACGAATTAACCGTGAAGTGCCTGAAAAGCTTGCTACACCGACATCTAAGAATGAATCATGGGCGATGGACTTTATCGATGATTATAATCGTGAGTCTTTGGCAATGGTCGTGGATTTTTCACTACCAGCACAACGTGTGCTTAGGGATTTAGATCAATTAATAAGGGGGGTATTACCGCGGCGCCTGTGCGCCATTTCATTA
>OBJT01000276.1_pt1 | contig 13680 bp, 10 predicted proteins | sample 1519861 | NCBI WGS metagenome assembly OBJT01 (sample SAMN02401118, study PRJEB22541) | soil metagenome, isolate JX
GATCTGTACGTGACCCCCGACTATCGCGGGATCGGCGCCGGAAAAGCGCTGCTGAAAACCATCGCGCAATATGCTGTACAGCGTCAGTGCGGGCGTCTGGAGTGGAGCGTGCTCGACTGGAACCAGCCGGCGATTGATTTCTATCTGAGCATTGGCGCGCAGCCGCAGGATGAGTGGGTGCGTTATCGCCTCACTGGCGATGCGCTGCGGGCCTTTGCGGAGTAAAGCGGCTCGCCAGCAGGTCGGCGCCAGGCGTCGACCTGCTGGCCGCGGATCAGGCTTCGACCGCGCTATTCTGCAGCTGCGGACCGGCCAGCGCCAGACGCGCGCCCGCTTCGGTATCGCTGTACTGCTTGAAGTTATCCATAAACAGCTGAGCCAGGCTCTCGGCCTTCTCCTGCCATTTATCCGCTGAACTCCAGCCATTACGCGGATCCAGCACCGCGCTGTCTACCCCTGGAATGCTCTGCGGGATCGCAAGACCGAACACCGGGATGGTCTCCTCGCGCAGCGGGCCGGTAGTGCCGTTGAGGATCGCGCTAATGATGCTGCGGGTATCGCGCAGCGACAGGCGTTTGCCCTCGCCGTTCCAGCCGGTGTTGACCAGCCAGGCTTCGGCACCGGATTCCGCCATCTTCGCCGCCAGGACGCTGGCGTACTGGGTCGGGTGAAGCAGCAGGAACGCCGCGCCATAGCAGGCGGAGAAGGTCGGCGTCGGCTGGGTAATGCCGCGCTCGGTGCCCGCCAGCTTCGAGGTGAAACCCGACAGGAAATGGTACTGCATCTGCTCGGTGGTCAGACGGGAGACCGGCGGCAGGACGCCAAACGCATCGGCGGCAAGGAAAATCACCTTCGACGGATGGCCCGCGCGGGACACCGGCTTGACGATATTGTCGATATGCGACAGCGGATAGGAGACGCGGGTGTTTTCGGTTTTGCTGCCGTCGGCATAATCCACGCTGCCGTCAGCGCGCACCACCACGTTTTCCAGCAGCGCATTGCGGCGGATGGCGCCATAAATCTCCGGCTCCGCCTGCGGGTCGAGATTGATGGTCTTGGCGTAGCAGCCGCCTTCGAAGTTAAACACCCCGTCATCGTCCCAGCCGTGCTCGTCATCGCCAATCAGCTGACGATGCGGATCGGTCGACAGGGTGGTTTTCCCGGTCCCGGAGAGGCCGAAGAACAGCGCCACGTCCCCTGCTTCGCCACGGTTGGCCGAGCAGTGCATCGACGCGATGCCTTTCTGCGGCAGCAGGTAGTTCATGACCGAGAACAGCCCTTTCTTCATTTCGCCGCCGTACCAGGTACCGCCGATGAGCTGAATACGCTCGCTGAGATTAAAGGCGACAAAGTTCTCGGAGTTCATCCCCTGCGCCTGCCAGTTGGCATTGGTGCAGCCCGCGCCGTTGAGCACCACGAAGTCTGGCGTAAAGCTGGCCAGCTCGTCGGCGCTCGGCACGATAAACATGTTTTTGACAAAGTGGGCCTGCCACGCCACCTCGGTGACGAAGCGTACGCCAAGACGGGTGTCCGGGCTGGCGCCGCACCAGGCGTCGATGACGTACAGTTTTTTGCCGCTCAGCTGGCCCGCGACCAGGCTTTTCAGGCTGCGCCACACGTCTGGCGATAACGGCTTATTGTCATTGCGGCCGAGGCCGGAGTCAGCCCACCATACGGTGTCGCGCGTCTGCTCGTCTCTGACGATATATTTATCGCGCGGCGAGCGGCCGGTGAAGATGCCGGTATCCACTGCCACAGCGCCAGAGTCGGTCATTACGCCGCGGGCCGCGCCGGTCAGCTCAGGAGCGGTTTCATGTGCAATAAGCAAATCGTAATCAGGGTTGTAAAACAATTCGCCGCTTGCATTAATCCCCAGCTCCTGCAGAGCCATTTTTACTGATTCAATTTGTTGTGACATGGAACTCCTGACAAACTATTTAAGGTAAGAGGCCTGGGTTATTCATTGCTTTCGTCATCGTCGCCGGCTATTTAATAAGATAAGTCCTGGACAATGAAATAAAGCAATAAATAACCGTGAGTCGCGATTTCATATCGTGCTCATGTAGGGTCGCCGATATGCATTCATAAATCTCAACTTTCCAAAAAATGTTAACACCTGTCGATAATTATGTTAATTGCATAGTTTCTATGCGCTATGCTAAAATTGCATAGCCTTTATTGCGTTTTTGAGGACTGGATCGGTGTTGGCAAATCTGGAAGTAAAATGGCTGTATGATGTGATTGCCCTTGAGGAGTCGCGCAGCTTTACCCTGGCGGCCAAAGCCCGCAACATCTCTCAGTCTTCGTTCAGCCGACGCATCCAGTCGCTGGAGGCTTCCCTCGGATTCAGCATCTTCGATCGTAGCGCCAACCCTCTGCAGCTGACCAACCGCGGGAAAATTTTTGTCGGCTATGCGCGAAATATGCTCGATGACATGGATTTTCAGATCAGCCGTATTAAAGGCTTAAATAACACTACCCAGAAAATAAGAATCGACGCCGCCCCTTCGCTGTCGGTGTTATTACTGCCGGAGATCATCGCCGGTTACACCGACCGTAAAAATAAGACTTTTCATGTTGAATCGATTAACGTCAACGACGCCGTATTTAACCTGAAAGAGGGAAAAAGCGATTTTATCCTCTCCTTCTATAATGAAGAATTAATGAACTATCCGTTTATTAATCATAAAATTTTTGATTCTTACCTGCACCTGGTCTCCCCCTGCGACGAACATGGCCGCCCGCTGTTTCATTTACATCGCGGCGTGCTGCCGCTGATGAAATACGCCAACGACAGCTATATGGGGCGCCAGGTGAACCAGGTGATCGACCGCACGCCGGAGATCACCTTCTCCCTCACCTTTGTCTCTTCCATGAGCGAGCTGCTCAAGCGCATGATCCTCAATGGCGACGGCGTGGGCTGGCTGCCGCAGTACTCTATTCAGCGCGAGCTGGACGAAGGCCGGCTGACGATCCTCGATGAGAGCCTGTCGCTGCCGATCGGCGCCTGGCTCTACCGCTCCGGCTCGCGGCTTAACCAGGCCGCCGAACGTTTCTGGCAGCACATTAAAACCCGTAACGAACCGCGGGAATAACCCCCTCAGCCGCTGATCCCCAGATATGCCTTACGCACCTCCGGGTCGTTGAGCAGCGTCTGGCCGCTACCGCTCAGGCGGATCTGGCCGTTCACCATCACGTAGGCGCGGTCCGACAGGTTGAGGGCATGGCGGGCATTCTGCTCCACCAGAAACAGCGTCATCCCCTGGGCCGTCAGCTCGCGCAGGATCTGAAAAATCTGCTTCACCACCAGCGGCGCCAGCCCCAGGCTCGGCTCATCCAGCAGCAGCAGGCGCGGTCGGCTCATCAGCGCCCGGGCGATGGCCAGCATCTGCTGCTCGCCGCCGGAGAGGGTCATCGCCCGCTGTCCCCGCCGCTCTTCCAGCCGGGGGAACAGCTGGTACATTCGCGCCTTGTCCTCGGCCTGATAGCGGTTGCCAATGGCAATGGTCCCCATCAGCAGATTCTCCTCGACGGTCATATCGGGAAAGATGCGCCGCCCTTCCGGGGCCTGGGCGATGCCGTTGCTGGCGATAAAGTGGGTCGATTTCCGGCTGATCGCCTCCCCGCGATAGAAAATCTCCCCGCCGGCAATACGCGGCTGCCCGAAGACCGACATCAACAGCGTCGATTTACCCGCGCCGTTGGCGCCGATCAGCGCCACCGTCTCCCCCTCGTTGACGGTCAGGGAGACCTGCTTCAGGGCCTGGATCGGCCCGTAGAAGACATCCACCTCATCAAAGGCAAGCAATGGCTGGCTCATCGGCGCGTCTCCTCTTCCTCAGCGCCAAGATAGGCGGCAATCACGCTGGCGTTGGCCTGGATCGCCTGCGGCGCGCCGCGGGCGATGACGTCCCCGTGATCGAGGACGATGATATGATCCGAAATCTCCATCACCATCCCCATATCATGCTCGATCAGTAGCACCGTGATGCCGTGCTGCTGGCGCAGAAAGCGAATAATCCGGCTCAGCGCCTGGGTTTCCACCGGGTTGAGGCCGGCGGCCGGCTCGTCCAGACAGATCATCTCCGGACGGGTGCACATGGCGCGGGCGATCTCCAGCCGCCGCTGCTGTCCGTAGGAAAGCGTTCCCGCCAGACGGTTGGCGCAGTCCACCATCTCCACCACCTCCAGCCAGTAAAAAGCGCGATCCAGCGCCTGACTCTCCGCCTGCCGATACCCACGGGTATTGAGGATCCCGGCCAGCAGATGGCGGTTGACCTGGGTATGCTGGGCCACCAGCAGGTTCTCGATCACCGACATCTCGCGGAATAAACGTATATTCTGGAAGGTGCGCGCCAGGCCAGCGCGGTTCACCAGATGGGTGCCACCGAACATCTTGTAATAGATCCGCCGCCCCAGCTGCGCCGGGTGGAGAAAATCGTCCGGGTGAAGCTTCTGCCCCAGCACCTGAATAACATCGGTGACCTTTTCCCGCGCCCGCAGCACGATACTGCCCCCCGTCGCCCGATAAAAACCGGTCAGGCAGTTAAACACCGTGGTCTTGCCCGCGCCGTTGGGGCCGATCAGGGCGGTGATCGACCCCCGCTCCACCTCCAGATTGACATCATTCAGCGCTTTGATGCCGCCGAAATGCATCATCAGATGCTCAACGCGTAAGATGCTGTCGGTCATGGCGCGACTCCTTTTCGCAACGCAACCCCGCTGCGGCTGGTGCGCACCAGGCCGCGCGGCCGCCAGATCATCATCATCACCATCAGCACGCCGAACAGCAGCACCCGATATTCGTCAAAACCGCGCAGCAGCTCCGGGGTGACCGTCAGAACAAACGCCGCCAGTACCACTCCCAGGGTGGAGCCCATTCCCCCGAGCACCACAATCGCCAGGATCAGCGCCGACTCAAAAAAGGTGAACGACGTCGGGTTAACAAACCCCTGATAGCTGGCGAAGAACACCCCGGCGATGCCGGCCGTCGACGCGCCGAGCATAAACGCCGAGAGCTTCACCAGCACGTGGTTGAGCCCCATCGCCCGACAGGCGATCTCATCCTCGCGCAGCGCCTCCCAGGCGCGGCCGATGGGCATCCGCGTCAGGCGATGCTTCACCAGCAGCACCAGCATCACCACCAGGCACAGCACGGCGTAGAGAAAGATGAATTTCAGGTTGGGGTTGTAGCTGACGTGGAAAAACTCATGGATGGGGATGCCGCCATCCTTGGCCCGGCGGGTAAACTCGAGGCCAAACAGCGTGGGGGATGGCACCGGTACGCCGTTAGGGCCGCCGGTGAAGCTCACCCAGTTGTTGAGCACCAGGCGGATAATTTCGCCAAAGCCGAGGGTGACGATGGCCAGATAGTCGCCATGCATACGCAGCACCGGAAAGCCCAGCAACGCCCCGGCGAGGGCCGCCATCACCGCCCCCAGCGGCAGCATCGCCCAGAAGCCGAGGCCCAGGTACTGGTAGCCCAGCGCCAGGCCGTAGGCGCCGATGGCGTAAAACGCCACATAGCCCAGATCGAGCAGCCCCGCGAGGCCCACCACAATATTTAACCCCAGGCCAAGCAGAACGTAGATCAGCCCAAGGATGGCCACGGTCAGCAGATATTTTGTGGCGAGAAACGGAAAGACAATGGCCAGGCCCACCAGCATCGGCATTATCCAGCGCAGCCGCGAGCGGTAGCCCGGCGGCCGGACGTACACCCCGTCATCCGCCCCCTCAAAGCGGGCAATAAAGGCTTTTCCCCTGTGGCTCTGCAGCAGCAGACTGAGCGCCAGCCTGCCGGCCATCACCACCGCCACCAGAATCGCCACCCGCGCAGGCGCGAGGGTAAAACCATACCCTTTGAGCACCACGCCGACGATCGGGCCAAAGACAATTAACGCGCAAAGACCGGCCAGCACGCTGTCGATCAGCGCGCTTTTGATATCCCGCGCAGGCTGGCGCGTAAATTCACCCATAAAGCCTCCTTAGACCTTGGCCACCAGCGGACGTCCCAGCAGCCCCTGCGGGCGAAAAATCAGGATCGCCACCAGCAGCGCAAAGGAAAAGACATCTTTGTAATCCGAATTCACCAGCCCGGCGAACTGGGCTTCGGCCACCCCAAGCAGCAGACCACCCAGCATCGCGCCAGGCAGCGAGCCGATCCCGCCCAGCACCGCGGCGGTGAAGGCTTTGATGCCGATAATAAATCCGATATAGAAGTCGAAGGTGCCGTAGTTCATGGTCACCAGCACGCCGGCCAGACCGGCCATCGCCGCGCCGATGACAAACACCAGGGAGATCACCCGGTCGGTATTGATGCCAAGGATCGCCGCCATGCGCCGGTCCTGCTGGGTGGCGCGGCAGATGCGCCCCAGCCGGGTATACTGAATAATCCAGGTCAGGATAAGCATCCCCACCAGCGCCGCGACGAGAATAAACACCTTGGTCCAGGTGATCTGCACCACCCCATCGCCCACCGTCATGCGCAGCGCGCCGCTGAGCAGCGTCGGGATCCCCTGCTGGTTCGGCCCCTGGCTCAGCTGGACATAGTTCTGCAGGATCAGCGACATCCCGATAGCCGAGATCAGCGGCGCCAGCCGCGTCGAGTTGCGCAGCGGCCGGTAGGCGATGCGCTCGATCGCCCAGCCGTATACGCCGGTGACCACGATGGTGAACACCAGGGTGGCGAAAATCAGCAGCGGAAAGGAGTGGATCCCGAAGAAAGAGAGCAGCGCCAGGCCGATGGCGCACAGGTAGGCGGAGACCATATACACCTCGCCGTGGGCGAAGTTGATCATGCCGATGATCCCATACACCATGGTGTAGCCGATGGCGATTAAGCCGTACACCGCGCCCAGCGTCAGCCCATTGATCAGTTGTTGCAGAAAAAACGCCGTCATAGCCCCTCCAGCCGCCAGGCCGACGGCCGCCGGGATGGGTACCCGGTCGACCGCCGTCATGTGACGATTCGCAAGTCAAAAGGACAGAGCGTCCTCAGGTCGTGGCCGATCAGAGCTGGTGATATTTGCCCTTGTCGTCCCACTGATAGACCACGTAGTCGGACACCTTGAGGTCGCCTTTGCCATCCCAGGCTTTCTTGCCCATCACCGTCTCGACGTCGTGGCTCTTCAGCCAGTCGCTGGCTTTGGCGTTATCGGTGCCGACGGCGTTCCAGGCGGCGGCGATAGCCTGAATGGAGGCGTAGGCGTAGAGGGTATAGCCTTCCGGCTCAAAGCCGCTGGCGCGGAACTTCTCGATCACCGCTTTGCCTTCCGGGAGGGTGCGCGGGTCCTGACCAAAGGTCATCAGCACGCCGTTGGTGAACTGCGGCCCGCCGGCGGCCGTGACCAGCTCCTCGGTGACGATACAGTCGCCGGAGAAGAATTTGGCCTGCACCCCCTGCTCGCGCATCTGGCGCACCAGCGGGCCCGCTTCCGGATGGCAGCCGCCAAAGTAGACCACGTCCGGCTTGAGGGCGCCGATCTTGGTCACCAGGGCGTTAAAGTCTTTTTCACCGCGGGAGAGGCCTTCGTACAACACTTCTTTGGTGCCCCGCTTCGCCAGCGCCGCGCGGGTGGCATCGGCCAGCCCCTGACCATAGGTGTCTTTATCGTGGATGACGGCAATTTTCTTCGCCTTCAGCACGTCCAGCATATAGTTGGCGGCAATCGCCCCCTGCTGATCGTCACGACCACACATGCGGAAAAGGTCCTTCATGCCGCGCTCGGTGATCTGCGGGTTGGTCGAGCCGGGGGTAATGGTCAGGATCCCGGCTTCGTCATATACCTCGGAGGCCGGCATCGTTGAGGAAGAGCAAAAGTGCCCCACCACGGCGGAGACTTTCGCTTCATCCACCAGCCGGTTGGCCACCGCCACCGCCTGCTTCGGTTCGCACGCGTCATCCCCCTGCACCAGCACAATCTTTTCGCCTTTGATGCCGCCGGCGGCATTGATATCAGCCACCGCCTGCGAGGCCCCCTTCCAGTACTGGGCGCCGTAGGTGGCGTTGGGGCCGGTGAAGGGCCCGGCGACGCCGATCTTCACGTCAGCCTGGGCGTAAAAGGCCATGCTCATACAACCTGCTATCACAACATGAAGCGTCATTGTTTTCAGTTTCAAAGACATTCGGATATTCCTCAGCGATGTAAAGCCTGGCGTCATGGAATGACGCAGAAAATATCACTTACCGTGTGGTGCCGACGTTGGCGCAGCGCCAGGACGGCCAGGGTGGAAGAAGCAAAAATCCCGCCAGGTAGAGAGGGCGCGCCGGAGAGCGGACGCCCCGGTCGGTGCGCACGCGACGGCAACCCGTGCCGCATCCGGCAAGGGCGCATTCCCTTTCAGGTCAGGAGATCGGTTGCCATCACGTGGCGAGCCGGACAACGCGGTATCCGTACCGGCCCGTGAGCTAAACATAGATGCAGTTAGCGGTCGCTGCGCGCCAGCGTGGTGCAAAAATGCGAATATGATCAACAGTGGTGATTATTTTGTTGCGGTAATGTGAAGATGATAACAGGAGAGCCCGTTAAGGGCTCCCCTGTGGCCCGGCGGCCGCTCAGAGTTGGCTGGTGAACGTTCGGGAGATCACATCCTGCTGCTGCTCGCGGGTCAGCGCGTTAAAGCGGACCGCATAGCCGGAGACGCGGATCGTCAGATTCGGATACTGCTCCGGGTGTTCTATCGCATCGAGCAGCTTTTCCCGGTTCAGCACATTGACGTTGAGATGCTGTCCCCCCTCCACCGTCTCCTCGTGATGGAAGTAGCCGTCCAGCAGCCCCACCAGGTTGTTTTCCTGCGCCGACGGGGCTTTGCCGAGGGCCGCCGGCACGATGGAGAAGGTATACGAGATGCCATCTTTGGCGTAGGTAAACGGCAGTTTCGCCACCGAGGTCAGCGACGCCACCGCCCCTTTCCGGTCGCGGCCATGCATCGGATTGGCCCCCGGAGCGAACGGCGTCCCCGCCCGACGTCCGTCCGGGGTGTTGCCGGTTTTCTGGCCGTATACCACGTTGGAGGTGATGGTCAGGATCGACTGGGTCGGCACCGCCTGACGCCAGGTGGGGAGCGCCTGAATTTTGCGCATAAAGCGCTCCACCAGGTCGCAGGCGATGGCATCGACGCGATCGTCGTTGTTGCCATACTGCGGATAATCCCCCTCAATGACAAAGTCCACCGCCAGCCCGTGATGGTCGCGCACCGGCTTCACCCGGGCGTACTTTATCGCCGACAGCGAATCCGCCGCCACCGACAGGCCGGCGATGCCGCAGGCCATCGTGCGGTAGACGTCGCGGTCGTGCAGGGCCATCAGCGCCGCTTCGTAACTGTACTTATCATGCATGCAGTGGATGATGTTCAGCGCGCTGATGTACTGCACCGCCAGCCAGTCCATAAAGTGGTCGAGGCTGGCCATCACGGTGTCGTAGTCCAGCACCTCATCGCGCAACGGTGCGGTTTTCGGCCCCACCTGAATCTTCAGTTTCTCATCCACCCCGCCGTTAATCGCGTAGAGCAGCGTTTTGGCGAGATTGGCGCGGGCGCCGAAGAACTGCATCTGCTTGCCGATCACCATCGGGCTGACGCAGCAGGCGATGGCGTAGTCGTCGCTGTGAAAATCGCTGCGCATCAGATCGTCGTTCTCATACTGCAGCGACGAGGTGGCGATAGAGACCCGGGCGGCGTATTTTTTAAACGCCACCGGCAGCGCCTGCGACCAGAGCACGGTCAGGTTCGGCTCCGGCGCCGGCCCCATGGTGTGCAGGGTATGCAGGTAACGGAAGGTGGTTTTACTGACCAGGGTGCGGCCATCCAGCCCCATACCGCCCAGCACCTCCGTCGCCCAGATGGGATCCCCGGAGAACAGCGTGTCAAATTCCGGGGTGCGCAGGAAACGCACCATGCGGATCTTCATGATGAAGTGGTCAATGAGCTCCTGGGCCTGCTGTTCATTGAGCCGACCCGCCCGCAGATCGCGTTCGATATAGATGTCGAGGAAGGTGGCCGTGCGCCCCAGCGACATGGCGCCGCCGTTCTGCGACTTCACCGCCGCCAGGTAGGCGAAGTAGAGCCACTGCACCGCCTCCCGGGCAGTGCGCGCCGGGTGGGCGATATCGCAGCCGTAGCGGGCCGCCATCTCCTGCATCTGCTGCAGCGCGCGCCGCTGTTCGGCCAGCTCTTCGCGCAGGCGCAGGGTGGCCTCCAGCGCCTCGCCGCGCTCAAGGGCCGGCTGCAGGTCGGCAAACTGCAGCTCACGTTCGCGGACCAGGTAGCGAATGCCGTACAGCGCCACGCGGCGGTAATCGCCGATGATCCGTCCGCGGCCATAGCCGTCCGGTAGCCCGGTCAGCACCCCGGATTTGCGGCAGCGCAGCATATCCGGGGAATAGACGTCAAAAACGCCCTGATTGTGGGTCTTACGCAGCGCCGTAAACTGATACTCAAAGTCAGGATCCATTTCGCGACCATAGGCCTCGAAGGCGCTTTTGATCATATTGATGCCGCCAAAGGGATGCAGAGCGCGCTTCAGCGGCTGGTCCGTTTGCAGGCCGACGATCTTTTCCAGCGGCTGGTTGATATAGCCCGCCGCGTGGGCGGTGATGGAGGTGGCGACATTGGTGTCGAAATCCACCGGCGCATGGGTGGCGTTCTCGACGCGGATCCCGGCCATCACCTGCTCCCAGAGGGCGGTGGTCGCTGGCGTCGCGTCGGCGAGGAAAGACTCATCGCCCTCGTAAGGGGTGTAGTTATGCTGAATAAAGTCGCGAACGTTAATCTGCGTTTGCCACGCCGTACCGCGAAAGCCCTGCCAGGCGTCGGCGTATTGTGCGTCGTGGGTGTCGATATCTACTTTCATGAACATCGTCTCTCTACAGAATAAAAAGTCAGGCCAGCGCCGCCGCGGTGTGGATCCGGCCTAAGCGGATCGCATCGAGGGCAATCATGCGCTCTTCATTGGTAGGAATAACCGCGCAGCGCACCCGGCTGCCGTCGGCGGAGATCAGGCGCTCGCCGGCCGAATTGGGCTGCTGATTGCGGGCGGCGTCCATCGCAAGGCCAAAGACCGTCAGCCGCTCGCTCACCAGCCGACGGATCAGCACCGAGTTCTCGCCAATCCCGCCGGTGAAAATAATGCCGTCGAGACGCTGCAGCGCCGCGGCGTGGCCGGCAATATGGCGGGCGATACGATGGACAAAGGTTTTAATCGCCAGGCGGGCGCGGGCATGGCCCTCATGCCACGCCTGCTCCAGCACCCGCAGGTCGGAGGAAAGGCCGGAGATCCCCAGCAGGCCGGAGGCGGTGTTGGCCACCCGCTCCAGGTCGCTGAGGGTCTGCCGGGTTTCCCCGGCAATCCACGCCATGGCGCCGAAGTCGACATCGCCGCTGCGGGTGCCCATCATCAGCCCCTCCAGCGGCGTCATCCCCATCGAGGTGTCCACGCTGCGGCCGTTACGCACCGCGCAGATCGAGGCGCCATTGCCCAGGTGGGCGATCACCAGGCCGCTCTCCTGCTCCGGCAACCCGAGCAGCGCCAGGGCGCGCCGGGACACATAGCGGTGCGAGGTACCGTGGAAACCGTAGCGGCGTACCCCGAGGTTCTGGTAATACTCCCACGGCAGACCATAGAGAAAAGCTTCCGGGGCCAGGGTCTGGTGAAAGCTGGTATCAAAGACCGCCACCTGCATCACCTCCGGGAACAGCCGCTGCGCCGAGGCGATGCCGCTGAGACTGGCGTAGTTATGCAGCGGGGCCAGGGACGATACCTGGCGAATGTTATTGATAACCTCCTCGCTAATAATGACCGACTCGGTGAAGAGGTCGCCGCCGTGGGCAACGCGGTGGCCAATCAGGGCCACGCTGTCGATGAGGTCGCGTTGGGCTAATGCCCCGGCAATCGCCTGCAGGGCGCCTTCGTAGCCGCGCTGCGCCAGCGCCACCGGCTCGCCGCCGTTGAGCGAGAGAGACGCCCGTTCCGCGTTGATGCCCTCGGCCACGCCGTTGAGCAGGCAGTCGCAGCTGGCGGCGTCCAGGACGGAAAATTTGATTGACGACGAGCCGCAGTTAATCACCAGTACTACCGGAAATTCAGTCATGTTGTACTCCGCGTGGCCTGAGCCGGATTAGAACAGTTTGTAAACGATGTTGAGGATGGTCAGCAGACCAATAGCGGTCACAAAGAGGTTGTCGAGACGGCCACGGTATTTGGCCAGCGAAGGCGCTTTACGAATGGCGTACATCGGCAGCAGGCACAGCAGCGAGGCGATAATCGGCGCGCCCATGGCCTCAATCAGGTCGAGGATATTGGGGTTGGCATACGCCACCACCCAGGTCGAGCCCATGATGAACACCATGCTCAGGGTATTGAGCTTGCCGCTGGAGACCCGGGTTTTATCCCCTTTATAGCCGAAGCGCAGGATCAGACCGTTCAGCCCCTCGAGGGTGCCGAGATAGTGGCCGAAGAACGATTTGAAGATGGCCACCAGGGCGATGATCGACGCGCCATACTCCAGCAGGGTGGCAAAGGTGGATTTGGTGCCCGACATCGAGGCAAAGTGGTTCGCCAGATAGGAGAGCACCGGGATATTCTGCGCCTTGGCGTCCGCCATGTTCTGCGGCGAGAGGGTAAACAGGCAGCTGAAGGCGAAGAACATCACCACCGCCACCATCAGCATGCTGGCCCGGGAGATGATCTGTGAGCATTTGCGTTCGGTATACTCGCGGCCAAACTGCGCTTCATACTCTTCGCGTTTGGAGACCACAAACGAGGAGACGATCGGCGAGAAGTTGAAGGAGAACACCATGATGGAGATGCCCAGCCATACCGTCACCAGAATGCCGTCGTGACCGGTTAAGGCGATATCGCTGAGGTTGACCTGGTCAATCACCGCGCTATTCCAGTAGGGGATCAGGGACAGGGAGATCACCACCAGGCTGGCGATAAACGGCCACACCAGATAGCTCATCACCTTGACCATCAGGTCTTTACCAAACCAGATGACAAACGCCATCAGCAGCAGCAGGAGCAGCGCCACCACCCCGCGGTTGAGGGCCGGCATCTGCAGCTGGTTCTCCCAGAAGGTCATAAAGGTATTGGTGATCGTGACGCCATAAATCCACAGCAGCGGGCAGATGGCGAAGAAGTACAGAAAGGTGATCACCACCCCGCCGGTTTTGCCAAAATGCTCTTCCACCGTTTCGGTGATATTGCCGGAGGGGTTAGCCCCCGACAGGCATAGCCGGGCCAGCGCCCGATGGCAATAAAAGGCGATGGGATAGGCCAGCACCAGCATCACCAGGATCGGGATCAGCCCGCCGAAGCCGGCGCGGATCGGGAAAAACAGCACCCCGGCGCCGATAGCGGTGCCAAACAGGCCCAGGGTCCAGGTGGTGTCAGATTTACGCCAGGACGAAAGGCTTGTCTGGCTGGATGCAATGCTCTCAGTCGTACTCATATCCTGTCCTCACTTATGTATTGAATTAAGCGTCAACAAAACCGGTAATTTGCGATACCCGGGAGAGATCGATATTGCCCCCGGAAATCAGGCTGACCGTTTTGCGGTTCTGGATATAGCTGTCGAGTTTGCCGCTTAATAACGCGGCGCAGGCCAACGCCCCGGCCCCTTCGGTGATCACTTTATTGCGCTGAATTAAGGCGACCATGCTCTGGCGAATGTCGTCCTCACTGAC
>OBJT01000277.1_pt1 | contig 13679 bp, 10 predicted proteins | sample 1519861 | NCBI WGS metagenome assembly OBJT01 (sample SAMN02401118, study PRJEB22541) | soil metagenome, isolate JX
ACTTAAAAAATATTTAATCGAAATATCAAAAAAGACTTGAATGTAAGTTTAACTGATATTAAATTAAATCACAGAACACGCTAATGTCACTTCAAGGAGTATGACCATGACATATGAAAATCGCTGGGAAACCGTAGAGGTTATTATTGAAAATGGAATCGCATGGGTTACCTTAAATCGCCCAGAAAAAAAGAATGCCATGAGTCCAACACTTAACCGTGAAATGATTGATGTGCTTGAGGCTCTTGAGCTTGATCAAGATGCTAAAGTTCTGGTGCTCACAGGTGCTGGAGACTCTTGGACAGCGGGTATGGATTTGAAAGAATATTTCCGTGAAGTGGATACACAACCTGAGATCTTCCAAGAACGCATTCGTCGTGACTCATGTCGCTGGCAGTGGCAACTTCTTCGTATGTATTCAAAACCAACCATTGCCATGGTCAACGGCTGGTGTTTTGGAGGCGGTTTCTCACCATTAGTGGCGTGCGATCTTGCGATTGCAGCTGACGAAGCAACTTTTGGTTTATCTGAAATCAACTGGGGGATCCCACCGGGTAACCTTGTCAGCAAAGCAATGGCAGATACCGTAGGGCATCGCGCATCTTTGTACTACATCATGACGGGTAAAACATTTGGTGGTAAAGATGCTGAAACTATGGGATTAGTCAACAAAAGTGTACCTTTAGCACAGCTAAAAGCCGAAGTAACGGAACTTGCGAATTGCTTACTTGAGAAAAATCCTGTGGTACTTCGAACCGCTAAAAATGGCTTTAAGCGTTGTCGTGAACTGACTTGGGATCAAAACGAAGATTACTTATATGCCAAGCTAGATCAATGTATTCACCGCGATACCGAAAATGGTCGCCAACAGGGTCTGAAACAATTTTTAGATGAAAAATCAATTAAACCAGGTTTACAGAGCTATAAACGTACTGGTTAACTTTGGATTCTTTAATGGCAATGTAAGGACGCAACCCATGCAAAATGTACAGTTACTTATTCACGGTCAATCTGTTGATGCATCAAATCAGGCAACTTTTGAGCGTATTAGTCCAATTGATGGAACGGTAGCAACTAAAGCTGCTGCTGCAACATTGGAAGATGTTGATCGTGCAATCGATTCGGCACAACAAGCTTTTAAAGTATGGTCGAAACTCTCGCCGACCGAACGCCGTTTACGCTTATTAAAAGCAGCTGATTTAATGGATCAGAAAACTGAGCAATTCATTCAAACTGGAATGCAAGAAACAGGTTCTACTGCCACATGGTATGGGTTTAACGTTCATCTTGCCGCCAATATGTTACGTGAAGCAGCAGCCATGACCACACAAATTGACGGAAGTCTGATTCCGTCAGATGTGCCGGGCAATCTTTCAATGGGTGTGCGGGTTCCTTGTGGTGTGATTGTAGGAATTGCACCTTGGAACGCCCCTGTCATTTTGGCAACACGTGCGCTTGCTATGCCTTTGGCTTGTGGCAACACCGTTGTATTAAAAGCATCGGAAGCCTGTCCAGCAACACATCGTCTGATTGGTGAAGTGTTACATGAAGCGGGTCTGGGTGAAGGTGTCGTGAATGTGATTACGCATGCCGCCGAAGATGCACCACAAATTGTGGAGCGTTTAGTGTCTCACCCAGCCGTGAAACGCATTAATTTTACGGGTTCAACCAAAGTCGGAAAAATTATTGCCGAGACTGCTGCTAAATATTTAAAACCTGTTTTACTTGAATTGGGTGGTAAGGCCCCTGTCGTGGTTTTAAATGACGCAGACATTAATGAAGCCGTAAATGCTGTTGCTTTTGGCGCATTCTTTAATCAAGGGCAAATCTGTATGTCGACTGAACGTGTTTTGGTTCAAGACGATATTGCCGACCAATTTATTGAAAAATTGATCGAGAAAACCCGCTCTATTCGAGCAGGTAATCCAACCTCAAAAGACAATGTACTGGGTGTTTTGGAAAGTCGCCGCGCTGCGAACCGTATTCAGCATTTGCTGGAAGATGCTCAAAACAAAGGTGCCGATTTACCTTTAGGTATTCATATTGAAGACACTACCATGCAACCGACGTTGGTGCTCAATATTAAACCTGACATGTTGCTTTACCGCGAAGAATCATTTGGACCAGTATGCACAGTTCAACGCTTTTCAAGCATTGAAGAAGGCGTAGCACTGGCAAATGACAGCGAGTTCGGCCTGTCTTCGGCAGTATTTAGCCAGAATATTTCGCAAGCATTAGAAGTCGCTCAACAGATTGATTCGGGTATTTGTCACATTAACGGCGCAACCGTACATGACGAAGCTCAAATGCCATTTGGCGGAACAAAATCGAGTGGTTACGGACGTTTTGGTAGTAAAGCATCTATTGCTGAGTTTACCGACTTACGCTGGATTACCATTCAAACCCAATCACGTCATTACCCGATTTAATCGGACTAATGCGGAAAACGACATATTAAATAAAAATTGCATGATGCAAAAAATAAAGCGCAGTGATGCGCTTGCCATGGAGTGAAAGAAATGCAAATGAATGCCACTCAATCACAAGACCGCGAACGGTTCGTAAAATTAGGGCAACATGATATTCATTATCAGCATAAAGATGACACGCTCTATATCAGCCCAAAAGAGCAATTAAAACCGTATCCACAAAAACTGACAGATCGGTTAATTCATTTTGCACAAACCAAGCCAGACCATATTTTTGCGGCAAAACGAAATGCTCAAGGCGAATGGGTCAAACTGAGTTATGCAGAGGTTTTACAACGTGCATGGCACATTGCTCAGGCTTTACATGAACGTAATTTAAGTCAAGAGAGACCACTCGTTATTTTAAGTGGTAATGATCTCGAACATTTAACACTCTCTATGGCTGCCATGCTGGCGGGTGTGCCTTTCTCGGCTATTTCCCCTGCCTACTCTCTGATTTCTCAAGACTTTGGCAAACTTAAACATGTGTTTGAAGTGCTTACGCCTGGTATGGTCTATGCCTGCGATGGACAAGCCTTTGCCAAAGCCATTCAAGCATGTATTACACCTGAGATTGAAGTGGTGACCAATAAAGGAATAGTGGGCGATCAAATTTGCACATCTTTTCAGTCGCTATTAGATACACCAGTTTCAAATGTTCAAGAGTTTTACCAAACCCTTGATGAAAACCAGATTGCCAAATTCTTATTTACGTCAGGTTCAACCAAATTGCCTAAAGCTGTACCGACCACGCATTTAATGTTGTGTGTGAATCAGCAAATGTTATTACAAACTTTCCCTGAGTTTGAAGAAACGCCACCTGTATTACTCGACTGGCTGTCTTGGCACCACACCTTTGGCGGCAGTCACAATGTCGGTATTGCGCTCTATAACGGCGGTACCATTTACATTGATGACGGTAAACCCGTTGCCAGGAAATTTGACGAAACTATTCGTAATCTCAAAGAAATTTCTCCGACAGTTTATTTAAATGTGCCAAAAGGTTGGGAAGAACTCACCGAAGCATTAGAAAAAGATGAAGAATTAAGAGACCGCTTTTTTGCCAAAGTTAAAATTCTATTCTTTGCAGGTGCAGCGCTTTCCGAAGCGGGCTGGAACAGACTCGATAAAATTGCTCAGCAACATTGCGGAGAAAAAATTCGCATCATGAGCGGCTTGGGCATGACTGAAACTGCTCCCTCTTGTGCTTTTACAACTGGCCCACGCGTGATGGCTGGCTTTATTGGTTACCCTGCTCCAGGATGCGAAATTAAGCTAGTGCCATGTGGTGACAAACTAGAATTCTGTGTTCGTGGCAAACACGTCATGAAAGGCTATTGGCGTTTAAAAGCAGACCAACAAAGCACTGTGTTTGACCATGAAGGTTTTTTCCATACAGGCGATGCAGTGCGTTTAGTCGATGTTAATGATCCAACTAAAGGCTTAATGTACGACGGACGAATTGCAGAAGACTTTAAACTTAATACGGGCACTTTTGTGAATGTAGGCACACTACGCAATAAAGTACTGATTCAAGGTAATTTACTCATCCAAGATGTTTGTATTACAGGTTCAAACCTGAATGCGGTTGGTTTTCTGATTTTTCCAAAATTAGAAGCGTGTGCTCAATATGCAGGTCTTGAGCTTAGAGAACATTCTGCAACAGAGATATTACAGCATCCTAAAGTCCAGCAATGGTTCCGCCAATTTTTAACAACTTTTAATAAAGATGCGACTGGTAGCTCAAATACAGTCTCAATGCTTTATTTAATGACCGAGCCACCTCAACTCGATGCAGGCGAAGTGACCGATAAAGGCAACCTCAATCAAAGCAATATTACCAAGCGTCGTGCTACTTTCATTGATGAGCTTTATCGAAAGCAAACTGATAACCCGCTGATTATTCGGGTGCCCACCTTAAAACAATAAGCAATTGAAATAAAAAAGGAAGCTCAAACTTCGGTTTGGGCCTTAGCCTCACTTTTGCCTAAAAAAGGTTCAACATGCCACACGATACAGAATTTGAACTATTTCGGGACAGCTATCACAGGTTCTTAAAAGAACAGGTTGCTCCGTATTATGAACAGTGGGAACAAGATGGCCTGATTCCACGTGACCTATGGCTTCGTCTTGGGGAAAATGGCTTTTTGTGCGTCGATGTGCCCGAGGAATATGGCGGATACGGCGCTCCTGTACATTACTCTCTCATGCTGGTTCAAGAAACTACTCAAGCAGGCTTTGCATCTTTGGCAGTTGCCATTGGCGGGCAAAATGAGCTGGTCTCTCCTTATCTGCAAAATATTGGAACTGAAGAACAAAAACGTTATTGGCTACCAAAAATGGTGACAGGTGAAGTCGTCACTGCAATTGCTATGACAGAGGCCAATGCGGGTTCAGACTTACAGGCTATACGCACTCAAGCCATTTTAGAAAATGACCAATATCGTGTGAATGGTTCAAAAACGTTTATTTCAAATGGTTTGCATGCAGACCTAATTGTTTTGGTGGCAAAAACCGATCCGCAAGCCAAAGCAAAAGGTATTTCAATTTTATTAGTCGATGCCACTTTAGAAGGCGTTAAAAAAGGCCGCTCTTTACAAAAAATTGGACTCCATGCTCAAGATACAGCTGAACTGTTTTTTGATGATGTTTATGTGCCTGCAAGTCAACGTTTAGGTGAAGAAGGACAAGGCTTTGCTTATTTAATGCAAGAGTTACCTCGCGAACGTTTAAGCATTTCTATGATGGCTTTGGGATCAATTTTAGGCGCCATCAAACTCACCAAAGACTATGTACTGGAGCGTAAAGCTTTTGGACAACCGTTAAGCCAAATGCAAAACACGCGCTTTGTACTCGCAAACGCGCAAATTAAAGCAAAAGCCGCTCAAGCTTTTGTAGACCAATGTGCAGCGCTGTATCAACAACACCAGTTAAGCGTCACTCAAGTTGCCGCACTGAAATGCTTTATTACCGATGTCCAATGTGAAGTGATTGACCAATTACTTCAGCTTTTTGGCGGCTACGGCTACATGCAGGAATACCCGATTTCACGTTTTTTTGTAGATGCGCGGGTACAAAAAATTTATGGAGGAACCAACGAAATCATGAAGGAAATCGTCGCCCGAGAACTACTTGGAAAATAATTCGATTTAAAAACGAAACAAGGCAAACAGAACAATCAAGTCTGGTTTGAAAACAAAAATACTATTTTCAGGAAGAAATACCATGTCGAAATTATGGATCTACTCCACCCTAATGCTCACCAGTTCAGTCTATGCGGGCAATTTTATTGATAACAGTTCAGTAGAACTGACCGCACGAAACTTTTATTTCGATCGTAACTATCAAGAAGAGTCAAAATATCCTGCCGCGAAAGATTGGACACAAGGCTTTATTCTCAAAGCAAACTCGGGCTACACCGAGGGGGCCATTGGTTTTGGGCTAGATATTCTTGCAACAGCAGGTTTCAAACTCGATGCCGATGCAGAACATGCAGGTACAGGCAATTTACTTAGAAATACGGTCACCAACGAACCCGCTGACTCTTACGGCCAAATTGGTGTCACAGCAAAAGCGAAAATGAGCCAAACAGAACTTAAAGTCGGTACCTTAAGACCGATGAATCCTGTTCTGGTTGCCTCACCTGCCCGTTTATTACCACAGACCTACCGTGGTATCTCAATTGAATCAAAGGATCTTCAAGATTTTGATTTACAAGCGGCTTATATCAATCGGGTCAATCATCGTGATTCTACCAATCATGAAAAAATGAAAATTTCAGGGGTAAATGGACGATTTAAAAGTGCTGAAACTGACGGTCTATATTATTTAGGGGGAAATTATCAATTTAATCCCGCCTTCCAACTCACAGCGTTCTATATGGATGTTGACGATCTTTACAACCAAGTGATGTTTGGCGCTTCACATCAATTCAAAATTAATGACACCACCCATCTGAGTTCACAATTACGTTATTACCGTAGCCGCGATGATGGACAGGCAAAAGCCGGTTTAGTTGATAATGATCTTTATCATGCGTATTTCGAACTCAAACATCAAAACCATAAATTTATTGTTGGAAGCTTTCAACATCAAGGCGAGACTGCCTTTCCGTATTTGACGGGCGGAGAAACTGGACTACTCATCGATACATGGCCGGGAGAGTTTTTAAACCCAAAAGAGAAAGTCTACAGCTTCCGCTATGAATATGACTTTAAAGATTATGTTCCAGGCTTACGTTTTATGACCCGTTACACTACAGGTCACAATATCTATGCACCCAACTTGGGTGGAACCAATCTAAAGGAACGAGAAACAGACTTTGATTTAGGTTACACCGTTCAAAGTGGCTGGTTAAAAAATCTAGGGTTACGCGCGCGCTACGCCATTTATGACAACAATATGCTTTCCACTGCCAACATCAAACCTTCAAATGAAACCCGTTTCAACATTGATTACACATGGAAGTTTAAATAATTCAAAACCAGAGGTTCTGTCGTGCATAGAGCCTCTTTTTATTGAGGAAAATTCATCATGAAGCATGGAATCATATTATGGATCAGAAAACTTTAGAACACTTGCCCCCCATCCATCGCCATTTAGGCGGACATAATCTGCATTGGAATGAAAAAAACACTGAACTCACCATCCACTACACGGCGCTAGAAAGCTTTACCAATCCACGCGGCACCATTGAAGGCGGCATGATCTGCGCCATGCTCGACGACGTGATGGGACTTTTTGCATATTTCGCCAATGATCATAAACCCGCCACAACTATTAACTTAACCATGGATTTTTTAAGACCCTGTGTTGTAGGTGAAGTCATTACAAAATGCCGTTTTATTAAACAAGGCAAAACTGTTCTGAATCTCGAAAGTGAAGCTTGGCAAAACAACAAAATAATTGCTCGAAGCACCGCTAATTTTCTGGTTTTAGATTAATTGCAACCATTCATTCAATAAGGATATGAATCAATGAATGACTCTAACAATAAACGAATTTTGACCTACTCCGCTTTAGTACTCGCCATACTTGGTGCTTTGGCAGGCTGCGGAAGTGATAATGATGACACAACGGTTCCCTCAACAAACAAACCACCGCAGCTGTCCCCAGCTGTGGGTGCAAAACTGACAGGAAGTTGTTCAGACTTACTCGGTTTTCAATACAACAATACGGTCATTAGCTCAGCTACCCTTCAAGAGGAAGGTACATTGACTGTCGCCAATAAACCGATTGGTGCTCATTGTTTGGTCCAAGGTTATATGGACCAACGGGTAAGCCGTGTCGATGGACAAACCTATCAAATTGGTTTTGAAATGCGTCTACCTGTTGATTGGAATGGCCGTTTTCTCTATCAAGGCAATGGTGGAACTGATGGTAATCTTGTGCCTGCAACGGGTCAGGTTGGCAGTGGTGGTCCACTCACCAATGCGCTACATGATGGTTTCGCGGTTATTTCTTCCGACGCTGGACATAATGCCTCACAAAATCCAATGTTTGGTTTAGATCCAGAAGCAAGAATTAACTACGGCTACGGTGCGATTACCAAGCTTACACCTATGGCAAAAAATCTAATTAAAACAGCATATGGTAAATTTCCAGACCGCTCCTATGCAGGCGGTACATCTAATGGCGGGCGTCATGCCATGATTGCCGCAACTCGTTTAGGCAATCAATATGATGGAATTTTAGCAAGCACACCGGGTTTTCATTTACCTCGTGCAGCCGCAGCTCAACTCTATACAGCACAACAGCTTCGTCGTGTCGCAACAGATGAAAATGACCTAAGTACCGCCCTTACCCTTTCAGAGCGTAAAGTATTAGCAAAAGCAATTTTAGATCAATGCGATGCTTTAGACGGTGTTGCAGATGGCTTGGTCCAAGATGTCGAGGCTTGCCGTACGGCTTTTGATATTCATCAGCATGTACCCGTTTGCTTAAGCACAAGAGATGGTACTTGTTTAAGCACCGAACAAATTGATGTATTCGCCAACATTTACCGTGGTCCTGTAAATTCGGCTGGACAAGCACTCTATGCAACCCAACCTTTCGACCCTGGTTTAGTCGGCAGTAACTGGGCAAGCTGGAAATTTGAATCTTCGGTGGGAACAGCGCGTGACCCAGTTGCCGTCGGTATTATTTTTCAGGTTCCACCAAACCCAACTGTGACTCAAAACTCTAGACAATTTGCTTTCAATTATAATTTTGATACCGACTATCCAAAACTATCGGCAATCAATGAGGTGTACACTGAAAGTGCGATGTCATTCATGATACCACCCGATGAACTTAATCTGGATAAACTCCGAAATCACGGTGGAAAAATGATTGTGGTGCAAGGCACAGCAGACGGTGTTTTCTCTGTAGATGACACCCAAAACTGGTACGATCAACTACTCCAACGCTATGAAAATGATGCAAAAGGTACAGCACTTGAATTTGCACGTTTCTTTAGAGTTCCGGGCATGAACCATACTCGTGATGGCATTGCGACCGACCAATTTGATGCATTGACTGCTTTAGTCAACTGGGTGGAATATGGGCAAGCACCTGACAAAATCATTGCGACTGCACGTGGCGCAGATAACCCAAGTGGTCAAGTGAATACTGAACTACCGCAAGACTGGGCACCTGATCGTACGCGTCCACTTTGTCCTTATCCACTGATTGCTCGCTATAATGGTCAAGGCGATAGTGAAAAAGCCGAAAACTTTAGTTGTAAACCATAAAACTGATTTAAGTTTTAGTCTTGAATAAAAAATATAAAGAGAGCGTGAATGCTCTCTTTATAGCTTAATAACTACCCTACTGGCTGAAGATGATTCAAAGGTTTAATTTCGTACGGCAAGCCGACATAATTTTCTGCCAACGTGGTCTGTCCTGCCTGAGAAGTTAATATGTAGCTTAATTCAGCCTGTTTAATTTTATGGTCGAACTCACTTTCGGTTTCAAAACGATGCAATAGATGGGTCATCCACCAAGAAAATCGTTCTGCTTTCCATACTCGTTGCAAACATTTTTCAGAGTATTCATTGATCCCTTGTTCAGAACCTTCATGATAATACTCGACCAATGCACTCGATAAATAAGCAATATCTGAAGCAGCCAGATTTAATCCTTTAGCGCCTGTAGGAGGTACAATGTGTGCAGCATCGCCGGCTAAGAAAAGTTGGCCAAAACGCATTGGTTCTGTCACAAAACTACGTAATGGTGCAATACTTTTCTCAATGGATATACCAGTCACTAGCTTTTCACGACTTTCAGGGTCTAAACGGCGTTTCAACTCTTCCCAAAATCGCTCATCAGACCAATCCTCAACATGATCTGTCAGTGGTACTTGTAAGTAGTAACGGCTACGTGTTTCAGAACGCATACTACACAAAGCAAAACCGCGTTCAGATTGCACATATATCAGCTCATCCGCAACTGGGGGTACATCGGCTAAAACGCCCAGCCAGCCAAATGGATACACTTTTTCAAAGGTCTTAACTTTATCTACTGGCACACTGGCACGACAAACACCATGATAGCCATCACAACCTGCAATGAAGTCACATTCTATTTGATAGTCTTTTCCGTGATAATGGAACGTGACTTTAGGTTCACTGTAGAAGTCATCAACTTGTACTTGTTCCGCCTCATAAAATGAAGTTAATTCAGCATGTTCACGTGCTTGCATTAAATCTTTGGTCACTTCTGTTTGACCATAGACCGTGACTTGTTTTCCCTCAGTCAATGAAGACAAATCAACACGATGTTTTTTTCCATTTGTTAAAATCTCAATACCTGAGTGTGGTAATCCTTTTGTCTTTAAGTTCTGATCGACACCAGCTTGTTCTAATAAATCAACAGATACTTGCTCTAAAATACCTGCACGAATACGAGATGCTACATACTCAGCACTGCGCTGTTCAATGATCACATGATCAATACCCGCTTTATATAAAAGCTGTCCAAGTAATAAACCCGCAGGTCCAGAACCAATAATTGCAACTTTCGTTTTAACGATTTCCATAACCACATCCTTGCAAATTCCTTAGCTTTTAAATTACTGCTTGCGTGGTACGGCATCTATATATGAAAATCGAAATTAACCGTATATCATCATGCATGTCCGATATTCGGACAAAACTAATCTAGAACAAGGAAGTTCAAATGCCTCACCCAGACGATTATTTGCAGCATCCCTATTTAAATGAGCAAATTCGGCAAGAAGACTATATTGCAGGTTTAGGTAAAGGACTAAGTTTATTAGAAGCTTTTGGTGTAGACCGCCAACGCTTAAATGTTACACAAGTTGCTGAACGTACAGGGATTAGCCGAACAGCAGCAAGACGGTATTTGAAGACGTTAAAATATCTTGGCTATTTAGAGACTGATGAGCATTACTACTGGCTTACGCATCGAGTCTTACGCTTTTCAAGTTCATATTTAAGCTCCGCACATTTACCCAAAATTACTCAGTCTTTTCTAAATCTCTTATGTGCACAAACAACACTCACTTTTTCCATCGTTGTTTTGGATGAAAATGAAGTTGTCCCTATCGCACGGAGTTATTTACCCCAGCAGGATAATCTCAGAGTCAGCCCTTTTGGAATGCATCTTGGTCATCGTTTGCCAGCACATGCCACATCAACAGGTAAGGTTTTATTAGCGGCGTTATCACAAGAACAGCAAAAAAATTGGGTACAGAAATACGGATTAAAACGTTTAACTGCATTCACAGAAACAAATGAACTTGCTTTCTTAGCGCATTTACAACACATTGCAAGCTCAGATTATTGTTTGTCTAGAGAAGAACATGAGCTCGGCGTGATCGCGATTGCCGTTCCTGTTCTCAATGCTCAAGGTCAAGCAATTGCAGCATTAAACTGCATGTCACAGACCAATCGCGTCCAAGAAGATTATTTAATTCAACACGTCCTCCCGCTATTGCATAACACGGCGAATGAGTTGAGAAGTATGGTTTAGATTACGGAAAAGAGATCATTTTCCCCCAAAAATGACCTCCACTTCGGAGGCCACTTCTATTTAAAAAAGGGATTAGAAGGTTACCCGACGATAATGACGATATTCAGGTGTCCAGAAGTTATCATCGATCACCGTCTTGAGTAGATCATTACTCATCGGAACAGCCAAGCCATCTGCCATCGCTGCTTTTGCTACTTTAAAGGCAATAAACTTTGAAACCTGTTGAATATCATTAATATTTGGCAACAAATCAGCTGCTGGATTTTTCAATCGAGGAGAACAATCTGCCAGAGCGGTACTGGCTGCCATCAACATTGAGTCACTAATATGTGTCGCTCCACAAGCGAGCACACCCAGTCCAATCCCAGGGAAAATATATGAGTTATTGCATTGTGCAATCGAATAAGGTTTGCCTTCATAATACACAGGAGCAAACGGACTACCTGTAGCTACAATCGCTGAACCTTGTGTCCATTCAATGATATCTTTAGGTTGCGCCTCAACTTGGGAGGTTGGATTCGACAATGGCAAGATAATTGGATGCTTATAATATTTAGCTAAAGTCTTAATCACTTCTTCGCTAAATAATCCAGCCTGTCCAGATACGCCAATCAAAATGCTCGGTTTGGCATTCTTCACCACATCCAACAAGGCAATATTGTCACTAAATCCTTCCCATGATTGAATCGCAGCGACTGGGGTTGCCAATTTTTTCTGGAAATCTAATAAATTTGCTTGTTGATCAGTCATCAAACCAAAGCGATCCACCATAAAAATCCGTGAACGCGCCTCATGATCGCTTAAGCCTTCATCGATCATTTGTCGTACAATATGCTCAGCAATACCACAACCTGCAGAACCTGCACCAACAAAGGTAATAGTCTGATCTTTAAGTTGTTTACCTTGTGCACGTGAAGCTGCAATCAGTGTCGCAACGGTGACTGCTGCCGTACCTTGAATATCGTCATTAAAGCAACAAATCCTGTCACGATACTGATTAAGTAAAGGCATCGCATTATGTTGCGCAAAATCTTCAAACTGGATAAGCACATTAGGCCAGCGTTTACGAATTGCAGAAATAATTTTTTCTACAAACTGGTAATATTCCTCACCTGTAATCCGCGGACTCTTCAACCCCATATAAATCGGATCATTTAATAATGCTTGGTTATTGGTTCCCACATCAATGGTGATCGGCAATGTATAGGCAGGACTAATCCCACCACATGCTGTATATAGCGACAGCTTTCCAATCGGAATCCCCATACCGCCGATCCCTTGATCCCCCAAACCGAGAATGCGCTCACCATCCGTGATCACGATAACTTTAACATTACGCTTATTCACATTATGGATAATTTGATCGATATATTCTTTCTCACCATAAGAAATAAAAATACCGCGATGACGACGATAAATATCAGAGAAGCGTTGACAAGCCTCGCCTACAGTAGGGGTATAGATAATGGGCAACATTTCATCTAAATGTTGACTTAATAAATTATAAAAAAGCGTTTCGTTGGTATCTTGGATGTTTCTTAAATAAATATGTTTATTTAAGTCGCTGCCAAAAGATAAATACTGCTGATACGAACGCTGTGTCTGTTCTTCAATATTTTCAATATTGTTAGGGATCAAACCATGTAAATTGAATCGTTCACGTTCGTCTTCAGTAAAAGCAGAACCTTTATTTAACAAAGGTAATTCTAAAAGCGCGTTTCCAGCATAAGGGATATACAAAGGTTTTTTGATTTTAATTGGATTTACTGTCATACCGTACTCGTTCACTTCACCGTCAAATATCTAATCTTCATTGCTCAAGTCCATCCATCACTGAACTTTGGCCTTGTAATAATTTACACTAATCAAGCTCTGAAACTGTATTTATCTGGTTGTATATAAAGTGCATCATTATTTAGAGACTAAATAGTATGGCAAAATAAAGTCCAAAATGAAGTTACAATGGTGCAAAAGTTTAACTAGCAAAGTACGCATACGTTAAAATCTTATCTCACGTATACGTACTTGAGTATAATGGTGTCATTTAAGACAATTTATCCTTATAAAAGAAATAGTAACTTGCATAACATGCAATGATGAATAATAGACAGCAGAGGCTTTGTTGCACAAAGCTATTCTTGAAGGCTTCTTCAGCAATATAATTTCCAAATGAAGAAACCTGCCCCTAAAATCTACCGTACAACCAATTGGTCCTCGTATAACCAAGCTTTAATCAAG
>OBJT01000279.1_pt1 | contig 13595 bp, 10 predicted proteins | sample 1519861 | NCBI WGS metagenome assembly OBJT01 (sample SAMN02401118, study PRJEB22541) | soil metagenome, isolate JX
TCTTGTCCTGCCTCAGCCTTTGGCTCTGAGCGTCTTGGCCAACCGGTCATAGAGGATGACGTTGACCGAGGCGGCCAGGTTCATGCAACCCTGAGTCGGCACATAGATGACCTCCTTCACCGCCGCGAAGCGGGCGGGTTCCAGGGTGCCATCCTCCGGGCCGAAGATGTAGAAGGCTCTCTCGGGGTGCACGTAATCCGGCAGGGGCGTGGCCCCCTCGATCAAATCCACCAGCACAGGGGTGCAGCCCTCGGGCACGAAGTCCAGCAGCTCCTCGACCCCGAGCAGGGGGATCTTCTCCACCATCTGCTTGGTGTCGGTGACAAAACGCCTCGCCAGCTCGAAGCGCTGCCCCGTGTAGTAGACCTCGTCCGCCCCGTAGCAGCCGGCGGCCCGCATCACGGCGCCCACGTTCTCCGGGGATTTGGGATTGACCAGCCCGATGGCGCAATAGTCCCCTCTCTCCCGGGCATCTGCCCGGTGCTGCCCGGCAGCGCCTTCATCTGACACTTTCATCTCTCTCTCCTGTGTGGCGGCGCATTATACCCCCGGTGGGCCCCTTGCCCAGCGTGCGGGGCGGATTCCCGCAAGGCGGGCCCAACAAGGGGGCGGCTGCACCGTGGCGGCGCAGCCAGACACCCTGATGCGCAATGGCGGCGCCCCTTGCATCCTGGCGCGGGGTTTGCAGTCACTTCCCCATACAAGACGATGAGGCATCCGGACAAAGGCGTCCGTCCCCGCAGGGGGGCGGACGCTTTTTTTATGGGCCCCTCGTCAGACACATGACAAGGAGCAAGGGAATGAAGACCACCTGTGCCTATTGCGGAGTGGGGTGCGGCATCCGGCTGAGCCGGGAGGGTGACAACTGGCAGTTGCAGGGGGATGAGCAGCATCCGGCCAACGGCGGCGCCCTGTGCGTCAAGGGGGCCAGCCTGCTGGAGAGCCTGGCCTTTCCCGACCGCCTGCTCTATCCGCGCTGGATGGGGCAGCGCATCGGCTGGGAGGAGGCCCTGGACACCCTGGCGGAGCGTTTTGCCGCCATCCTGGCCGAGTCCGGGCCGGATGCCATCGGCATCTATCTGTCGGGCCAGCTCACCACCGAGGATTACTACGTCGCCAACAAGCTGATGAAGGGGTACCTCGGCAGTGCCAACGTGGACACCAACTCCCGGCTCTGCATGTCGTCGGCGGTGGTGGCCCACCAGCGCGCCTTCGGGGAGGATCTGGTGCCCGCCTGTTACGAGGATCTCGAGCTCGCCGATCTGGTGGTGCTCACCGGTGCCAACACCGCCTGGACCCATCCCGTGCTGTTTCGCCGCCTGCAGCAGGCCAGGGCGCGGCGCCCCGAGCTCAGGCTGGTGGTGCTGGATCCCCGCCGCACCATGACGGCGGAGCAGGGGGATCTGCATCTGGCACTCAAACCCGGCAGCGACGTGACGCTCTGGAACGGCCTGTGCCGCTACCTGCTCGATGTCGATGGCTGGGACAAGGCCTATGTGGCGCAGCACGTGAGCGGCTTCGAGGCGTTGGCGGGGGCGCTGGACGATCCGGCCTGGCAGTTGGACGAGGTGGCCCGCAGCTGCGGCCTCTCCCGCAGCGATCTGCTCGGTTTCTACCAGCTCTTTGCCCGTACCCCCAAGACCGTCACCCTGTTCTGCCAGGGGATCAACCAGTCCAACCAGGGGGTGGACAAGGCCAACGCCATCATCAACGCCCACCTGATGTGCGGTCGCATCGGCAAGCCGGGGGCGGCTCCCTTCTCCATGACGGGGCAACCCAACGCCATGGGAGGGCGTGAGGTGGGAGGGCTCGCGACCCAGCTCGCCGCCCACATGGGCTTTGGCGAGGCCGAGTGCGATCGGGTACAGCGCTTCTGGGGAAGCCCGACCATGGTGCGCGGGCCGGGGCACAAGGCCGTCGAGCTGTTCGAGGCGGTGCACCGGGGGGAGATCCGCGCGCTCTGGGTGCTCGGCACCAACCCGGCGGTCTCCCTGCCGGACGGCAACCGGGTGCGCGAGGCCCTGAGCCGCTGCGAGCTGCTGGTGGTCTCCGAGGTGACGGCCAACACCGACACGGCGCGCCTCGCCCACCTGCTGTTGCCTGCCGCCGCCTGGGGGGAGAAGAGCGGCACCGTCACCAACTCCGAGCGCACCATCAGCCGCCAGCGCGCCTTCCTGCCCCTGCCGGGGGAGGCCAGGCCCGACTGGTGGGCCCTGACCCGGCTCGCCCGTCGGCTCGGCTTTGGCGAGGGGTTCGCCTATGAGCACGAGCACGAGATCTTCTGCGAGCATGCCGCCCTCTCCGGGTTTGAGAACGACGGATCCCGCCAGTTCGACATCTCCGGGCTGGCGGGTCTCACCCGTGCCGAATTCGAGGCGTTGGAACCCTTGAGCTGGCCCGTCAACGCCGACTGGCCCCAGGGGAGGGCCCGCCTGTTCGAGGACGGGCGCTTTGCCACCCCGGATGGCCGGGCCCGCCTGCTGCCCCTGGCCCAGCGCTTCCCCGAGCAGCCAGAAACGCCCCCGCTTGCAGGGGCTGTCTCCCTGCTCCTCAACAGTGGCCGCCTGCGGGATCAGTGGCACACCATGACCCGCACCGGCCATGTGCCCCGGTTGCAGGAGGCCGAGCCCTGGCCCAGGGTGCGGATGGGGGCCGCCAGCCTGCTGGCGCTTGGCGTGAAGGAGGGGGACCTGGTGCGCCTTTGCAACGGGCTTGGGGAGGCGCTGCTGCTGGTGGGGCTGGATGAGGGGCTCAGGGAGGGGGAGGCCTTCCTGCCCATGCACTGGACCGACAGCCAGTGCAGCCAGGGGGCGGTCAACCGCCTCATCGCCCCCGTGGTGGATCCCCTTTCCGGCCAGCCGATGTTCAAACAGGGGCGGGTGCAGGCCAGGGCGCAGCTCACCCGCTGGCAAGGGCTCTGGTGTGGCCGTGGTGAGTGGCGCGAGCCGGTGGACTGGTGGGCCAGGCGTCCCCTGCCCGAGGGGAACTGCACCCTGCTGGCCTCCTGGTCAGAGAGCACAGAGAGCCTGTGGCAACGGCTGGGGGCCGAGGGGCACTGGCTCAGGCTGCCCATGAAGGAGGGGTGGCTGGCCGTGGCCCTGGCCGGAGATCGTATCGAGGGGATCCTGCTGGTGGGGGCGCGGCGCCCGGACATCAAGGTCGACCTGCTGGCCAGTCTGCTCGGCACGCCGCTCCAGGCGGGGGCCCTGAGCCAGACCCTGAGCCAGGCCCTGGCCGGGGAGAGCCGGCTGGTCTGCTCCTGCCTGCGGGTCTCGGAGCAGCGCATCGTCGATGCCATCACCCGGCAGGGGGTGAGCGAGCTGGCGGGGCTGCAGGCCCTGCTCGGCTGTGGCAGCAACTGCGGCACCTGTCTGCCCGAAATCGACAAGCTGTTGATCAAACATGTTTTCCTGGCATCCGCTTAGTGCGGTGCCAGGACACAAGGAGCCTGAGATGAGCCAAATCAGTCTGGTGGGAGCGGGCCCCGGGCCCCTCGAATTGTTGACCCTGCGCGCCCTGCACCGTCTGGAGGCGGCAGAGGTCGTGGTCTATGACCGCCTGGTGGGGAGCGAGATCCTGGCCCGCATTCCCCACGGGGCGGCCCGCTTCGACGTGGGCAAGCGCTGCGGTGAGCCGAGCCCGACCCAGGAGGAGATCAACGCCCTGCTGCTGGCCCTGGCCCGCACGGGCAAGCGGGTGGTGCGCCTCAAGGGAGGGGATCCCCTGGTGTTCGGGCGCGGTGGCGAGGAGGCGCTGCACCTGGCCCGGCACGGCATCGAGGCCGAGCTGGTGCCGGGGATCACGGCGGCCCTGGGGTGCGCCGCCAGCAGCTTCATTCCCCTGACCCACAGGGGGCTGGCCCGCTCCCTGACCCTGGTGACGGGGCACCTGATGGACGAGCGCGACTATCAGGGCTGGCAGGGGCTGACCCGGGCGGGCCACACCCTGGTGTTCTACATGGGGCTGGAGCGGGCGGCCCGCATTCGGGAAGGGATGTTGAGGGCGGGGGCCCCGGGCGCGCTGCCGGTGGCCCTGGTGGTGGCTGGCTGCAGCCCCCGCCAGCAGGTGCACGAGGCCACGCTCGATGGCCTGGAGCAGGCCGCCCGTGCCCTGCTGGGCCAGAGCCCGGTGCTGATCATCATGGGGGAGGTGGTGCGGCTGCGCGCCGAGCTGCAGGGGCTGCTGACGGAGGCCCTGGAACGGGTCGCCTGAGGGGCGATTTTCCCTCTACCCCCACTACCTCCTGATAGATAAAAAGGAGGTAGATTCAAAGAGTTGGCCTTCATGTTGCGGCATTTTCGCCAGACAGAACGCGATCGTCGCCGGCAAGGAGCGCCATGACCACTTTTTCCACCCGGGGCCAGGACGGCCCCGCTTCCCGGCTGTTGATCCACGCCGATGACCCGGGCCAGGCGAACCGCCTGGCCCTGCTGGTCAGTCACTACGGCCATCAGCCCGGGATCCTCGATACCCGCCAGTTGCTGACGCCGACGCAGAGGGGGGATGCCCTGCTCGTCAGTTGCCGCCAGTTCAGCGCCGAGGTACGCCTTGGCCTCTCCCTTTGGCCCGACATGCCGCGCCTCTTGTTCTGCGAGCGGCTGGGGGGCGATACCCAGCTCGCCCTGTTGCAGCAGGGGGTGTTGCTGGTGCCCCACCCTTGCGGCGAGCGTGAGCCGGTGGAGCAGTGGCTGCGCCTGGCCCGCAGTCAGCTCGCCATGGTGCAGGCCCTGATGCAGACCGAGAGCGAGCTGCGCCAGAAGCTGGAGGATAGGCGGCTCATCGAGCAGGCCAAGGGACGCCTGATGCGCCATCAGGGGCTGGACGAGGACGAGGCCTATCGCCTGATGCGCAGCACCGCCATGAGCCGTCACCTGAGCCTGGGGGAGCTGGCGCGGCAACTGCTGCAGGCTTTGCCCGCCTGAGCGCTCCCGTGGCCAACCGTTTTGGTGCAACTGCGCCTAATTGAGGCAAATTTGAGGGAGGATCAGGGCACCACAGGCCGCAAAGGGCCGCCTGATGCACCCTGGACGAGCTGGCACGGAAAGTGAATAACAAAAACACGATAGCAATGAAGTAACGATGCGCAGTGAGGGGCCGGTCAGGTCACTCACCCGCAACAGGGCAAAGAAGCCCCGCCGATCCCGGATCGGCGGGGCTTTTTTTTGGTCGCGACGCACCTTGGGTCGCAGCGCTGCAACGAGGTGGCACTGCGATTCCAGGCAGCCTGGCGCCATGGCCCTGACCCGGAACCGAGGGAGGAGATGCAATGAACGGACGACAAGGATGTGCGGGGCTGCTGCTGGCGGCGCTGTCGCTGCCGGTGCTGGCACTGGGAGCCCCGGAGCAGGAGGAGCTCAGGCTCGGCTTCATCAAGCTGACCGACATGGCGCCGCTGGCGGTGGCCTACGAGCGGGGCTATTTCGAGGATGAGGGACTCTACGTCACCCTCGAAGCCCAGGCGAACTGGAAGATCCTGCTGGATCGGGTGATAGACGGCGAGCTGGACGGTGCCCAGATGCTGGCGGGCCAGCCCCTGGCGGCCCACATCGGCATCGGCACCCAGGCCGAGCTGGTGACGGCGTTTGCCATGGATCTCAACGGCAACGCCATCACGGTGGCCAACAGCGTCTGGGCCGCCATGGCGCCCCAGTTGCCCAGGCCGCAGGCGGGCCAGGTGCCGCCCCCGGTGAGCGCCGCCGCCCTCAAGCCCGTGGTGGCGGAGTATCGCCAGGGGGGCAAGCCCTTCAACATGGGGATGGTCTTCCCCGTCTCCCCCCACAACTACGAGCTGAGGTACTGGCTGGCGGCAGGCGGCCTGCACCCCGGTTTCTATGCGCCCCGGCTCGGCGACAACTCGGGCCAGCGCCAGGCGGACGTGCTGCTGTCGGTGACGCCGCCCCCCCAGATGCCCGCCACCCTGGAGGCGGGGACCATCGCCGGCTACAGCGTGGGGGAGCCCTGGAACCAGCAGGCGGTCGCCAGGGGCATAGGGGTGCCCGTCATCACGGATAACGAGATCTGGCGCAACAACCCGGAGAAGGTGTTCGGCGTCACCCGGCAGTGGGCCGAGCGTCACCCCAACACCCATGTGCGGCTGGTGAAGGCGCTGCTGCGGGCGGCCTGGTGGCTGGATGCAGACGACAACGGCAACCGGCGCGCGGCGGCCAAGCTGCTGGCCAAACCCGAGTACGTGGGGGCGGACGAGCAGGTGATCGCGAACTCCATGACGGGCACCTTCGAGTACGCCAGGGGGGACAAGCGCCAGGTGCCGGATTTCAACGTCTTCTTCCGCCACCACGCCACCTATCCCTACTACTCCGACGCCATCTGGTACCTGACCCAGATGCGGCGCTGGGGCCAGATCCCCGAGGCCAAGCCGGACGCCTGGTTCGAGCAGGTGGCCAAGGCCGTCTATCAACCGGACGTCTATCGCCAGGCCGCCGAGGCCCTCATCGCCGAGGGCAAGCTCAAGGCCAGTGACTTCCCCGACTTTGCCAGCGAGCAGGGCTATCGCGGCCCCCAGGATGGCTTCATCGACGGCCTCATCTACGACGGCCGCCACCCCAACGCCTACCTGCAACAGTTCGCCATCGGCCTCAAGGGCGATGAGCGGGTGCAATGAGCAAGGAGATCCCGATGAAACGACACACATGGCCCCTCATCCATTTAAAAGCCATCAACTGGAAAATCATGGTGCAGCCCCTGCTCGGCGTGCTGCTCTTCCTCGGCCTCTGGCAGTGGGGGGCGAGCCAGGTGCAGACCAGTCTGGGCACCCTGCCGGGGCCGCTCGCCACCGCCAGCCAGCTCTGGTCCCTCGGGCAGGAGCATCTGCAGGAGCGGGAGAAGGCGGCGGCCTTCCTCGAACGCCAGCAGGTGCGCAATGCGGCAAGGCTGGCGGCGGATCCGGCGGCCGAGGTGAAGCTGCGTCCCTACACAGGACGTCCCACCTTCTTCGATCAGATAGCCACCAGCCTGCTCACCGTGCTGTGCGGCTTCGCGCTGGCGACCCTGATCGCCATTCCGTGCGGGGTGCTGCTCGGCATGAACCAGGGGCTCTATCGCGCCGCCAACCCGGTGATCCAGCTGCTCAAGCCGGTGTCGCCGCTGGCCTGGCTGCCCCTCATCACGCTAGTGGTGAGCGCCCTCTACGCCAATCCCGCCCCCTGGCTTGCCAAGTCCTTCCTCACCTCGGCCCTGACGGTGACCCTCTGCTCCCTCTGGCCGACCCTGATCAACACGGCGGTGGGGGTGGCGGGGCTGGATGGGGATCTGCACAACGTCAGCCGGGTGCTGCGCCTCTCCTTTGTGACCCACGTGCGGCGCATCGTGCTGCCCGGGGCCCTGCCCATGATCTTCACCGGGCTGCGGCTCTCCCTGGGGGTGGCCTGGATGGTGCTGATCGCGGCGGAGATGCTGGCCCAGAACCCGGGGCTCGGCAAGTTCGTGTGGGACGAGTTCCAGAGCGGCGGCTCTGCGTCTCTGGCCCGCATCATGGTGGCGGTGATCACCATAGGCCTCATCGGCTGCGCCCTGGACAGGGGCATGCTGGCCCTGCAGCAGTGGTTGTCCTGGGACAAGCGCCAGGTGCTGCGTTAATCACATTTCTATTCAGGCAGGAGAAGAGCCAATGAAGAGTTATCTGGAGATAAGCGACGTCGGCATCTCGTTCGAGACGGAGCAGGGCAGCTTCGAGGCCTTGAGCCGGGTCAACCTGCGCATCGAGAAGGGGGAGTTCGTCTCCCTCATCGGTCACTCGGGCTGCGGCAAGAGCACCGTCCTCAACCTGGTGGCCGGGCTGCTGGAGCCGACCCTGGGGGGCATCATTCTCGATGGTCGCGAGGTGGCGGGCCCGGGGCCCGAGCGGGCCATGGTGTTCCAGAACCACGCCCTGCTGCCCTGGCTCAGCGTCCAGCAGAACGTGGCGCTGGCGGTGGCCCAGGTGGAGTCTGACAAGCGGGCGGTGGCGGAGCGGGTGGACTACTACCTCTCCCTGGTGCAGATGGATCACGCCAGCCAGAAGATGCCCCACGAGCTGTCGGGGGGGATGAAGCAGCGGGTCGGCATCGCCCGCGCCCTCTCGCTCTCCCCCAAGGTGCTGCTGATGGACGAGCCGTTCGGCGCCCTCGATGCCCTGACCCGGGCCCATCTGCAGGATGCCCTGATGGCGATCCAGGCGGAGCTTGGCAACACCGTCATCATGATCACCCACGACGTGGACGAGGCGGTGCTGCTCTCCGATCGCATCGTCATGATGACCAATGGCCCCAGCGCCACCGTCGGTGAGATCCTGACCGTCGACCTGCCAAGGCCCAGAGACAGGGTCGCCCTGGCGGACGATCCCCACTACCACAAGCTGCGCCAGCAGGTGCTGCGCTTCCTCTACGAGAAGCAACGCAAGGTGACCCCCCTCAAGGCAGCCGGGCAGGTGCGCAGCAAGCTGCGCGCCTGAGCCCGCCGGATTCAAGGAAGAGAGACATGACTGACAAAGAGCAACAGTGGGTGACAGGGGGCGGCATGGACCTGCTCGGTCGCCAGAACAGTGGTTCCGCCGACACGGCCGAAAAGCAACGGCTGCTGGTGGTGGGCAACGGCATGGTGGGTCATCACTTCGTCGAGCAGCTGGTGGCGGCGGGCGGCCTCGAGCGGTTCGACGTGACGGTGTTTGGCGCCGAGCCTGACGCCGCCTACGACAGGGTGCACCTCTCCGAGGTATTCGGCGGCAAGGCGCCCCAGGCCCTGCGCATGGCGGATCCCGCCTGGTATGAGGAGAGCGGCATTGCGCTGCGGCTGGGGGCCGAGGTGGAGGTGCTCGACCGGGCGGCCCGCACCCTGACGCTGGCCAACGGCGAGCAGTTCCCTTACGACCGTCTGGTGCTGGCGACCGGCTCTGTCCCCTTCGTGCCCCCCATCCCCGGTCATCAGCGAGAGGGCTGCTTCGTCTACCGTACCCTGGGAGATCTCGCCGCCATCCGCGATGCCTGCGCCCAGGCCCGCAGCGGCGTGGTCATCGGTGGCGGCCTGCTGGGGCTGGAGGCGGCCAACGCCCTGCGCCTGCTCGGCCTCAAGACCCAGGTGGTGGAGTTCGCCCCCAGGCTGATGCCGGTACAGCTCGACGAGAGCGGCGGCGCCGTGCTGCGGGACAAGATCCAGGCCCTCGGGGTCGAGGTGCTGGTGGAGAAAGCCACCGAGTGCATCGAGCAGGGGGAGCAGGCCCGTCATCGCCTGCGTTTCAAGGACGGCACTCACATTGAGACCGACGTGCTGCTGTTCTCCGCCGGTATTCGACCCGCCGACACCCTGGCCCGGCAATCCGGGCTGGAGGTCGGGGAGCGCGGCGGCATCTGCATCGACGACGGCTGCCACAGTTCGGATCCCGCCATCCTCGCCATCGGCGAGTGCGCGCTCTGGCAGGGGCGCATCTTCGGCCTGGTGGCCCCCGGCTACCAGATGGCCCGGGCCGCCGTGGCCAGCCTGTGTGGCGGCGAGACCCGCTTTATCGGGGCCGACATGTCCACCAAGCTCAAGCTGATGGGGGTGGACGTGGGCTCCATCGGCGATGCCCACGCCAGCACCGCCGGCGCCCAGGAGCTGCTGCTGCTGGACAGGGTCAACGGCATCTACAAGAAGCTGGTGACCGACGGCGAGGGCAATCGCCTGCTCGGCGCCATCCTGGTGGGGGACGGGGCCGATTACGAGCGGCTGCTGCAGTACTACCAGAACGGGGTGGCGCTGCCCCAGCCGCCGCTCTCCCTGCTGGTGGGGGAGGCAGGGGCCGCTCCCGCGCCCCTGGTGCTGCCGGACAGCGCCATCCTCTGCTCCTGCCACAACGTCAGCAAGGGGGACGTGGTGGCCGCCGTTCGGGCGGGCAATCACGAGCTGTCGGCGGTGAAGAGCTGCACCAAGGCCGGCACCGGCTGCGGCGGTTGCAGCAACCTGCTCAAGCAGGTGGTGGATCAGACCCTGGCGGACCTTGGCGTCGAGGCGGACAAGGGGTTGTGCGAGCACTTCGCCTACGGCCGTCAGGAGCTCTATCACCTGGCCCGGGTGGGCGAGCTGAAGAGCTTCGAGGCGCTGCGGGACAAGCACGGCCAGGGGCTGGGGTGCGACATCTGCAAGCCGACGGTGGCCTCCATCCTGGCGTCCCTCTGGAACGAGCACGTGCTGGAGAAGCCCCACCGCGCGTTGCAGGATACCAACGACGCCTTCCTTGCGAACCTGCAAAAGGACGGCACCTATTCGGTGGTGCCGCGCATCCCGGGGGGGGAGATCACCCCGGAGGGGCTCATCACCATCGGCGAAGTGGCGCGCAAGTACGGCCTCTACACCAAGATCACCGGCGGCCAGCGCATCGATCTCTTCGGCGCCCGGGTCGACCAGCTGCCCGCCATCTGGGGCGAGCTGGTGGCGGCGGGCTTCGAGACCGGTCAGGCCTACGGCAAGTCGGTGCGCACCGTGAAGTCCTGCGTGGGCTCCACCTGGTGTCGTTACGGGGTGCAGGACTCCATGACCCTGACCCAGACCCTGGAGCACCGCTACAAGGGGCTGCGGGCGCCACACAAGCTGAAGTTTGCGGTCTCAGGCTGCACCCGGGAGTGCGCCGAGGCCCAGAGCAAGGACATCGGCGTCATCGCCACCGAGCGGGGCTGGAACCTCTATGTGTGTGGCAACGGCGGCATGCGGCCGCGCCACGCCGACCTCTTTGCCACGGATCTCGACGAGCAGACCCTGATCCGCTACATCGACCGGCTGCTGATGTTCTATGTGCGCACCGGGGACAGGCTGCAACGCACCTCGGTCTGGATGGAGAACATGGAAGGGGGGCTCGACTATCTCAGGTCGGTGATCATCGAGGACAGGCTCGGCATCGGTGCCGAGCTGGAGGCCATGATGGAGGGGATAGTCGGCACCTGGCAGTGCGAGTGGAAGAGCACATTGGCGGATCCGGACAAGCTCAAGCTGTTCGAGGCCTTCGTCAACCGGCCCGAGGACGAGACGCCGCCGCGCCGTGAGGAGCGGGGGCAATGGGTGCCGGATATCGCTATCAAGGAGGTGGTATGAGCGGGGGCAGCGGGTTGCACGCCCGCCATCAGTATCAAGGAGGTGGTATGAAGGATGACAAGGACGATGCACAGCTCTGCGGGCAGTGGCACCGGGTGTGCGAGCTGGCGGCGCTGCCGGAGCAGGCCGGGCGCAGCGCCTGGCTGGAGGGGCGGGTACTGGCGCTGTTTCGCCTCGGGGAGCATGTCTATGCCCTGGACGGGGTGGACCCCCTGGCCGGCGTCGCCGTGCTGGGGCGTGGCCTGGTGGGGGATGCCGGTGGGGAGCCCGTGGTGGCCTCGCCGCTGTACAAGCAGCGCTACGCCCTGATGGACGGTCGCTGTCTGGACGATCCTGCCCTGAGCGTCGCCTGCTGGCCGGTGCGGCTGGAGGGGAGCGAGGTCTGGGTACAGCTGGGGTGAGTGGCCCATCTGAAAACCATGTTGTGATCGCCGGGCACTGCCCGGTGATTTTTTGTGCGCGACCCGACATTTCTTGTACGAGAGGATGGCGGGAAAACGTTTTTCGGAAATAATGGACAAACGTTTGTAACTGGATGTTTGTCTATGACGGAACGTGAGCAAGAGATCCTCGCCCTGCTGCGCCAGGATCCCATGATTGCCCAGCAGGAGCTGGCGGACAGGCTCGGCATCAGCCGCTCCGCGCTGGCGAGCCACATCTCCAGCCTGATGCGCCAGGGCTATGTGCAGGGGCGCGGCTATGTGCTGCGCGAAGGCCCCTACGCCGTGGTGATCGGCGGCGCCAACATGGATATCTGTGGCTGCAGCCACGACAACCTGCGCATCGGGGATTCCAACCCGGGCCGGGTACGCACCTCCGCCGGCGGGGTGGGGCGCAACATCGCCGAGAACCTGGCGCGCCTTGGCACCGACACCCGGCTGCTGACTGCGGTGGGCAACGATCAATACGGCCACCACCTGCTGGAGGTGAGCCAGCGCGCCGGGGTCGATGTGCGCCAGGTGCTGGTACTGGAGGGTCAGTCGACCTCCTGCTATCTCAGCCTGCACGATGGCAGCGGCGAGATGAGCTGCGCCGTCAACGACATGGGGATCATCGAGCAGCTCACCCCGGCCCGGCTCACCCCCCTGAGCGGTTTTCTCGGTGCGGCCCGGCTCTGGGTGCTCGACACCAACCTCGCCACCCACACCCTGGACTGGCTGTTCGAGCGCCAGGGGGAGCACATCATCTTCGTGGACACCGTGTCGGTGGCCAAGGTGGAGAAGATCCGCCCCTGGCTGCACCGCATCCACACCCTCAAACCCAATCGCACCGAGGCGGAGCAGCTGTGCGGCTTCACCATCGGCGGGCCCGACACCTGGCCCATGGCGGCGGCCTGGTTCCACCGCGCCGGGGTGCAGCGGCTCTTCCTGAGCCTCGGCGATCAGGGGATCTTCTATAGCGACGGGGCCTGCCAGGGCCATCTGCCCGTGCTCGGCAGCCCGGTCGTCAACGTGACCGGCGGCGGCGATGCCTTCATGGCAGGGCTGGCCCACGCCTGGTTGCAGGAGCAGGGCATCATGGAGACAACCCGGTTCGCCCTCGGTTGCGCCGCCCTCACCGTCAATTGTTCCGATACCGTCTTTTCCGGCCTATCCAAGGCCGCCGTTGAACGCATGCTGGAGGAGTACCCATGTTGAACGCTTACCTCGATATCCAACCTGAAGTTGCCGCCGCGCTGGCTGCCGGCAAGCCGGTGGTGGCCCTGGAGTCCACCATCATCTCCCACGGCATGCCCTATCCGCAGAACGTGGAGACGGCGCGCCAGGTGGAGCAGGTGGTGCGGGACAACGGCGCCGTGCCGGCCACCATCGCCATCATCGATGGCCGCCTCAAGGTGGGTCTGGATGCGGGGGCCCTGGAGGCGCTGGGCCGGGCCGGTCATGCCGCCACCAAGTGCAGCCGCCGCGACATCCCCTTCGTGCTGGCCAACAAGGGGCTGGGGGCGACCACGGTGGCCTCCACCATGATAGTGGCCGCCATGGCCGGGATCCGGGTGTTCGCCACCGGCGGCATCGGCGGCGTGCATCGCGGCGCCCAGGAGACCTTCGACATCTCGGCTGACCTGCAGGAATTTGCCCAGACCCCGGTGGCCGTGGTCTGCGCCGGCGCCAAGTCGATCCTCGACATCGGTCTGACCCTGGAGTACCTGGAGACCCAGGGGGTGCCGGTGATCGGCTACCAGACCGAGGAGCTGCCCGCCTTCTACACCCGGGAGAGCGGCTTCAAGGTGGATTACCGCCTGGAGAGCCCGGCGGCCATCGCCGAGGCGCTGCGTCTGAAGTGGGAGCTGGGGCTGGCCGGGGGCGCCGTGGTGGCCAACCCGATCCCGACCCAGTTTGCCATGCCCAAGGCCGACATCGACGCCGCCATTGCCCAGGCACTGCGTGAGGCGGACGAGCAGGGGGTCAAGGGCAAGGAGTCCACCCCCTTCCTGCTGGCCCGGGTGTGCGAGCTGACCGGTGGCAACTCCCTGGCGGCCAATATCCAGTTGGTGCTGAACAACGCCGCGCTGGGGGCGCGCATCGCTGCCAGCCTGT
>OBJT01000280.1_pt1 | contig 13556 bp, 12 predicted proteins | sample 1519861 | NCBI WGS metagenome assembly OBJT01 (sample SAMN02401118, study PRJEB22541) | soil metagenome, isolate JX
TAAAAATACAATTTACCAGCCATTCCCAAAAACTCATGTATTAAAAAGCCACCCGAAGGTGGCTTTTTAAACTTATTCTTTATCTTGCTCTTGTTCTGGCAAATCCTTGACAGCTTCAGCAATCAAACCAAACATATAATTGCCATAAGCATTGGTTTTGTCATAGTGAAAACGCAAGCGAGGTGTGATACGGGTTTTAATACGACGACTCAATTCATGACGCAAGAAACCTGATGCTTTATTCAATACATCTAAAGTTTCTTTATTCGCTGCTTCACTTTGATCATCACCAAGCTCACGTCCCATTACGGTTACATAAACTTCAGCATATCCCATATCAGCACTAACTTTCACGGCTGAGATGGTCACTAGACCACCCAGGCGTGGATCTTTAAGCTCTTGACGGATCAGCTCAGACAACTCACGTTGTACCGAATCCGCCATGCGCTTTAAGCGTTGGCTACCCGCCATTAAAGACTCCGTTTAACCAATTGGACATCATAAACCTCGATCTTATCGAGTTCTTTGATGTCGTTATAACCTTTCACAGCAAGACCACATTCCATACCAGCACGAACTTCTTCAACCACGTCCTTATAACGACGTAAAGACTCAAGTTCACCTTGGAACACAACCACGTCATCACGTAAGACACGGATTGGCTTGTTACGGTGAATCACACCTTCCATCACCATACAGCCTGCTGCTGCACCAAACTTGCTAGAACGGAACACTTCACGTACTTGCGCAACACCCAAGATCGTTTCACGATGTTCAGGAGCAAGCTTACCGCTCATTGCCGCTTTTACATCATCGATCAATTGATAGATGATGCTGTAGTAACGAATATCAATACCATCTTGATCAGACTTCTGACGTGCTGTGTTATCTGCACGTACGTTGAAGCCTAACAATACTGCTTCTGAAGATTCAGCAAGCGTCACATCAGACTCAGTAATCGCACCAACACCTGAACCGATTACGCGTACTTTCACTTCATCAGTAGAAAGTTCATCTAGCGCAACATGCAATGCCTCTAAAGTACCACGTACATCAGTTTTAAGCACAACATTCACAGTTGGAACATCTTTCTTGCCCATCGATGCCATGATGTTTTCTAAACGCATTGCGCTTGCACGCTCAAGACGTTTTTGACGCTCACGGTCAGCACGCGCATCAGCCACTTCACGAGCTTTCTTCTCATCATTCACGACAAGAACTTCATCACCCGCCATTGGCGCTTCTGGTAAACCTAAGATTTCAACAGGAATAGATGGTCCAGCTGTCGTGATACGTTGACCATTTTCATCAGACATCGCACGTACACGACCATAAGATGAACCAGCCAATACAAGATCACCAATGTTCAATGTACCGTTTTGTACAAGAATCGAAGTTACTGCACCACGACCTTTGTCAACACGAGCTTCGATGACGACACCTTGTGCAGCACCTTCAGCAGAAGCTTTAAGCTCCATCAACTCAGATTGAATCAAGATCAAATCAAGTAATTCATCAATACCTTGACCTGAGTGTGCTGATACTTTAGCGATTGGAACATCACCGCCCCACTCTTCAGGTACGATACCTTTGGTGGTCAATTCATTTAATACACGATCTGGATCAGCAGACTCTTTATCCATCTTGTTGATTGCAACAATGATTGGCGTACCAGCAGCACGCGCATGATCAATGGCTTCAGCTGTTTGTGGCATTACACCATCATCAGCAGCGACAACAAGAACAACGATATCAGTCGCTTTGGCACCACGTGAACGCATTGAAGTAAACGCCGCGTGTCCTGGAGTATCTAAGAAAGTAATAATTCCTTTCTCAGTTTCAACATGATAAGCACCGATGTGCTGCGTAATACCACCTGCTTCACCCGCTGCCACTTTAGAACGACGGATACGATCCAATAATGACGTTTTACCATGATCGACGTGACCCATGATGGTGACCACTGGAGGACGAGTAGTTTGCTCGCCACGTGCTTCTTCAGCCGCTTCAAGCAAGTTATCTTCTGCTTGCGTATCAGAAACTAGAATTGGGTTATGACCTAACTCTTCAACTACCAATACTGCTGTATCTTGGTCAATCGATTGGTTCTGAGTGACAAGCTCACCCATTTTCATGAGCATCTTGATGACTTCGCGGACTTTAACCGCCATTTTCTGTGCTAAATCAGCCACAACAATCGTTGAACCAATTTCCACATCATAAACTTGTTTCTTAACCGGTTTTTCAAAACCATGTTTGTTTGACTGACTGGTTTTTAAGCCACGTTTGTGATGTGTACGGTTAAAGCTTTGCTCTTCTTGGTTATTACGACCACCTTTCTTCTGACCACGTGTGTTGCTCGCGCCACCACGTTTGATTTCACGGTCTTCTTGATTGAATGAATCTTCATAAGCCTGACCAACAAGACCAGCTGCCAATGGTGAGTCATCAATCACACGAATCGTAGTCGTTGCATCATCACTTGAATATTTCGATGCCATTTTACGCATCTGTTCAAGTGTACGCTGTTGAGCTTCTTCAGCCGCTTTGCGACGTACTGCTTCTTCAGTCGCTTTCAACTGAGCAGCTTGTGCTTCACGTGCTTTCTTTTGCTCTGCAGTTTCTGTTGGTTTCACAACAGGTGCTTTAATTACTTTATCGCTGTTACGCTTTTTCACAACGACTGCAGTTTTAGCAGGTGCTTGTGTAGCGCTATCAGAAGTGTGTGCCGCACGCATTGCTTCTAGCGTTGCATTGGCTTTCTGTTCAGCTTGATTACGCGCTTTTTGTTCAGCTTCTGCACGTGAACTCTGTTCTACGCGTGCTTTTGCTTCCGCTTCTGCGCGCGCTTTTGCTTCTGCAGCAATTAATTCTGGATTTGGCTTTGCAAAAACTTGCTTCTTACGAACTTCAACATTAATGCTTTTTGCTTTACCCGATGTACTGGTTACTTTAGCAGTACTCGTTGTTTTACGTTTCAACGCGATCTTTCCTGTGTTACCACTTTCTTGACCATGAACTTTTTTCAAATAATTGACCAAAGTATCTTGCTGTTCAGTGGTAATAATGTCATCTGCTTTACGCTGTGGTAGACCTGCTTCGCGAACCTGCTCTAGGAGTTTCTCTACAGGACGTTCTACGCTGAGCGCTAACTCTTGAATCGACTTGTCCGTCATCTATTATCTCCTAGTTAAACCATGATTCACGTGCTTTCATAATCAATTGACCCGCTTTGTCATGCCCTAAACCTTCGATATCAGAAATATCGTCAGTTGCTTGGTCAGCCAAGTCATCAACTGTAATCACACCACGTGCCGCCAATGCATATGCAATCTCAGTGGTCATACCATCCATACCGAGAAGTTCTGCGCTTGGCTCTTGAATATTTTCTTGCTGTTTCAACGCATCCGTTAAAGCAGCTTCTTTCGCACGACTCTGCAACAATTCAACTAAATCGGCATCAAGCTCAATCTCATCAAATGTTTCTGCTGGTACATAAGCGATCTCTTCTAATGAAGTGAAGCCCATTTCAACCAACGCCATTGCCAAGTCTTCTTCAATATCTAAACGTGATACAAACATATCGAGATATTGTTGTGCTTCATTTTGCTGACGAGCACGATACTCTTCTTCTAACATCATGTCGAGTTTATAACCCGTTAACTCAGATGCTAAACGAACATTTTGTCCTTGCGAACCAATCGCACGCGCTAACTGATCATTGGTCGCGAAAATGATATCTGCACTGCGTGCATCTTCATCAAGCACGATACCTGATACATCTGCCGGCTCTAAAGCACTTGCAATATACTGCGCTGGATCGTCAGACCACACCACCACGTCAATACGTTCGCCATTGAGTTCTTGCTGTACCGCTTGGATACGTGTGCCACGCATACCGATACATGCACCCACTGGATCAATACGGTGATCATTGGTTTTGACAGCAATCTTCGCACGTACACCTGGTTGACGTGCAGCCGCTTTGATTTCAATGATCTCTTCAGAAATTTCAGGAATTTCTTTTTTCATCAACGCGATCAACATTTCAGGACGAGCACGTGACAGTAATAACTGTGCACCACGACCTTCACGATTTACATTATATAAGATCGCATTGATACGTTGCTTAGGACGCAAGATTTCTTTGTGAATGGTTTCTTCACGTGCCAAATACGCTTCAGCGTTGTCACCGAGATCAATGATAAAGCCATCTTTAGTTTGCTTTTTCACTTCACCATAAATCAATTCGCCAACTTTTGACTCATACGCATCCGCAACCAACGCACGTTCAGCTTCACGAATTTTTTGTACAATCACTTGTTTTGCAATTTGTGCAGCAATACGACCGAATTCAATCGATTCGACTTCAAGCTCACGCACATCACCAATCGACCACTGTGCAGGGTCTACATCAGAAATCGCATCTTGGCATGCAGGCATTTCATGATCTTCATCAGCAACAACAGTCCATTGACGGAATGTACGGTAATCACCTGTTTTACGGTCAATCTCAACACGGAGTTGAGCTTCTTCTGCATGTGTATTTTCGTAAAACTTTTTCTTCGTCGCTGCAACTAGGGCTTGCTCTAATGCTTGGAAGATCGCCTCACGACTAACACCTTTTTCATTACTAACCGTCTCTGCAACGGTAAGAATTTCACGGCCCATAAGTCACCTACCGATTTCTTATAAAATTAAGTTAATATTAGTCTTGATAGATTAAATTTGCTTTATCAATATTATGACTATCAATTTCAAGCACTTGACCACCCTCTACTTCCACCTGAATCATTTCATTTTCCAGATCAACAGAAAGTAACTTCGCTTGGAATTTACGACGGTTTTCGACAGCAGCAATTAATCGTAAAGCAACTTGTTGTCCAATATACCCAGACATTTGTGACAACTGAAAGAATGGACGATCCCAACCTGGTGAAGAGACTTCCAAAGCATATTCACCTGAAATCGGATCATGGACATCCAGCATAGCACCCACTTGTTGTGTCACAAGTACACAATCCTGAACACCAATACCTCGCCCTTCTTCAACTTCGCCATCTTCATTCAGAACTGGTTCTGCATTTTCATCGATCGCTTTATCGATATAAATGCGTAGTAATGAGCGTTTACCTTGTGGTAGAAATTCAATTCCCCACAAATCTACATCACAGGCAGCAACCGCTGGTGCGATTAGATCAAATAGTGCTTGAGATTTATTTGATAGTTTCATTTACTCTCGTTGCTCTCATGCGAGCCAATCAATAACCGTATAGTGAACACGATAATTTGATCTTGCGCCGTATCCGGCTCATATCGACACTACACGATAGCTAAACAACCAATAAAAAAGGGCGTAACCGCCCCTATGTTACACAGAAAACTGAAGTCCACTGTGCAAAAAGGCCCACCTTATTGTGAGCCTCTTTTTAGAAACTTGGTAGCGGGAGCTGGATTTGAACCAACGACCTTCGGGTTATGAGCCCGACGAGCTACCAGACTGCTCCATCCCGCATCAACGTGCAAAATTATATACAATTATGAAAAAAAGTCAATTTGAGTTTTCTTCACCATTGCTTGATTAAGTTGCACCTTAATCAAATGGTAGCGGGAGCTGGATTTGAACCAACGACCTTCGGGTTATGAGCCCGACGAGCTACCAGACTGCTCCATCCCGCATCAACAAATCACTGCATACACCAAACTTACTGGTTATTAAGCTTGGTGCGGAAGGGGGGACTTGAACCCCCACGCCCGAAAGCACTACCACCTCAAGGTAGCGTGTCTACCAATTCCACCACCACCGCAGCTTTCTTTGTGGGACGCATTCTATTCCTTTAATTCAAAAAAGGAAAGTGCTAATTCGACTTATTCTGTCGTTTTCGGTGCATTTGATGAAGTTTCAGTCGATGCAGCTGGAACTGAGCTAGAACTTTGAACAGTTTTTAAGCTATAGGCATCCGTCGTACTTTTTTTCGCCATGACAGCCAATGAAAGACTGGTCACAAAGAATATAGCCGTAAAAATTGCAGTCAAACGTGTCAAGAAGTTTCCAGCACCAGAAGCGCCAAATACAGTCGCCGCACCGCCACCACCAAATGATGCTCCTGCTTCAGCACCTTTACCTTGTTGTACTAAGACCAAAGCAATAATCAGAATTGCTAAAATAATGTGTACAACGAGTATAAAACTATACATCTCTATTCCTCGTTATTTGCTTTGTGCAAATGCTTTTGCGATTTGGTAAAAAGACTGTGCATTTAAAGATGCACCACCCACCAAAGCACCGTCAATATCTGGGCAAGCCGCAAGCTCAACCGCATTTTCTGCTTTTACACTACCACCATATAGGATTGCAATATTTGCACCCGACGATGTGATTTGCTTCAAACCTTCACGAATTTTAGCATGCATGGCCTGTGCATCTGCTGGTGAAGCAGTTTTACCCGTACCAATCGCCCAAATCGGCTCATAAGCAATCACAACATTTTTCCACTGTTCTGCTTGCACAACAGGCGCGATATCACAGATTTGTTGCAATACCACTTGCTCAGCAAGTCCCTGCTCACGTTGCTCTAAACTTTCACCCACACAATAAATCACGGTTAAACCCGCATTCAAAGCGTTTTGTAACTTTGCTTTTAAAATTGCAACATCATCACCAAATAATTCACGGCGTTCAGAATGCCCAACCAACACAAATTCAATTGCGCTATCTTTTAAAAGCTCGGCACTGACTTCACCCGTATAAGCACCTGTTCCAGCAACACGAGAAACATCTTGTGCTACCGTATAAATCGGTCGAGCAGCATCTTTTAACTGAGTTTGAATTTGAGTTAATGCGATTGAAATCGGTGCAACGCCGATATGACATTTTGTAGGATCAATGTCTTGCTGTTGTAATAACTGCTTAAATTCTTGTACTAATTGGACAGCATTCGCATGCATTGGATTCATTTTCCAATTACCGACAACCCATGGGGTAATAGTCGAATTCGACATACTTCGCCTACCTTAATGTTAATTTCTCAAAAATGCTGCATATTTTACACGGATTTTTATAAAATTCAGTTTTTTTCTATTGTTTAAATTTAAATCAGAGCAAAACCCCCTCTTGATCCATTAAAAGGAGACAACACATTTTGAGTATTTCTAATGGCGAATCTCTGAAATAAAACACAAATTTTAGGTTTGGCTTTTTTATCTTGTTGTGAATATCGAATACAACAAACAAAATTAATTGACAAAAAACTCGATTAGTTCAAAGTTTTAGCAATGAATCAAGTCAAAAACGACACTTTCTCTAGTAGTATTTTTGCATAACAAAAGTATAATTTTTAGGATACATATTATAAACATTTTGATATAAGGCGGACAGATGTCAGGATTACATACGTCTCCAAAATTTTCGGGGTTTATTCGACGGTTAGTCGAAGATGGTCATATGTCTGCATCGACAATGCAAACTGCAATCGATACAGCAAAAAAAACACAACAAGATATTGTTGGATATTTAATTGAACATCATCGTATCTCTCAACTCACCATTGCAGAGTCAATCTCGGCAGAGTTTGGCGAACCTATTTTTGATTTAGCTGTTTTTGATACTGCTTTATTACCTCGTGAGCTTGCTGACAGCAAATTAATTCAAAAGCATCGGGTTGCCCCTCTCATTCAACGCGGACAAATTCTTTATGTCGCGACAAGCAATCCAACCAATATTGACGCGCTTGATGCGATGCGATTTAACACCAAACTCAATATTGAACCGATTATCGTCGAACATAGTAAACTTGAAAAACTGATTGAACAGCAGTTTGGTGACTCTGGAAGTTTTGATTTTGGTGACAGTGAAGACTTTGACTTAGATATTGATGTCAGCCAAGATTCGCAAAAAGATGAAAGTGATGAAACGCCTCAAGGGGATGAATCACCAATTGTAAAGTACATCAACAAGTTACTGATTGATGCCATTCGCATGGGTGCGTCTGATCTACATTTTGAACCCTATGAAAAAACCTATCGTGTTCGTTATCGCGTAGATGGTGTCTTAAGACAAATTGCGACGCCACCGTTGCAAATGGCAAATCGCTTAGCTTCCCGTTTAAAAGTCATGTCTCAAATGGACATTTCTGAAAAACGAATGCCGCAAGATGGTCGTATTAAGCTCAAACTTTCGAAAACCAAAGCGATTGACTTTCGTGTCAACTCACTGCCTACCCTATTTGGTGAAAAGCTAGTACTCCGTATTCTGGATCCTTCCAGCGCCATGCTCGGAATTGAAGCCTTAGGCTATGAAGATGAACAAAAGGCGTTATTCCTAGAAGCATTGGATAAACCTCAAGGCATGCTGTTAATTACTGGCCCAACAGGTTCTGGTAAAACTGTGTCGTTATATACAGGTCTCAACATTCTAAATACTGAAGACACCAATATTTCTACTGCTGAAGACCCTGTGGAGATTAACTTAGAAGGAATCAATCAGGTTAACGTCAATACTAAGACAGGCCTTACCTTCTCTGCCGCGCTGAAAGCATTCTTACGTCAAGATCCAGACATTATCATGGTCGGTGAGATTCGTGACCTAGAAACAGCAGAAATTGCAATCAAGGCTGCTCAAACGGGTCATATGGTGATGTCCACGCTACATACCAATAGTGCACCTGAAACACTGACGCGTTTACGCAATATGGGCGTTCCCTCTTTCAATATCGCAACTTCGGTCAATCTTGTGATTGCACAACGCTTAGCCCGTCGTTTATGCTCACACTGTAAAGCACCCATAGAGATCCCCAAACAAAGCTTATTAGAACTCGGCTTTACTGAACAGGATTTAGCTGACCCTGAATTGCAAATCTTTCAACCAGTCGGCTGCTCAGAATGTCGTGAAGGCTATAAAGGCCGTGTCGGTATCTATGAGGTCATGAAGGTGACGCCTGAGATCTCTAAAATTATTATGGAGGATGGCAATGCTTTACAAATCGCAGCGGCATCAGAAAAAGCAGGATTTAATAATTTAAGACGCTCAGGTTTAAAAAAGGTCATGCAAGGCATTACCTCATTGCAAGAAATTAACCGCGTCACAAGTGAATAAAATTAATAAAAAGGATTATCAGTCATGGCAGCTAAAAAAGCGCAAATGATGCCTACTTTTGCTTACGAAGGGGTAGATCGCAAAGGGGCAAAAATTAAAGGGGAATTACCAGCACGTAATATGGCTTTAGCCAAAGTCACATTACGCAAACAAGGGGTAACGATTAAGAACATTCGAGAAAAACGCAAAAACATTCTTGAAGGTTTGATGAAGAAGAAAGTCACCACCCTTGATATCACGGTATTTACACGCCAACTGGCAACCATGATGAAAGCTGGTGTCCCACTCGTGCAAGGCTTTGAAATCGTGGCTGAAGGTTTAGAGAATCCATCGATGCGGGAAGTGGTACTTGGACTCAAAGGCGAAGTTGAAGGCGGTAATACCTTTGCGGGCGCATTAAGAAAATACCCACAATACTTTGACAACCTCTTTTGCTCTTTAGTTGAATCTGGTGAACAATCTGGTGCACTAGAAACCATGCTAGATCGCGTCGCGATTTATAAAGAGAAAAGTGAGTTACTCAAACAAAAAATCAAAAAAGCCATGAAATATCCTGCGACAGTTATCGTGGTTGCAGTGATTGTCACCATTATTTTGATGGTCAAGGTAGTCCCTGTTTTCCAAGATCTATTTAGCTCATTTGGTGCAGATTTACCTGCTTTTACCAAAATGGTCGTGAATATGTCCGTTTGGATGCAAGAATATTGGTTTATTTTAATTATCGTTGTCGGTGCGATTATTGCCTGTTTTCTTGAAGCAAAAAAGCGTAGTAAAAAATTCCGCGACACTCTTGATAAACTTGCATTACGCTTACCGATTTTTGGTGATTTGGTTTATAAAGCCATTATTGCGCGTTATAGTCGTACACTTGCAACAACATTTGCAGCAGGGGTTCCATTGATTGATGCACTCGAATCAACGGCTGGTGCAACCAATAACGTTGTTTATGAAGAAGCCGTGATGAAAATTCGTGAAGATGTTGCTACAGGACAACAGTTACAATTTGCCATGCGTGTTTCTAATCGCTTTCCATCAATGGCGATTCAAATGGTCGCAATTGGTGAAGAATCAGGTGCTTTAGATAGTATGCTTGATAAAGTTGCCACTCACTTCGAAAATGAAGTCGACAATGCGGTCGATGGCTTAACCGCAATGATGGAGCCATTAATTATGGCAATTCTAGGAGTACTTGTGGGTGGTCTTGTTATCGCGATGTACCTTCCAATTTTCCAAATGGGTTCTGTGGTCTAATGCAGCAATTCTTAAATTATTTTATCGAAAACCCAACTGCACTTTATCTAGCAGTTGGGCTTTTTAGTTTATGTATTGGTAGCTTTCTGAATGTTGTTATTTTCCGAACGCCAAGAATGATGGAGCAGGAATGGCAACAAGAATGCCAAATGCTACTCCATCCAGAACAACCTGTCATTGAAGAAGAAAAGCTGACTTTAAGTCAACCTGCATCAACTTGCCCTAAGTGCCACACCCCTATCCGCTGGTATCAAAATATCCCAGTGATCAGCTGGCTAGTACTCCGTGGTAAATGCGGTGCCTGTCAAAACCCGATTAGTATTCGTTACCCATTGATCGAGTTATTGACCATGGGATGCTCTCTAGTGGTCGTTGCTGTTTTTGGTCCTACCCTCCAAATGCTATTCGGTTTAGTTCTGACTTGGGTGTTAATTACCCTTACTTTTATTGATTTTGATACACAATTGCTTCCAGACCGCTTTACACTCCCATTGGCAGCACTCGGTTTAGCCATTAATAGTTTTGCGATCTACACCACAGCAAACTCAGCAATTTGGGGTTATGTGATTGGCTTCCTTTGCCTTTGGATTGTTTATTATCTTTTTAAAATCTTTACTGGCAAAGAGGGTATGGGCTATGGCGATTTTAAATTACTGGCTGCATTAGGGGCTTGGATGGGTCCAATGCTCTTGCCTTTAATTGTGTTACTTTCTTCTGTTGTCGGTGCAATGATTGGTATCATCTTATTGAAAATGCGCGGTGAAAATCAGCCCTTTGCTTTTGGCCCCTATATTGCAATTGCAGGCTGGATCGCATTTTTATGGGGTGATCAAATTATGAAAGTTTATTTAGGTGGCTAATATGCAATTTATCTTGGGGATTACAGGTGGTATTGGCAGCGGTAAATCAGCTGCGACTCAATGGTTTGAGTCCCAAGGTATTACAGTCGTTGATGCAGATGTTGTGGCGAGAGAGGTCGTCGAACCAGGTCAAAAGGCGCTGCAAGATATCCATCAAGCTTTCGGTGACTGGGCCTTACTTGAAGACGGTCATCTGAATCGACGTGCGCTTAGAGAGCATATTTTCAAATCTCCTGAAGCCCGTCAAACCTTAGAACAGATTACCCATCCAGCGATTCGTCAGTCTATTATCCAACAACTACAGCATGCTGAAAGCCCTTATGTCATTTTGGTTTCACCCCTCTTATTTGAAACAAATCAACATGAATTGGTCCATCATACGCTACTGGTTGATGCAGATGAGCAAACGCAATTGCAACGCGCTAGCCAACGAGATGGACAAAACCAAGAACAAATTAGAAAAATTATCGCAGCACAAATGCCAAGAAATCAAAAACAGCAACTGGCCAATGATATTGTGTTGAATGATGGTTTATTAGAACATTTACATGAACAACTGAGACCCTTGCATCTTACTTATTTGCAACGTGCTGAAAAACACAGCTAATTTTTATTTTGCTGGGAAAGTTGCTGACTTAAACTGTCTTGTCTCCGCCATCTCCAAGGCTGTAATGCACCAATTGCCATCCCGACTAGACCACACGCAACAGCAAGACTTAAAGGCTCATTTAACAACGGCACTGCAATCACGGCGGCAATAAAGGGTGCCAAAGTGACAATACTTCCTGTTTTAAATGCGCCTAAACGCTCAATTGCAGCAACATAGGTCAAGGTTGCAATAATGACGACTAATACGCCATGGAACAGTCCTTGTATAACTAAATGTAAAGGTTCTGCCTCATGGAAATGCTTTGGAATAAATAAAAAATAAATTGGTAGATAAATCAATGCTGACCAAATCACTACACTCGCCGTAGAATGCCACGCCGACATTTTCCATTGTTTAAGAAGTACGGTAAAAATACCCCACCAGACTGCACTCATGAACAAAAGTACATCCCCCACCCCAAATACAGTGGTTTGTTCATGCAACATCAAATAACTCATCAGCGCTAATGCACTCAACATGATGACTAAACTCATCCAAGTATGTTTATCAAAAGGTTGCTTAAAGATGAGATAGGCCGCCACGGCGGTACAAAGAGGAATACAACCATTAAGGAAAATGGCGGCATGTGCTGCTGGTGCATGTAAAAAAGCAATATAGACCGTAAAACAATACGCTAGCCCACCAATCAATGCCAAAATCACGGCACGAGGTTGCCATAAAAAAGCCAAATCTTTTTTATAAATTAAGATTGGCATTAAGATCATCGATGCAATCGCAAAACGCATGGCCACTAAATCCCAGGCATTAATATGCCAGTGGGCATTGAGACGAGAAAAAATAGTAAATCCGCCCCAAATGCACATCGTGATCAAGATAAATATGTAGCCTTGAGTTCGCGAGGTCATGTTCAATCAATTAATCGATGGCTGAGTAATGCATCAAGCTTACAGGTTGCGCTGACGACAAGCCTCATAGAGCGCCATGCCAGTCGCGACACTCACATTTAAACTCTGTAAATCACCTGACATTGGAATATAAACCGTTTGATCACATTGCGACTGCGTAATTGGTCTTAAACCTGTGTCTTCAGCCCCCATAACAATCACAACAGGTCCACTAAAGTCACATTGTTGAATCGCCAAAGCCTTTTCATCTAACATGGTACCAATCACACGAGTATGCGTGGTGTCTTTCAAATGTGCCAAAGTACGCGCTAAATTGGTCACTTGGATAAATTTAACTTTTTCAGCACCACCTGCGGCAACTTTTCGGGCGGTCGGTGTCAAACTAGCGGCACGATCTCGCGGCACGATTACAGCCTGTACACCCATTGCCGCCGCTGTACGAATACAAGCACCTAAATTATGTGGATCTGTCACTTGATCTAGAGCTAACAATAAAGCATTTGGTGATTGTTGCATCAGTTGATCAAGATCTTTTTCGTTCAAGGTCGGATGTGGACGCACAGCTGCAACAACGCCCTGATGGAAGGGCTGACCTGCCAATTTTTCTAGACTGTCACGACTCGCCTTTTGTACACTGATACCAAAAGGTTCTGCTAACTGCAAAATCTTTTGTAAACGCTGATCATCACGCCCTTTTAAGGTAAATAAGGTCAAAACACGTTCAGGCTCTAACTCTAACAACGTCTCAACAGAGTGAACGCCATAATAATATTCAGGTTTTGCCATGAACAACCTCTTTAACTTAAGGGGAAAATTTAAAAAAATAAAAAATCCTG
>OBJT01000281.1_pt1 | contig 13556 bp, 16 predicted proteins | sample 1519861 | NCBI WGS metagenome assembly OBJT01 (sample SAMN02401118, study PRJEB22541) | soil metagenome, isolate JX
ATCAGATTCACTCAAGATTTTGATTGTGGTGTGTTGTTTTAAATCAGCTAAAAGTTCAGGGGGTGGAACACGAAAGCCCACCTGAGTTACGGCATGACTGGCAATTGCCGTTGCTGTTGCTAGGATATCGTCTGTCGGTAACTGACATGCTAGTCCATGAATCATGCCTGCCAAAAGAGAATCTCCAGCACCTACTGTACTTTTCACATGTACTTGAGGGGGGTGTGCAGCATAAGCTTTGTTTTGATGAAGCCAATGTACGCCATGTTCACCCATTGAAATGACGATATGTTCAATTTGAGAATTGAGTGATTTAAATAATTGTTGTTGATCTTCAAGGTTTTCAGCTAGCACGCCAAAACTTTCTTGTAATTCATCGGTATTGGGTTTGATCATCCACGGATTCATAGCGATCGCTGCAGTTAAAGCCTTGCCACTCGTGTCTACAGCAACAGGTTTGTTTTGTAGGTGTAGAATTTGAATGAGCTGTTTTAAATCATCCACGCCAAAGCCCAACGGTAGGCTACCCGCAATCACCACATAATCTACAGAGTCACTACATTGTTGAATACGTTTGAACAATGCTTGTTTATCTTCAGTAGACACCTGAAAGCCTTGACCATTAATATCGGTCATTCGTCCAGACTGTTCAGCAATTTTGATGTTTTGGCGGGTTTCACCTTCGATATAAATAAACTGGTCATCAAACTGCATAGTTTGAAAATGCTGTTTAAAGAGCGTTTGATTTTTTGTACCTAAAAAACCAGACACAATTAACTCATGCCCTAAATCATGTAGCACTTGAGCAACATTGAGCCCTTTACCTGCGGCGTGGTATTGAATGTTCTGCTGACGATTGACTTCTCCAATACGTAACTGTTCAAGTTCGATGGTGGCATCAATGGCAGGGTTGAGAGTAATGGTTAAAATTTTAGCCATGTGTTTGCTCCACGAATGATCGAACGGCAAATGCACTTTCACATTTGAGTGCTTGTTGGGCAAGCTGTTGGCAATCAGCAAAATTAAGCTGACGAATTTGTGCTTTCACTAGCGGAATACTGGACGCTGACATACTGAGTTCGTCTACACCCAAACCCAGTAAAACAGGCACAGCTTTGGGATCTGCAGCAAGCTCACCACAGACGCCGACCCATTTTTGTTGTGCGTGAGCTGCACGTACAGTTTGATCAATTAACATTAAAATACTTGGGTGGAGCCCATCAGCTTCGCCAGACAAAACTGGATGTCCGCGATCGATTGCTAAGGTGTATTGGGTCAAGTCATTGGTACCAATACTGAAAAAGTCGACTTCTTTTGCAAGCAAAGGCGCGATTAATGCAGCTGATGGAACCTCAATCATAATACCGACTTCGAGATTTGGGCAGGGATGCTTGAGCAAAACCTCATCTAAAATTGCTTTAGCAGCGCGCCATTCTTCAATACGTCCGACCATCGGGAACATGATTCTTAAAGGACGATCATCTGCAGCACGAACCAAAGCAGTGAGTTGCTGACGTAATAGTTGTGGTTTACGTAAGGTTAAACGGATACCACGCACGCCCAAGAAAGGGTTTTCCTCAGCATCGATTGGTAAGTATGGTAATGGTTTATCACCACCAACATCTAAGGTACGTACCACCAATGGTCGACCAGCCAAAGTATCTAATACATGACGGTATTCTTTTTCTTGTACATCTTCATCTGGTGCTTGGCGATGTGCCATAAAGACTAATTCAGTGCGCAACAAACCAATTGCTTCTGCCCCATAGTTTACTGCTTTTTCAGTATCTAAAATTTTGCCGAGATTGGCCGCGACTTCGACTTGGTGCTGATCTAAGGTAATCGCTGGCTCGTGACAATGTTGCTCAGCTTCATGACGACGTTGATGTTGTAACTCACGTTCTTGGATGGCATCGTCAATCTGTGCTTGAGATGGATTGATTTCGAATGCACCCGTATCACCATTAATTAATACCGTTGTATGAGGTGTGATGTTAAGCACCGCGTCACTTGCCCCCACAATAGCTGGAATTCCCAAAGCACGGGCAACAATCGCACTATGTGCACTTGCACCACCCACGGCAGTCAGAATACCTGCGACACGGTCTTTATTCAGGCGTGCAACATCGCTTGGCCCTACATCATGCATGATTAAAATATAGGGTTGCTCAGGTTCTTGAACTGCAACCTCATTACATAAAACAGCTAAGACCTTGTCACCAATATCACGCAGATCAGCGGCACGTTCTGCGAGCAGACGATCGGGTAGAGCAGCTTGGGCTTGAGCTGCTTTTTCAATATATTGATGCCATGCTGCAGGTGCACTTAGGTTTTGATTCAGAGACTGGTGAACTTGCTGAATGAGATCAGGGTCATCCAGCATTTCCAAATGTGCCATAAAGATTTGTTTGATTTCATTGGCTTCAGTTTTGGCTATGAGTTGATGGAGTGTGTTTTTTACACTATGTAGTGCAATTTCTAGTTTTTCCTTTTCTGCTTTTACATTATTTCCAAAACGTTCATATTGGAAACGTTTCGGTTTGATTACATGAGCTGGGCCAAAAGCGAGTCCTGTGGATGCAGGAATACCTGTTGTAGGTGTTACAATCTCTTCTTCAAACTCAAGAGTATTAGTCTGTTGACTGTCAATTTTATGTTCAATTGCTTCGACCTCTTCACCTAAACCTTGTTGAACAGCTTGGATAATTTTCGAAAGGCCTTCTACAGCATCTGTATCCGGTTCAGCAATGAAAGTAAGTGTTTGCCCATATTTGCAACCCATTGCGAGTAGTTTGGTTAAGCTTTTTGCAGAGATGAATTGTCCATCATCCACAGCAACGCGAATTTCGCCTTGATAAGTTTTGGTAATATTAACCAGTTGAGTTGCAGGGCGAGCATGTAGTCCATGCGCATTTGCCAACACAATACGTTGTGATGGCCAATCTGGGATCGTTTCTGCGCCAACCAGTTTGGCAATTTCTTGACGATTATGCTGATCATTGAGTTGTTGCTGGATTTGTGGGTGGAATAATAAATCGAGTAAACGTTGTAATTGTTGGTAATCTAATTGTTCGTGCTGGGCAATACAAATCAAGGTTTGAATTTGTCCGTTTTTAAAATCGATGGTTTGATCAGCTTTGACGATACTCACTGCAGATTGTGAAACATAGTTTTTTGCAGAAATAGACCAAAGCGTATCTTGAATTTGGATGAGATTTTTAGGATCAAGTTGACTGATGAAACCAGCCTCAACTAATTTTTGTTGTTTGAGTAGTTTATTTGCTGACCATAAAAAATCGTCAATATCAGTAACTTGAATTTGAGTTTCGATTAGGTTTTCATGTAGAACTAATGTTTCGGGTTGAGCTTGTAAAATCTCAATAATTTGCGCTGCATTTTTAGCGTGTTGAACTTGATCTGAAACATCTTGAGAAAGTGCACGAGTCAGAATTTGCAAAACTTGTAAATGTTCATCAGATTTTGCTGCAATCACAACAGCTAAATAAACTGTGTTTTCACCGTCCCAAACCACACCATTTGGGAAATGTGCTAAACGAATGCCCGTTTCTAAAATAAATTCACGAGATTGCGGAGTGCCGTGAGGGATTGCAATCCCTTGACCCAAATAGGTTGCACTTTGAGCTTCACGTGCATGTAATGCAGATAAGTAATCTGCTTTGACTAATTGATCTTGAACCAAAATATTGGCTAAACATTCGAGAGCTTCTGCCTTATCCTTAGCAGATTGATTCATATGTACATGTTGTGGCTCAAGTACAAACATAAAACATCCTTTAATGATGAAAATAATAATCTCTGTTAAGTCTATACTTCGATATAACAGCAGAGATATTTTTTTAAATTAACCGTATATGTCGCAGGCAATTGCAAACGATCAACAGCACACGTCAAAGATAAAAAAAAGAAGCTAATTTCCATTTCATGTCTCTGACAATCATGGTTTAGCTTCTTAATTTAAACTTTAACAGATGCTCAAAAAGATATCGAGGTGAAAATCTTACAAATTCCTCTGAGGATACATTTTATAAACATCTATGCCGTTTATATTTGTTTAATTAAACTGTGAGAAGTCCGGCTTACGCTTTTGCATAAAGGCTTGAACTGCTTCCATCATCTCAGGAGAGCGTACGCGTTGCATAAAGATTTCAGCCTCTTCATCAACACATGCAATGATTTCAGCTAAGTCTTTTTTCATCAAAGCCTTACTTTGCTTAATTGATGCCAATGGTAATGCAGCTAACTGTTGAGCCGTTTGTTGAGCCGTTGCATATACATCTTCAACAACGTCATTCACTAGATTTGCTTTCACTGCTGTTGCAGCATCAAATTTCTTGGCAGTAAACAACAACTCAGCAGCTTTTTGATAGCCAGCCTGTTTTACGAGTAAACGACTTGCTGCACCTTCTGGAGAGAGACCAAGGCTGACAAATGGAATTTGGAATAGGGCAGTATTGTCAGCATATACAACATCAGCATGGAGCAAGATCGTTACACCAATACCAATCGCAACACCTTTCACTGCAATAATCAGTGGTTTAGAAAAACGAGCCGCAGCTTTTAATAAAACAAACGGTGGTTGATCACCTGCTTTGCCCTCATGTGGCTTTTGAATAAATCCCATGAAGTCCTTCATGTCATTACCCGCAGTAAAGTCTTGTTCTGCTCCACGGAAAATAACCACACGGACCTCTTTACTTGCATCTGCCTCATCTAAAGCTTTTGCGATCCAAAGATAAAGTTCGCCGTAAAGTGCATTCTTGGCTTCTGAACGGTTAATGGCTAAGGTGAGTACGCCATCTTCTAAATTTGCTTGCAAATGTTGATGAGGTTGTTGAATACAGCTAAGTGTCATCGTACTATCCTTGCTTTAATCCAGATTGATTTTTAAAGTGGTCTCATTATGTCGCATATTTATTTTTATAGTGCAACTGATGAGTTCACAAAAAGTGAAATTAAGCCTATGTACACATTTGACTATCTCGTTTTTATTGGACGTTTCCAGCCTTTTCATTTGGCACATATGCTGACCATTGAAATTGCACTGAGACAGAGTCAGCATGTGGTACTTGCTTTAGGCTCAGCACAACCAGAACGAAATACCAAGAATCCATTTTTGGCTACGGAACGCGAGCAGATGATTCTTTCTAATTTTTCTGAGGAAGATCAAAAACGTATTCATTTTGTGCATGTTATTGATGTTTATAATGATGAAAAATGGGTAAAACAAGTCAAACAACTCGTAAATCAGGTTGTTCCTGCGCATTCCAATGTTGGCCTAATTGGTCACTTTAAAGATGAATCATCTTATTATTTAAAATTATTTCCAGAGTGGACAATGGTTGAACTTGAGAGTTTGAAAGCCTCAATGTCAGCAACACCGATGCGTGACGCTTATTATCGCGGCGAAATCAAAACTCAAGCTTTTCCAAAAGGCAGTATTCAATTTTTAGAGAACTTTCAAAAAACGCCTATTTATGCAGCGTTACAACAAAAGTTTTTGGCAGGTGACACGAGTAATTTAGACCTCACTGAATAAAGTGAGTTGATGAACCTTTAAAGAACGTCTGTTTTTAAATGTGTTATTAAAAAATCAATGAAGGTACGAATATGTGCTGATGCATATTTTTGTGAGGGGTAAACTAAAGAAAATGGACGGCTTGCTCCAGCAAATGGATGCAACAGTTCTACGAATTGTCCATTTTGAATGTCTTGCGCAACGGTAAACCGATAGGTTTGTAATAATCCTGCACCATGTTTCGCAAGCGTAACTGTCCCTAAGATGTCATCTAGACAATGTAATGATCCCTTGGTCGTATATTCATGGATCTGATTGTTGACTTTAAACAGCCAAGGAACACTTTTCCCCGTGCTGGGTAAGATGAATTGCAAGCATTCGTGTTGATCTAATGCTGCGATATCTGTTGGTATCGTATGCGAATGAAGATAGCTTGCTGCAGCAACCACAACTAATTCAGCATGTTCTAAGGTACGAACGATTAGATTGGAGTCTTTGAAGTATCTGCCACGAATTGCTAAGTCAAAACCCTCCGCAATAAAGTCGACATTTTTATTGGTTAATTGAAGATCAATCTGAATGTTTGGGTATGTTTGTTTAAAAATTGGAATTAGCGGTAATACTCGATAATGTCCATAAGGAGTAGGGAGGCTGATGCGAATTCGACCATTGAGTTGCTGACTTTGATTTCTTAATAATTGTTCTGCTTCAATAATTTGTGTTAAGCCTTGTTGACATTGTTGAAAGTAAATTTCACCTGCATGGGTCAAGCGAACTTGACGTGTACTTCGAACAAATAATTGCGTATTGAGACGTTGCTCTAGACGCGCAATAGAGCGGCTGACAGCAGCTGGTGTCAAGCCAGCAATTTTGGCTGCTTGAGTAAAACTTTTATGCTCAGCGACAGCACAGAATAATTCAACACTACTCAACATCACATTTTTTAGTTGTTGTGTCATTTATTACACCATGTAAAAAATGATTTGATCTAAAGGCTATTTAATCACATTGATGTAAATAATACGATGAACAATAACCCTAACCAGTTTATTTCAACCAATAATTTCTAAATGAGGAAATAGCGATGCCTTATATTTTGATTCAGGTCACTAAAGAAGGTGTGACAACAGCACAGAAACAACAATTGATTCGTGGTGCAACCGATTTGCTGGTCAATGTACTGGATAAAGATCCAGCCACGACCTTTGTCGTGATTGATGAGGTTGAAACTGATAATTGGGGAGTAGCAGGTGAATCCGTATCTGTGATACGCCAAAAGTACTTACAAAGTTTGGATCAATAAAATGAAGAAACATGCAATATTTGATATTCAGCAGCAAATAGAAAAATATTTTGATGCTTTATATTTCTGTGATCTGGCGCTTTTAAAACAAGTTTTTCATGCCGATGCGATTTATATGAATGTAACTGAACAGCCCATATTACGATTGGATATGGCTGAGTATTTTTTGATTGTTGAAAGCAGAACTTCTCCTGCTTCAAAAAAACAGATTAGACAAGATAAGGTGGTTTCTATTCATTTAATCCATGATCAGTTAGCAATTGTACATGTTGAATGCGTGATTGAGCCTAAGTATTTTTATGATGCACTCACATTTACCTTAGATCATGATCAGTGGAAAATTATCAGCAAAGTTTTTAGTTATCAATTGCTTGATTAGATCAGCAGTCTAGGCATCTTCCCAAAAAATCAGCCGATTAGAGAATGGATCTGTAATGCTTAACTCAAGTATTTCCCAATCTGTTTTTTCAACTTGTGGTTTTGCATACTTATAATCTTTTTGAATTAACTCTGTGTGCAGGGCATCTAGATTTTCCCAGTAAATGCGGATTGCACTATGCGGACTGGCATCACCAAAATGTTCAGATAGGTGAATAATGCAGTCACCTTTTGAGATCTGTAGATATAAAGGAAAATTATCTGCAAATTTGTGCTGCCAATCGATATGGAAACCGAGATATTCCATATAAAAAGTGTGAGCTACATCAATATCAAAAATACGTAAAATAGGAGTAATCGATCCAGAGTACATAGTTTAACCTTCTAGCGGATGCCAAATTGCTGAGTCCAGTAGTGACGTTGTTGAGGTGATTGATCAGGAGTACAAGCGATCGCGTAATCTGTAAATTTTGGGTGCATCATATTGCTGCAATGTGCTGGGCTTTTAAGCCATGATGCTAGAACCTCTTCAAGATTTTTCTGTCCACGGGCGACATTTTCGGCACCACCGCGACTGTTAAATTGGGATTGCTTTAAGCGAGTTCTTAAATCTTGCCCCGTCGAACTGACATGACCTAGAAAGTTGTGTGTTGACATGTCTTTGGAGTGCGTTAAGGCTGTTTTATATAAATGTTGATTCCAAGCTAATGGCTTTGCAGCAGCATAATGTTGTTGTCCGCATTGGCGAGATTGACTGCGTAGCTGGTTGATCGCATTCATGATTGCCTGTTGATAGGCTGGATTTGATAGATCCTGACAAGTGATATTTATACTTGCTTTGGGTGTTTGGCTAATTTGATTGTTTGGCAGATGAGGAGTGCCAGAGTTGCTACAAGCTGAGATTACAATCCCAAATGGTATAAATATAGATGGCTTAGAAATATTCATGTGATTGCTTAGACTTTAATTATTATGATTTTTTAATAATACTTTATGGCATTAAGATTGAATATGCTTCTTTATGTAAAAAGCGGGATTTAACCCCCGCTTTATGAAGGCTTGAGATTACATTTCAGCCTGAAGTGCTTTTAGATCTGCTAACACTTGTTCTGCATGTCCAGCAGCTTTGACCTTTCGGTAGCTTTTTACCAATTTTTGATTATGGAAAATGAATGTTGAGCGTTCGATGCCCATCACTTGCTTACCGTACATATTTTTTTCTTTGATCACATCAAAATGCTTACACAGTATCTCTTCTTTATCGCTAATTAAATCAATCGTTAATGCTTGTTTCTCAGTAAAATTTTGATGCGCTTTTACCGAGTCACGTGATACACCAATAATTTGGCAATTCAAGGCATCAAATTGATCTTTTAGGCACGAAAAACCGACTGCCTGAGTCGTGCAACCTGGCGTTGAATCTTTAGGGTAGAAATACAAAATTAGCCATTCATTGGTGAGTTCAGTGAGGTTTAACTCACCATGTGTGGTCGGGAATGTTTGATTCGGTAGTTGGATAGTCTCAGACATGTTTCATCCTTCAATTTGGTCTAATTCAAGTGGTAAAAAAGCATATTCTTCATGATAAACAATATCGCCGCGGCGTACAGGAATAGCTTTGTTAAAAATTGGTCCATCAATCACAGTTGTATGGAACTCACCACCTTCACCACAAGGATCGATACCTCTATTTTCTAATTCTTGGATATATTCTAGTGTTAAGACGTTCCCTAAATCTTCGATTTTCATGCCAAGTTTGAGGTTTATAGTCACAATAATACTTTGAAATCCCAAGTTAATAAATTCTTCAACCACTTCACGATGTGGGCGCAACCACAAAGGCATACCTAGTTTTAGCCCAACTTGTTGAGTCACTCGATCATGCCAGCACCCATGCTCAGGCATATCCAAATCACCTGTAACTAATACTTCTGCATTTTGCTGTTTAGCTTGTTCAAGTAGTGCAATAAATTTAGTTTCATAATCAGCCCAACTCGAAGATGCCATAAACACGGGTAGACCAATTGCATTAGCTTGAGCGTGGATGATATCGAGTGGCATCGCATGTGAACGTGAGCGTTGTCCTTGCTCTTCCAGCATTACAATTAGCCCGATGACAGTACCAGTTTGCATAGCATGATACAAAGCGAGAGAGCTATCTTTACCTCCACTAAAAGAGACGACTGATCGGCTATTGGTTGCATTATTTTTCCATTGATCATACATGGTATGGTTCAGCCGATTTAAATAAAATGATAAGTTCGATTTTAACAGAGTTACAAAAAAGCCTGCATAAATGCAGGCTTGATTTAGCAATATAAGCTTACTTTTTAGGAGCTTGCTGCTGCTGTTGAGCAGCTTTCCTCGCTTCTTCAGTTAACTTTTCTAACTTGTTAACCAGTGGAGCGCCTAAACAAGCTTGTAGGTCTTTATTTTGTTGCTGTACAAAAGCTAAAGAACTTGGGCTTTTCTTGGCGTTAATTGCGCTTTGGATTTCCCATTTTTGTGCTTCAGTTACTTTACCTTGAGCATCAATTTGGCAACCACAGAATTTGCTTACTTCTGCGGCAGTTAATTTACCGCCTTTAGCCGTTTGGTCTTTACATACGTTGACCAACGCTGATTTTACATTGGTACTTTTATATGCAGCTTCGAGTGGGTTGGTATTTGCCTGAGTTGCAGTTGCAACTAAAGCAGTCGCCGCCATCATTGTAGAAAGAATAAGATTTGATTTTAAAAACTTCATATATGTACCTAATTATTACCCTAATATCGTCTAGTTGGTATAACGCGTAGGATCCGCAATACCTGCTTCGATAAAACCTTGTTGACGTAAACGGCAACTGTCGCATTTGCCACATGCACGTCCTTGAGCATCTGCTTGATAGCAGGATACCGTTTGACTATAGTCTACGCCATGTTCGATACCTAAGCGTATAATATTCGCTTTGGATAAATGTAACAAAGGTGTTTCAATTTTAAGAGGTTTTCCTTCAACGCCAGCTTTTGTTGCAAGACGAGCCAAATTGGCAAAAGCGTCAATAAATTCTGGACGACAGTCAGGATATCCTGAATAATCAACAGCATTGACCCCAATCACGATGGCTTCAGCATCAAAAACTTCCGCTGCAGCGAGGGCGTAAGACAAGAATATTGTGTTACGTGCTGGAACATAAGTTACAGGAATACCTTCTTGTAATTGTTCTGGGACATCAATGTTATGATCTGTAAGTGCAGAACCGCCAAGATTACCTAAATCAATATTAATGACACGATGCTCTACACCTGCACGTTGTGCTAGTGCTTTGGCTGCATCTAACTCTGTGGTAGAACGTTGACCGTACATAAAACTGATAGCAACACAATCATAACGCGCTTGTGCCCAAGCGAGACATGTTGTTGAGTCTAAGCCACCAGACAATAATACGATGGCACGAGAACGCATATTATTTTCCATGATTCAACCTAAAAATATTGATTAAGAACGGATGTGACATTTACACAAACCAATTCTGAAATTTTAACGACCTGATTCATCATTCCAGAGTAGCTTGTGTAACTGGAGTTGGAATCGAACAGGGAGATGGTCGTCTAAAATCCACTGAGCCAAATCACGTGCTAAAGCAGGGAGGGCAACAGCGCCTTTTTCAACAGCAAAAGCAGGAGAGAACCAGACAGTGCTCACTTTATCTTGCAATTGGAATTGTTCAAGTTGTTGTCTAGACCATTCGTAGTCAGCACGATTACAAATCACAAATTTGATTTGATCATGTTGGGTCAGATAGTCGAGATTGGTTAGCAAATTACGATGATCTTCTTTAGAGGTAGGTGTTTTTAAGTCAAGAACTTTAGAAACACGCGAATCAACTTTTGATACATCCAACGCACCACTGGTTTCAAGTGATACTTGAAACCCTAAATCACATAAACGCTGTAACAATATTAAGCAATTGGGTTGAGCAAGAGGTTCACCGCCAGTGACACATATATATGGTGTTTTGTATTGGCTTGCTGTTTCGATGATATGTTCTAGTGATAAACGTTCACCTCCTTCAAAGGAGTAAGTGGTATCACAATAACTACAACGTAATGGACAGCCTGTTAAACGAATAAAAACTGTTGGCAAACCAAAAGTATTCGCTTCGCCTTGCAAAGAATAAAAAATCTCTGTGATACGTAAACCAGCCGCAGGATCAGAGACAGGAATTGCAGAAGAACGTAAGGAAGCCATAAACATTTACCACAAACAAATGCTACATAAGCAGCATGCTATATAAAAAACAAAATCTCTACGACCATGACTGATCGTAGAGACGAGGAATGATCAAGTTCCTAGGAACAATTGAAGCTCCGTGGAACGATCAAGTTCCGCAATAAATATTACAAATTAGTCTGCACGTAACAAATCGTTCAAGCTTGTTTTAGCACGAGTTTTCGCATCTACTTTTTTTACGATGATCGCAGCATATAAGCTGTAGGTACCACATTTTGATGGAAGGCTACCTGCAACGACCACAGAGCCAGCTGGTACACGACCATAATGAACTTCACCAGTTTCACGATCAAAGATTTTGGTTGATTGACCAATGAAAACACCCATTGAAATCACAGAACCTTCTTCAACGATCACGCCTTCAACGATTTCAGAGCGTGCACCGATAAAACAGTTATCTTCAATAATTGTCGGATTCGCTTGTAATGGCTCTAAAACACCACCAATCCCAACACCACCAGATAAGTGAACATTTTTACCGATTTGAGCGCATGAGCCAACAGTTGCCCATGTATCTACCATGGTACCTTCGTCAACATACGCACCGATATTGACATAAGACGGCATTAATACGACATTTTTCGCTTGGAAGCTACCACGACGCGCAACCGCAGGAGGAACAACACGTACACCAGCAGCTTTAAACTGTTCTTCAGTCCAACCCGAGTATTTGGTTGCTACTTTGTCATAGAACTGTAGATCACATGCTTCGATTGGTTGATTATCGTTAAGTTTAAACGAAAGTAAAACGGCTTTTTTTAACCATTGATGAACAACCCATTCACCATCGATTTTTTCAGCAACGCGAAGTGAGCCATTGTCTAAACCTGTTAATGCCTCTTCTACAGCTTGACGAATTTCTGTAGGGCAGTCCGCTGCGCTAAAGTTGGCACGGTCTTCAAATGCTTGCTCGATGATTGTAGAAAGCTGAGACATGATCTTCCTTCTTCCAAAAAAAAATTTTAAAGATTTTACACTAATTTGATCGAAGAATCTTTGAAAAAAGTCGTTACAATAAATTGTTGGAATTTTATGCAATAAATTTGTCATAAAATGAAATATGTTGTTTTTTATAAATTATTTCCGAATACACAATTACTTCTAATTTGTATCAGAAAATAACAAAAAGTAATCAGTTTATGTATAAAAAGTTGTCAGGCATTCTTTTAATATGAATTCACAGAAACAATTATATCGAAATTGAAATAGAAGTATTTTTTAAGGAGACCTCAATGAAAACTTTGCGTGTTATTCTTGCTGCAGGTGTACTCACAGCGATTGCAGGTACTACATTTGCTGATGAACAAGTCGTAAGAGAATCAGCTTATGCATTTCCTTCATTCTTAAATCCAGTTTCAGTACGTGCTGAAGTCGGTACTACGGGTTACGGTGGTGCGATTTCTTACCGTGTTAATCCATACGTTGGTGTAACTTTAGGTTATAACGGCGGTGATATTTCTTGGTCTGATGAGTTAAAAGTCAATGGATCTAAGTATGATATGGACATGGATAACAATAACACCTACTTAAATGCTGAGATTTTTCCATGGGGCGCAAGTGAAAGTTTAGCGCGTTCGCTATATGTTGCGGCAGGTGTGGCATATATCGATAATGAATACAAGTTGGATCGCCGTATTTCTCAAGGCCGTAACTTTACGATTAATAAAACAGACTTCAACGCTGACTCAAATATTCATTTGAAAGGGGATATGAAGTATGACAATGATATCGCACCATATTTAGGTTTTGGTTTTGCACCACAAGTCTATAAAAATATTGGTGTATTTGGTGAGGTAGGTGCTTACTATACAGGTAACCCAACCGCTTCATTGAAACAAGTAGCAGGTTCTGATCAACAAAATGGCAGTGATGAATGGTTGAGCGACGCAATTAAAGGCGAAGAGCAAAAAATCAACGATAAATCACGTTATGAATGGATGCCTGTGGCTAAAGTTGGTGTGAGCTTCAAGTTCTAACCTATACATTCATCATAAAAAAACGAGCGCTATGCCACTGCTGTCCCACAATTATTCCAAGAAGAACCTCAATTGAGGTTCTTCTTGTTT
>OBJT01000282.1_pt1 | contig 13547 bp, 10 predicted proteins | sample 1519861 | NCBI WGS metagenome assembly OBJT01 (sample SAMN02401118, study PRJEB22541) | soil metagenome, isolate JX
TACTTTATCCAAGTATAACACCTCCAGGTATGCTTATTGTATTCGCAGGGGCTTGTTGGGCTGTTGCCAGGCTTTAATGGATTTAGGGATTGTGGATAAACAGGCATTGTTTGGAAGTGAACGAATCACCGCTGCCTTTCTGGTGCATCATCCGAAGATGCTACAGTTTTTAATTGAAGCAGGCGTAGATCCGACCATTCGAGATATTCATGGTAGGCAAGCCCCTGCTTATTGGCCAACACATGTCACTCGGCTGTCAGATTTCAAGTCGTTGTTAAAAACCTGGTATTCATTGTGTGGCGATATTGCTGGTGTTGATGGTCCAGTCCAGCAAGCCTTGAATGGTTTGGGTGGCGCAGTTTCTTTGGGCCGAGATGAGTTCGTGGTCGAGCTCGTTTCTCGCTCTGGTCATTCGTTGACTGATAGGCCGGGTGGAAAGTCCATCATCCAGTATGGTATTGATGATTTGTTCAAGGAGGGCGGCAATAAATCATTACTCATATCGCGAGAACTGAAAGAGGAAAATCAAAGAACAATTGCTTCAGTTGCACAAATGAACCATGTGTTGCCTGAAGGTATTAGTGAGGGGCTGCGTTTCATTCTCTCCCCCCTGGGGGTTGATGAGAGTGGACGGATATGGAAAAAGCATATTTATGATATGTGTCCAGAAAATAAACTTCCCATTGAAGAGCAGATAAATCTTGTATTTGCGCAAGCAGACCGCTGGGGAATTAACACTTTCAGTGAACGGTGCCGTATGGCGTATCGGTGGTTAGAGTGTGTCAACATTGCTACTAATAGCCATCATTTAGCAGACGCTCTTGGTCGTGATAGAGGTGGCCAGTGCCTGGCGATGGATGGTTATATTTCCAAAAGTGGAGTTTTAAACTATTTGATCAATCATCTGGCCCTGGGCGGAGTAGGTAGGTTTCTGGAATTGGAAAACCCTTCCTTCTGGATGGGAAGGGTGATCTCTCGGTTACCGGAAGAGGTTTCCATTCAGGCTTCAGATGTGAATAATTATGGCCTTCCTTTATCTAAAAATGCGGTGAGGAGCTGGGCAGGCACAGAAATCATCAAAAATATGATGGACCAAGGATGGGAGCCTAGTTTGCTTTCTCTATCCGATGCTTCAGAGCAGCTCGCCGCTATTGAACAGAAGTGGCCCGCAATGGCTACAACGGTGGATCTGTGGCGCCTGCAAGCCTCTACTCCAGCAACCACCCGAATAAGGCGCGGTCATCGCCTATAGCCTTGCAGGAGCCTACAGGCGCATGCTTCTTTTGACTTTCGTAGTAGTTTCGGCAGTCTGCTGTTCCAGGCTTATCTGTTCCAAATAAGTCAAAATGCGGTTAATCTGTGTTTTACGTTGGTCTGGTGCGTCTGCTGAAGCTTTATAGACGGTAGGGGTGTCAATCCATCCCATTTTAAATAGTTTCAATAAGGTAGCTTGAGCATGAGGCCTTTTTTCTAGGCTGGAAATGCCTCCAGGTTGACTGCAGGCATCGCCTAATACTTTTCCCATGGCCGCCCCCATAACATCAGCCTCCATTTCCAAGGCAAGTATTTCATCGGTATGGGGATGTTCTAAATGGTTGAGAACCCAGTACTTATTTAGTGTAACTAGGGCATCATAGTCAGAGCCTAAAGATGTATTGAGCTGTGTTGGATATGGCCACCGACCATCACCAATGGATCTACCGACAGCCTGTCGATGTTCCGGTGTATCTTTCAAAGTAAACCCAGCGCCCAGGAGGGTAGGGATCGCCTCGCAAAGTTTTTCTTTTATAGCCAAAAAAAGAGGGCATTGAGTTTCTTCTGTAACAGAGAAGCTAATGTTGGGGCTTGCTTTTTCAAGTATCATTTCAATGATTTTTACTCTTCTCTCTGCAATCCTATAAAGAAATCTATCTCCCAGCAGAGAGTTGATTGCCTGTATTGCCCTGGCATCGCCTTGCTCACCTTTTCCCATTACAGTGCTTTCAAGGGCGCCTTGAATACGCAGGGTCTCACCAGTTTTGACCGCTCGAATTAAAATTTGAGCTAGCTGATCTGTATGCTTTTTCATTATCAGATTTTAACATGAAATACCAAAAGAAAAGTTATGTTAAGATAGATCATCTTTTTTTAGTTTTCTCCTTGGTGATCATCATGTCGGTACTTCTCTCTGTTATCTCGGATATTCATCGAGAGTTTTCCAATATTAATTTATCTCCAGGAAATGCAGATATTGTTGCAGTTGTGGGTGATCTTGAAAGGCCAGACAGTGATCTTTCTTTGCCTGACGCTCTCCATGGTGGGGTAAAATGGTTATCACAAGAGATCCATGATCGTCCCGTATTATTTGTTCCTGGTAATCATGATTATTTAAACAATAAGGTTTCCGATGCTCTTGCTGCCATGCGAAGAGCAGCAGAGGGCACTAATGTACATGTATTATGGAATGAAACCTATGATTTTAAGGGTATTCGCTTCATAGGCACTCCTTTATGGACGAATCCTGTGCGTCCTGGGGATAATCTGGATCAGATAAAGAAAGCCATCACTGAGCGCGTGGGGCTCCAGTTATCCTTCAGGGATGATGGTGAGAAGTTGGATTTTGATTGGTTATTGGAACAGCATCTGCAGGCTAAGGATTTCATTGCTCAAGAGTTGGCTAAGGAAAAGGATATTCCAAAGGTTGTCCTCACTCACTGGGCTCCTTCCTTGAGGAGCCAGCCGAATGATTTTTACTTTAAAGGGAGCGATCTTGAAGGGTATTGGTCCAGTGATTGCGAGGAGCTTGTGCAACAGGCCACATTATGGGCTCATGGACACTTTCATTCGAGTGTGGATTATAGGATCGGGAAAAACAAAAAACGTGGAAGAGTAATCAGTAATCCGCGAGGGAAAGTCAAGTTTGCCAATATGTCTGAAAATCCCAAATTTACAAAGGGCTTTCTGGTAAAAATATAAGGTGTTCACTTCACTGAAGTATAGATATAATAAAGAGATGAGTAATCCTTATACACCCAGTCAAGAAAGAGCACTAAAGTTGTTCGAAATTTTAGGGCCTGCTGATCCTTCCACGTCATCGCTCCACCCTGTTGCTGTGGGCCGCCGACTATTGTTGGAAGGGCATACAGTCAACGGATGTTGTCATGCCATGAAAATTGAGGGTCAAGCTCATTATATTGATGCTTTGGATATCGATAGCAAATTGGTGTGCTCAGATGGAGTTTTTGAAAGCTGGGATGAAATGGCCAAGTTTAAGAGTGGGAGTGTCCATGGTGTAAATGGAAAGCCCTTAAATGGTGGACAAAAAACCTTCTGGCCTAACGATAAAGGGTGGATAGGATTAAAGTTCTTACCTGAGTTATCTTCGGCATTGCTTGCTTTGGACAATGAAATAAGACGTTTACGGTTAGATGATATAAAAGAAAGCCAACCCCAATCCAGAGCTGAGGAAAGAGGGGCTGAACTTTTTAAAATCACTCAATCGATAGGATCTGATTTACGACTGGGTGAACACAGTAGTATTGTGGTTGCAAGACAGTTACTTGATGAGGGATTTTCTGTAAAACTCATGTGCAATATGCTGCGTGTAGACGCTGGTAAGTTAGTTTGTGTTTGGCTGGAATATCCTGAGTGTGGAAGTCTAATGCTTGAAGGGCGAGTTTATGATGATTTGCAGGTAATGGTGAATGATTTTAAAAAAAGACATTCACATTTTATGGTGGTGAGTGATACAAAATTTGCTAGGGAACCAAATGTTGAAATAGATGTTTTTTCATCTTCATCCGTGGGGGAAAAACTATTTCCATATATAAAGAATGAGCAGGCGCGCTTGATTTCTACCCTGGAAATGATGAAGCTAGAGGGCGACACTCCCAAGGCTGTCGATACTGGTAATAAAATAAAGCCCCCACGTTTGTAGGGGCTTTTATTTATAGTCTAAGTCCGCGACTTTCTTTTTTGGGGGCTGTCTGTGTATGGGTAAGCAGAATAGCTGTTTCTGAAAGTGCTAGAATATGTCTTTTGAGTTGTTGTTTTTTATCATTGCTACTGTTATCAGTAGCTCCATCAAGAACTTTTAATTCCGTGATGGTCTCTCGCAGATCCCTCATGTCATTCAACCATTCTGGGTTATCATTGTTTTTTGGGAAATGATTAATGAGTGCATCCAGGGAGGCTGGAGTAAATTTTAAAATATCCTCAGGTTTATTCAGTAGCCTTAATAGATAGAATGGACTTGTAAAATGATTGCTGACTTCTGTGCTTAATGCGATCTCTGTCACTCTTTTCAGTGGGGAAAGCTGACTTTCCAGATCTTGGTCCAAATAAGATTGTCTGTCTGGGGTGACCGTTTCATTCCAGTGCCCGGTCAGACGTTGGTTATTCTTGCTAATCCAACTGAAGAACACCTTTTCCCATGCCAGGGCCATGATTTCCTGCGCCTGATCAGGGGAAAGAAGTTCAATACACCATTGAGTAAATCGCAGGTCACCTTCTTTGTTTTTAGAGGGAAATCCTCTTTCTATACACCGCCTTAAAACGTCAACGTGAAAATTACCTTCTTCAGGCATTGTCTGTTTTGACCATTCATTCAATACGCATCCGCCCATATGCTCATGGAGCGATGAGTTTGCATACGCTTCCCTGGCTAGCCTTTCAACAGCTAAAGTGGTTCCATTTTCTTCAATATCCCATGGAGAAAGTTTGGTGGCGTAGGCCCCGCCAGGCTGAAATAGTTTCACCATCTTCTTAATATCAGAGATGTGATCTGTAGTATAAGCGTGATGAGCCGATGCTAGTGCTATAATTCTACGCTCTTCTTCAGCAGGGCTGACATTTTTATCAGAATCTTTGAGCAGCTGAATTGTAAAATCCTTGTTTGCGCGTGCAATATTTTCACTAATCCAACTGACTTCAACAGGCGTATTTCTTTTACTGGAGTAGTCGTTTTGTTTTTTAACTGTCCAAACAGCATTCGGGTTTGCGCCCCACTCTAGGGCGCGCTCCTGGATTTCAACATCATGATGATAGGCAAGATTTAAAAGAATGGGGTAGCCTGCTAGGCTGCTGGTTCCCTTTTCCTCGCCTGTTGTAAGATAATTTTCAATTTTAATATTGAAATCTTTTCTTAATACTCTGGCAACTTGTCGAGCATTGGCATACAGGGCAACGGTTCCTACCTGGTTGAGGTTGATGCCCTTTTCTTTAGCATGCGTAAGTTCAGCTTTGATAATGTCTGGCTGAGAAGATGCAAGAGCTGTAAGGACATGGCTTGTGGCTTCCAAATCCTTTTTGCTAATGTCATTTGAAATGGTGTGCGAAACAACTGCTGCTAGCAGAGTGCTCATGAATCTCTCCAATATGTACTTAAAATTATAGCAAATACTAAAAAATGAGCTAGCTGTCGCTTTATCGCTCATAAAAAAACAGGAGCAGAAATCTGCCCCTGTTTTAAGATGATGACTGGCTGTTACAGGTTTTGTAGGCTATCCAATACGTCCTGCAGGCTTTTTTGTTTTCCATCCATGATTTCATCAACAAGTCTATCAGGGATTTCTTTATTCAGCTCTTCCTCAAGAACCATAAAGAACTCTATAAGATCCAATGAATCCATATGGAGTTTCTGAATAAAATCAGAAAAGTTGGTATCCAGGGTAGCTGTATTCAGAATTGCTTGTTGTTCACTGGCATTTAATAGACTGATTTCCTTAACGGCTTTTTCAAGTTGATTGAAAAGAGGGTGGATGATTGTCATTTTACTCTTTAAAAATAGAGGAGGATATAGTTTACAAAGTTATACCAATTAAATCAATTAGGTTTTTCTAAAATAGCCCGCAAGGCATTATCTACTTGATCTAGCTCATTTTTAGCATCCTGGAACCAGTCAGTAGACCATACGCGTAAGATTTTCCATCCAAGGCCTTCCAAAATTTTCTGCCGCTGCCTGTCTCTATCGCGTGCTATTTTAAAGCTATGATAAGTCGCACCATCACACTCAACCCCAGCAAGATAACGCCCAGGTGAGCGAGGATCTACCACGGCAAGATCAATCTTATATCCAGAACAGCCAATTTGTTCGTGAACAGTCCAACCACGTGCCCTGAGCGCCTCTGCAACGGCTATTTCAAAAGGACTATCTGGCAGCCCAACACTAGCGCTGGATAGTCCTGCTAAGGCTTTGGCGCCACCCTGGGCAAAAGCAAGGTAATCTCTGAGGTCTACGGGCCCTTGATGTTTAACGGTTCTTACATCAAGTTGATCTGGGCTGAAAGATGTAAAGATTTCCATGCGTTGCCTTGCTCTGGTAATGGCAACATTTAATCGTCGCTCTCCGCCCAATCTATTAAGAGGACCGAAATTCATTGCCATTTTACCAGCAGCATCCACACCGAAGGTTGTTGAGAAGAAGATAACATCACGCTCATCGCCTTGGACATTATCCAGGTTTTTTACAAAAAGGTCTTGATGCATGGCTTCAGCCTTTGCTTCCAGACCAGGATTGTCCCTCAATACTCTGTCCCATAAGCGTTCAATGAGACGTTGTTGTTTTTGATTGAAGGTTACAACACCCAAAGATAGGTGGGGCGATTGTTCTACGTGTTTACGCATTCCATCTACAATGGCGTTGGCCTCAATACGATTTACCTGAGCAGTGCCTCTTTCATAAATGCCGTTGATTTTATTGACAAAAATTCCATTAAGTGAATTTTCTGATGAAATATCTTCAATGGTTTCCCCAGTGTTAATCGAGGGGAAGGTAATCAGGTCACCATTGTAATAACGGTAATTTGAGAAGGCGATCAGATCCTCATGCCGTGAGCGATAATGCCAGTTGAGCATTTCATGATTCATGGTCGCAAGACATTCGTCCAGAACAGATTCCATATCCTTGAGCGTGTCTTCATCATCCAGTTCATCATCATCGTTATCCACTTGGAACGTGGTATTGGGAGGCATTTGCTTTGGATCTCCCACAACGATTACTTGTTTTCCGTGTGAAATGGCACCTACTGCATCAGCTACTGGGATTTGTGAGGCCTCATCAAAGATAACAACATCAAAGGGCAGTGTCTCACTGCAGAGCACTTCTGCTACTGTCATGGGTGACATAAGCATGCAGGGTTTGATGATGGGGGCGATGGCGGCTATTTCCCTGAGCAGTCTGCGGGGTGGAAGGTGCCTTATTTGTTTTGCTAGTTCACGACGCAAAATTGCCATTCCCGGTAGTTTTTCTATTTCAGCACTACGTGCCCGTTGAGCTACAGATGCCGCCAAATGCTTGCGCGTTAAGTGTTCAAATTCTTCTTCTGTGCGTGCGAATGTAGAAATTATTTGTTCTCGGCTTTCACCCAGAAAATCCGTATGTTCTGGGTGGCGCAGAAGAATTTGGTTCACAAAGGATGTCAGCCAGGATTTTTCCAGGATATGAGGAGCAATGGAGGCTTCAATCTGGTTGTTTTCAATACAATCAATAAGAGGGCTCAATCCCCATTGACGTGCTGTTTCCTCCATCCTTCTTGCAGCATCCCATGCTGGCCACAGTGATTGAGCATCATGCCAGGGGCCCATGACATTATCCATTTCATTTAATGTTCTAAGTAGTTTGCCTTCGGTTGCTGGCTTAAGAAAACGATCAAGGCGCTGTCTGGTGTGAATAACGCTTCCAATTAATTGAACCAGTTCTTCAAGTTGAGGGTTGTTCCTTTTGAATTGACTGTTGGGCTGGATGATTTCATTTCTAAGCGTTTCAAGGAAGGAGATCCTATCTTCTTCCTTCCAGGTATCAATCATTTCCCAAAGAGGCTTAATGCTTTCAGCAATCTTTCTAGCTTCTGGAAGGCGTTTGATATCTGTAATGCCTGCCGCCTCCTGCCACTCTTTTAGGGCAGCCGCTGCTGCCTGGCGGTTATCCATAATATCTGGCCAAGCGCGCATTAAAGTATCAAGATGATTACCTGTGGTGTGTTTGTCTTTTCTATGAATACTCAGACGCCTGACAAGAGCTTTCCTTTTCCACCATCTGATTGGCGCCAACGCCTGCTCTACTTCAAGCCATTCCTGACGAATAGAACTGGCCCCAGCATTGCCCCATATACTGCTTTGGTAATCTTTACTAAAGGGGGTAAATGATTCGGCTGTTTCTTTGTCGGCGTCTTCAAACGCATTCCACTTATCCCAAATGGTTTGAGTGAGAAATGCTAGCCCCATTTCCTCAGAACTTTCAATACGTGATATTTTGCTGCTATCGAAGATTAACCATGCTGAAATATGGTTGAAAAATAGGTCCATATCCGCATTGGTTTTATCGGCAATTGCAATACCAGCCTTTGAGGCAAGATTTTCAATTTGTGATCTTTCCTGCCGCCATGATTGAATGATTTCGAAAAAGACAGCAGCATCTTTGGGAGGACAGTTTTCCAATACATCAAAAACTCGTGCTCCGGTAGGCATTACTTTCAATGCCGCCAAATAACGTCTTAATGCTTCTTGTCGTGAGGGTTGAGCAAAAGCATCTTCTGTTAAAATCCCCATGAATGAAAGGGTGGGTAGAATTTTTATTTCAGATGAGGTTCCTGCCAATAAGCCAATAGCACGGTGCGCAGTAAGACTGTTAGGGTAAACCGCATGTAATACTTCCAGGCTGTTGTTAAGAGCAATACGATTAGCCTGAATTTCAGCTGCCCTTTCTGAAAATCCAGAAACTGCAGGCAGTGACCTGGCCTCAAGGCCTTCTCTTAATTGTTCAAGAACACCTGCTTTGTTAGCGCGAGAAGCATGTAGCTCCAAACAAAAAGGGCCCAAGCCAATGGCGTTTAGGCGTTGCTGGACTACTGTAAGTGCGGTCATTTTTTCCGCTACAAAGAGAACACGTTTGCCCTTGCCAAGGAAGTTAGCAATAAGATTAGCAATCGTTTGGCTTTTACCCGTGCCAGGTGGGCCCTGAATAACTAAATTCTCACCACTATCTGCCCTGACAATAGCTCTGAGCTGGGAAGCATCCGCTGCCATGGGAAGCATAATCTGATCCGGAGGATGGTTCTGATCCATTCTTTCCCAGTTAGCTATTTCCCCTTCACTTAACTTTTTTTGTAGGCGGTTGGGATTGATTATCTGAGTGATAACAGGATGTTTTAGCACTTCCTTGGATCGTTGTTCCAAGTCCTGCCACATGCGATTTTTAGCATACGAAAGAAGCGTAAGTCGCGCTTCATTTCTTATTTCAATCAGTTCCTTTTTGGCAGCGGGAAGATTGGTGATGGACTGTTTTACTGCTTCTAATGATAGAGATAGAGCTTGTCCATCCTCATATTCTTCGGAAGCGAGAAGTGACTTTGCTTTAGATAAATCCAGTCCTAAAATATTTTTAAGGTGAACATCAATGGCGGGATTAAGCTCTATGCCGTCATCCCTAACAGAAATTTTGAAGCGAGATGCCGCATTTTCGCGGGAAAGCTCTACAGGAATTAAAAATAAGGGCGCGTCGCAATGTTTACTGTCTGATTGTTCTCTCCACCGCAACATTCCCACTGTTAGAAATAAGGTGTGTGTTCCCGTTTCTTCTTGCTTTGCCCGCATCTGTCGAGCCATATCGGCTAATTCAGCTTGAAAATCTTCTTCGTCTTCAGCATCAAAAACCAATGTCTGTTGTGTTTGCCCCCATTGAGACAATACAAGCTGGTCTTTTTTGTCCAACTCCGTCCACCGCACAATCGCTTTGCCTTGTGTTGTATTTTCACTGGAAGGACCATCGATTAAAACCGCGATTTCATCCCCTGCAGAAGAGGGGGCGATGGTTTGAGTGGGTGTAGCAGTGGGTGCGCTGTTTCTCCAGTCGACTACAGCCTGTCGCAGTGCTTCTGTATTCTCTTTAGACCATTTGCGCCGTTTGACTGCCGGTCCCATTAATGCGGTTTCCATCATCTGAATACAACGCTCCATTCCTCCCGTAGAGAGAGGAAGATCATCGGGTTCACATACCCCCTTCTTCAATAAAAGGGTAGCTCCCGTAAAAGCATCAGAGCCAATAAGTCTGGAGCCTCTTTTTATACCCAGTGATAAAAGTGGATTACGTCGAGATAAATCCAGGAGGCGTTTTTTCCATGCTTCTAGTCGAGGGTGGTGTTCAATAGTGTCAGTCATTACGAATACTGGATAGGGCTTGGGTGAACCATAACTGAAGTTAGCCTTGTAGGCCAGTTACGATGCTTATTTATTTGACAGCAAAGTTTGGCTTTATGTATAATCTTTTTATTCATGATCAATTAGGCATTGAGAGATTCCATATGCTGGAAGTTGCGCCTTATTTTATTTTGACTTCAATGCTTTTGCTTTTGGGTTATTGGAATTTCTATGCTGTGAAATTCGATGCTTCCTATGAATTAGCCAAAGACCAACGTGCCCATTTAATTAAGATGGTGACGCGTGTTCAATTGGGAGGGGAGCCGAATGCTGGTATTGATTGGGATGATAAAGTTTTAAATAGCGTGTTTGTGGATGTAACTTTTGCAAACCATCACCATGAAATCTTGAAGGGGCGTAATCCAATCCTACTGTATCCTCAAAAAATTCAGGAGCTCGTAGCGCTATATTCAGAAGAAAACGAATTTGCTGTGTTAAGGCCAACCCCTAAGATGCTTTCTAACTCAGACAAAAAAAGAAAAATTGATAAAGCAGTTTTATTTTAACGCTTACAATATTTCCAGGTTTTCTATCTGTTCCAGGGGTGGGTGGGTCTCTGTCCCAGCATGCAGAGAGGGAAGGTCACATGTAGGCCACTCCAGCTTTGAGACACTGGTTACGATATAGCCTTTTTTAATGAGGCCGTCCAGAATAAACGGGATTTGGTCTACCGTGCTTTGGTGTATATCGTGAAGAAGGATGATCGACTTTTCATGGGTAGCACCCAGAATATATTCAGTAATCTGTGCCCGGTGTTTGGGGCTCCAATCTAGTGGGTCCACTCCCCAGGCGACATGTTTCATTCCCAGGGTATTAGAAGTATTCCTCATTCCAGTAGGAATGGCTCCATAGGGTGCCCGCCAATATCTGATATTGGCTTCTGGAACTGCAGCTAAAATCGCGTCCCGCCCCTTTTGTAACTGAAGATTGGCTTGTTCCGATGTTAGCTTTGTAAGATTGGCGTGCCCCCATGTATGAACAGCCAAATCATGCCCTGCTTCATATGTCGCCCGCACAATAGATTTGTTGGCACCTACCCTATCACCAACCAGGAAAAAGGTGGCAGATACACCATATTCGGTCAGGTAACGAAGAACCTGAGGGGTGGTGGTGGCGCTTGGTCCATCATCAAAGGTGAGGGCAACTCTTGGTCCACTAGGAAGACAGCCTGCAGAATGAGTGTCGCCAGGTGCTGAAATAATACCTTCAGAACTTTGAGCTGATGCCAGCAACGGAAGAGAAAGAAGTGCTAGTGAGAAACCAAGGGTCCGTAACTGGATGGGGAACATGAACAAGCTTTGTGAGAGATGGTTGCTTAATGTGAGAGAAGATTAAGTTTTGTAAAGATGATTTTTAAACTTTCTTCAAACTAAGAAAATACCTACACGGGAACTATTAGAGTCGGTTTGAAAGCTTGGTTTTTCTTTTGGGCTGTAGAGTTTTTTGCTCTAATAAAAGATTTTCAAGGTGTTCATAAAACCCGATAGCGTCAACGCCAGGTCTACCGCGTAGGATGATTTCTGCAATGGTAAGATCATTATCTTTGGTTACAACAAGGGGGTCTGCCCCATCTTGAATCATCTTGTTCAACACTCCTTCTATATCCCTACTACCATGATGGGTGATATATTTTACGGCTAATTCCAGTGCAGTTTCCTGATCAAGATTGGCTATATTAATATGTTCGCCAAGGTTTGCTTCTTTCAATCGATAATAGGAACGGCTGATTGAAAACCAGCTAGGCAAGGTGGCCGCTATTTTAGTGGGGGAAAATAGTTTGGAGGAAGGGAGCATGAAAAGGTAATGAAGTGCTGTATTACCATTTTCATCAGTAGGGTGGCTTGGCGCTCCAGCCTCAACCAGGTGTTCTATTGTGTTGTAAAGCTTTAATGAGCAGGCAATCATCAGTGCTGTAGTGCCATTGCTCCGTGCTTGCACTGTTACGCTTGGATCCTCATTTAAAATTCTCAACACCAACCCTTCATTGTTCTCTTCAATGGCGGTCATTATTTTTTCAAAATTGGAATCGTTATTCACAAGGGTTCCAGGTATCCAATGATAATAGTGATATAAGTTTATGATATACCCGATTGGCTGTTTGGCACACTTGCTGCAGGAGTGCTTGTATGTAGACAGCAAGAATTTCAGCAGTAAGCTGGCTCATTAGTTAGATTGAGAGATGAACTTAATGAAAAAACTTGCTTATTTATTAGGTTTTTTAATAACCATAGGTGGGGTCGGCGCTGCCTCCGCTAGCGACTATTTGGGATGCCAATTGAAATATGGAGAGTATCCTGGAGTTAAGTCCTTACCTAAGCCAAAGATGGTGAGAGTATCTCCTGACTCATATGGGCCTGGGGCACCTCAATTAACAGATGTTAAAACATCTATTGGCCCGCTTCATTTTGAAGATGAGAGGGCTGGTAACCGCATCTTGATTAAGGGTGCCGAAGTTGTGCTACCCTTGGAAGCAAAAGAGGGCCCCATAGAGTATGGTCGAGTGTATGATTTAAAGGGATCATTGATGATCGCCATCATCAAGAAAAGCGCAAATGGACGACCTTTGGAAATACAATTACTCGTTGATAAGGATGGCCAGCTGGTAAAAAGTAATGTGAGCGCATTGATGCCACCACCAGCAGGTCATTGTTCTCTTGCAGATGATTAACTCTGTCACTCAATGGGTATTCAATAATAAATATGAATAAGGGCTGGTGGTAAAACACCAGCCTTTTATTTTTATCAGGCAGTCAGTTTGTTAGGACTAGATGAGGGTAAGGAAACGATCAGTGAATTCAGCAAGACTGGAAACTTCCATGGCCAGATAGCTCTTGTCTTGCCCAACATTCGGGCAATCTGGATGGCCAGGGTTTACAAGAACGCAATTTACCCCTGGCAGCTCTTTAAGCTTGCGAAGCTCATCATCAACAAACCATTCCGGCTTAAGTGCCTCAATTGCTTCCTTCTTGGGGTTGTCTCCCCGGTTACGGGCGCTTCCCGTAGCAATAACGCGCTGGATAGGGAACCCAAGATTTTGTAGGTTCTGAAGTCTGGTTAGCTCACGGTGGCCAGGCATCGAGGTTACACATACAAGTTCATGTCCAGCTTCAACCAGGCGGTTGCATGCTTCAACTGCCCCTGGCATTGCTGGCATATCAAGCCAACCATGTTGATCAAAATGATCCCAAAATGGATGGTCATAATCTGGGTTTACAATATCCCAATAGGTGGTGGCGTGATATGCTTTGGGCTCTTTAACTGCTAATCGCACGCCAAAAAAATTCTCCCATTGAAGGCCAAAGGCTTGGTTGTAGTTTACAAGAACGCCATCAGCATCTAAAGCAATAATTGACATGGTTTCCTTTTTTAAAGTC
>OBJT01000284.1_pt1 | contig 13527 bp, 18 predicted proteins | sample 1519861 | NCBI WGS metagenome assembly OBJT01 (sample SAMN02401118, study PRJEB22541) | soil metagenome, isolate JX
ATTTGCCAAAATACTTGGGTATTTTGGCAAATTCAAAAATAATAAAGATTCAAAAGTCCAAATACTTAACCTGAATAATACGGCTTTTTAGCTTTCACTTTCTTCTGGAAGCGCTGCGGATTCAATTTATCCAGTAACTGCTGTGGCACTGGACAAAGCTCACCTAAGATCAATGCTGCCAAGATTTCACTACACATTGGCGCAAACAAAAATCCTTTCGACCCTAAACCTGCAAAGGTATAGTTTTGCTCATGGTTGTGGACTTTGCCGACCAAAGGAAAGTAGTCCAGACTCTGCGCACGGACAGCGGCTCGACCTTGCCAGTTCTCTACAGCAGGCAATTGTTGTGCATATTCAGGAAAGACACTGTGGATAAGTTCGTAGTTATGCACATGGTCTTCAGTTAGCACGTCTGCATCATCCCGATTGGGATAAAAAGAGGCACCGAGAACTAACTGTGAAGCATCCAGTTGCATGCAATAGCCGCCATAACTATAAGCTTGATCCAGTGCCAAAGGTTGCTGGCTATTCTCAACCCAGCTGACTTGTCCCCGAATTGGCTTTAAGACGGGATAGTTTTCAAAGAGTTCAGCACTTTGTTTAGCGCAACAGACGATAACATGATCTGCCGTGGCAATTCGTTGTTGATCTTGCCAAAGTTCAGTTTGTGTTTCGAGCGAATTTAAGCGGGAAATTCTGGCAATTTTTATCGTGATATTCGGATGTTGTAAAATTTCATCGCGTAATTGGTGTGGAGAAACTGCACCTGCATGATGTAGCGTCAAACTCGGCAAGTCTGTCTTCGGGAATTGTTGCTGTTCTGATTGTGCTGATAAGACACCTTCAGGATACTGCGCTGCTAAAGCCAGTAATTCATCTGCATTTTTCAATGCGAATTGTTGGACCTGAATCGGTCTGAATGCATTAAAGCGTGTGTAAAAATTTAAGGCATGTTGCCAACTCAAGGTCATCAAATGTTCATGTGCCTGTTCGATTGGACATAATTTGGGGTTGAGTAAGGCAAGAGGATTACCAGATGCGCCTGAGAGTGGCTCATTTTGCTCGTAGATCGTGATTTGATGACCACGCTGGGCAAATGCCCATGCTGTGCTTAAACCTGCAATTCCTGCGCCGATAATTGCGATTTTCTGTTGTTTGGTGAGTCGGGGGGGATGAGGAGCATTTAGAGTACTCGTGTCTGCTTTTATCGGGTCAGTAGAAAGTATCTCTGTGGATGCTTGATCGAGCCAAATCGCTTTGAGCATTTCTCTTTTATGACCAAAACCACGTGGACGACTGATTTGAATACCATGTTGTTTCAGTCCTCGTTTGAGTACACCAGCTACACTAAAGGATGCAAAGGTCGTTCCAAAGTCAGATAAACGTACGATATTATTCAGCACATTTTCTTGCCACATGTCTGGGTTACAAGAAGGCGCAAAACCATCCAGAAACCATGCATTAACAGCTTGTGTTTTAGGAATATTTGGGAAAATATCTTGTGCATCACCTAACCACAAATCGATGCTAAATCTTTCCTCTGGAAAGCTAAGACGATGACATCCTGCAATAGGCAGAGGATATTGTGCAATGAGCTTTTGTGCTAGAGGCGCTAACTCTGGCCAAGCATTCAGCGCTCGGATCAAATCAGTTCGGCGAAGCGGAAATTTTTCTACACTAATGACATGTAAATGGCTATGGTTATTTGGACGAATCTGTTGCCAGAGCTGCCAAAGGGTTAAAATGTTTAAACCTGTGCCAAAACCCGTTTCACCCACACAGAAATATTGATAGTCGTTGAGTTGTGATAAACGCTCACTTAAATCATTGCCATTTAAAAATACATGGCGAGTTTCGAGTAAACCATTATCTTTGGAAAAGTAGACATCGCCAAACTGTTTCGAAATGGGAAGATCAATACCATCGACCATTTCCCAATCCAATTCAGCGGTTTGTATTTTTGATGAGTGAGACATAAATTACAGTATTGTGTTTACCATTGACGGCGACGTTTAGTGTAAACATAGCTAGCAACAAAGAAGCCGAGAATGACACCTACCGCGATCGTCATAGCACCATACAGGAACATCTGAGCACTACGTTCACTTTGTAGTACTTGGACTTGCACTGTTAAATTATCATTTTTTAACTGCAATTCCTGATTTTGTGCAAGCGCTTCAAGATTGGCGTGTTCAAGCTGCTTTAAGCGATTGGCTTGATCTTGAACCAGTGCTTTTACTTTTGCTTCTTGCTGTTGTTTCGCTTTGGCAATTTGTTCTGCTGTGAGTGGTTTCGCAGTACTTTGTGTGGTAGGAGCGGTTGTAACTGCTGGTGTAGTTTCTACAGCCCAAACTGTAGTATTAAAGAGTAAACCTAGAGCGAATAAGCTTGGTAGTGCAATACGCATGATTTACCCTTTTGGAAAAGCTTTATTAAAAGGTTTTACGTCAATACTTGCGTAAATTCCTTCTTTTAAAAATGGTTCTTCTTCAATCCACACATCCAATGCTTCACGGCTATCAAATTCAACAATAATCGTGCTGCCCAGAAAACCAGCCTGTGGATTATTTGGGTCGATTGGGTGAGCACCAGCAGCAATCAAACGTCCTTCATCATCTAGTTTTTGTAGGCGTTCTATATGTTGTGGGCGTGTTGCTAAACGTTTTTCTAAAGTACCTTCACGATCAGTACAGCTGAGTACGAAATAGGGCATAGCATTGGCTCAATAACGGAAATTAGGTGGTGGTTTTAAAATGCTTTCTCAAGCAAAATAGTATAACAGCAAGGTAACTGAGAGAAACGATAATATCGCCAAAAGCAGTGAATTCGCCCCAGTATTTTCCATCTAAAAATAAAAAGCCGAAGAAATAATGCAGACTCGCGAGTAAGAAGAATTGACCACACCATGCCCAGTTAAGATTCATCCAGCCTTTTTTACTGAGCTCCAAGACTGAGCCAAGCATTTTCTGGATAATCGGCATACGTTCTTTGTTGAATAATGGGGTAATCAAAAAACCGAGACCAATTCCGACATTGATAATGACCGCTTTTAACTTGATATAGGTTACATCACTGAATGCTAAGGTAATACCACCAAAAATGACGGACATGACCACAATAAACCACTGCATTTTTTCCAATTTAAATTTTTGGAATAAAAATAAGCAGCCATACACCACCAATGTGGAAATAAGTAAGGCACAGGTTGCGACAAGAATGTGGTTTTGATCGGTATTGCCAGTACTGCCAACCAATTCCAACAATGGATGCTGACTATCTTTAGGGTCAGTGGTTTTATAAAAATAGAAGAAGATAATTAGAGGGAGATAGTCGAGCAACGCTTTCATGTTACAGTACAGTGATGAAATAGGTCAGATAGCATAATACAAACCATGTTCGGTGTCGATTTACATACACATACGCTCATTTCCGATGGAACCTACTCTCCTGAGCAATTGGTACAAGCCGCTGTGGATTTAAAAATTCATACTTTAGCGGTGACTGACCATGACACAATGGATGGTTTAACGCGGGCGCAGCGTTATCTTGATGAGCATGCTCAAGATCATGATATTCGGCTGATTTCAGGTGTAGAAGTCTCAAGTCAATGGTCTAGACCAAATACCAAAAAGAGTTATGGGGTGCATATTGTCGCTTTGAATATGCAGGATGAAACCCCGATCAGGGAACTGCTGGAACAGCAGAAGAAAGTGCGTGCCGAACGTGCAAAAGTCATTTGTGATTTATTGGAAAAATGTATTGGTTTTGATATTTATGCTGAGGTGATCGCAAAAGTTGATGGACATGTGGATCGCGTGACACGAACACATATTGCCAAAACCTTGGTTGAAAAGAATATCGTGAGCCGCCCTCAACAAGCATTTGATCGCTTTCTCAAAGAAGGCAAAAAAGCATTTGTTAAGTTTGATGGCGTTGGATTAAAAGAAACCATCGATGTGATTCATGCCAGTCAGGGCTTTGCTGTGTTAGCGCACCCAACACGTTATGATCTTTCTGCGACCAATATCCGCTATCTGATTGAGTTATTTGCTGCAAGCGGTGGTGATGCTGTTGAGTTGCCACCAAGTATAGAACCAGCTTCGACTCGACAAATGGTGGATCGAATGATTCAGCAATGTGATTTAGCAGTATCGATTGGCAGTGATTTTCATGGCGACAATATGCCTTGGATTAAATTAGGACAAACACCTCGAGTTAAAGAAGGGCAACGAGGTGTTTGGGAGCAATTTAAATATCCAACATCATAATAAATTATGATCATGCGCCTGAATTGGCGGTGGGGTCGGGCGACCTAGAGTACCGAGTAGCTCGATTTCAATGTTACGTACCATTGCATCTAATGGTAAGTCATTGCTTTGTGTACCGAAAGGTTCCTCGATTTCTGTACTTAATGCATCCAAACCGAGAAAAGTATAAGCCAAGATTCCCACTAAAAGAGGCGTGACTAAGCCTAATAACGAGCCTAAGCTAAACGGTAACATGACACAGAAAAAATACACCGTCCGATTCAGCAAAACAGAATACGCAAATGGAATCGGGGTGTTCGCAATACGATCACAGCCTGTCTGCATTTCACTTAATGCTGCTACATGTTGATTCATTTGAGTATAAATAATATCTGTGATTTCGCCTTCTTTGAGTGCTTGTAAAAGCTCCCATTGGATTAAGCTGAGTGTGTACTGCGGCGCATTTTGTTGTTGATAGAGTTGAGTAAGCGCTTGCGGACTTAAACCACTTGTTTCAGTCAGCTCTGTAGGATTGGCAGTTTGATGACGTAAACGGTCACGTAAAACGTTGGCAAACACAATCACATTTTGGATTACACGTTCACGACGCGCTTGGGTTAGAACACGACAATCACGATCAAAATGCCGAGCTGTGGCAATTAATACACCCCATAGTTTACGCGCTTCCCACCAACGTTCATAACAAGCACTATTCTTGAAACCAAGGAAAATCGAGAGTACGACGCCGATTAGAGTGAAGCCAACTAACGGAATTTCAGGAAAGCGGTATAAATTGACATACTCAATACCACCGATGATGGCTGAGACCAGCATAACAAAGCCGAGTGAGGGTAAAATTTTAGGTAAAATCGTCCCACGCCACGAAAATAAAACTTTAAAAATACTGGGCTGGTCACGAACAATCATGTTATTTGGATCATTAATTTTATCAGTTGATATTCTCGTTTGCTTTACTCTTTGTCAAGATCAGATTGCTTGATTTTATTAGGGTTGAGTAGTTGTTGCTCAGAAAAAGAAAAATAGCTTTCAGGCGAAATAATAAAGTGATCGATCAGATGGATTTCAAGTAATTTACACGCTTGTTTGAGCTGTTGTGTAAGGTAAAGATCTTCAGTTGAAGGATGAGCAATTCCATAGGGATGATTATGCGCAACCACGATTTGGCAGGCTTGTTGTTGTAATACATAACGCAGCGTTTGATTCAATGAAACACTACACGAATGATGTGAGCCAAAAAACAATTTCTTGAAATGTAACTTCCTTAACTCAGCATCTAAACACAGTACCGCAAAGACTTCTTGTTTTTCACCCATTAATTCATAGCGTAAATAGTCGAGTACCAGACTAGAGGTATCCAAACAAAGTCGTTGTTGTTGGAAATGATTGTTTAAATAGCGCCGTCCAAGTTCTTTTACCGCCATGAGCTGTGCATATTTAGTGGAGGCGATGCCATTGAATTGGGATAAATCTTCAAGTGAAGCATCAAAAATAGGATTAAGCCCACCAAAGTGTTGAATGAGGATGCGCGCTAGTTCAACTGCGGAATGTTGTTTAGAACCTGAGCGTAAAAAAATCGCAAGAAGTTCTGCATCGGATAAACTTTGAGCCCCTTGAAGTAATAAACGTTCTCTTGGTCGTTCTTGTTCAGGCCATGCTTTGATGGACTGCTTAATAGATTGATTCATTATTAAATTCACTTTGATGTTATTGTGTTTATGACGTTTTAAAAACCCATCACTTGGGTCTGATCGTATTTAATGCTATTGTGAGCGCCACTGCAACAGCAAGGTATCCTGTTTGTGAGCTTCGATCTTAGTGTTATTCCTCATAAAAACATTATATTGGCGGTTACGGGCGGCATTGCTGCCTATAAAAGTGCCATTTTGGTACGTCGTTTAAAAGACTTTGGTTTTGATGTCCGTGTGGTCATGACACATGGCGCACAAGCTTTTATTACGCCATTAACCTTTCAGGCACTTTCAGGTAATCCTGTACATACAGAGCTACTTGATCCAGAAGCTGAAGCAGGTATGGGACATATCGAATTGGCGCGTTGGGCAGATTTAGTGTTGGTCGCACCTGCAAGTTGTGACACGATCGCAAAATTTGCAAATGGTTTAGCTGATGATTTGCTCAGCACATTATATTTAGCAACTAAAGCACCTGTTTGGGTAGCACCTGCAATGAATCAACAGATGTGGGCGGCAAAAGCGACTCAGCGTAATTTACAAACTTTGGTTGAAGATGGCGTGCATGTCATTATGCCTGATGCAGGTGAGCAAGCTTGCGGTGATGTGGGTTTGGGACGTATGCCTGAACCAGAGGACTTGGCAAGACAAGTCGCTGCTTACTTCCATAAAGCACAACGTGCGATTGCGGAAAAGTTTGGTTTACTGGCAGGAAAACGTGTCACCATTACTGCGGGGCCAACGCGTGAAGCGATTGATCCTGTACGTTATATTTCAAATCATAGTACGGGTAAAATGGGCTTTGCTTTGGCAGCCGCATGCTATGCTGCGGGCGCAAAAGTAACGTTGGTGGCGGGGCCAGTCAGTTTAGATACCCCAAATGGTGTAGAGCGAATTAACGTAAAATCTGCAATGCAAATGTTAGATGCCAGTATGAATCAGCTTGAAGAAGGCTGCGATATCTTTATTGCGACTGCGGCAGTTGCGGATTATCGTGTGGCTGAAGTAGCTGAGCATAAAATCAAAAAAGCGGGTGATGAGCTGGCAGTATCGTTGGTGAAAAATCCAGATATTGTTGCGACGATTGCACAGCAACAACAGCGCCCATTTATGGTGGGCTTTGCTGCGGAAACACGGAATGTTGAAGAATATGCAGCAGGGAAGTTGGTTGCTAAAAAGCTCGATATGATTGCATGTAACGATGTTTCTCGCCCTGATATTGGTTTTGCTTCTGATGAAAATGCGATGACCGTATTCTTTGCGCAATCCTATCATCTAGAGAAACGTGAGTTAGAGAAAGCGTCTAAGCAAGAAATATCACAACAATTGGTTGAAGCCATCCATGATGCATTACTGCAAAAATAGAGTAACTTGACTTTGCCGTTTTATCAAAATGCAACGAAATCGTTGCATTTTTTATGTATGCTAAAACGGTATAGACATTTGAGCTTGTTGAGCTTAGGTGGTCGATGGATCTGCGTAAAACCGAGAATAGCCACAGTTTTTATTAGGGATATCCTGATGATGAAAAGAACTTTAGCCACAATCATTTTAGTATCATCTTTTTCACTCAGTAGTGTTGTTATGGCTGCGAGTCTTGCTGATGATATGAAAACGCTTGGCAAAAATTATAAAGTGTTTAATCAAGCTAAAAATCCACAAGATGCAACGGCCGCATTAAATAATATGCGCGGTGCAGCTGTAAATTCAAAACAGTTTAAGCTGGCTGCACATACTTCTGACAAAGTACCAAGCTCAACGGATTTATTTGAGCAAATTATTGTCGAAATTGATAAAGCGAAAGTGCTTGTTCAGGCTGGTAAGCTAGATGAAGCAAAGCAACAAGGCAAAAAAATTGCTACGTTACGTGACCAAGGGCATAAGTATTATTCGCATTAATTGATCAGTGGTAGGAATAATAGGATAAGGCTGTACTTAAAAAAGTGCAGCTTTTTTTATTGGAATTCAGCTGGTTAGTATTTAAATCTAAGGCTGAGCATGATTCAGATTTTCACTGAAAGACAAAGTTGCTACAGTGAAAACATGAATGATGGGAGGTGATGATATGTCCTCACAACAACGTAATTATGAGCGCATTGCTCAAGCGATTCAGTATATCCAGCAGAACTTTCAGCAACAGCCACAATTGGATGAGGTGGCCGCACATATTCACTTAAGCCCTGCTCATTTTCAGCGGTTATTTACGGATTGGGTCGGCACCAGTCCTAAGAAGTTTTTACAGTATATTAGTGTTGAATATGCCAAACAGATTTTGAAGCAGGAGCAGGGTAGTGTTTTTGATGCGACCTTTGCCACAGGATTGTCCAGTACCAGCCGCTTGCATGATTTATTTGTTCAGATAGAAGGCATGACTCCGGCCGAATATAAACATGGTGGTCAGAGTCTGACGATCCACTATCAATTCGCAGAGACTCTGTTTGGTGAGGTGCTGATTGCATCGACACATAAAGGGATTTGTGCATTAAGTTTTGTCGATGATCGTGCTGAGGTCTTAGCGCAGTTAAAGCTGCAATTTCCTCAAGCTGTCTTTATTGAGCAGATTGATGCTTTTCAACAGAGTGCTTTAGCTTTGTTTCAAAAAGACCAGCAGCAATTGGCTGAGATTAAACTGCATTTGAAAGGAACTGATTTTCAACTCAAGGTTTGGCAAAGTCTGCTTAAAATTCCGATGGGACAACTTGCGACTTATGGTGAGCTTGCAAAAGTGATTAATCATCCTAAAGCAGCCCGTGCGGTAGGATCGGCGATCGGCAGTAATCCTGTGGCATTTCTAATCCCATGCCATCGGATAATTCAGTCAAGTGGTCTCTTTGGTGGTTATGAGTGGGGCAGTGTCCGAAAAACGGCGATTATTGGCTGGGAAGGTGTTCAAACACATGCAGCAATCTGAACTGACACAGATCCAAGCCGTGATCGATAAGATTCAAGCGCTGGATTGGGATGTTATCACTGAGCAAATACATCAACAGGGATTTGCCTTGATTAAGCAGATTTTATCGACTGAGCAATGTGATCTGCTCAAACAGCTATATTCGCAACCTGATCTATATCGTAAATCAGTTGAGATGCAACGCTATCGCTTTGGTTTGGGGGATTATAAATATTTTACTTATCCTTTACCAAATTTGATTGAACGGATACGCCATGAAGTTTATCCCCATCTGGTGCCGATAGCCAATGCATGGTTTAGGGTATTGAAATTAGAGCGCTCATTTCCATCCTCACATGCAGAATTTTTACAGCAATGTTATAAACATGGGCAAACACTAGCAACGCCACTGATTTTGAAATATGGACAAGGTGGTTTTAATACACTTCATCAGGATTTATATGGTGAGGTTTATTTTCCTTTACAGTTGGTGATTGTATTGAGCCAGCCAAATATGGATTTTACGGGAGGTGAATTGGTCTTCACTCAACAAATCCCTCGAGCTCAATCCAAGGTGATGGTGATGCAGCCAGAGCAAGGCGATATATTGGTTTTTACGACACAGTTTAAACCTGAAAAAGGCAGTCAGGGCTATTATCGGGTCAATATCAAACATGGCGTAAGTCCGATCCTGCAAGGTGAGCGTTATAGCCTCGGTATTATTTTCCATGATGCGATGAGTTAGTCTGATGTGGCGGCATAGTGAATTAGAGCAAACTGAGTTACATCTAAAATTAAAACAGCAGGAAATTCGGTTTGCAGGCAATGCTCAACTTAAAATTTATGGCAGATTGACCTGTACTTCGGGGAAGCGCATGCTAAAAAGTAATCGGGTGTTTTTTGCTGATGAGCATGAAGCAAGGGGACAAGGTTATCGCCCTTGTGGACATTGTATGAAGCAGGCCTATAAGAAGTGGAAAGATGCAACTTTTTGATATTGAAGCTGATCCAGAGCAGAATTATTTACCCTATGATGGTACGGTACAGTACTATGGCAAAGTGGTGCACACAGCAGCGGCAGATGATTATTTTGAGGCATTGCTACATACCATTGCTTGGGAAAATGATCAAGCACTGATCTTTGGCAAACTATTCACCACCAAACGTAAAGTGGCTTGGTATGGTGATCGGCGCTTTGAATATACCTATTCCAATATGAATAAATATGCGTTGCCGTGGACAGATGAACTCATCGAACTCAAAGCACTGGTTGAAACGTTAACAGGCGAAACATTCAACTCCTGTTTACTCAATCTTTACCATTCCGGTGAGGAGGGGATGGCATGGCATAGTGATGCTGAAACAGATCTGAAAAAAAATGGTGCGATTGCCTCATTAAGCTTTGGGGCAGAACGAAAATTCGCGTTTAAACACAAACAAAGTAAAGAAAAAGTAGAACTATATTTAGAGCATGGTAGTTTATTGGTCATGAAAGATGTGACACAAACGCATTGGCTACATCGTTTACCGCCCACTAAAAAAGTCAGTACTGCGAGGATAAACCTAACCTTTAGAACTATTGTAGGGTGAATATAAAAAGGGACTGAAAAAATCAGTCCCTTTTATAAGTAAGCTTAAGTTTGATTAAGCTTGACCTTCTGCATCAGCATTTGCTTGTAGGCGTTGCATGTTTGCTTCGAACTCAGCATCAAAGTTAATTGGTGTAAGAAGCAATTGAGGGAAGCTACCTTTTGTTACTAAATCATTTACTGCTTCACGTAAGAACGGGAACAGAATGTTTGGGCAATAAGCGCCAAGAATGTATGGAAGACGTTCTTCTTCTACACCATCAATCAAGAAAATACCTGATTGAGTTACATCAACGATGAACGCAGTTTCATTTTCGTTGTTCGCTTGAACCACAACTTTCAAAGACACTTCATAATGTGTTGGATCAATTTTCTCTGCTGCAGAAGATAAATTGATATTAAGTTCAGGCTGCCATTGTTTAGTAAATACTTGTGCACCTGGAACTTCAAATGAAATATCTTTTGTGTAGATACGTTCTAACGCGAGTTGTGGTTGAACTTGTTCTTCGCTCATTGTTTTTCCTTAAATTTTGGAGTGTAGTTAAGCCAATAATGAATCGAGTTTACCTTCACGCTCTAAAGCATAAAGTTGGTCGAAACCGCCAATAAACTGGTCTTTGATAAAAATTTGTGGCACGGTACGATGATTAGTACGTTGCATTAACTCAATACGAACTTCCGGCGCCTCATTGGAAAGATTAATTTCTTTATAAGCAACACCCTTACGTTCCAGCAATTGTTTCGCACGGACACAATATGGACAAGAAAGTGTTGAATAGATCGTGACGTTTGGAGTTGTCATCTGTCTCTCCTTAAGCTTTGGTTTTACTTTTCACTAATGGCAAGCCTTGTGCTTTCCAGTTACTAATTCCGCCGTCTAAGCGGTAACTGTCTGCATGACCCACTTTTTGCAAAGCGGTGCCTGCAACTTGCCCTAAGTTACAAATAAAGACCAATGGACGGTCACTGGCTTTTAATTCATCGATGTGACTGGTGATTTGGCTGTAAGAAATGTTACGGCTACCACTAATGTGACCTTCACGGAAATCTTTCGCATCACGAAGATCGATCAGCATGGCATTTTTTGCTTTAACCAAAATACCTAAAGATTGTGGTGAAATTTTACGACCATTGCGTTGTCCTTCTAAAACAAAGAACAAAATGATTAACACCCCAAGTGTGCCAAACAAGAAGGGGTGATTCCCCATAAACTCAAACCAACGTTCCACAAGTCACCTAAAGTTAGAAATCAAAAATTGCCACTGAGTATAACTTATCTCAATGGTGATCAAAAACCTTAGTTCAAGGGCAAGTTTTAATTAATGTTAATTTTTTTGTTGAGCTTCTTGGATTTCATCACTCAGTCGCAAATAACTGTCTAAACGACGAGGCAAAATATCTCCAGCTTCAACCGCTTGTTTCAACGCGCAATTCTTCTCATGGGTATGGGTACAGTTGCGAAATTGGCAAAGTCCTAAGTGTGCTTCGATTTCTGGGAAGCCTGTACGTACTTTTTCCAAACTCAAATGCCAGAGTCCAAATTCACGAATACCTGGTGAATCGATTAACGCACCATTTGTTCCAAATTTAATCAAACGGGTTGAGGTGGTGGTATGTTGACCCAATGCCGAGTTTTCTGAGATGACATTGGTTTTCTGTGCAGCGTCCGGAACAATGGTATTAATCAATGAGCTTTTACCTACCCCTGATTGCCCTACAAAAGCAACCGTCTCATTGTCCAGCCGCGCAGCAAGCGCAGACAAATCACCTTGTGATTGGCAAATCAAACTTTCATAACCCAAAGCTTCATATTCGCTGAGCAAGATTAGAATTGGATCATTTTCTGTGAGCAGATCAGATTTATTCAGCACCAATAAAGCTGGAATATTGGCATCTGCACACGCGACCAAATAGCGATCAATTAATGTCGGTGCAGGTTCAGGTAGGGGCGCAAATACAATCACGATCAGACTGATATTGGCAGCTACGGGTTTGACCTTATGATAACGATCTGGACGCGTGAGTAAGGATTGTCGAGGGTATATCGCCGTGATAATCCCAAGTCCTGTATTTGGATCTGCTTGCCATTTGACACGGTCACCCGTCACTAACAACTCTAAGTTGGTACGGGTATGGCAACGCCAAATGCTGTCTAATTCAATCGGTTTCCAAAATGGTTCTGGCTCACCGTCTGCAACCAGCGGTTTTTCGGGATGTTGTGCAGGTACAGACAAAGCTTGTACTTCGAGTTGACGACCATAATGCTGAACCACCAGTCCATCTAAATCTTGCGATGTATCAATGTCATCTTGACGAGACTTATGTTGTTTCTCAATACGACGTTGCTGCTGTTCAGTTAATCGACGCTTACGAATTAAAGCCATTCATATCCCAGAAAATCCACACTTTCAAGACCGCAAAAATAGCACGAAGCCGCTATAGAATTACAGCCAAGATGTAATTAATTTGCTACTATTGATGTTTTTAAGCACATTAGAATCGCCATCCATGAGCAGCACCCCTGATACACGATTGATTTGGATCGACCTTGAAATGACAGGTCTTGATACCGATAACGACAAGATTATTGAAATTGCGACAATTATTACAGATGACAATCTTAATATCTTAGCTGAGGGTCCTGTTTTAGCCGTACACCAGTCTGATGTGATTTTAAATGCAATGGACGAGTGGAATACCAAACAGCATGGTCAATCTGGTCTGATTGAACGTGTGCGTCGCAGTAAATTGACTGCACAAGATGCGGAACAGCAAACATTGGAATTCCTAAAAAAGTGGGTCAATCCAAAATCATCGCCGATGTGTGGTAACTCGATTTGCCAAGACCGTCGTTTCTTGCATCGCTTAATGCCTGAATTAGAGCAATTTTTCCATTATCGAAACTTGGATGTATCTTCAGTGAAAGAGTTAGCCAAACGCTGGAGACCTGAAATTATGAGTGGCTTAAAGAAAAATGCGTCACATTTGGCGATGGATGACATCCGAGATTCAATTGCAGAGTTAAAATATTACCGTGAATATTTTTTTATTATGAATAATGATAAATAATCATGGTTTTTGATCTTCTCTAA
>OBJT01000286.1_pt1 | contig 13513 bp, 10 predicted proteins | sample 1519861 | NCBI WGS metagenome assembly OBJT01 (sample SAMN02401118, study PRJEB22541) | soil metagenome, isolate JX
ATTCGCTGTCACGCAACAAGAACAAAGCCGCAAAATGGCACCTCGAATTATTAAGAATTATCTATAAAAACAATCCGTTAAAAATCTATTACTATTACACGTGGTACATGGTGAACGGCGTACTTTTCGCCCTTAAACACCGCTAAGACCCGACGTCCTTCACGCTGCCGCTGCGTTGGCTGCGCACGTTCATCCCGGTCACTTACCTAAGTAAGCTCCGATGAATGAACGCACTTGCCACCTGGCCGCAACGCAAATGATTTGGGTCTGGAATTGGGAATATTGAGGTGAAAAGAGTCAGATGAAAAAGATCGTCTTAGTGATTAAAGATGCTTACTCATATGCGGGAACAGAGAACATCTGCAATTTCATGTCGGAGTGTCTCGGTGAGCAGCACGCCGTCACCATTTATTCGCTGGAAGGGCACGGCAAAACCTTTTACCCGTTCGAACGCGTGAAAGAGATTGTCAGTTTTGAAGGTCACAGCAACCCGATTAAAAGTGCGGTCGCGCGTATTCATCAGGAAGGCTTCGACAGCGTATTTCTGATCAGCATGGGCCGCCTGAGCGTGATGTTCGCATTCTGGAATTTGATGGCGCTGAATAAAAAGCGCTTTAAGGCTTATGCCTGTGAGCACATCGCGATTAACTCGTTCAGTAAGCCTATCAAGCTGCTGAAGTGGATGTTGCTGCGTTATTACGACCAAGTGATTGTCCTGACAGATAAAGATCATCAGGTGTTTAGCCGCTGGAATATTGCCAGCAAACAGATTCCTAACCCAGTGGTGTACAAAGCCTTCCAGCGCCAGACACGCAGCCGCCAGGCACTGGCCGTGGGTCGTCTCGATAATCAAAAAGGTTTCGATTTGCTGCTGGATATCTGGGCTGACTTCAGCAAAACCCATCCTGAGTGGAAGCTGGTGATTGCGGGTGACGGTGAACTACGCCAGCAGTTGCACGATCAGGCTGCGGCACTGGGCATCACTGACAGCGTTAATTTCGTCGGCAAAGTCAGCAACATCAATGATTACTATCGTGACAGCGATATGGCGCTGATGACCTCACGCTATGAAGGTCTGCCGCTGGTGTTGCTGGAAGCCAAATCATGGTCATTGCCGGTCGTGGCATACGACTGCCCAACCGGGCCACAGGAGATCATCAATCATGGCGAAGACGGTTTCCTGGTGCCAATGAACGACAAAACCACCTTCCTGGCGCGCATGGATCAGTTGGCCAGCGACGATGGCCTGTTCTATGCCATGAGCGAAAAAACCAAAGAAACGGCACTGAAGTTTGACGGAAACCAGATCAAACAAAGCTGGCTCGCATTGGTTTAACCCCATCATTGATGCCGCAGGAAGGCGGCAAGTGCTTAAGTCCCGCGCGCGCGTACATCCGCAAGTGAGCGGGACGAAGGCAAGCAGGCAACGCCCCAGTGGCGTGATGTATGACGGCGAGATGCCTCCGGGATCACACTTATGGCCTGTAAGGCCCAATATGACCACGGGATTTAAAGCATGAAAAGAAGAGAAGTCTTGCAGACCGCAGCCTCCTCCATTGTCGCCGCGCTCTCGGTGAGTGCGTTTTCCAGCTATGCCGCAAAAAGTGGTCAGCCTGCGTTGAAAGCTGTCGATCCGTCGAGCGTTCCGCAGGGTGATGTCCCGATTTTGACGCCAGAAAATGTCTACACCATGCCACCACAGTTCTGGCAGAACTTTGAGGGCAAGCTATGGATTGGCCAGGCCGGCCAGGATGCCAGCAAAGCGGGTCAACAAATCCCTGTGTTCCTGCGTGATGCCAGCGGAAAAGTGTCGCAAATCAGCCAGCCTATTGCCCTGAATAAAGGTAATTTTGCCCAGTTCATCCACGATAATGCGGCGTTAATTGCGAATCCGGCACACTCTATGGTGGTGGAGGACAATCAGGGAAACACGCTGTTTTCCATTGCGGATGTGTCACGTCCTAATCAAAGCAACTTTAGCCAACGTCTGGCGCAGCCTAATGGCTATCAGTTGATTGGTGAAATTCCTTCTGTAGACGATCTGCGCAAAACGCGTCCGCTGTTTGCGGGGGCGAAGATCAAGCTGAAAAGCTGGCACGAAGGCTTGGAAGTAGGCGGCGGTGAGTTCGTTGGTGCTTTCGGTGAAGGCAAAGATGACAGCGGGGTGATCTTCTCAGGCAACGGCTTTTACTGGCGTCGTGTGGTGGAGGATTTCAACCGCCTGTCGCTGTTTGACTTTGGCGCGATTGCCGATGGGAAAACCGACGCTGCGCCGGCTATCAAAGCGATGTATCAGTGGTCAAAGGACGCCGATCAGCCGATTTGCGTGCAGTTCCCGGCCGGCACCTTCTTTGTTTCGGGCTGCGATTTTGGCAATGAACAACAGCGCTTCTTCCGTATATCAGGCGCGATGGTGAACTTTGGCTATTTCCCGGCAACCACGCTGGTGTCAGATGGCCGTTCCGAATTCCTGTTTTCGGTGAATGCACGCTGGACTGAAATCTCAAATCTCAATTTCAACGGCAACAACGACAAACGCCCGAACAAACAAGGTCTGTTTCACAACACCTGCCCTGGCGGCCAGTTCTTCCGTGGGGCCAGCCTGCGTTTTAATCGGGTAGGCGGTGTCTGTCTCAGCCTGATGGATACGCTGGATTGTAAAATTGACCAGTGGTACGCCCAATCCTGCACCGGCGATGTGATTAAAGCCACCTGGTCAGGACAGAAAATCGGCGTATGGGATCACAGTACGGCGATTGAGCTTTCCAACTTCAACGCACAGCACTGCTCGGGTGGCATGGTACTGAATCTGCCACGCTGCGGGCAGTCGCTGATTCATAACGGCTGGATTGAACATACCGAACATCCGGGTGATATCTCTGACGGTCAGTGGATTATCGATGCACTGAGCCTGGAAGATTGTAAGAACCCGCTGATCGCGCACAACTCGCGTCTCAACATGCGCCAAACCAACCTGCAGTCCGGCAGTTGGATCGATAACTCGCTGCAGGGTAAACCTTGGTTAAGTATGTGGGAGATGGGTTCGACGCGTGTTGAATCCTACGGTGTCGCGATTGATGGCAGCCTGAAATACAACTACATCACTTCACGTTTTCGCCTCAGCAATAACACCAATCAGGAAACCTGGTTTGAGTTAGCGAACTTTTACTCACCAACGGTGGGTGACAGTTGGGAGATTGAGGTGTTTGGTCAGTCGCAGTTCAACAATGGCACGATGAACCAGCCGTTGATGGATGTCATTGACGGTAAAACCACGGGCGGACGCGCGGTTATTCAACTGCAACGCAAAACCAATAATGCCGAGGCGAGCTGGTCAGCAGAGGGCAGTTCTCCGGTGCTTGAGGTGCGCTTTGAAACGCGCAGCAAAGCGGACACCCGAGTTTTTGTCAAACTGGCGGGCTGGACGCCGACTGCGGTAGTGCTGATTAAAAGTACTGCGAAGGACCGATTCCTGACCGGACAGTGTGCGCGCGTTGACGCAAAAATGGATAAGGGTAATCCCCCGAGCGGCAGCCAGCAGGCACCGCAGCGCTTCAGCCTACACAATGGCAAAGCGGGGATTGGCGGGAATGAGCAGGGCGACTTGCTGCTTGCCTCTCGCGCATTGAAGCCAGAACAGGTGGATACACGTGCACCAAAAGGTTTTGTTTCGGTGGTGATCAACGGTGAGCAGGTTGCTCTGCCGTATTTCGCTTTGAAGTCCTGATAACAGCAGTAAGCCGTAGCGGCGCAATTGAGTTTTACGCGATAAATCGCGTCGCTACGAGGATAAGACAGGGTATTAAGGTGCGGCCTTTAGGCCGCCCAAAATGTTTGAAGTCATTAATTTAGGGCATTGTTCCCATTAGCAGTTTTTTACACAGAGTTCACTTTGCCAGTTCAGGAAATGGCGCGGCTTGTAAAAATTAAAAAAATTTATCTGGAGTGTTTATGAAGATTTTATTGGTGGGAAACCATACCTGTGGAAATCGTGGGGATGGCGCGATTTTGCGTGGACTGATCGATTCATTGCAGTCTGCTCGTGAGGGCATCGATATCGATGTTATTAGCCGTTATCCAACAAGCTCCGGATACTTACTGCAGCAGGATATCCAGCAAGACTCCCTGTTTCTGCACAACAGCAAATCAGCTAAAGGGCTGGTGGGCAGCGTAAAACGTAAAGTGGCGAACCGTTTGATGCCCGACATCATGATGGCGCACCTCGGTAAAGGTGGCCTGTACAAATCGTTTTCGGTCCCACCGCATCTGGCGGCCTTTACCCAAAGTCTCGCGCAGTATGATGCGATCATTCAGGTGGGCGGCTCGTTCTTCGTCGATCTTTATGGTGTTACGCAGTTTGACCACGCGCTCTGTGCACTGATGGCGAAAAAGCCGCTGCACATGATTGGTCACTCGGTAGGACCCTTCGAGAATCCTCGCGTCAATGCCTTAGCAAACTTCGTTTTTGATCGCGTTGATAGCCTGGTATTGCGTGAAGAAGTCAGCTTCGATCGTCTAAAACAAGACGGCGTCACCACCAGCCGGGTGAAGAAAGGTGTGGACACCGCCTTCCTGGTGAAAGCGCGTGAGGTGGAAAACCCGAGTCACAACCTGCTGCACTGGAAAAATATCATCAGCGCACGCAAAACTATCGCCATTACCGTGCGTGAACTGGCGCCGTTTGACAAGCGCTTGGGCGTCACGCAGAAAGAGTACGAAGCGGCGTTTGGCAAGGTCATTAATGCCATGATCGCTGAAGGGTATCAGGTGGTGGCCTTCTCGACCTGTACCGGTATCGACAGTTACGCCAAAGATGACCGCATGGTGGCACTGACGCTACGCGATCACGTCGACCATCCTGAGCACTATCACGTCATTATGGACGAGTTCAACGACCTCGAACTCGGCATCCTGCTAAGCCATTGTCACCTGACCATCGGCACCCGCCTGCACTCCGCCATCATCTCCATGAACTTTGGTACACCGGCTGTGGCCATCAATTACGAGCACAAATCCCTCGGCGTGATGAACCAGCTTGGCTTGCCGCAAATGGCCACTGACGTGCAGAGCCTGATGGACGGTTCACTGATCGACCGGGTGCAAACCGTACTGGCCGATTACGACAACGTGAAGCGCAAAGTGGACACCGCGGTGGAGCAGGAGCGTGAAATTGGTAACCGCATTACGGCAGAAATTCTCAACGTGCTGGGGTAAGTGATGAAGCTGACCTTTTTCACCATGCGTTTTCCTGTTGCCTCTGAGACGTTTGTTCTCAATCAGGTGACGCATTTCATCGACGCAGGCTATGACGTGGAGATTATCTCCGTGTTCCCAGGCGATATGATTAATCGCCACGCCGCGTTCGATGATTACAATCTGGCAGCGAAAACACACTATCTCCTGCCGGAAGAGAAAGTCTCGAATCTCGATAAACTGACGCAGCGTATTGGTTTAATGCTGCCGAAAATCGCTAAACCTGCGCTGATCAAATCGCTCAACGTCGGGCGCTACGGCGCGCAGGCAAAAAAACTGCTGTTGCCAGCGATTGTCGCCAATGCCAAGCAAACCTTCACCGCTGATGTATTCCTGGTGCATTTTGGCTACGCCGGTGCGCTGGCCAATAAATTGCGTGAACTCGGCGTGTTAAAGGGCAAGCAGGCGACAGTGTTCCACGGAGCCGATATTTCGCGCCATCACATTCTGGAAGAGCATAAACTCGACTACGTCAACCTGTTCAAACAGAGTGAATTGATGCTACCGATCAGTCACTTGTGGGAGAACAAGCTGATTGAGATGGGGTGCCCACGTGAGAAGGTGCATGTCACGCGGATGGGCATCGAACCGGAGAAGTTTAACTTCACGCCGCGTGAGGCGTTTCATCAACCGCTGCGTATCGTCTCGGTGGCGCGTCTCACGGAGAAGAAAGGGCTGGATGTGGCGGTTAAAGCCAGCGAAATCCTGCGGGATAACGGTGGGCAGTTCCAGTTCACCATTATCGGTAACGGTGAACAGGATGGCATGATGCGCGAGCATATTGCCCGTGCCGGCCTGGAAGAGTTTGTCACCATGCCGGGTTTCAAGCCGCAAGATGAGATTCGCCAGGCGCTCAATGATGCCGATATCTTCCTGTTGCCGTCTAAAACGGCGGCTGACGGCGACATGGAGGGAATTCCGGTGGCACTGATGGAAGCGATGGCGGTGGGACTACCGGTGGTCTCGACCTATCATAGTGGTATTCCAGAGCTGATTCAGAACAACGTTAGTGGCTGGTTGGTTTCTGAAAATGACGCCGAGGAGTTGGCACAAACGCTGCTGCGTTTATCGCGTGGCGATGTGGATGTCGCGCCCGTTGTCGCCGCTGCGCGTCAAAAAGTGGAAACCGAGTTCAATCAGCACATTGCCTATGGCGAGCTGGCTAAAATTCTGGAGCAAATGGTGTGAGCGGATTAAAGAAACAGGCCGTCTGGCTGTTTGGCAGTACCTGCTTTGCAGCGTTGTTGCAGGTGTTACAGCTTAGCGTATTGGCGCGTAAGCTGGAAACGCATGAGCTGGGCTTATTGGCCATCATCAATGCCATCCTCGCCGTGGCGACGGTATTGCAAGATATGGGGATGAGTAGCTACATCGTGCATCGTCAGGATATCAATCGCCGTCAGCAAAGCACCATCTATTGGGTGAACGTTTCGCTCAGCTTATGCACCGGCCTGATTATGTTGGCGATCGCCTTCCCGGTGGCATGGTTCTATCACCTGCCAGAACTGACCGGGCTGATTATGCTCACCAGCCTCAACTTCCTGGTGCTGGGGCATTTGTCGCAGTATCAGGCGCACTATGTGAAGTCCAAACGCATGGTGACGCTGGCGAAGATTGAGATGGGAACCAAGCTGTTCGCGTTCATTTGCACCGTAGCGATGCTGTATTTAACGTCGCTCACGGTCGCGGCCGCCATTCTTGGGCTGTTTATCAATGCCTTTACGCGCATCCTGTGCATGATCTACTTCGGTGATAAGTCGTGGCGCCCGACGTGGGAGTTCGAAGCGGAAACCTTCTTCAGCGCCGTGCGTTATGGCATTTACCAGCTTGGCTCCCAGACCATTAACCAGTTGCGAACCCAAGCGGATGCCCTGATTGTGGGTAAAGTGATGGGCGCGGAAATGCTGGGTATCTATTCATTGGCGAAAGAACTGATTCTGCAGCCGTTGAAACTGGTCTCCCCGGTGATTAACCGTCTGGCGCTGCCGCGTTTCGCGGAGAAACAGCACGATCCGGAGCAGCTGAAAAAACTGTTCCTGAAAGGCACCTTCGTCATCATGTTGTTCAGTAGTTTGATGTATCTGGCAATCGGCATTCTGTCTCCGGTGATTGTCCGCGTGCTGTATGGCGCTTCACATGAGCAGGTTTACCATCTGATCCCACTGATGCTGCTGTTTGGTATGCTACGTCCGATGGGCGGCTTAACCGGGGCGATTTCGCAGGCGAATGGCAAAACCAATGTCGAATTTTACTGGAATATCGTGGCGAGCCTGGTGGTCGTGGTGGTGCTGGCAACCACTTATATCTGGCCAAACGTCCTGTATGTCGCGCTAACGCTGTCGATTTCTCAGGTGCTGATCTCGGCCTTTGCGCATCCTTTCTTTATTAAGCCGGTTATTGGTATCCGCTTTATGCCGTATGCGCGCCAGTGGGTCTCCGTATCTGTGGTGTTTGTTGGCCTGATGGTGCTGGTGAATCACTTCAATCTATTTGTGATGCCAGAGTGGTTTGAGGGCTGGCTTTAAGTAACTCCTCTATCTTCGTATCGATCCGTAGCGGTGCTGTAAATGGCACCGCTACGTTTTCCCGCTCGCCATCCTGTATGCGCAATCTAAACCTCTCTCCCCCGTCAAAATCCTCTGCATTCATTCTGCAAATCACTGGCCTTATCGTGCGTACTTTTTTCATCCTCCTCTCACGGTATTTCAGCAGTTTAGCCGGTTCATTTTCGGCGTGTCAGGCGAAGCGGTGGAGGGGTGTTTTTCCGATTTTTGATGTCGTGACAGAGAGTTAGTGCCGGTTTTTCAGATTAAGATTATACTTGCTGCACCGGCCGATCCTGCATAATCGACCCCACGTATTCACTTCATGAAATGGAATAAATATGACCAAGCTTAAAGCAGTAATCCCGGTTGCGGGTCTCGGTATGCATATGCTCCCTGCAACAAAAGCTATCCCGAAAGAGATGCTGCCAATCGTCGATAAACCAATGATTCAATACATTGTTGACGAGTGCGTCGCTGCGGGCATCAAGGAGATTGTGCTGGTCACCCATGCTTCCAAAAATGCAGTGGAAAACCACTTTGATACTACCTATGAGCTGGAAGCGCTGCTTGAAGCGCGCGTTAAGCGCCAGCTGCTGAGCGAAGTGCAATCAATTTGTCCGCCGGGCGTGACCATCATGAACGTGCGTCAGGCGAACCCGCTGGGTCTGGGACACTCTGTACTCTGTGCTCGCCCAATGATCGGTGATAACCCCTTTGTTGTCGTACTGCCAGACGTGCTGCTGGACGACTCAACCGCTGACCACCTGCGTTATAACCTTGCCGCGATGGTTGCGCGTTTCGAAGAGACCGGCCGTTCACAGGTCCTGGCTAAGCACATGCCGGGTGAAGATCTGACCGAATACGGTGTGTTGACCACCGAAGCCGCGATTGATAACCCAGGCGACATCAGCACCATCACCAACCTCATCGAAAAACCGGAAGCGGGCCAGTTAGATTCTGACCTGACCGCGGTGGGCCGCTATGTCCTTTCCGCTGATATCTGGGCTGAACTGGAAAACACCGAGCCAGGCGCATGGGGTCGTATTCAGTTGACCGATGCGATTGCTTCTCTCAGCAAGAAAAAACCGGTTGATGCACAATTGCTGACAGGTACCAGCTTCGATTGTGGTAAAAAAATGGGCTACATGCAGGCCTTCGTTTCTTACGGCCTGCGTAACAACGCTCAGGGTCGTGATTTCCGCGAAGCTATCCAGAAAATCCTGGCGAAATAATCCATTCTCATGCCGCGCCGTTTGCGCGGTTTAAAGGAGTACACATGGCTATTTTGGTAACGGGCGGAGCGGGTTACATCGGCTCCCATACGGTGCTGGCGCTGTTAGAGCGCGGTGACGACGTTGTGGTCCTGGATAACCTTTGCAATGCTTCGCGCGAAGCCATCAATCGCGTGGAAAAGCTGTCTGGCAAGAAAGCGGTGTTTGTTGAAGGCGACATCCGCGATCGCGCTTGCCTGCGTGACTTGTTTGCTGCTAACGACATCTCGGCTGTGATTCACTTCGCAGCGTTGAAAGCCGTGGGTGAATCAACCCGCATGCCGCTGGAATATTACGAGAACAACGTTGCGGGCACCGTAGTGTTGCTCGAAGAGATGCGCGCTGCAGGCGTGTGGAACTTCATTTTCAGCTCGTCAGCGACCGTATACGGCGCCGATGCACCGGTTCCTTACGTGGAAACCACACCAATCGGTGGCACCACCAGCCCGTACGGCACTTCTAAGCTGATGATAGAATTCGTGATGCGCGATTTCGCGAAAGCCGATCCTAATTTCAAAGCCATCGCACTGCGTTACTTCAACCCAGTGGGCGCGCATGAATCTGGCGAGATTGGCGAAGACCCAACCGGTATTCCTAACAACCTGCTGCCGTACATTGCGCAAGTGGCGATTGGGCGTCTGGAGAAACTGGGCGTGTTTGGCGATGACTATGACACGCCGGATGGCACTGCGCAGCGCGACTACATCCACGTGGTGGATTTGGCCGAAGGCCACCTGAAGGCACTGGATCATCTGCCGAAAGTGACAGGCTACAAAGCGTATAACCTCGGCGGCGGGGTAGGGTTCTCAGTGCTGGAGATGATTAAAGCCTTTGAGAAGGCATCCGGCAAGGCGATCCCGTTCGAGTTTAAACCGCGTCGTGATGGCGATTTACCTGCGTTCTGGGCTGATGCGACTCTGGCGAATAATGAGCTGGACTGGCGTGTGACGCGTGGCATCGATGCGATGATGCGCGATACCTGGAACTGGCAGTCGAAAAACCCGGATGGGTTTAAATAATCTTCACACCATCAAGCGGACGTTATGTCCGCTTTTTTTTTACCCCTCATTTGACCCACTTCTTTTTTTCGTCACTTTCTGATTGCTTCATAAAGCGAGCAGGTAGACGATCTGCTAATAACCTTATCGCACAAACGGTTAAATGTTGAGCCATCGCAACATGGCTTAGGCCATAGAGGTCGAGTTCATTTTGTGACAATGGTAAAGTTCAAGTTGCGAAATAATTAAGTTTCTTTAACTAATTTTGAGAAATTAAAATATTTCAAGTAGATAGTGCGAAAGATTGCGAATTGCGCACTATGCTTAAAGGTGATTTTTACACATCAGCATGTTGGGAGCTGTAACCCAAGGGCGGTAGCTTTGTCTGTTGCTTATGTAGCGAATACTTTTTCTCTTCTGGCCGGGAGCTCTCGGCCGCAATGTCAGGAACAACCCAACGTTATGAAGATTTTAATTACTGGTGGTGCAGGTTTTATCGGATCAGCTGTGGTGCGTCATGTTATCAATGACACCAGTGATGAGGTCATTAATGTTGATAAGCTGACCTATGCGGGCAATCTTGAATCGCTAAAAACGGTGAGTGACAATCCGCGTTATGCATTTTGCCAGGTTGATATCTGCGATGGTGTCACACTGGCTAAAGTATTCAATGAACATCAGCCTGATGCTGTCATGCATTTAGCGGCCGAAAGCCACGTAGATCGCTCAATCACCGGGCCTGCAGAATTTGTGCAGACCAACGTTGTTGGCACTTATGCCCTGCTAGAAGCCAGCCGCCAGTACTGGATGGCACTGCCAGAAGATCGCAAAAGCGCATTCCGCTTCCATCACATCTCAACTGATGAAGTCTATGGTGACTTGCCACATCCTGATGAAATGGAAGGCCAGCTTCCGATGTTCACTGAAGAAACGCCTTATGCGCCTAGCAGTCCATATTCATCAACCAAAGCCGCCAGTGACCACCTCGTGCGTGCCTGGGGCCGTACTTATGGTTTGCCTATTGTGGTGACCAACTGCTCGAATAACTATGGCCCATACCACTTCCCGGAAAAACTCATCCCACTCATCATCAGCAATGCATTAGAAGGCAAGCCTTTGCCAATTTATGGCAAGGGAGACCAAATTCGTGATTGGCTGTATGTAGAAGATCACGCACGCGCCTTGTATACCGTCGTTACCCAAGCGAAAACCGGTACGACTTACAATATTGGCGGTCACAACGAAAAGCAAAATCTCGAAGTTGTTCACAAGGTTTGTGAGTTGCTGGATGAGTTACGCCCTAAAGAAACGCCTTACGTTCAGCAAATTACTTACGTTGGTGACCGTCCTGGCCATGATCGCCGTTATGCGATTGATGCATCAAAGATTGAGCGCGAGCTGGGATGGAAACCGCAGGAAAGCTTCGAAACGGGTTTACGTAAAACGGTGCAGTGGTATCTGGATAATCATGAATGGGTTGAGCATGTTAAAAGCGGTGCCTACCAGAACTGGATTGAACAAAACTACGAGAAGCGCAGCTAATGAAAATCTTGCTACTGGGTAAGAACGGCCAGGTTGGCTGGGAACTCCAACGCGCGTTAGCACCATTGGGTGAGGTTATCGCACTGGACCGGCATTCAAGCGAACATTGTGGTGACCTGACCAACCCAGCAGGTTTAGCCAAAACCGTTCGTGATACTCAACCGGATGTCATTGTTAATGCTGCTGCTTATACCGCGGTGGATAAAGCCGAGAGCGATTTGAACAATGCTGAGCTAATTAATGCCACCAGTGTGGAAGCTTTAGCTTGCGCGGCGCGCGATGTAAATGCTTTGCTGGTCCATTACTCGACAGATTACGTTTTCGACGGAAGCGGTGATCGTCCGTGGAGAGAGGGTGACACGACTTCTCCTCTCAATGCCTATGGCAAAACTAAGCGTCAAGGTGAAGAAGCCATCATCGCCAATGCGCCAAACTATCTGATTTTCCGCACCAGCTGGGTCTATGCAGCGAAAGGCAATAACTTCGCCAAAACCATGATCCGTCTGGCTCAGGAACGCGAAACGCTGGCGGTTATCAATGATCAATTCGGTGCGCCAACCGGTGCAGAACTGATCGCCGACTGTACCGCGCATGCCATTAAATCAACGTTGTCCCACCCGGAAAAATCAGGCGTATATAACCTGATTGCCTCTGGCGTTACAACCTGGCACGCTTATGCAGAATTAGTGATTGGCTATGTACGTGACAAGGGGCTGCCGCTGAAGGTCACGGCAATCAACACTGTAGATACGGCAGCGTTTCCCACTCCCGCTAAGCGCCCATCTAACTCCCGGCTTAATACTGAAAAACTGACGAAGACATTCGACCTCACATTGCCAGAATGGCAACGTGGAGTTATTCGTATGTTGGATGAGCTTTATAGCTGAGTCATTTTTGGTCTTGCAAAAATTTAAGGATAATCGTTGTGAAAAGTAAAAAAGGAATCATTCTGGCGGGCGGTTCAGGCACGCGTTTGTATCCGGTCACGATGGCGGTGAGCAAGCAGTTATTACCCATCTATGACAAGCCAATGATCTATTACCCGTTAAGCACTCTTATGCTCGCCGGTATCCGCGACATTTTGATCATTAGCACCCCGCAAGATACGCCTCGTTTTGAAAGTCTGCTGGGTGATGGCTCGCAGTGGGGCCTGAATCTGCAGTATGTCGTCCAGGAAAGCCCAGATGGTTTGGCTCAGGCATTTATTCTGGGTGAGGAATTTATTGGCGACGACAACTGCGCACTGATTCTCGGTGACAACATCTTCTATGGTCACGACCTGCATAAACAGCTTGAAGATGCTTCCAGTAAAGAGCAGGGCGCAACCGTCTTTGCTTATCGTGTTCATGATCCAGAGCGCTATGGTGTGGTTGAATTCGACAAAACAGGAAAAGCGATTTCTCTGGTTGAAAAACCCACTGAGCCGAAAAGTAACTATGCAGTGACGGGCCTTTATTTCTATGACAATAGTGTTGTTGAACTGGCTAAGAATCTTAAACCTTCTCCACGTGGTGAGCTGGAAATTACCGATATCAATAACCTCTACCTGGAGAAGGGCGAACTGTCTGTCTCTATCATGGGACGTGGGCATGCGTGGCTTGATACCGGAACGCATCAAAGCTTAATGGAAGCGAACAATTTTATTCAGACGATTGAAACCCGCCAAGGGCTGAAAGTTGCCTGCCCAGAAGAGATTGCTTATCGCATGGGCTTTATTGATGCAGATAAGTTGAAAGAACTGGCACAACCGTTGCTGAAAAACGATTACGGCAAATATTTGATGGCATTATATAACGGAAAATTATAATGAAGATTATCGATACTGAAATTCCTGACGTCAAAATAATTGAGCCTAAAGTATTTGGTGATGAAAGAGGCTATTTCTATGAAAGCTTCAATAAAA
>OBJT01000287.1_pt1 | contig 13477 bp, 10 predicted proteins | sample 1519861 | NCBI WGS metagenome assembly OBJT01 (sample SAMN02401118, study PRJEB22541) | soil metagenome, isolate JX
GGCGGACCGTTTGACCACCACCAACGAACCGATCCTTAATGTCGCTATTTCATTGGGGTTTGATTCGCAGCAGTCATTTAATCGTAGCTTTAAACGCCAGTATGGCGTTGCGCCGGGCGCATGGCGACGTCATGCCGTTCCTTCTGCTAGCGCGATGCAATAACACCTCCGCCAGGGCCAGCTTTGCTGGCCCGCGTTCCTCTCCGCGATAATCCTGCTATCATCGGCCTCCTGAACTTCAGGATGTCACTATGTCAAAGAAACTTTGGATTGGATTGATCTTCGCGCTGGCCGCAACCTGGGCCGGACTTAAGCCGCACTTAAATGGCAAATCCCCCGCACACGACAGCAATATCGCGCAACTGACGGAAGCCAACACCGTGGCGCGCTGGCTTGAACAGCATCACAAATTACCCGATTTATACCTCACCAAAAGTGAAGCACGCCGTCAGGGCTGGAACCCGAGCAAGGGCGATCTCTGCAATGTCCTGCCGGGCCGGGCGATTGGTGGCGATCGTTTTAGCAATCGTGAACAACGCCTGCCAATGCAACCAGGGAGGCAGTGGTATGAAGCCGATGTGAATTACGACTGCGGTCACCGCGATGCCGATCGTCTGCTTTACTCTTCAGATGGTCTGATTTTTCTGACGACCGATCACTATCGCAGCTTCAAACAGGTGAACTAAGCATGTTGACGCTCTCGTTCGATTTCCAACAGCTCAGCACCCGCCAGGCGTTTTACCGTGCGCTGGTGGAGCAGAGCCATTGCCCGCTCGACTTTGGTAACAATCTGGATGCGATGTGGGACTGGCTGACGGGCGGCATGGCGTTGCCTGCGACCATTCATTTACAGCATGCAGAAAGCGCCAGCCAGCAGGCGGAATTTGCACCGATACTGGCGCTGTTAGAAGAGGCGGCGCAGCAACTGCAAGGTGAGCTGCGCCTGGAACGTTAGGCGTGTAACGGCAAGAGCAGAATGGCCAGCATCTGACGTGCGCTGGCGGGCAAATCACCGCCGCCGGTGTAGCCATTGTTTTCCACGATCACCGAATTTAATCCCACTAACCAGTCATAAATGTAATACGCCGTGTGATTAGCGGGTGCGGCAGACAAGCGTGTTAACCGTTGCCCCGGAGAGAAGCTTACGCTCGGTGCTGGCGGTCGGGCAAAGATGGTTTGTCCACGATTCACACGACTTTCAGGCCGCTCACTCTCAGGACGCTGTAAAAAACCGAGCCAGGCAACAAAATCACCTAACACCGTCATTGCACGGGACACCTGGCGATCGGTGCGCGCCTCATGTGCGCTGGCTTGCGCATCCGGCTCGTTTAACGCCGTTTGCAGTTTGCTCAACACCTTCAGGCGGAAACTGGCAGTGATCAGCTCCTCGACCAGCAGCTCCAGCGTCGGTTTATCAACATTGAGCAGCGCCAGTAAGCTCCGGCTCTCCGGCAGTTGACGCAGATGCTCCAGCCATAGCGCAAAGACCTGCTGCGGGAATTGCTGATCACGTTGACCGCTGCCATTACGCGGCTCGGTAGGGGCAACCGGCTCATCTTTAAACAGGTCAAACTCAAAGCCGATACCGAAGTAACTCTGTTCTGCAGCCGCGGTTTTAACACTGTGCTGTGTGACCGTGGTGCTGCTCTGGCTCAACCACAGTTGGCGTACGGCTTCGCGTGAGGGTTGCAGCCGTTCGAGCAGTTCGCCATGCAAACCGGTGCGATGCTGCAGACATTTTAACAGGGTGTCGGAAATAGCCTGTTTACGTGCGGCCTGCTCTGGTGTGGCTGTGGATTCGGTCCAGGGTTGCAAACGCTCGACCAGTTTTTGTTGCAGCGTGCTCAATTGCTGTGCCAGACGGTCACGGCGCGCTTCGGGCTGCATCTCATCCTGCAACCAGTTGCCCATGCGGTCGACACCTGCGCGATCCAGCGCCAGCATCGATCCCCAGCTTTGACCCGGCTGACCGATTTGGCGCTGCACGGCTTCATCAACATTAATCTGCTGTTGCTGGTAGCGAGCATCGTGTGGCGTGATGGCCCAAATCAGACGCGGTTTCTCACCGCTGGCGGCCACGGGTTGATGGATATGCCATTCACGCAGTGCGTTGACGGCAATATCCGTATCCTGCCGTTGACTGGCCGCGGTACAAATCAGCATTAAATCAATGCCCTGACGCGCGGCATATAAGCCCGGCAGTAGCGCACGCTTCTGCTCAAGCAGCGTGGCACGCAGCGCATCTCGCTTGCGCAACTGAAGCAGCTCTTCCTGCTGTCCTTGATCGGCCGGTAAGCCAGGCGCAGGCAGCTCCAGCATATCGGCTTCATCATAGAGCGCCTGACGTGGCGTTGAGCTAAGCGGAAGGGTAATTTCCAGTGTCAGCAGCGATAACAGGCCGAGTGGCACCTGCTGCGGTTTAGCCACGCGGTTGGCGATGATCGGACAGACTTCAATCATCTCCTGCCAATCCGCGTCGTGACCGATCAGTTTTTCTGCGGGTAGTGCAGCTTCATCCGTCAACAGGCTAAGCGGCGCGAGCAAACGCGGGGCCTGGCGCAACTGGTGGCGGAGATGCATCAGACTACGCAGCTGTTCGTTCAACGCTGCCTGGTTCGGCCACAGCAGGGCAAAGAGTTGTACGCGGTCATCCACGTTGAGCCACGGGGCCAGCTCAATCGCCTGCGGCCAGAAGTGACGATCCAGCACTTCGGCGTGACGATGCTGGCGGCGACTCCAGGCCCATAGAGTAATCAGCGCATCACTGTCGAGTCCAGGCTGAGCCTCATCTTGGCGATGACGTTGCAAACGCTGCAGTGCGCTGTCAATCACCGTGGTATCCGGCTGTTCCTCGGTTTTGGCGCAGGCCAGTGCGAGGCGAACCAGTTCGACATCGCTCAACAACGTCATTTCCAATGGCCAGGCGCTGGATTGGGTTTCACGCTGGTGGCTGAAACGGGTGGCGATGGCAAAATCAAGATTGCCAGGATTGATGTTTTGGAAGTGGTTCAACACCTTATCGCCCAGCCGGGCAATCAGCTGACCTTGAGCGTCACCGACCATTTCACTCAACAGCCAGGCTTTACCCGCCTGTGACTGACCAAACAGCGCCAGGGTCACGGGCCTTGCCAGCTGGCGTGCCAGCGCGTGGCTCTCCACGCGCGCGCGGCGCAGTTGCAGTCGTAACGTATCCGCTTCCAGTGCCAGACGCGGGGCCTGCGCCTGGTGAGTTTCAATCCAGTTTAAAGCGCCATCCAGTGTCTCTTGCATCAGGCTGAGGCGCTTGGCGGCCGTGACCGGCGAAGTTTTCTTAGCAGTTCTCATCGTTTGCAGACGCTCCCGCTGTCAATCCAATACTGTGCGTTGGCATTGCCCGTAGCAGACAGCGTATTCAATTTCAGGCTCAATTGTTCCAGCGGCACGCGCGTACCGTCATCCATACGTGCATCGCTTAACACCAGGCGTTCAGGTCCGAAGTTTTCCGGGCCAGGCTGTACTGCCAGCTTGATACGCAACACGCTCTCACCGGCGACCTTACGGGCCAACTGCGGGTCGGTGATGCTTAAGCTGTAAAGCGGAGAGGCCGGCCAGCGGTCGTTTTCCAGTTGACGGAAGCCGAGGCAGACGTTGCCACGGATGCGGAAACTGCTTTTGCGATCCAGCGCGAAATCGCTGCTGTCGAGATCGATCTCGCTGTAACAGAGGTTGTCATCGCTCAACGTGGCGTTCTCATCCAGTACACCCAAATAACGGATGGTGGAATAAGGCTCAAAATCACCGGCGCGGAACCAGAAGCTGCTCAGGCGCAGATCGAGTGCCAGCAAGCACAGCATCGCGCCCACGGCGGCGGTCGATTTCGGGTTATCAATACGGCCCTGTTTATTGAACGGATACCAGTCGCTGGTGTGGTAGCCTTCCAGCGACAGAATGCGGCTTCCTGGCAGCGGTTGCAGATGGCGCACCAGCGCCTGAATGCCTGGGAAGCGCGAAGGGCGGCCAGTCAGTAACAACACGTCACACTGGTACAGTGAAACCACTTCACACATGGCACGCAGTGCAGGAATAATCGCCATTCGATGCTGGAGGAATTCACCATGCAGCTGCGCCATACTCACCACCAACGGCACCTCAAGCAGATCGAAGCGGCTGTCACCGCCCAGCGTGCGTTGAATTTCACCGTTCACAAAGGCCAGCACGCTACTGGCGGGTTTTTGTGGCACCAGCTCGCCAAACAGTGCGTTGATTTCGCTGTGGCTATCGAGTGGATCCCAGTTTTCGTATCGTTCCAGCACCGCCTGTGCCAGCGGAATAAAGAGCTGTAGGGTGACTTGTTGGCGCAAAGTCGCTTGCCCGTCCATGCGGCTGTCGTGACCAAACAGCTTGTTCATCAGCGGTTCGGCTAAGGTCAGTCCGGCTTTTTGCAGGCTCTGCTGCAGGGCTGGCAGGATCCACAGCTGAATCACATCTAACAGAATATCGTCGCCCGCCACTTTAAAACCTTCACGGAACAGCAGGCGCGGGGTGATTTTGACGTTGTTACCCTGGCCGTCATCGAGACGGTATTGTGTGATGGCGAGGTCGGTGGTGCCGCCGCCGATATCAATCGACGCGATACGCAGGCTTTTGCCCGGCACTTCGTCGGCTTCACGCGGGCGGTCTGGGCGCGCCATGCTGCTGAAGAAATCTTCGGCGCGGCCGGCAAAGTTAACCTGGGTTTCATTGAACAGCCACACCATTTGTCCACAGGTGGCTTCATCCCACTCCATTTGGACATCCGGGACTGGACGCAAACTTTTGGCCTGGTTCTGCGGGCTGAACGCCTCTTCTGCCGGGTGCCAGCCCTCGGCTTTCCACACCAGCGCGATGGCTTCCTGCATGCGGCGGCGGAAAATTTCTCGCTCGGGTTTAGGCATCGCGGAGGGTAGCGTCAGAATCACATGGCGCAGCTGGCGAGGAGCCTGGCTCTGTGGCATACGCTGGCGCTGTGCCACACTGTTCATCTGCATCATGGCTTGCGCCAGCAGCTCACATAACATGAAGGTCATTAACGAGCTACGGCTGTAGCTGGCGGAGAATACCGGCAGCCGCTCGTCTTCCGCCAGGGCATGCAGCGGTTGGCCTTCATCATTCAACAGCAACGTGAAAGGCAGAGCGGTGGCTTGCGGTTCTTCGCTGCTGCCATTGGCATTAAAGCGCCAGCCTGGCTGGTAGCGTGCTTCATCCCATAAATAGCGGCGTGGACTGGAAAGACCGGTGCTGCCTTCGGTGCCGGCGCGCAGCAGCGCAAGGCGGCTGGCTTCACGGCCTACACGCGTCAGTGACGGCCACATAAAGGCATTTTCGCGTCCGCTCTCGAGCGAGAAGTTGGCTTTACCAAAACGGGTTTCTGCGAATTCAAGACGGCTATCAAACAGCTCGTTGTAAACCTGATGAGGTTCAGAAAGGTCGCGCAGTTGCATTTCATAGGTCTGACGCAGGCCGTTGCTCTCTTCGGCGTGGTCCTCCACCAGAATGCCGCAGGTATGTGAGTTGCCCACATCCAGAATGATATCGACATTCACCGCTGGCGTTTGCAACGAAGCGGCCTGGATATAAATCTCGGCAAGGTCCAGTTGCTCACCCAGCAACTCAAGCAGGTTAAGGTAGTGTGCCTGATACTCAAACTCACGCAGAGCCTGATTCAACTCCTGCTCACGACGTGACTCCAGCGCATTAACCTGCTGGGTAAAGGTTTCGCGCAGCCAGCCATCGATCCAGGTATGATCGAGGAATTCCCCCAACTCATAATTGTGCCAGGCAAGGGCGAAACTCACGCCATTCTGTGCATCGGCTTTACTCAGGCCGTGTTGCTCTCCGCCGTCCTGTTCAGGGACGATGCGGGTATCGAATGCCAGCGTGATGCGGTGTGTGTTACCGGCCGCGTCCGGTTGACTCAGAGGGGCAAGATGCAGGCGAGCCCAGTTATCCGGGCCACCAATAAAGCGGCGTCCGCTGGTGCAGCGCAATACCGGCAGCGGTAGCCACTGATGTGCCAGCAGCATTAATGAATCAGCCAGTGCAATATCGGATTCCGGGCGAACCACTTCCGCTGCACCGCCATCTTCAGGATAGAGCAGGAATTTTCCGCTGTTGCCGTCTACGTTCAGGCGCAGCAACGGACCATTTGCGGTTTGACGCACAAACTGACGACGCGCATTGAGCGCCGGCAGCCGTAATCCGAAATCAAGAAACTGCACACCGCTATCTTCAATCAGCGTGATTTTTTGTTTGTCATCGATGAGGGGAGCCAACATGGTTACTTACTCTCACGCTTAATCGTCAACGGGAAGACCTGATCTGCGCCATATTGCGCATTACAGCTGGCAATACCATCACCGGCTTTACACACCAGTTCCGGCATCCGATAGCGCGACTTGTCACTGCAGGTCGCGGTATAACGGCTACGTACCACCATGGTACCGGCGGTGGTCATGGCGGCAGTGACATCCGCCTTACAGCGTATGTTATCGCCTTGGGTAATCACTGCTGTGCCTTTGCCGTTACGCAATTGATAACGCAAACTCGGCGGCTTGCCGGTCGGCAGGTTGGTCTGGCGTAAGGTGACGCGCCAGGTGCCGTTAATAAATTTAACAGACCCTAAACGGGCATCTTCGGTGGTCATCACCAGGTCGTCAGCCTTAGCTGGTTCGGTATGCTCAGCGACAATTTCAGCGGGCGCAGGCGGCGCGGCAGGTTCAGGCGCAGCAGCTACTGTGGCGCTTTTCTGTGGCAAGGTAGTGGCGAGTTTTTCGGCTTTGGCCACCACGGCTGGCGGAGTGAAGACCGGCGCAGGCAGATCGGCGACCGGCGCGGTTGACGCTGGCTCTGGTGACGTACTGTGCAGCCAGAAGGCCACGCCAGCGGCTGCCACAGCAGCAATCGGCAGCAGCAGCGCCAGCGGACGTAATGCCGAGGAGCGGCGCACAGGCGGTGGTGTCGGTTCGGCGGCGAGTTCCGCTGCGGCTGGCGGCACGACTGGCTCAGGTTCAACTTCTGCTGGGACAGGTTCTTCCACTGGCGCAGCGACGACGGGCGGCACTTCTATTAAAGGGGCAATGACGGGCGCAACCACCACGGGAGCGACAATGGCCGCAGGGGGTTCAGGCAGCAGGGGCGGCACATCCTCTTCGAGGCTGTCGCGCAGGCACGCCAGGGCGTCATCGCGCGTACGCGCTTGCGGATCGACAAAACCCCAGAAGGTGATCACGGGTTTGCCATCGACCAGATAAACGTATTGCTGATCGGGGAACTGCAATGTTTTGCTCAGTAATGCACCAAACAGACGCATGGCAGGGTTTTCGGCATCGCGGGCGCGCAGGCTGGCGGCCTGTAAGTCCTGCTGATTGAGGGTCAGCAGCTCCAGTGCTTTTTGTCGTTCGTGATCGCTGGCCGCACGCCAGGATTTTACTTTGCCACTAAAGGGGGAATACCAGTCGAGGCGATCCCCGCGCTCGTTCGCTTGCGGAATGGCAAGGCAGTTGGCCAGAGTGGTCTGGCGACGCAGGCGCAGCGTTTCTCGGATTTGCAGGGCTGAAGCCCAGACTGGCTGACCATTTTCACCCAGTGCCAGTACCGTATCCAGATTGCCGCTGCGCAGAAAAGTTTTTGCCACTCGTTGGGCCCTTATCGGTGGTTGTCTTAAGCAGAACATCGTGTGTTTTGGCGATGGTAGTGATCTTAAGCCAAATGCAGGGGAATCAAACGGCTGATAAAGGGGGAAAAACAGGGCGTTTTTCCCGCGTGCAAGAGAGAGTTGCTGAAATATTAAGCGCGAACGCGCTGGCTAAGGACTAAATGCGTGATCATCCCGCCAATCAATCCCCAGAAAGCGGAACCGATGCCCAACAGTGAGATGCCGCTGGCGGTGATAAGAAAAGCAACAATGGCGCTGTCACGATGCTCGGGCTCTGCCAGCGCACGTTGCAGGCTGCCAGAGAGCGTTGCCAGCAGCGCCAGCCCCGCCAACGTGGCGATTAAAATTTGTGGCAGGGCGCTGAGCAGAATCGCAATCAGTGCGCCGGTAAATCCGGTGAGTAAATAGAAGATGCCTGCGATGGCCGAAGCCATCCAGCGGCGTTTGGGATCGGCATCAACATCCTCACCCATGCAAATCGCGGCGGTAATGGCAGCGATGCAGACCGAGAACCCACCAAATGGCGACAAAATCAGCGCGATAAACCCGGTCCAGCCGGTGAGGGCTGAAACGGGAGCCTGATAGCCATGCGCCTGTAAAGTTGCAATGCCCGGCGCGTTTTGCGAGGCCATGGTCACGAGGAAATAAGGTAAGCCGACGCCAACCAGCGCCGCCAGATTGAACTGCGGCATAATGAATTCAGGCACGCTAAGGGTTAAGGCGTGCGCCGGGAAATGAATAGCCTGCTGGCCTAATGCGACCAACACCCCAGCAATCAACGCCAGAATGATGGCATAGCGTGGTAGCCAGCGGCGGCTGAGCAGCCACACCAGGCACATGCTGCCACAGAGGGCAAAGTTGCCTTGTAATCCCGTAAAAGTGCCGATGCCAAAGCGCAACAAAATACCCGCCAGCATTGCCGCCGCAAGTGATTGCGGTATGTGGTTCATCAGCTTGGCGAATAATCCTGTGACGCCACTTAACACAATCAGGGCATTGGTGGCGACCAAGACACCCACTACTTCGTTCAGGGTCAATCCCTGTACGCTGGTGGCCAATAGGGCTGCTCCGGGCGTGGACCAGGCGGCTAAAATGGGCATGCGCGTCCATACTGACAGCCCAAACGACGCCAGACCCATGCCAACGCCAAGCATCGACAGCCAGCCGCCAATTTGCTCAGGCGACGCGCCAGCGGCCTGAGCGGCTTGGAAGATCAGCGCAGCGGTGCTGCTATAGCCGACCAGTACGGCAATAAATCCAGAAATCAGCATCGGGAAGGAGAAAGCGCTACGTGAAGTGGCGGTCATCATCAGGTCACATCCTGCTTGTGCGTTATAGCGCACACTATTGCACGAGTGTGTTATAACGCACAAGTGGTACACTGCGCGCGACTTAGTCAGGAGACACCATGGAAAATCTGCATCAACACCTGAGCCAGGCGCTGAAACAGCTGCGCCAGGCCAACGGCTGGAGTCTGACGTTAGCGGCTGATCGCACCGGCGTCAGCAAAGCGATGCTCGGTCAGATCGAGCGAGGTGAGTCCAGTCCTACCGTGGCGACCTTGTGGAAGATCGCCACCGGTTTTAATGTGCCTTTTTCATTCTTTGTCCAGGGAAGCGATCAACCCCCTGGTGTCGCCGCCACTTTTCGCCAGCCTAATGCGCAAATGCAGGTTAAACCGCTACTCCCTTACGATTCGCAGCTGCGCTTCGATTTGCTGGAGGTGATTCTGGCAGGAGGGGCGCAAAGTGATTCCTCGGCCCATGAAGATGGCGTGATCGAACAAGTGGTGGTGTTAGAAGGGGAACTGCTGCTGAACGTTGAAGGCACCTGGCGCCGCTTGCAGGTGGGTGAGGCCCATCAGTTCGCGGCGGATAAACCGCACAGTTACCGTAATCCTCTCAGTACGCCGCTGCGTTTTCACAGTTTAATCCATTACCTACAGCGAATGTAACGCTACGGGCTTGCGGGGCGCGGTGAAGTAAAATTACAAATTGATACGAAGGTAAACTACACAGTTTACCTTCGTATTTATATACTCGCGCTTCATCAGTAAGGAGAAGGTGCCATGAGTGACCTGAACAGTGCGGCTGCGGCCTTACGCAGCATCAATGGCAAACTGGCGCGCCGCCTACGGGAATCGGCTCCGCCGGCCGATTTGACCTGGCCGCAAGTGTCGGTATTGGGTTATCTGGTGCGCGACGGTGCCATGACGGTCACCGAATTGGCCGATCTGGAAGGCGTACGCAGTCAGTCAATGGGTGCGACGGTGGCCAGTTTGCAGGCGCAGGGGTTAGTCATCGGTGAAGCCGACCCGCTGGATGGCCGTAAAACTCGCTATCTACCGACAGAAAGTTGTCTCGCGCTGATTGCGGCAAACCGTGCGCAACGTGATGACTGGTTGCTGCAGAGTATGGCGACTAGGCTCAATCCAGCAGAACAAAAGATCTTACTGGCCGCTCTTCCCTTACTGCAACGTATTGCCGACCAATAATCCTGAGAGGAATCAACATGGCTTTAACCACCTTAGACGCAAAAACCGCCCTGATTGTGATTGACCTGCAGCACGGGATTGTCCGTCTTCCTGTGACGCCATTAGCAGCAGATGTTGTTGTTGAACGTTGCGCACAGCTGGTCGACGCATTTCACGCTAAAAACCTGCCGGTTGTAAAAGTCAACGTAGCAGGTGGCGCACCAGGTCGTAATGAGCAGGCGCGTCACAGTGGCGAACTGCCTGCAGACTGGGCGGTACTGGTGCCAGAAATGGCGTTGCAGGCGGGTGAAATCGCGGCGACCAAAACCACCTGGGGTGGCTTCCACAACACCGACTTACATGCGCAACTGCAAGAGCGCGGTGTGACTCAGGTCGTCGTGTGCGGAATCGCAACCTCCATCGGTGTTGAGTCAACGGCACGTCAGGCGTATGAGTTGGGTTACAACGTCACGTTGGCAACCGATGCCATGACCTGCCTCAACGCAGAAACGCACAAAAACAGCATTGAACGTATCTTCCCGCGCCTGGGTGAAACCGGCTCCACGGCAGATGTTCTGGCACTGCTGAAGTCGTTCTGACTTTAAGGCGTGCGCGATGCCTAAACGACGTTGATAAAAAGCCCTGCAATCTGATGAGATTTGCAGGGCTTTTTTATTGGGGAGATGTCATTTACTGAAATGCATAACTCACGGTCAAACCAACACTGTAGTTACGTCCCGGTGCTGGCTCGTAGTAGCGACCATTGCTTTCATTCACGATCACTGAACCCACATAGGTACGATCGAACAGGTTATCCACGCGACCAAAGAGATCCAGCGTCCAGTTCTGCACCAGCCACTTATAGCCGGAGTTCAGACCAAATACCGTGTAAGACGGCGCTTTAACATCGTTCTCATCGTCCGCTGCAATGTCGCTCATATAGCGCACATCGCCGCCCGCATACCAGCCTTGTTCCGGCGCATAAGCTAATCCGGCATACGCCATGTTGCGCGCGATGCCAGGGATGCGGTTGCCATCGCAGCTCTCGGTGCCGCAGACATTGGAACGATAGCGCGCGTCCAGCAATGTCCAGGCTGCTTTCAGGTGCCAGTCATAGCCGAAGTCTTGATCCAAGCCCAGCTCCAACCCACGACGGCGCGTTTCACCGGCATTTTTGTAGCTGGTGCGGCCCTCAAAACTGCTGTCGGAGACGATTTCATTTTTGGTATCGGTCTGGAATAGCGCGGCGGTAATCAGGCCATTGCCAATACGTTTTTTCGTGCCCAGTTCCACCGTATCGCTGGTGGCGGGTTTCAGGTTCAGGTTAAGGCCCGCCTGGTCCGCTGAGCGATAGGACAACTCATTGAGGGTCGGCGTTTCGAAGCCTCGGCCAGCAGAAACATAGGCATTCCAGCTGTTATCAATGGCATATTTCAGCGAGGCGGCAGGCAACCAGCGGTGATAACGGCGATTACCGCTGTCGTCCGGGTCGGTTGCGGTTACGTAGTAATCGTTGGAGTCGAAATTCACCGTGCTCAAACGTACGCCCGCATCCAGTGACCATTTATCGTTGAACTGCCAGGCCGTTTGCAGATAAGGATCGAGGTTCCACATCAGGTTGCGTTCGTTACGACGCATATCACCCTGCACACCATAATCGGTGATGCCGCTATTGGTGGTGAAGTTTTGATAGCCCTTACGCTTCTCGGTCATGGTTTCATAGTCGAGACCGGCAGTGAGTGTCACTGGGAGGGTGAACAGGGTGTCGCGATGGGTCCAGCGGGTATCAATGCCTTGATAGTGACGCGACAGCGAGATCACGCCACCGGGATAACCCGCAGCGAGTTGCGTTGCTCTTGGGATAGATTGGTACTGCGTGGTTTCGCGTTCACCGGCGTACAGCATCACGCTGAGATCATCGTTCTCACTCATCTGACGCTGATAATGTAAGCCGGCCTGCGTCTGGTCAACGGTCTTACGCGCGTTATACAGCGTCACGTTGCTGGCGACCTGACGCGGATTATCTTTCCACTGTGCTTCGGTTAATCCACCGGGGTCCTGCGCATCCACATGCACACTGTTGAACAGCAGTGTCAGGGTGCTGACATCATCGATACGCACACCCAGTTTGGCATTGCCCAGATTCTTTTGCGCGGAACTGTGGTCGCGATAGCCATGAGTGGTAAAGCGTGAGGCCGAAACCGTATAGTTGACGTCACCGGCATGGGTGCCGTCACCGGTGGCGCCGCTGGCTTTTATGCTGTTACGCCAACTACCAAAACTTCCGAACCAGGTGCTGGCTTCCAGCGTGGTCGGTTGCTGGCCGGTTTGCGTCTCGACGTTGATCACGCCACCCGAAGAGTTGCCATACAGTGCGGAAAACGGACCTCGCAGCACTTCAATGTGATCGATAGAACCGATATCAATATTTGAGGTTTGTCCCTGGCCATCAGGCATGGTGGCAGGAATGCCGTCCACATACATGCGGATACCGCGCAGGCCAAAGGTTGATCGCGAGCCAAAGCCGCGCACGGAAATTTGCAGGTCCTGGGCATAGTTCTGGCGGTTCTGGATCTGCAATCCCGGTACGCTGGTCAGGTTCTCGGAAAGATTCACGCGTGGCGCAGCATGGCGCATATCATCACCAGAGACTACGCTGACCGCCGCAGGTGTATCCAACTCAGACAAGCCGGTACCCGCAGGTGCGGCGCTCACCACCATGGTATTGCTGGCATTATCCGCTGCCATCAAATGCAGGGGGAATAATGCAGGCAGCATCAGCAACGGTGCCTGTCGCAGTAAAGCAATTTTCATTATGAAAGACCGTATAAAAGACGTGGAATGAACCAAAGGGAACATTAATCGCGCATATGTTAATAGTTTTGTCGATAAATGGTATTACATTTTTATGCATTGTATTAAATAAATGCTGTTAATTGACTGACATCCTTCAAGCGGGGAGGTGGTAGCGCCGTTTGCAGCGCATATGAAGCTGACTTTCGGCCGTTTTATTGGCATTGGCGGAACAGGAACAACACAAACGACTCAGCGGTATAAGCAATAATGTTGGCGAAACTGCGCTCACGTTTCTTATGTACATCTCTCGCCGGTGCCATGACGATGGCATTTCTCTTTAAAAAGACTTGGGTTGCCGGACAGGAGGATGCTCCTTGAGCCATCGGCGAACATCTTCTGTATCTGAACCTACTTCTCGCACCGCCCGGGTCAATCTTTCTTGGGTCGTATGCAGAGTGAGAGTCCAGTAAGTTATTTGCCACTGTTCTAATAATTCAATGCGGGACAAATTTGGCGGGATGCGGCGCTGTATAGGA
>OBJT01000288.1_pt1 | contig 13468 bp, 11 predicted proteins | sample 1519861 | NCBI WGS metagenome assembly OBJT01 (sample SAMN02401118, study PRJEB22541) | soil metagenome, isolate JX
TACCCTCAAAAGCCATCGAAGTAGGGGCTATTTCTTGTTCCTTTGAAAAATCCACATTTGGAATTTCATCTTGAAATTTTGCCACATCCGCTGGTATTTCAACTTCAATGATTTCTTTAGATTCTACTATTTCATCCATTTTAGAATGCGTGATTTCCACTAATTTGTACATTTTACACCTCATTATTTTTAAAATTAACTCAATCTTTGTTAAAAACAAAAAAACGCATCTCACGATGCGTTTTTTCACACATACAAAATTAGTTACGGCATTCAGCAGGAACATATTTATCTTGAATTGTACCTTTACCAACTGCTGTGTTCGTCACAGTTGAACCAGCAGAAGCACATACCCAAGTAATAGAACCCGCAGTTGGGATTGTTGAACCAGTCGCCGTACCTGCCAAGGCAGTACCAGCTGCTCTATCACCATCTAATGGAGTAAGAATAAGTGTAGCACCATTATCAATAGTAGCGTCATAAGTGATGGTAATTTGACCAGTAGCTTGGTCAATAGCCAGACTTGCTACGCTTTTCGTTGCAGCAGGAGCAGTCCAACCATTACCAAGTGGCGCACCATTCGCAGCATTTTCAGAAACGGCCGCCTTTGCACTACCAGCCAAAGATAAACCTTCAGTTACTTTCGCACGTACAGTATAGTCTTGGTAAGCAGGAATCGCTACCGCCGCCAAAATACCGATGATCGCGACAACGATCATTAATTCAATAAGAGTAAAACCCTTTTGCATTGTGTTCATAACATTCTCCAATGTATAAATTTTTTATAAGCTTTATTCAGCTACTTGTATTCAGCATGTTTTATGCCAGCTCCTAGCTTAGCCAATTTTAACTCAAAAAAACAGAGACTTAAACCATTATTAGTACTGATCAGAATTAATGCAATTCAGACATTTTATGAAAAAAAATGACAATTAATGTCATATTTATCTCTTTATCACAACAATAAAATGCAACTGATTTTGATGATTTTCGAATTGTTTTAAAATTAAGCGGAACAGGTCACAGAAAAATTAATGTTTATTTTTTGAAGATTTTTACCGTTCATCTGAAGATAGAATGCACTAGCCGATTGATAGCGTATCACATCTAAGGTTTAGTCCGCTAAAATAATGAACCCCTCTTGCTCATATAAAAAGTTCAGTTCAATCAATCGAGCTATATCACGATAAAAAGTACGTTCCGTTTTACCTGTATATAAAATTTGGATTTGAGGTATACGATACAAATCGGCTTGGGTTAAAAACTTTTTCGTCTGACCCGCTACAAGCATAATGGTTTGAATCAAATTAAATTGTCTATCCGAAATACGCTTGCTAAATTTGGCATCGTTCAAAGCAGTTTGATAAAGCAAAAAACTGATCAAGCCATTACTTTGATCATGTAAGTTGTTGATGGTCTCAAACATTCCTTTTAATACAAACTCAATAAAAGCTTGGTTAGGCAATGGCTCTTTTTTATCAGCAGCCTTTCGACATATATTAAATAATGCAAAATACTCATGAATATTGATTTGATAATATGCCCAAATTGCTGATGAACTAAAACGATAACCTGACTGTTCAAGCACGAGCATTTCAATTAAACGACCTGTCCGACCATTGCCATCCCAAAATGGATGAATTAACTCAAAATAATAATGTGCCAAACATGCACGGACAATCACAGGTTGATTGATCACATTTGGACTATTGAGCCACTCTACCCACGCCTGTATCAGATACTCAATATCCTCAATACATTTCGGTGGACGATATGTCCCACCATGTGCACTATTGCCTACCACTGTTTTTTGGCTAGGTTGATTGTTTCTAAACTGCCCTGCTGCATTATGTTGTTCTTCTAGGTTTTGCGATACCAAGCTATGTAACTGAATAACAGATGTTAAAGATATGCTTTGTCCATCTAAAGGTTGTAATCTTTTCTGACTAAACTGCTTAATCCAACCTATTGCCTCTTTAAGATTAGTTAAGCGGCGCTCCTCAGTCTTTTGTATCATTTTAGGATCTAGTCTTAAAATGTCCTCAGTTTCTTGCTCAGTAAATTGCCCCCCCTCAATGGTATTTGTACTATAAATACTACTTGCTAAAACCTTTTCCTGCACTTGATCTATGATTTGAGGCAAACTTGGCATCTTATTAAATCTATTTTGCGCATCATTCACACGATCTAGCATAGGTTTAATCTGTTGTAGATCAAACCCAAGTTGAAAAATAAAAGAGCCAGATTTATAAGTCATCACTCTTAAAGTCGCATCATCTAACCAAGTTTTACTTTGTTCAGGCATTTTGTCAAAAATTCTGTCAAATAAAATGTCAAAACATTATTATTTTAAATCATGAATTTAGTCAATTTTTAATTGTAAAAATGTCAAAACTTATGTCATTGATACTGTCAAGTTTTACTTAAAAAATAAGCGTGTTTTGATCTTCAGCTTCAACCGCTTTCTTTCAACCAGTTTTCTATCTGTAGTGCAGGCACACGCTCAAACTCTCTTGTATTATTGGTCACCAAAATCAATCCCCTACTTCTCGCATGAGCTGCGATATGTAGATCATTCTCGCCAATCGGTTGACCTTTTCTTTTTAGCTGAGCTTTAATATTTCCATATTGGATTGCAGCATCTACACCATAATCCAAAATTTGCAATCGTGATAAAAAATCCTCTACAACTTTTAAATTCTTCTCGGGCATTTGGCTATTTTCCGCCCCAAAAATTAATTCCGCAACAGTGATACTACTGATACAAAGTTGTGTTGAAACAGCATTAAACCTTTCTTTAACCGCCAGTGGTCTTTGTTTTATTGTATAAATCACAATATTGGTATCAAGCATATATTTCAGCATTTAAAACGACTCTCTCTCTGCTGAAATTTGTTCGCCACGCTCAAAGTCATCTGAAAGTTGTAACTCAGGATCTTCGAAAAAACTATCCCAAACCTGTTCTACTGGGCTAATCACTCGCTCAACCCCCACCTGTCGCACAAAAACTTTTTGAGTTGTTTCAGAAAAACGATAAATACTCGGTAGTCTTACTGCTTGGGTACGATTATTCATAAATACGGTTGTAATCACAGCACACCTCCCTCTCGCTATATACAACAAGTATATAGCACAACTAATATCCTATCAATTCAAAATAATCGGCTCATTCGGCAACTCATTGATTTGCTCAGGAATCGGTTGGTCATAATATTGCGCTAGCACTTGACCAATTTTTTCAACACCCACTAATACGCCCTGTTGATACTGTTTATTTTTTAACTTTTCAATGATCAAAGCACAAATCTGTTGCCAAGTTTCCACATCCGTTGCATTTTTTAAGCCACGATCAATCACAATTTCAACTTTTCGCTCGCATAAATTTAGATACAACAACACCCCACTATTCAGTTCTGTATCCCACACCCCAAGTTCAGCAAAAAGTTGCTGAGCCCGTAAACGCGTATCTTGATAATAGGCCTGAGAACACGGAATATGCCCTTCAATCACGACTTGGATTTCACCAACGTGTCCCTGTTCAGCTTGCTGTACACCTTTGGCAATCTCAACACGGTCCTGTTGATTAAAATAACGATGTGTCGCAGAGATATACAAAAAGTGTTTAAACCAACGTTTTAAACTAGGTGTGACACGCTCATCCAACTTCGGTTGAGTAATAATCTGTGTTGTGTCTGTTTTCGTTACCATGAGCCTGAAGCACCTCCTCCACCAAAACTACCGCCACCGCCACGGTAGCCTCCACCACCAAAACCGCCACCTCCTCCGCCGCCACGTCCGCCACCAGAGAGAAAAGCCTGAAAGATGAGTTGTGCCAAAGAGGTGATTAATAAAAAGAATACACCGATGCCCAAAATTAAACTCATCACAACACCAGCGCCATTGACCAACCCTGCAACAGCAGCAGCTACACCAGCAGTTGATGCACTCAGACGCTTTCCAACCACAAATGATCCAATCACACCAGCAACCAGAATAAACAGTGCCATCGACATAGTATTCTCTTTGGCTTGCTGTTGCTGTAACGCTCGCTCATGGCGTTCTTTTAGTTCTTGTGCAGACTGTTGTGCAATTTCAGGATCAAGATTCACAATACGGGTAATTTCATCCAATCCAGCAGATATACCTTGTGCGTACTGCCCTTGTTTAAATGCGGGTGTAATTTGATTACGAATAATTCGACTCAATACCACATCAGGCAACACACCTTCTAAACCATAACCCGTGAGGATTTGAATGTTCCGATCATTAATCGCAATGGCGATGAGTAAGCCGTTGTCTCGTTTCGCTGAACCAAGCTGCCATTTCTCCCCTGCTCTCAATGCAAAATCAAAAATCGCCTCTTGCCCTGTGGTGGGCACAATAATCACACCAATCTGAGCCTTACCTTGTTGGTATAGATTCAGAATCTTTTGATCTAATTGCTGTATTTCAGCAGGGCTCAGAATCTTCGCCTGATCTATCACAGGTTGATTGAGTGTTGGCAGCCCTCGAATCGACTCTCCATCTGCCATATCATTGGCAACTTCGATTGATGTTTGAGTATTTTGATTGTTGGCGGTCGAGGTCGAAGGTTGGGCTCTTTGTTGCTCTTGAATAATTTTGCCTGCAATCAACACATCACTTTGATCAGTGGCGGTTGCTTGCTCTGCCCATACCTTATGCTGAAAACAGATTGTAATCAAAAGAAGCATACAAACGACGACCAATCGCTGTTTGTATGTTTGCTTCAATGTTTTCAGCATAAAATTACTCCCAAATATTCAAAGTTAATTAAATGAAACCGTAGGAGCTTGTTGAGCAGATTGTTCCGCCTTGAAGTTTTCTTTGGTTTTCATGCCAATCACTTTCGCAGTCATGACTTGTGGGAATTGGCGTGAATAAGCATTGTAATCTTGAACACTGGTAATATATCGATTACGAGCAACTGCAATACGGTTTTCTGTACCTTCAAGTTGCGCTTGTAAATCTCGGAAATTTTCATTGGCTTTAAGATCAGGATAATTCTCTGAAACTGCAATCAGGCGGGATAGTGCGCCAGTCAATTGACTTTGTGCTTGCTGGTAACGCTCAAATAACACAGGATCTTCTAGGACTTCTTTATCCACTTTTAAGCCTGCAACGTTAGAGCGTGCCTGTGTGACTTCAGTCAATACTTGCTCTTCATGTTTGGCATAGCCTTTCACAACATTTACTAAGTTAGGTACAAGATCAGCCCGTCGTTGGTACTGGTTTTGCACTTCTGACCATGCAGCCGTCACCGCCTCATCTTTAACTTGCAATGTGTTATAGCCACAACCCGTGAATAGCAATGTACTTGCCAAAATTGTTGCAAGTGCAGTTTGTTTCATCAGTTTCATACCTATTTATCCTCAAGTTTTTCTTTATATTTTTAACAATAATTTATTGTAATGTGATTTTTTACGCGCTGTGTAAAGTTTATTAAATTTGGTTATTCAATATTTAAATAAAAAAGGCATCACTTCCATGTTTGAAGTAATGCCCCACTAAACACAATTTGCGTCGATTTAAATTAACTATAAATTTTGGATGCTGTTCCTTCTTGAAATGAAATCATGCCATATTCATCGGCCATACGTGCTTTCCAATAATTGACTAACTTCGTATAGTCATGCTTGACAGGGTGAAAATCTGCTTGATAATAAGATAAATATTCAGGAATGAGCTGAATTAACATTTTTACAAGCAAATATGTACCAAATAAATTACCCCCGACTTTGGGCAAACTTTTCCATTTATCTTGCCATATTAAACGCGTCGTTCCATAAAAAACCAAACTCGCAAAACCTGTGGTGACACTGCGCATCAACAAACGACGAATACGATCATCCCCATATACTTCTTGGTAGACATCAAAGGCCACAGACCGATGCTCGATTTCTTCAATCGCGTGCCATACCCAAAGTTTCATTGCGTCATCGTCCAAGGTACTCAGAATCTCTGGATGTCTGAGGATATATCCCCCTAACATCGCAGTAAAATGTTCAAAAGCACAGGTTAAAGCCAATTGTAATTTCGGATGAATATTCCGAAGTGCATCATCTCGTTTTGCCAGCCACGCTTGGAAACGATCTAAATTATAGTCATCGCGTCGCCATGCATCATTGAATTCAGTGTGTGCCTTGGAGTGCATCGCTTCTTGACCAATAAAAGCAGCAATCTGTGCTTGTAATTGAGGATCTTTGACTTTATCTCTCACATTGCGAACACTATTGACAAAGTATTGCTCCCCAATCGGAAAAGTAGAAGAAAGTGCTGTTAACAGATGAGACATGAGTGGAGAATTCGCAAAATAATGCCGCTTAATTTTTTGTGGATTAAATTGCAAACGTCGCACCGTAATTCCCAAGGCTTTAGGACGGTTTAAATAACTTTTTTCTTGATTTACATTTGCAAGTGCCATATCGAGTGCCTGCGCAATTTTTATACTGAGTTTGAGTATTACGCCGGGAAAACTCGATGCACAGGGCAAAAAAGCTTATAAAATTTGCCAAAACTACCAAACGGATAAAGTGAAAAACAACATAAATATATTATTCAATTATAACTCTACAGTTGGCTGTGCCCTACAATCCAAAATTCTCCAAATCTGAATTTCCATTTCTACAACTTTATAATAAATTGCGTAAGGAAATCTTTTTGCAAGTAAACGATAATATCCCAAATACTGTGAATGGATACCCATGTAGAGTTGTAATGACTCAATATCCGCAAACATAGAATCTAAAAAATATTCACCCAAATCTTGTTGTTGTTTTTCATAAAAATTTCGACCTTTTTCCAAGTCCTGAATCGCTAAATCAAGGATACGAATTTTCATGTTTTTTTCTGCAATCGTCTCTTAGCATCTTGCCAGTCAACAAATCGACTCTGCTTCGTTGCAACCAGTGTCTCTGTCTTCTGTAAGACTTCAGCATGCCATTGCGGGGAACGAAATTCCGACTCAGTTGATAGATCTTGCCATAATTGTTCAATTAATTGTAATTTTTCAATTTTTGTGAGTTGATCAATAGGAAATGCTGTAGTCATCTTCTCATCCAAAAAATTTCGAATTAAAGATAATCTACAGCATTTTTATTTAAAGTGATAGCTTAAGTCGTGAATTAGACTCCAAGATAATCTAAAATACCTTCAGCAGCTTGACGACCTTCCCAGATTGCGGTTACGACAAGATCTGAACCACGTACCATATCTCCACCCGCAAAAATCTTTGGATTAGAGGTTTGGAACTTAAATTCTTGTTGCTCAGCAGCAACCACACGACCTGAACCATCAAGGCTGACTTTTGCATTCGCAAACCAGTCCGCTGGACTTGGACGGAAACCGAAAGCCAACAAGACTGCATCAGCTGGTAAGACCTCTTCAGAACCAGGAATTGGTTCAGGGCTACGACGACCACGGCTATCAGGCTCACCCATCTGTGTCGTCACGACTTTTACGCCTGTCACTTTGCCATTCTCGCCTACAATTTCAATTGGCTGGCGATTGAACAGGAATTTCACACCCTCTTCATAGGCATTCTTCACTTCGCGCGCAGAACCCGGCATGTTACTTTCGTCACGACGGTAAGCACAGGTGACTTCTTGTGCGCCTTGACGCAACGAAGTACGGTTACAGTCCATTGCGGTATCACCACCACCAAGCACAATCACCTTTTTACCATCCACACTGATATATTCGCTTGGATCTTTTTCCCAACCTTGGCAACGATTTACGTTTGCAATTAAGAAATCTAATGCATCATAAACACCATCAAGGTCTTCACCTGGGAAGCCACCCTTCATGTAGGTATAAGTCCCCATACCCATGAACACTGCATCGTATTCAGCAAGTAATTGTTCGATTGTAACGTCTACACCGATTTCAGTATTTAAACGGAATTCGATGCCCATCCCCGTGAAGATTTCACGACGACGCTTCATCACATCTTTTTCCATTTTAAATTCTGGAATACCAAATGTGAGCAATCCACCAATCTCAGGGCGTTTATCAAACACCACTGGCTTGACACCACCGCGCGCAAGAATATCAGCACAACCTAAACCCGCAGGACCTGCACCGATAATGGCAACTTTTTTATTGGTCCATTTTACGCCAGACATATCTGGACGCCAGCCTAAAGCAAAGGCAGTGTCATTGATATATTTTTCAGCATTGCCAATCGTCACTGCACCAAAACCATCATTTAAGGTACAAGCACCTTCACACAAACGATCTTGTGGACAAACACGACCACATACTTCTGGCAAGGTATTGGTTTGATGGCACAGCTCGGCTGCTTGGAAAATTTGACCTTCTGCAATCAGCTTTAACCAGTTAGGAATATAGTTATGTACAGGACATTTCCATTCGCAATACGGGTTACCACAACCTAAACAACGATGCGTCTGATTCGCAGCCACTTCAGCAGTAAAAGGTTTATAAATTTCCACAAATTCTGCTTTGCGGACAGTAATATCTTTTTTCTCTGGATCTTGGCGTGGTACGTCCAGAAATTGAAAGTCATTATTGAGGCGTTCTGCCATGTCTCTCTCCGTGGGTAGGCGCAGCGGTTTTCTTCACCTCTGCACCTGCCTATGTCTTTGCAGTCGTGGAATTATTGTGGATCAGCTTGGGTTGTTTTCAAAAGCGTTTGCAAATTAGCAGCTTTTGGTTTTACAAGCCAGAACTTACGACTATAGAAGTCGAACTCATTGCGGATTTTGTAAGCCCAAGCACTGCCTGTTTCTTGGATATGCTCATCAAGAATACGTAATAGATATTCTTTATGATCTTCCATCGCTTCTGTCGAGATACGGTTGAGGTCAATCAACTCATGGTTGTAGTAATCAACAAAGTCATTGTCGAGGTCAAGCACATAAGCAAAACCACCCGTCATACCTGCACCGAAGTTGTGACCAACCTTACCTAATACAGTCACCACACCACCCGTCATATATTCACAACAGTGGTCTCCTGCACCTTCAATTACCGCAAATGCACCTGAGTTACGAACGGCAAAACGCTCACCTGCGGTACCCGCTGCAAACAACTTACCGCCTGTTGCACCATATAAACAGGTGTTACCAATGATTGCAGTATTTTGTGTTTGGAATGGTGAACCTTTTGGTGGGAAGATCGACACACGACCACCCGCCATGCCTTTACCAACATAGTCGTTCGCATCACCTTCAAGTTTGATATGCAAGCCACCTGCATTCCACACACCAAGTGATTGACCAGCAGTACCAACCAAATTCATCACAACAGGGCTGTTTTCCATACCCAAGTTGCCATAACGACGTGCAATCTCACCCGAGATACGCGCACCGATTGAACGATCACAGTTACCTACAGTAAAGTTAAATGAGCCGCCTGTTCCCGCTTCAATCGCTGGTAGCATTTCTTCAACCATACGTTCAGCCAAGACACCTTTATCGAATGGTTCATTGCCTTGAACTTGGCAATATTGTGCCTTGCCTTCTGCAGCAGGATGAGAAGTTAATAATGCACTTAGGTCTAAGTGTGCATGCTTTTCAGTTTCACCCGGTAATACTTCAAGTAAATCAACACGACCAATCAAGTCTTTCAGTGATGAAACACCTAATGCAGCCAACCATTCACGTGTTTCTTCTGCAATAAACTTGAAGAAGTTAATCAACATTTGTGGCTCGCCAATATAATGCTCTTGGCGTAAATGATCTTGTTGGGTTGCCACACCAGTTGCACAGTTATTTAAATGACAAATACGTAAGTATTTACAACCTAATGCGATCATTGGTGTAGAACCAAAACCGAAACTTTCAGCACCTAAAATAGCGGCTTTAATCACATCCAAACCTGTTTTTAAACCACCATCAGTTTGAACACGAACCTTACCACGCAAGTCGTTTACACGAAGAGCCTGATGCGCTTCACTTAAACCCAACTCCCATGGTGAACCCGCATGGTGAATCGACGAAAGCGGTGAGGCTGCTGTACCACCGTCATAACCTGAAATGGTGATGAAGTCTGCATAAGCTTTTGCAACACCTGCAGCAATTGTTCCAACACCTGGCTCAGATACTAATTTTACTGAAACCATTGCTTGAGGATTGACTTGCTTCAAGTCAAAGATCAATTGCGACAAATCTTCAATCGAATAAATATCGTGGTGTGGAGGTGGAGAAATCAACGTCACACCCGGCACCGAGTAACGTAAACGTGCAATTAAGCCATTTACTTTACCACCTGGTAACTGACCACCCTCACCTGGTTTTGCACCTTGTGCCACTTTAATCTGCAAAACTTCAGCAGAAGTTAAGTACGCTGGTGTTACACCAAAACGACCTGATGCGATCTGTTTAATTTTTGAGTTACGAATCGTGCCATAACGCGCAGGATCTTCACCACCTTCACCTGAGTTTGAACGACCACCAATGGTATTCATTGCAATCGCAATTGCTTCATGCGCTTCTGGAGACAATGCACCTAATGACATACCTGCAGAGTCAAAGCGAGGTAAAATCTCTTCAATGGTTTCAACTTGATCAAGCGCAACTGAATTGGTGGTTTTTAACTTAAATAAGTCACGAATCGTTGCAACAGGGCGATTATTTACCAACTCTGCATATTCTTTAAAGTCTTGGTATTGACCTGAACGTACCGCTTTATGAAGCGAGTTAATCACATCAGGGTTGAACGCATGGTACTCTTTACCAAAAACAAATTTGAGCAAACCACCTTGATCAATCGGCTTACGATTCTGCCATGCAGTGGTCGCCAACTTCTTCTGGTCTTTCTCTAAGTCAGCAAAGGTTGCGCCTTGAATACGACTTGGCACACCAAGGAAACATTGGTCCACAACCTCTGAAGATAAACCAACAGCTTCAAATAACTGACCACCACGATAAGAGGCAACCGTCGAGATGCCCATTTTAGAGAGAACTTTTAATAAGCCTTTCTCAATCCCTTTACGGAAATTCGCTTGTGCGTGAATTGGATCACCCAATAACTCACCTTTAGCAACCAAATCATTGATTACATCATAAGCTAAGTACGGATACACCGCTGTTGCACCAAAGCCAAGCAATACAGCGAATTGATGTGGGTCACGAGCAAAACCCGTTTCAACTAAAATATTTGCATCAGTACGCAAACCGGTTTTAATCAAATAATGGTGAACTGCACCTGTTGCCAATGCTGAATTTGCGGGTAAGAAACCTTCACGAATATTTTTATCCGTTAAAACAATCAAAGTCTTACCATCACGAATTGCTTGCGCGGCTTCTTCACAAATACGTGTAATTGCAGCTTGCAAACCCTCAGTCTCAGCGTAATTCAAATCAATATCAACTACGCCATAGCCTTCGCGCTCTTTTTCAACATCACGAAGCTGCTGCATTTTCGAATTAGACAATACAGGGCTTGAAATAATGATGCGATCCGCATGTTCTGGACCTTGTTCGAATACGTTTTGCTCACGACCTAAACAAGTTTCCAATGACATTACAATTGATTCACGTAATGGATCAATTGGTGGATTGGTGACTTGCGCAAATTGTTGACGGAAATAGTCAGACACATGGCGTACTTGACGAGACAATACTGCCATTGGCGTATCATCACCCATCGAACCCACCGCCTCTTGACCACTTTCAGCAATCGGACGTAATAACTGATCACGCTCTTCAAATGTCACCATAAACATTTTTTGAGCTGCTTTTAATTGATCGCCTACTAAACCTTGATCAATCAATTGCTCTTCTAACTCAGGATTCGCTTTCAGGCGAATGGCATGATCACGCAACCATTCACGATACGGACGCATATTTTTAAGATGATTACTGACATCTTTAGTGTCTAGCACTTTACTGGTTAGGGTATCAACCACCAAGATTTGACCTGGGCCAACGCGACCTTTAGACACCACATCTTCTGGATGATAGTCCCATACGCCAATCTCAGAGGCCAACGTGATGTAATCATTCTTTGTGATCACCCAACGCGCAGGACGCAAACCATTACGGTCCAACATACAGATCGCATGACGACCATCTTGAATAACTAACCCAGCAGGACCATCCCACGCTTCCATATGCTTAGAGTTGAACTCATAGAAGGCACGCAAGTCCGCATCTAATGTTTCAACGTTTTGCCATGCTGGTGGAACAAGCATACGTAATGCACGGAATAGATCCATACCACCGCCCACAAGGATTTCAAGCATATTATCTAAGCTAGAAGAGTCCGAACCAGTACGGTTTACAATTGGATTTAACTCAGTTAAACCTGGCAATAATGGGTTTTCAAATTTTGGAGTACGCGCCAAAGCCCAATTACGGTTTGCAGTAATGGTATTAATCTCACCATTATGCGCAAGATAACGGAATGGCTGAGCCAACGGCCAACGCGGTAATGTGTTGGTTGAGAAACGCTGATGGAATACCACGATATGTGATTTTAAACGCTCGTCCGCCAAGTCAGTATAAAAGTCAGCAATTGCCGCAGGCATCATCAGACCTTTATAGCTGATTACCGTTGTTGCTAAAGTCGTCACATAGAATAAAGGATCATTGTGCAACTGTTGTTCAGCACGACGGCGCGCTAAAAACAACTTACGGTTGAATTCAACCTCAGTTAAGCCCATTGGGCAATTTACAAGAATTTGTTCGAACACAGGCAATGATTGCAATGCAATCTCGCCTAATGCGTCATTATTTGTTGGCACAACACGCCACGTTGCAACTGTTAAACCTTCCGCTGCAATTTCCTTATTCAGAATATTCTTTGCATTTTGAGCAAGTGCTGGATCAATATTTAGAAATACAGTACCCGCAGCAAAAATTTCTGTCAGGTTGACCCCTAACTTTAGTGCTTCATCACGGAAAAATTGTTTAGGCATAGCCAGTAACAATCCGCACCCATCTCCTGTCTTACCATCTGCGGCAATACCACCACGGTGCGTCATGCAACTTAAACTGTGAATCGCGGTTTCAACTAAATGATGGCTTGATTCCCCTTTCATGTGGGCGATCAGACCAAAACCACAGTTATCCTTAAACTCATCAGGTTGATATAAACCTTGAGCGGGAGCTACAGTATTAGGCGATGGCATGTGCATAGCGTACCCTTCTTTTCAACATGGCTCTTTCGAGCAACAAACAATCAATTCATTTTCTGCGATATTGCCGATTAACTCATACAAAGTTCAATGCTTCGCGAAAACATTTTTCATGGCGAATTTGCAATATACGTCTTTCTCATCCAAGAATCAGCGTATTTACCATGTAATGTGTTTTCAGTTATTACACCTTAGCAAGGCTTTGTAAAGCAGAAAACTTTACATTTCACCAAATTAATGAGTCATTTAGCACCAAAAAGAACATTGAGCAGACAAATTAGCACCACAAAAAAGCAAAAAACATGCCAACAAGATATAAATTTACTAAATCATTAAAAAAATTAAAAT
>OBJT01000289.1_pt1 | contig 13447 bp, 10 predicted proteins | sample 1519861 | NCBI WGS metagenome assembly OBJT01 (sample SAMN02401118, study PRJEB22541) | soil metagenome, isolate JX
TACGTTTACGTTCACTTCTCTGAATCGGTTCCAGGCGGCACCAAAAGCAGGACGCATATGAGACATCAAGTTCTCCTTGGTAAGATGCTCAGGATAAAGTGAGCCCTTTCGGGCCCACTATTATTATGCTTCTTTGTTCTCTTTGATGTTCCAGCCAGCGCTGCTTTCAGCACCTTTACCACCGGCAGTGGTCTGCTCCCAGTACTGCTGTTTCACTTTCGCAGCCTGGAATGCGTAGGTCACACCAACGGTATCGCCGTTGTCTGCACCGGTGTACTGAACAGAAGTCACCAGCACATCTTCCAGCGTGATGCGGGTATATTCCACCTGCTGACCACCGGCTTTACAGACGGACAGTTCAACTTTGGTCAGGTGTTTACCGCTGGCGCAGTGTTTCAGGATTGCAGTGGTGGATTTGTCGATCAGAGCATTAACGTGCAGATCGTTAAAGTTTACTTTACCGGCACCGCCGCCACCGCCAACGCTCATATTACCTGGCTGGGAAGCGCCCCAGGAGAAGGAGGTAATATCAGTCCAGCCGGTGTGGTTAGAATCTTTAGATTCGCCCGTAACACCCTCGACCTTCAGAAACATATCAATAGCCATAATATCTACTCTTCGTGGATGAACAATATTGCTTTCGAAAAAGCACTTATATGGCAAACAGGAAAGCATGGGGCTGAATAAAACCGTCCATATTTTACCTCTGCCTCGGTTTCTGAATAACGCTACAGGTGATATCCAGAGGGTATTTTTATTGCCACATCTCCTGCGGCAATAAAAAGTCGCGAATCCATTTACGTAATATTGTAAATACAGTTAAGAAACCCGTTCAAAAAAACGTCAACATTAGCTTTCATTCGATTTCAGCGATGGCAGTTTTGATACCAGTCGCAGTGACACCGTTAATCCTTCCAGCTGATAGTGCGGACGCAGGAAGAATTTCGCGGCGTAGTAGCCAGGATTATCTTCTTGCTCTTCCACGCTAACTTCAGCGGCGGCCAAAGGTTTGCGGGATTTGGTTTCCTGCGAGGAGTTAGCCGGATCGCCATCGACATAGTTCATGACCCAATCATTTAACCAGCGCTCCATCTCGTCACGCTCGCGGAAGGAGCCGATCTTGTCGCGCACGATGCACTTCAAGTAGTGCGCGAAACGGCAGCAGGCGAAAAGGTAAGGCAAACGAGCGGCCAGACGCGCATTAGCTGTTGCATCGGGATCGTGGTACTCGGTCGGCTTTTGTAGCGATTGGGCACCGATGAAGGCCGCAAAATCGGAGTTCTTGCGATGTACCAGCGGCATAAAGCCGTTTTTGGCGAGTTCGGCTTCACGGCGATCGCTGATGGCGATCTCCGTTGGGCACTTCATGTCCACGCCGCCGTCATCGCTTGGGAATGTGTGGCAGGGCAGATCTTCTACCGCACCGCCAGACTCCACACCGCGAATTGCCGTACACCAGCCATACTCCTTAAAGGAGCGGTTAATGTTGGCTGCCATGGCGTACGCCGCGTTGCTCCAGGTGTAGTTGTTGTGATCGGAACCGTCGGTCTGCTCTTCAAAATCGAAGCTATCGACCGGGTTGGTGCGAATACCATAGGGCAGACGCGCCAAGAAGCGCGGCATCACCAATCCAAGGTAGCGCGCATCTTCTGATTCACGCAGGCTACGCCATGCCGCGTATTCCGTGTTCTGGAAGATCTTGGTCAGGTCGCGTGGGTTTGCCAGCTCCTGCCAGGACTCCATCTGCATCACTGTCGGTGCCGTACCGGTAATAAACGGGCAGTGTGCAGCAGCACCAATGCGCGCCATTTCACCTAACAGTTCCACATCTTGTGGGCCGTGGTCGAAGTAATAATCGCCCACCAGGCAGCCAAACGGCTCACCACCAAACTGGCCGTATTCCTGCTCGTAGATTTTCTTGAACAGCGGGCTTTGATCCCAGCCAGCGCCCTTGAAGCGCTTCAGGCTGCGACTCAGTTCCTGCTTGGAGATGCTCATAAAGCGAATTTTCAGCATCTCATCCGTTTCAGTGTTATTCACCAGATAATTAAGGCCACGCCATGCGCTCTCTACCTGCTGAAAATCCTGATGATGGATGATTTGATTCACCTGCTGAGACAGTTTTTCATCGATCTCTGCAATCAGATCCTGAATGGTGCGATACGCATCGTTGGAGACGGTAACCGTGTTCTCCAGCGCCTGATGCGCCAGCGTTTTCACCGCACTCTCGACGGCTTCACGTGCCTGATCGCTGGTCGGGCGAAACTCTTTGTTAAGCAGTGCGCTGAACTCATCCTGGGAAAAGCTAACAGCCCCCTGTGGTTGCTGCTGTTGAGATGTTTCGCTCATTATTGCTCCTCCTTACCGTCTGATGCTTCGCTCTGCTTAGGCAGATGAGTCAAGGCTTGCAGCAGCGTAGGATCCTGCAGAATCTTACCAATCAGCTCTTCAGCACCGTTTTTACCGTCCATGTAGGTCAGCAAATTGGCCAACTGCGTGCGCGCTTCCAGTAACTTGCTTAGCGGCTCAACGTTGCGGGCGATGGCATCCGGTGAAAAGTCATCCATGCTCTCAAAGGTCAAATCAATATTGAGCTTGCCCTCGCCATTCAGCGTGTTATCCACCTGGAATGCAGCGCGGGGTTTTAGCGCTTTCATACGTTCATCGAAGTTATCGATGTCGATTTCCAGGAATTTACGCTCATCGACGCTCGGCTGTGGCTCCAGTGGCTTACCCACCAGATCCGCTAATACCCCCATCACAAACGGCAGCTGGATTTTGCGTTCCGCGCCATAAATTTCCACGTCATATTCGATCTGCACGCGGGGCGCGCGATTGCGAGCAATAAATTTCTGCCCACTGGATTTCGTAGGTGCCATGGTTTTCTCCATAAAATTGCGCGGGTAACGGCTCGCAGGAGGCGCGCAGGTCTCGCTGCGTAAAGAAGTGGACGGTGATTTAGTCGCGACGTCCGAAGATGTTTTCTAACTGATTGACGCCATCCGGCGCGAGGTCGCGGATGATGTCCATAAAATCGAGTTCGATCAGCCTTTGCACACGGTCAATCATCAAGGGCGCGGGATGGCTGGGTTCGTGTTGCGAGAAATACTGCTTTACCTTTTCCAGCATCAGTTGTGCATCAGCCCGTGAGGTCAGCTGTACGCTGCGCCAGTCAGCCTGGGGTCGCGCAGCAACGGGTGTTGCTGCGGGCGTGGAATCCGTCGTTTGCTCAACGGCGGCTGCAGGCTGCAATGCCCGAAGATCCGTTGCCTGGCAGCGCTCAGCAACTATCGCAATCTGTTTACGCAACTGAGTCAGTTCCGGGACAGCAGAATCATCTAACCTTTCCGCCAGGGTTTCACAGATTGTTTGTAAACGCTCACTTATCTGAATGACGGCTTCCGCTCCGGGCTGATCGACACGGGCTAGCTCATCGGTCAAGCGTGATAAACCGCCGGGGTACTCAGCAACCTCCGTTTTGCTGCCATCACACAAGGCAGCCGCATCGCGTAGCGTGATGCCGTCAGAAGCGTTACGCAGCAGCCAGGATTGGCGCACCGCCGTGCTTAAGGCAGATTTATCACCCAACAGCGCAACGGCATTAATACGATAAAAAGGATCGGCCTCACCAAACTCCTCCAGCCTGGGCCAAAGGGGTTCCCAATAAAGCAGCAACGATTGTTCAATCAGTTTCAGGCCCTGTGCATACCCCGGCAGGCCCTTTAGCTGCGTCCACGCGTGAGTGAGTGCTAACATCACTCGCAGATCTTTACTGCGGCTAAGCAAATCGATGGCGAGCTTTTCAACTTTATTCCAGTCAGCCGGCTCGGCGGGAATGATGGTGGTGCCAAACTGCTGCTCGGCTTTGCCAGCACTGGCTTGTTCCATCGCTTGAAAATCTGCGTGGTATTCCAGGTTATCGCCGCAAGGGTTATCGCTGCTGACCGGAGACAGTAAGGCATCAATATTGATCGTCATGCAGTATTACCTCAGGATTCAAACATCGGGGGATAAAGTCCATTTCGTCCAGGTTTGGCGCCGCCTGCAGGATCAAACAGCAATGAAAACAGCTGAGCGGTGAAGTTACCGCTGTGTACCTGGGTATAAAGCGGGAAGCCGTCACTCTGATTCGTCCACCAAAAGCTGGTGTAGAACTGCGGATCAAAGCTGTCACCCGGCAGTTTCCAGTTCAAGGTAGAGGGGTGCTCACCGGTGCCGATGACATCGAGAATATCCGAAGGCTCATCGCCGACTAACGGCTTCTGGGGTTGCGGAATACTGAGCAGTGCATGGTCCAATTGTTCAGGCGTACCGCCGTTCTGCACCACTCGCAGCAAAGTATTTCCCACCTGCTGATACCACTCGCCGGAGCGTGTCAGCAAAGCTGGCGTCCACTCTGCGGGCGTAAAGTGGCGCAAAGCACACAGCGGATAGTGACGGCCAACACTGTCACGTGCGGCAATCAGGCATCCCATTTGAATCAACTGACTTCCCAGCATCGGTGGAACGACAAAATTCCACACTGGCGCTTTGAGGAAAGCCCTCGACGGAGCGTTTTGACTCTCTTCGCTGTTTTGCCAGTGATGGAGCCCGACCTGAAACCAGTTGGACCATTGCCGATAGAGCGCATCGGGGAAGCGACGCTTCACAAAGTCACCCGCACTGGGCAATTTGCCGTACCAGCCAGGGGCGGTGAAATGAGTCATTGTCAGGTCCTGTTTCAGGGGCAACTAAAGCCGGTAAGCTGGAACGGATTGCGGATACTGCCAGGCGTAAATGACAGCGTGACCTGGTGGCCATCAATGTTAAAGCTGGCTTCGCGCGTTAAGCCCCCCACAGAGGTCAACCGAGCGCGATCAAAGAAGCGGTTTAGTGCCCAAGGCCCGCTGGTGACCAGCGTCGAGGTCGTACCGTTGGTCAAACCCAACTGCATACGTACCTGGCTGGTCCCGCCCGGCCCCGGCCAGTTCACCATCTGCACCGCTTGCGGGCCATGGCTGTAACGCAGAATTTGTCCGTCTACATCCAGCGTCAGATTGAGGATGTCGTTGTCCATCTTCAGGGTACGCAGCGTCACGCGGAATGAAGGCGTGGTCGCGCCATTGGTAAAGAACGCATCTCGGATGGACTGTGCCTGCTGGAATGGACGCAATAACGCTTCGCCACCCGGCAAGCTTTTGCCATCTATGCCCGGCGTGAAGCGCCAGGATGCATTCGTGGTATCCACTTTGCTGGCCAGGTTTTCGCGGAAGAAGCTATCCATTAACCCGCTTCCTGGGGCAAACATCCGAGCCAAATCATCTGGCGTCACTTCACTGCGAGCGCTGCGTACCAGCGGATAGCGCCCCCCAATGGCTTGGCGGCAGAAGCTGCCGACTTCCATGTTGATACGTTTGCGCACGTTATCCATATCACGACGCTGCGCATCACTGCTGGCGCCGACCGCCATGCTGGATACCATGTTTTGTAACGATCCTGGCAATCGTCCAGCACTGGCTTGCAGGCGGCTGATCGCATCGCTGGCAGGGGGTGGCATGCCACTGTTGGCGGCATCCTGCACGGCAGTGAGATAGCGATAGAGGTCGTCGATTTGATGCACGAAGTCATCCACCGCTAACACTTTACTGCCCTGCTGCAACGGCTGCGCCAGCTCCAGAATCGGGGCAAAATGGGTCGCGACTGCCGTTTCAGGCGCCTGCTGTAATGCCCCTTGTCCTTGCGCTGCGTTCGCACGAGAGCCACTGAATAAGTTTTCCAGCGCGCGCGTCGCGCTGTTGCCCGATGGCGCTGCCGGTGGTGATTTTGTTTTGTCGTCGGCCGCTGGCGTCAACGTCAGCAGCGTTGAAAGTTTGATGACCATCTGACGCAGCGGTGAATGCGCGCCAGATAACAGGCGGGCACTGTTAATACGCTGCGCCAGGTCTGCGCTGTTATTGAGCTGGATATCGCTGAGGAATTGTTCCCATTGACGGATATAGTCCTGCACATAGAGCTGACGTACCGCCAGATCAACCTGCTGGCTGCTCACTGGATTGGTCGCGCTATCCAGCACCCAAACATCGTCTTGGTATAATGCTTGCGTCACAGGGGCAATTTGCTTGTCAACGTGCTGCCAGTAACCCTCTGGCGTAAATAATCCCGGCACGCCTTCATTGACGGATTTGCCACTTTTGCGCGAGAAGACCAGTTCACTTTGCGGGCCGCCCAAGGCCGCCAGCGTGACAGGTTGCAGCGAGCCATCGTGCTGTAGCAGGCGCTTCAGGCGTCCGTAGACGCGCTGTGATAGCGGCATTTGATTAATTAACGCCTGCTCGCGCTTTACCAGCGCATCATCCTTGGCATAGGGAGAAGACTGAATCTGCGTTTCCAGCAGCTGGCGCAGATGCCAGGCGAGTTGCTCAACTTCCTGTTGCGTAACACTTTGTGGCAGCTCACGTGAGATATTCAGCATCAGCCACGCCTGCAGGAATTTGCCGTCGTAATGCTTAGGCTGATAAAGCATCTGATACGCTTTAAGCGCTTCGTAGCTGTAGTCAGCATCACTGCCATTATCATTGCGCAGCCAGCGAGTGATGTTTTGCGCCACTTGAGGTAGCAGCAGTTGCTTCAACGCTTTGTCATACAGCGTTTGCGTGGCATCACTGACTTCAGTACCGCGATACAATCCCATGCGGCGGGTTAAGGGCGGATCCTGTAGCGAGAACTCGGTGCTCTCCGGCAGATGTAGCAAGGTATTGAGGTAAGGCACCAGTGCGAACAAATCGCCGCTGCCTTGATTTTGCAACTGCTGGCCCAACTGCTCAACCTGCGGGGTTTTACTCGCCATTTCTTGCAGATAGGTTTTGTTTTTGTTGAAACTGGTCAGCCATAGCGCACAGGCGATTAATACCAACACCAGTAATGCCAGATAGCCTGACCACAGCCCTGCACGGTTCCGTAGCTCCCACCAGCGGTTGCTACCGGCTAATCCTGACTCCTGAAAAATGACATTTTCTAGCACGCCTTTGAGGAAGAAGCTCTGCCCCTTATTCGGTGGAATCGGCGCCTCTTTATCAACCTGATCCCAACGGTCTGACTCCCCTTCTCGTTGGCCTGGCAAATGTAAGGCGCGCGTCAATTCCCCCATAACGCGATCAAACGGCAATCCTTCTTGGGTGCCACTGGCGAAGTAGATACCGCGTGGTGAGAATTGGGTTTCAAAATCCGAGCGGGCAAACAGCGTATCGAGCGCTTCTGCCAGCACCGGACGTAATGCAGCAAATTCCTGTGGAAACAGATAGCTTTCAGCACGCGCCTGCGCATCACTCTCAGCTAAAAGCGTATCCGCCAGCCCCGCATCCAGCCGCTGTTGCAGCAGTGAATATTCTTGTTGGAACTGGGCGTTGAGTTCGAAATCCGCAGTGGACGATTGTGCCCAAGGGAAGGTAAAGCCCCAGATTTGCTCACGCTGCGCTTTATCCAGGGCACCAAAGTAGCTACGAAAGCCTTTTAGCAAATCCGTTTTCGTGACTAAAACATAGACCGGAAAGCGAATGCCGAGACGGTCATGCAACTCCATCAGGCGCTGACGAAGCGCGATAGCTTGATTTTGCAATGCTTCTGATGATTGGGTCATGAGATCGGACACGCTTAACGTGACAATGACACCGTTAATCGGTTGGCGACCGCGATACTGACGCAACAGTCCAAGAAAATGGTGCCATTCACTGGCATCACGCTCCTGCTGGCTCTCTTGCGTGCTGTAGCGGCCTGCGGTATCCAACAGCACTGCTTCGTTGGTAAACCACCAATCACAGTCACGCGTACCGCCGATTCCACGCAGCGCTGCTTTACCAAACTTATCGGCAAGCGGAAATTGCAAACCGGAGTTCACCAGCGCGGTGGTTTTGCCCGCACCCGGTGCACCAATGATCATGTACCAAGGTAATTGATAGAGATATTGATGGCTAAAGCGCTGCGCCCAGAAAGGGGCACTTTTACTGCTGTGGCGCTGGAAATGCGCCTTTTTCAGCATGTCGGTGGCTTCAGAGAAGCGGCTCGCCAAGACCTGCTCTTCATTGGTCAGGCGTTTGCGATCCTGGTCAGGCGTATCTGACTTTGACGTCTCAAGACTCGACATCAATTTGCGATTCAACCAGAAGTTATATAACCGAGGAATCGCCTGGCTCAGCCCCCACACCAGATATAACAGCGCAATACTGATCATGCGATTCTGTTCCGGCTCCAACGGACGCGAATCAACAATCGAAAATACCGGGCCAATCACCCAAATAATAAAGGAGAGCGCAGTGATACCGACAAAGCCCCAGGCAAGTCGACTGGTTAACACCGCAAATAGCATATTCAGCATGGATCAGTTCCCTCTCGCCAAGCCGTTGATTTCAGACTGTGTTGCATCCGGTGCGACCAACAGCGTGATCTCTACACGGCGGTTTCGGGCACGATTCTCAGCGCTGGTATTGGGCACCAGCGGATGGCTTTCCCCGCGCCCTTCAGCTTTTACGCGTGCAGGTTGTGCCAGCTGTTGTTGCAGCAGGGTTTGTACCGACTGCGCACGGGCCAGCGAGAGTTCATAGTTGGAGGCAAAACGCGCGCTGCGGATGGGCACGTTATCGCTGTAGCCAATCACCAGAATCTTTCCACTGACGTTGTTCATTGCGGCTGCAATACGCTGAATCACTGCCTCATAGCGACCACGCACTTCCGTCGATGCAGAGGTAAACAGGCCATCGCCTTTCAGTGTCACCACACTTTGATCGGCCTCATCTCGCACTGCGACTAATCCAGCATCAATTTCTGGCTTGAGGAAAGCCTTAAGATTCAACGACGCAGGCGGCGGTGGCGCGGGATTGCGAATCTGAACTTCCGGTAACGACGTCTGATAGATGTTCGCCAAAACGGGTGAGGTGTAGTCGCCTAAACGCCAGTTAAGGATGATGTAGAACAGACAGGCGGCGAATCCGGCCACTGCGGCACAAGCCCACAGTGGGATCATGGGGCGCCACAGTTTGCGCAATACGGGCTGATCGGTAGGGTGCGGTGAGAATGCCGCCGCATAACTGCCACGCACGCTTTTGATCATCTGCAGCAAGCGCTGTTTGATGGTTTCCAGCTGTGAGCGACCATTATCCAGCACGCGATAGCGCCCTTCAAAACCCAGCACCAGACAAAAATAGATCAGCTCCAACATCAATATATGCTGCCGCGGATTTTGCGACAGCTTAGCCAGCAGTTGGAAAAACTTTTCGCCGCCCCAGGTTTCATTATGAAACGTCACGAGCAGACCATTACTGGTCCAGACACCACGGCTCCCCCAAGGTGTCAGCGCTGCGGCTTCATCCAGTGCCGTACACAGGCAATAGCGGGCTCCGACGATGACTTCGTAGCTCAGCCCAGACTGTTGGCAGCTCAATTCAAAGCGGCGAATTTGATCGATAAGCTGCTGACGCAAGCGCGCGGGATCGTCATGGGATACCGATTGACGAATTTGAGGGATGGCATTGATCAGCGGATTGGCAGCGGCCACCAGAACGTTCTGGTGGCTTACATCACTGTTAGGTTTCTGTTGTTCCTGCATCATGCTGCGTGCTCAGTTTTGATTATTCTGACTGACTGCGAACGGCCCAAAACTCCATATTCAGGCCAGGAAACTCACCGGCAAGGTGGAGTGCGAACGCACCGGAGCGCTCCATCTCCTGCCACAACTCACTGTTTTTATCGAGTTCGAAGTAGCTGTAACCCGCGTGCCAAGGGATTTGCGGCGGCGCACCAGGCATCGCTTTAAGCGCTAACCCTGGTAGTTGCAGCTGAACCAAATCGCGGATCTTGGTGACCGGTGCCACTTTCATCTGCGCAGGGAAATGGGTTTTTAACGTCTCTGCGGGGATACTGGCTTTAACGGCCAGTACAAAGCCGAACGCGTGAACCATGCTGCTTTCCGGCACGGTAGCCACATTGAGTCCATGGGAACGTTGCGTCAGCGGTAGCTGAATCGCACTCTCCTCCATGACCTGCGACAACCCTTGGCGGAGCATCAGCGTGAGGCGGCTAAAACAGCCCTGCAGATCATCATGATCGTAAAGCGGCAAGACATCGGGCGTGCGCGAGGGCATCCACGTGCTGAGTTCTGCGGCAAGTTGCAGCCAATGGCTATAGAGCACTTCAGGATGCAATTGTGGAAGATGTTGTAAATGCGCATGCAGGCCAAGCTGACGATTCAGCAGTGCCAGCAACATGAAATCCACCATGTCGGCGCTGTTAAAACGGCCGGAACTCGGTGCACGCTGCCCCAATAGCTGGCTGCGTTGCGTCAGTAAGCCATTGATATCATTCAGCATACTTTGAAGGGGGCGGCTTGCGGTGAATGTGAGCATCGGCGGGATGTAGTGGCTATCGAGCTGGAGTTGGTTATCACTGCGCTTCTCAATCACCTGCGCCACGCCCATGGCTGTCCATTCTGCAGTGAGATCCTGCTCCAGCATGAGCCGTAAGCGCAATTTGCCAAATTGCACGGTCGCCGCACCCACCGCCATCGCATTATCGTCTTCCACTTCCGCTTCCCAAGCCAGATAGCGCGCCAGAGAATCTTGAGTATCTTGAAAAGCCACGGACTCCTGACCATTGCGTCGTGCTGGGATGGCTAATACTACTTTGGCGCGATCGACATGACTGGCAAGCGCCAGGGGTGCCGGACCATGCTGCGGCTGGCTAAATGAGAAAAAGGTACCGTCAGGTAAACACCCGCTGGCTGCACTGAGTGCCAGCTTGCCTTGACGCAGCATCGCTTCATCAAACTCAAGGTCAAAAAAGCCCCACATATAGGCACGCTGCGACTGCCCCCAGTCACGCAAGGTGCTGTGGAGATAGTTTTCCGATTGCTGGAAATGGTGTGGTCGCAGAAACATTCCTTCAGTCCAGACCACTTTTTCGGCTCTGTTCATACTCATCCTTTACTGCTTAACCACACGAAGACCATTAATGTCTGCAACAATGCGAGCATTCAGTTCGCCGTCGTTGCTTTTCCAGAACTGCCAGAAAGTGCTGTTCTCACCATCCGGGAAGGGCAGCGCAAGGCGCCAGACTTTTCCATCCAACGCCTGATACTCGGCCATCACGCCGATATAACGCGCTTCTGGCAGGCTTTTGGCGCTCAGCGTTTTACTGAGCTGACCCGACATCAGGAAGAATTGCTGGTTATTGAGCAACGTACTGCCCAGTGCCGTGGCGGGCTGATTCTGCAGCGAATAAAAATCCGCGGACATGAATTCCGCATCCGAGGTCAGTAACATCACCCGCACTTTGAGTGGCGCACCTGCGTTAATCTGGGGATGCGCCTGGAAATTCAGGTTGTAACGCGCCACTTTAGTCGGTTCGCTACTGCTACATGCCACCAACGTCATGACCAGCAGCAAGCAAAACCCTTGCTTTATTCGCCTCATGGCCATTAATCAGCCCTCCCTGCTCAGCCGATTAGTTGATGATCCACGTGCCGCTATTGGTGTTCTGGCAGGCTTTGCTATCACCATCGACAGAGACGCAGGTCTTTTTCTTACTGGTTACACGTGCGCGACGTTTTGGCTGATCGGCTTTAATGGTTTGGTCATACAGTTCGCTTTTCACCACAGCGCGGAAGGGAACGTAGCCAATCAATTGATTTGGCTTGGTAGCTTGCTCCGTCGCCTTGTTATCTTCTGCCTGAGGTTCATCCCCTTGCGGGATTTCGCCTAATGCCAGCCAGTTGTTTTCCACCTGACCGATGACGGTATAGGTTTCACCGCTCTGCAGTGTACTGACGACTTTGCCGCTGAAATCGGGGCGAGTCATAACCGAGGCAGGATAAAGCGCGCGGTACGTCTCATTGACAGGACTAAATTGCGCCGGAGGCTGGACAGCGAAGCGATGTGTAAACGTCACACCTTCCACAGTGCTGCTGACCATCGTGTCATCCGTCATCTTTGGTGGTGCCTTACAGCCCACCACAGCAAAAACAAACATCAAGCCCAGTGCGATACGAAGATTCACCATTTTGTTCATGTTTAGTTCCATCGATGCTTAAAAAATGGCCAACGGCCGGTTGTGAGCATGGCGAACTGAAGATGTAAGGAGTCAAAAATCACATTTCAGTACCAGTTTAAAAAATAACCGCATTCACCGCGCGGTAAGACTACCGTAGGTAAAGTCAAATATTGATCAGTTTGTATAAAGTATATTTAGCGCGACAGTGTTGATAGCAAAGTCGGTAAGGAGATGCCATTCCGTTACCAATTGATCAGAAATATGATCGTATCTTTGTAAGCGAAATGGTAAAGAACGATAATTACGTCTTCCTCTTATGACATCCATAGTCAGAAAATCATCATGCCTGATGAGACTAAATCATTGACTGCAAATTCGGGGAAAAAAGCATTGCAATATAAGATCAGTGAATCGCAATGAGTTTATTATATGTATATCAATAAGATATGAATTGATGATGGCAGCATAGCTACCGCACGAGCGTGGTAAAACCATCCCGTTGGCGTAAAAACAATCAATCCTTTGACAAGCTGAACTGAAGTTTACATAACCCTGACAAAATTACAACGCAGCGGTAGTTGAGAAAATAAACTTTAGCAAATCTTAATAAATGAAACTATCACAAATCAGGTTGATTTATGTGCAACAGACTAAGAATAACCTTAACAAACGTTTAATTGTGTGAATGGATGTTAACAGGAGGCGGGATTTGACTATTTTTTTCATTAAAAATAGTCATGCCTAAGATGGATCTGATTTTTATTTCGAAGTGAGCAAAACGAAGAAAATAAGAATGGATAGAGAAACAAACTAATAAATGATGGGAAAAGCGATAAAAAAACCAGATTCATACCGCGCCCCTGGTTTTTTTACTTTCTAAACGGAGTTTGAAATTGTTAAGCGATCAGAATGGATTTAAGCTCAGCCAAAGTTTTGACCTGCCAGGTAGGGGTAATATTTTCTGGCAACGGGCGTGTACCGTGATCAATCCAGCAAGTTTTCAATCCCGCATTGATACCGCCAAGAATGTCAGATTCTGGCGTATCACCGACCATCAGAACACGATTGCGATCCGGGTTGCCCAGCAATTGCAGCGTATGCTCAAAAATCGCCACATCTGGCTTCGGTACGCCAACCTGCTCAGAAATCACCAGCTCATCAAAGAACTCACGAAATCCGGTACGCTCCAGACGCGCCTGCTGCAAAGCGGTGAAGCCGTTGGTGATGATGGCGATCTTCACTTTACCCTTAAGCGCGTTGAGCAACTCAGCTGCGCCGTCGAGTGGCAAACAAATCTCGGCCATCGCACTGAGGAAATCGCTGTTCAGCACTTCAGGCGCAACGCTGAGTTTCTCACCCCACAGGGTGAAACGACGCGTTTGCAACTGTAAGGCTGAGATGGTGCCGTTCTGATAATCGACCCACAGCGGTT
>OBJT01000290.1_pt1 | contig 13431 bp, 24 predicted proteins | sample 1519861 | NCBI WGS metagenome assembly OBJT01 (sample SAMN02401118, study PRJEB22541) | soil metagenome, isolate JX
AACTATGAGCAACAAGCTGATTTACCAGGGATTATCCAAAGAAGATAAGAAGGTATTGAAGCAGGCAATCAAGTGTGGTCATCGTATCGAATCACGGTTTACTGATGGAATGACACCTAAGCAACGTAAGTTACTCGATCAGGTGGTTGCTGAACGTAAGGGCAAGATTGAAGAGAAAAAGAAACGTTGGTTGGAAAGTGTAGAGGGTAGGGATTGGATTGCAGGTAAGGAAGAGGAACGAGAACAGATCAAAATTGTGTTATCTGCTCTCGATAAGATTTGAGCATCACGCTAAAGCGTTCAGTGCTGATTTCAGGAATGTGATTAGGTGAGTGTAGGCAGTTGCGTAAACGTGTCCCGGAATGGATGTTAAGACAAACCAACTGATCAGCAGCATCAGCCAGCAGTTTTCAGATAGAAACTTTCTCATTGTTCGTTTAGTAGTTTTGTTAGTGCAGCCTCGATGGTGTAGCCATCACGGTTCACCAGAGTTGAAAGTGAGTTTGGGTTAACGTCAAATGCACGAGCAAGGGCGCTAAGGTTGATACATTTCCGTGCCTGGTCTCCAGTGATTGCCAGAGAGCTTGCACCACCTTTCAAAATCAGTTGCATAAGTTGTCCTCGGTAGAAATAAAAAAGGGCAAGGCCATTAGCCCTGCCCTACGCTCATAACAACTTGAGATCAAAAGATCATCATAAGTTATGAAGAAATGGTTTTGATATACACCAGGCCTTGAGGCTGGTTTACTACTGGAAGAATTGAAACTTCAGTATGGCATCCAGGGAACTGGAAACGCGGCTCATAAGTTAGGTAACTACCGATACCGTTTTCACCCAATGCAATCTCAGTTGCGTGACGTGATCCGATACCTGTATGCAGGTCTAGCAGACTTGCGCCGCCACCCATGCGAGGCACTGCTACCGCATCGTATCCTACTTGGCTCAACAGAGATTCATAGATAGCCAGTCCGGTAACGTCTAAGAATACAACTCCGTTAAGTTCCCACTTACGTGAGCTATTCAAGTTAGGTGCAATCTGAGTCAGCAGGTTAGCTGGATCATTGAATGCCATCGTGTATTGCACGAATTCCTTGATCGAACTGTGGCGTTTGAAGGCTTTAGAAGCAGCCCCACGACATAGCACCACCATCCCAGAACGGAAACTATCTAACCCTAGGAGCTTAACACCCATCAGGCGGCTGATTTCGTCCAGTTGTTCGAATACGTCAACGTCTCCACCTTCAGCGGTGTTAAGGGTGTATTCGGTGCGTTGCTGTCCAAATGCATCGAAGAAATCTAAGTCTTTCTGGCCTGCAAAGGTTGATTGAGCAACACCAGTGATCACAGCGGCAGCAAGTTTAGACTCAACAAAGTTGGTTGCCATGATGTGTTGACGGTCTGAATAGTCATTCAGGGCTGCAACCATCTGATCGCCACGGTCGAACACACCGAAACGCATTTGTTGCGTAAGGTCGCGTGAGCTTACATCGTTGGTGATTGCGGTTGCGATCAACTCGTAGTTGTATGCATCCCAGGTTTTTGCGGGTGCGCTACTCCACATAGACTGTGTGTAACGGTCAACCTCAGTTGCAATGTAGCCTACTCCGTCAGCTTCCTGACGTTCGATCAGAATCTCGTTGCTGTCGTGTGGTTGAGAACGGAACAGACCGCTATCAAGTAGAATGGTGTTAACTGGTGTAGGAACTTCGAAGCTGTTCGCAATTGAAGTTGCACCACCAAAGAGTGCTTGGAAATCCATTATTGTTAGTCCTTATCGATCAGGTTGTTGGTAGTGCAAAGGTGTCAATGTCTGCAAGGGTGTAACCATCGTTCACCATCTCCGTGCGGAATGCGTCAGCGTCTACGCCGTCAGCAAACACCAGGGCGAATCCCTTCAGAATGGTGTGAACAGGGTTAGCAATGACAATTCCCGCGTCTTCTGCATAAGAAGGTTCAATCACCACGCCATACGCAACGCTTGAATCTGTAGCCAACTCAGCAGAGCTAAGAGCTACAACGCTACCAACTTCCAGATCAGCGGGAACACCGCCAGAGATTGATACGTATTTATCCTGAAGCAGCGGATCGCCTGCATACGCGACGATTGCATGACGGTAGTTTTTACTCGTGAAAAACTTTCCAAATCGAGCCATAGTTATTTATTCCTAAGTTGTCGAGCACGTTCAAAAATAGTTAGAGGTGCATCGGTTGTTGTTTCCAGTGGATTACGGTTCTTGCGGATTTGCTGAAACTTCCTGTTGAGGTTTTCTTGATCTTCAGAAACATAACCAGAGAGGGATTTAGTAGTTGATTTACTACTGTTTGGGGAATTACCTTTAAGTAATCCGTCAAGCATTTGACGCATCTTGATTGCGTTTTCTTTTTCCTTAGCCTTATCGACTTCAGGAATACTAATACCAGTTAAGAGTGTAATTTCTGCATCAGTAAATCCAATCTCACGAAGAGATTTGATAAATCCGGCATAATTCCCACTATCCTTAAAGCTGTTGGCTTTATGGATCTCTTTATAATCAGTATTAAATAAATAGGTGAGTTGCATAGAAGAAACCCTTAGAACGAACTTTCGTTCATAATGGTAATAAAAGACCCTGAACCACTTTGAGGAACCTAACCGGAACACAAACCGGAATACAACCCAAAGTAATACAGGGGATCTTTAAATAAATAATTTCTAGGTGTGGCTTAATGGCGTTAAAGCTACATCTTAATTTTTAATTTGGAAAAATTAAATGACAACTGCAAGGATACAGACCGTTATCAAGCCAGCTTTTTATACGGTGTTCAAAGGTGTTCGCTCCATTTCTGGAACCCGTCCTACTGCTTAACTAGTTATTAAGTGTAGATTATTCTTTATCTCATCTGACCCCTTACTTTCAGATGTAGAGATAACTGCCCGGCACATAATACCGCACGCGGAATTTAGCTAAGAATGGTAATCCAATAAGATTATCATCTAAATAAAACCTTCTCAGCGATGAAGGTTTATTAAGGAGAGTGATTCGCTATAACTCACTGAGTAAAATCAACTGTTGAGCAAACAGAAAAGATTTTATTTAGATGAAGATGATTTTAGAAGGTGGCGAGGGGAGAACCTCGCCTAATACCAGAAACAAAAACTTTAGAATTGACAATCAACACAAGGAAAGAAACAAAAATTAAAAACAATCCCCATACTTATAAGATAACACAAAGATTATTAGATGTCAAGTTCATATGAGCAAAAGATCATTCAAGTGGTGATAATTTGAGCTTTCATCTCTTTTAACTCAGATTTCAGTGAATCCAAGTATTCAAACACATCAGAGATTGCCTTACGTGCCGCCTGTAGTGACTCAGGTGGTATAGAATACGGGTTATTTGCCATCTAAATCGGCCTCCAGCGCCTTCAATGCTTTATCCCATACCAACAGAGGGTTTAGATTTTCGTCGCAGCGTAGGCGCATTTGAGACGCTTCCTTGCTGGCCTGACGTGGGTTAACTGCCATCACCTCACGTAATCTGGCAATCTCATAGAGTTGAGAGATTACAAACTGCTCACGTTTGTTTAATGCGTTGTTTCTCATTAGCGTAACCCTCCACGATTGCGGCGATAGTCCCAAATGCCGCCACGATCTACAGAGGTGACACCTTTTAACCCGTTCACACTGTCCGGGGAACGTTTCACTCGTTCAACTTCAGTGAGATTGACGCCACCAACCAAAATCTTATTGTCGGCTCGTGCCATTATCGGGCAACCGCTACCGATACCGTATTCCCCTGACAGGTATTTGTTGTAGAGAGGTAGATACGGATCTGACGCATAGAAATCATCTTGTGTGTTCTCCACCTGAATTTGCACCTGTCCGACTTTCTCCATACGGTAAGTGCTACCGCCAGATGATTCTGCAAGGTCAATCCTGTATTTAGTGCTCAGGTATTGAAGGCAAGATAATACAGCGTCATACAATACAGCACACCGATCACTGTCCTTACTTCCAATAGTGTCGATTGCTTCATTAAGATACATCAGAATAACATCATCAGTAATCTTCGTGCTGTCCTGGTAGATTGCAGTTCTCACGGCGGTTAATAGGTTATCTGCAACAAGTGCCATTTATACGCCTCCTGTTAGGTGTTGGTATACGAAAAAGAAAGCTGTGTCATTCGGAGAAGGCCAACCGCTATCAATGGCGTGTTGAGATTCTTTTAGGTATTGGGTAAGTTCTGCTTCTTTATCTGCATAATAAACTGGTGCCTGTTCTCGCATCGGTTTATCCATAACAACAATCAACGCTCTGATTGCGTCTGATAGTTCATCGTTTGTCATTTAATGGTATTCCTCTTAGTTTACGGTATTCTCCTTTGAACCCGTATTGAGTTGTATTATCTTCAAACCAAGAGAGAAAAGTATTTTCCTCTTCTGATAACGTGATTTCGTATTTCATTTTAGCGAGTAGCTGCCACGCACGGCGGCAACTATCTCTATCTATCCGATACATAGTAAATTTCAAATCCGGTTTTTTGTTTCATCCAGCTTGAAAGCTGCATACTTAGGGATGGGTATTCTTTGGAGTTTATTTCGCAGAAGGTGAATAGTGTTGCCAGATTCCAGGGTGATAAATTCTCACCTCTCAATAATCGATCACAATCGTTGATTGCTTCCTGTAGGTTCAATAATCAATCTCCAATGTATCGAAGAGTGATTGTATTATTGTCCCTTGAATACTCAATCTTACCTTTTGCTTTGAACTCAGATAAGCAACCGGAAATGTTGGACGGGGTTGTATTAACCCTTAACGCTAATGTTTCCCGGTTGTAGTAAATCGTCTTGCCTGCACTCTCAAGCCTGAAGATCTCAAGTAACTGTGATTTTTTACTTTTCTTCTCAGTCACTGGTGCAATAACACTTGCTGATCCCTCACGTTTGCAAATCGTGTTGAACACTTCTGTAAATGCCTGGCAAGCCTCACTATCACCGGATTTAAGGTAATAATCCTGAATCCCTTTGGCACGTTTCAATGTTGCTTCGTTTTCTGCTTCTGTTCCTGTTCCATTCAGATACTTTTCAATACCGATGAACAGTTCATCAATTGGAGCGCGTTTAAGCGCCCCGGTAGTAATGTTAGTTAAATTCATTGTTTGGTCTCTTATTTAAAATAACTTGCTGGAGCATCCACGAAACGCACAAGACGAATCCCTTCACCCACACTCTTACAAGTAATGTAGTTTTTGTTCTTGAAAATGTTCAACAGTGCAACAAGGCTTTGGGATTTAATGTCTAACAGTGCGCCCAACTTCACCGGATCAATGTAGATTGCAACTTCAGACGCCATTTCTTTCAAGTAACGGATCAGGCGTTCAGTGTTAGTTTTTGGCTGCTCTTGAGTAAAATCAATTGTTGGTGCTGCTAATGTAGGGCCAACACTGTAAATCACACTTGGCTTATGTTCGTTGGTGATTTTTAAACCAATCAAACCTTTGTTGGCGTAATCGCGCAGATACTGACGGATGGCCTGACGGGTGATCCCGTAATGGTTTGCAGTCTTCAGAACATCTACAGGGAAGAATGTTCCACGCTCTTCAATACGTGCCTGTAAGTCAGTCAGAAAACGGTAGCTTGCAGCCGTCTCTACGGTGAGTTTTAGATACTCTTTCGGGCCGCGCTTCTGCTGTGGTTTTCCTTCCACAATTTCAAATTCACCATCAATCACGGTTTCTTCAAGTGGTGCGTGTTGTTCTTCGCATACGAAGTTGAACAACTCTGTAAACTCAGAAGTAAACAGGGTGTCGCCTCTTGTGAAGGCTTCGCGCTGCATCTTCTCAGCAATACGTAATGTGTAAGTGTTCTCTTGTGGTGAACTTTCGCCCTTACGTGCTTTGTTCATACCAATGATCAGGTTTTCCAGATCAGAACGTGGGGCGGGGGTTGGGACTGTGATTGCTTCTAATTTCATTTTTGTTACTCCTATAGATTTTAAAAAGGTATTCCCTCCGATTCTTCGCCTAATGGCGGGATCTCGTTGTCATACTCAATTGTTGCCTGTTCATCAGGCGGGGGTGTTGTTTCGTCATCCTGGAAAATGTCAGAGACGGATTTCACAAGATAAGCATTCGGGCTTCCTTTGCGTTCAACAATGGAAATCCATTCGATAGCGGCGAGTTTTTGTGTGCAACGGCGAGCGACTTGCTCAGAACTTAAGCCACACTCTTGCACTATGTTGGCAAGTGACGGTCTGACTTGTTCGAATGAGGTTGATAAACTGGCAAGGTAGAAATAAACATTCTTCTCATCTGCTGATAGTTTAAAAGTCTCTCCATTGTGCTCAACTGTTGTTAGTCGCAATACGCGACGATACGCCTTGAAAAATAGTTCTTTCATTTCTGGTTAATCCTTACTCAGTGGTGCATCTCCTCTTCTCTCCTCGGTTATTGTTCCCGCTGCCGTATTAGTGTTTTGATTTCGGTTCGCGGTATCTGATGTTGTCTGGACGCTTAAAGATTACGTCCCGTGCTTCCTGCCATTTATCAATGCTCTTACTTTCGTTTCTACGTGCTGAAGCAAGGCAAGTTTGGATAAGTGACATTGTGATTTCTTCGTTGTCGTATGCCTCAATGATCTGTTGTGCAGAAATCCAGCGGCGTTTACGTCCCGTCATAAGTTTATGCTCCTATGTTTCTATACTCCTTTGATCAAAAGATCTTGGTGTGAGTAAAATTTTCAAATGATTTAATAACATTCATCCTATCAGGTATTCGTTTCAAAGTCAACGATTTTTTTAGTTATTTTTTATCTTGCTCGTTCGGGTTGAAAAACTACCATAAATTTAGATTAAATTCAATTGACGATCTCACACTTTACAATTCACATTTATCTAAATCCTCTCTGAGATTGATTCTGAGAGCTTCAACGGTGCAAGGTATCGAATGTATACCCTACACCACTAAAACCTCTCTACGGGCTTCCTGTGAAGGCTCTCACATGATCTTATGGCGTAAACGTATCACCCTGCACAATTACCCCTACGCCATACACAGCTAGGCTACCCGGTAGCCGTCCACCGCCTGCACTCACCAGACAGAGACAGACATACAAACCTCAGTTTGTTGTTTGTTGATTGGTTGGTGTTAGAGCAGGTTTGAACGTGTGAGGGATACCGCAGGTATAACGAGCCAGGTTCTTACCTACTGGTGCAACCGTCTTACGGTATGCCGTAGGCAATTTGCACAAGTCAGATGGTAGAGAATGGTTTCAGCGGGTAGCTGAAGGAATCGAGAACAACCAACAACCAAACGAAAGTTTGTTGTATGTTTTGACCTACACGCGCAAGCGTAGTGATCGTATGGGCTGGGGATACCTTCACCAGTTCAGCCCATAATAGATAGATCTTTATTCTTATTAGTTTGTTCTTAGTTAAATCTTATCGGGTATTACCGGTAATAGGGGAGGGGTATTACACGTAATAGGGGTAGCCCTATCATGGGTAATAGGGGTATCACCAGTAATAGGGGTAGGTAGCTCACAATGAACTACCCTGTGCAATCCGGTTAGCTCGATTCCACCTCACGATAAATCACAGTGTTACGCAGCCAAAACCAAGTTTTAGCCACTATCCATACAATTGCAGCAGTGGTAAGCTCACTTGCAATGTTCACTAAATAATCGTGCATAACTCGCTCTCTTTTATCGCGATCACATCTGACCGCGTTAAAAGCATAATGAAAGTATAATCTGGCGAGTGAGTGAAATTTGCAGAAAAAATCCCGTTGGAATTACCCCTTAACACCAGGGAAAACCTTTCAAAACTACCCCGTAAAAATTGTCAGTTTTTGCACCAAAGTAGGCTTAAAGTGACAATTACATTGTATTCACTTTAGACAGAATACAGTGAACGATCACCCGGCACACCGCATCAGCACTGACTTTAAAGTGAATGATTGTTATCTGGGAACAATGGGAATCTTTTGTAACTTTCGTTGGTTGCTGGACAACTTTTGAAGTTGCGAATTTATATTATGCTGATCTGGTCTGACCAGTGAGAATCCTCAGAAAAGTTTCGTTATGTTGAGAATGATTCTCATCTATGTAGGGTTGGTTGATTTCTGCACAAAATCCACCTGTCAGAGTGCTTCAATAGGACATTCAGTCTAAATGTGTTATTGAAATTCCTTTGTTATTAGGCGTTTAGGTTTTGTCTACATTCTGACGTGCAAATCAACACCAGAAAAAAGATCTCAAAAATAAATTTGTTGACAGGTTGCTTAATCCATGATTGATGAATCCATCTCTCAAGATGGATAAAATTCAATAAAATCAATAGGATATTTGGATGCGTCGATTCTGCTAGAAAACGGGGGGCTGTTTTTCGCGCTAGATACTGATGAAGCGCGATCAGTGGAATGCTTTAGAGAGTGCGTAAACGAAAGCTACAAGCATGAGCAATCCCCCCACAACATAAACCATAGTTTCTGCATTATGGACTGTTGATGAACCTCCTTTGCAGTAACCTGGATTCTGACGGCTCCAGTTATTCAAAGTTTGATGCAGTGCTAAATGGGTTTTTGATGCTGTCCGGCTCATGCCATTTCTTGGCGTATAGATGATACGTTGATGTTCATTGCTCACAGTCTCAGAGAGTTTTTCAGTAGCAAGTAAGACCATCTGTGCATTGTCAGTCACGATCAGTCGCATATCTACGAAACCCCTTACCCTGAAATGTTCCAGGTTAACTAACAGTTTCTTATGTGCAGGTGCTGAAGCCATGTATTTACGTCCCTTTTAGATCCTAATCATAATAGGAGCATGGACGATGCCTATTATCAATCTCGGTATAAAAGGTTCATTTGGTAACGTATCTGTTTTGGTCTTGAGACATTTACTCAGAAAAGTGTTGATCTGTGATCAAAAGATCTTTAGTATCTATTGCATTCAAGAACGTAAGTTCTCAAAAACATAAGATTGAGGTGGTGTTATGGCAGTTATGAAGACAGGAGCACGTAAAACTGATGGCCTCGAAAGTGTGGAGTTGGTGCAACTGGTAGTGACGGCTATCACCTCTGTCTGTCCGATTTCAGCGCACTTGTGGTTGATGGGTGTAGAAACCGGATTGCGTGGTGTAGACCTGCGTGATCTGGCATGGGATGACATAGATTTGCGTTCCAATGTTCTCCGTATTCGTCAGAGTAAAACTTCAGAGCCGGTGTTGGTGTCACTGACAGACACGGCGCGGAGTATCCTGGAGAAACGCCACGCGATGAAAGGCGATCAGGTGTATGTCTTCCAGGTTGATAGCAACCGTTCCAAAGGAGGCCCGATCAGCCGTTCCAAAGCAGCAGCCAACATTAAACAGGCTGTCGATGGTTTGAAGTATCGCGGATTGCTTCCATTTGACCTGGTGATCTCGATGCACAGTAGTCGCAAGACGCTACCAACGATTATGTATGCTGATGGCGTAGACATTGGCACAATAGCAGTGACGTTAGGCCATAAAGACACGCAACATACATTGAAGTATCTCAACCTCACCCAAAAACGTGCAAACGAGGTGCGCCAGGCTTACAGCACTGGTATTAAGGCGTAAATAGTGCAAAAGTTTGTATGTATCTTGTTGCCTTTAAGAGCAAAAGATCTTATGATTCTATGAGCAAGGATTGGTTATAATGAAAAAAATACTTTTGGTTGTGGCGATGGGAGCAGTTTTAAGCGGTTGTGTAACTCGTGAAATAGTGCGAACGGTGCAGGTTCCATCGAACACAGATACATCTACTGTGAGCACTCAGAATTGTAAGTTCATTACCAAACTTGGGAAGGAAAAACCCACTGACTCCGGTTATGTGAAGCTACTGCACAGAACTGATGGAGACTACATTCAGTTGATGAACGGTCACGTTATGAATGTTGTTACGTCAGAATACAAAGACGGGACAATGCTCTATTACGTGCAAGGTGGGCCGCGTGATGGATTGTATGACGTTGGCATGGCTTACAACTGTAGGTAAGCGCAACAGATGGTAAGTTACAGGTCACAAGGAAATGGAATGAAGAAAGTAGTAATGGCTGTATTGATGGCTTCTGTTTTGTCTGGCTGTGTAACTCGGGAAGTGGTTCGCACTGCGCCAGCGCCAGCAAGTAACAATACTGTATCAATGCAGGCTTGCAGTCTGATTATGCAGAAAGGCAGTGAGACAAGGGAAGCCGGGAACATTCTTCTATTGCACCGCACTGATGGGGATTACTTCCAGTTTGAATCTGGAACACTCGTTAAAGTGCAGCGCACTAAGTGGGATGAACAATCTAAGCAAACTCTCTATTTCTCAAGAGAGGGTGATTTAGGGGCAATGGCTTACAACTGCAAGTGATTAAGTAGATTAACAGGTGACGTTACGGCGTCACTATCAAATCATAAAGATCTTTTGATCAAAGAAACATAGGAACATAAAATGCTGACTTTACTTTGTTGTGTCGTGGCAGTGGTCTACCTGGTTCCAACGTGGGCGGCGTTAGCCCTTCACAGCAAGAAGAAAGGTCAGATCGTAGTGCTGAACCTGTTAACGGGTTGGACAGTTGCGGGATGGTGTTGTGCGTTGACGCTGGCTGTTCTTTGGCGTCACCAGGATGAACGATCTCCTGTAGTTCGCACCCGTTCGTAAGAATTTAAAGATGCAATTGATTAGCATCATAACTTTGATTTAGTTTTGTTAATGGAGGGAGACGCTAGCTTATAGGCAACCAGAATAAACATGTAGCTAAAGAACTTATAAACAAAAGATCATATCATCCTGTTCCAGATAAAGCAAAGGATTTGTATGAATAAGATAAGGTATTGGTGTTTTTATACTAAGGGTGGGGCGGTATCTCTGGGATTAGTGTGTGGTGTGCTAATCGCACTCCTCGCAATTGTTGCCGCCTCAAGTGCCAATGCAAATCAGTCTAAAACACTCACCCTTGATGAAGATTACGTGCAAGGTAACACCCGGATTTGTGTCTACAGTGACGCCGCCAGGGTGGAAACGGTTGAGATTCGAAAATCTCAGCACTGCAAATCTGTGTTAACGGTGGTTGCTGATGAATAAGAAGATTGCAGGCATCTACGAAACTGAGGAACAGGCACGGCAAGCGGTAGCTACATTCCGTAAAAACAAGCGATCAGATCTGGCGGATGTATTAGAAGAACTTATTATACTTTATAGACAATCACAGGAAGAAGAGGAGTAGCATAATGGCTACTGAGAACAAAACAAACGAACAACGTATTTTTGATGCACTGTCTCGTGCTGTTGGTCAGTTTAACTATGCTATTCAGGAAGTAAATGATGCAAGGAAGTTGTGCAAGGAATTGCCAGAAGGTGAAAAGTATGTTGAGCATCTAGGAAAAGTGTGGGAGATGATGATCTCGATTACGAATCGAAACGCTGATGTGCTTGAAGATGCAATAAGTGCGGCAGCCGCATCCAAGAAACAAAGTTAATAATGGAATCTTGATCTAGGCTCAGTGCTCAACATGCAAGATTGATGGTGATCGTATTGTGGGGAATATCTGCCAGCCTTACTAACAGCAAGGTTTAAGTAAGCTTTGGCGGCAAGGATTGCAGCCGATACCGCCAAAGCCTCAACACCAACAACTAAGAGACACGCGAATGCATCCAACATTGAAGGCAGCAATCATGTTAGCGCAAGGGCAACAACGCGTAAAGTTTACCGGAAAGGGTAGGGAGCTAGGCGCAATTCTCAAGATTTTACCTGATGTGCGTAAGATCTTTTTATCATAGAAACATAAGAGGCTGGCACATGCTGGCCTTTTCAATTACACTACACACAAGAGCTTAAAAACAAATCATCGTGAGATGGTGAACACTTAGGAACTTAAGCACAATGAAACGTGTTGCAGTTGTGAGCTTGAAAGGTGGATGTTCAAAGACAACGGTTAGCTTTAACCTCGCCTGTCATTGGGCTGGAAAGTCACCAACTGTTGCCGTTGACCTGGACCCACAAGGAAGCCTGTCAGATCTCTACCAGAGACGCGAAGACAAGAGCAATTTGGAACTGGTGCAACTTACCAGGACGCACCTGGAAGGGCGTCTTCGTTCTATTGAAGGCTTCTCCTACATGGTGATTGATACGCCGCCTGCAACCTCCGTTTCTATGTCCGGGGCAATCCGTGCGGCAGATTTGGTAGTGGTGTGTGTTCGTCCGGGATACTCCGATTACGACAGTTTGCAAAAGATGTTGCCACTACTGGAAGAGGCACAAGGGAAAGTGCTGATCCTGCTGACGCAAACCAGCAACACAACGTTATCGAAGACGTTTAGACAAGCTATCGAGGGGAATGGTTATCCCATCCTCAAAACCGAACTTAAGACCCGCGTTACTTACGCAGAATCCGTATCTGAAGGTAAGAACGTGACGGAATACGCAAAAGGCAGCATTGCCAGCACTGAACTGAAAAAGATCATCAGAGAGATCGAGGATCATTTATGAGCAAAGAATTTAAGTTTAATAACAGCAAACCGGGTGCGGCTACAACTGTTGTTAGTGACCCATCAACCAAACTCGGCACTTTCCGCTTGTGCTGTAACGTTGAGAAAGAGCTACGCAACCGTTTGAAAGGATTGGCAGGTAAACACGATTGCCTGATGCAATTGATTGTTGCTGATGCTGTTGAAGACATTGTTAAACGTATGGAAGAGTCAGATCAGAAAGGCACTTTCTACCAGGATTTTGACGTTACGAAGTATCGTATACCTCGCTGATCCCGGATCAAATCGTTGATCTTATAGGGGTAGAGTTGTAGAGTAACAGGCAAAGAAAAAGCCGCCTTGGCGGGCGGCTTATTTCAGCGAAGAGAACTGATTACCAGTCAGTTAACTTCAGGTGAAGACGTCTGAGAAAGAGACACCAACACCAAACTGTATGGACAGTGTAGCGTAGTGTGATCTGCACTTCAACCCTTCCGGGTTGTAATCCCTCCAGGTGTTTCCTTTCTTTTGACTCTTCGCCCCTATGATGTGGGGGGAGACGTGACGACAGCCCATCATTTGTATTCTGCTACTGGCGTGAGAGAGTTTCACTAACAGCAGACCCCGTATGAGTTGCAACATTAGCCGTATGTAAAGTGCGTAGATTGGGCAATCATTGCGATCCCTTGCGTGCGTTCCCGGCGTGTTGTGGTAGACCAGGGGAAGTGGTGGCGAACGGCCATACGGTCTACAGGTGCAGGACGTATCTCTGATGCACTACGTTTGATAGCGGTTATACGTGGCTCCGATAGTCATAAAGCTATGAGGCGTTAACGCTACCTTCTGATTAAGTTCAGGGGGTGAGTTGTTGACGTTCTCCAGGGTTTCCGTTCACCAATAGTCATGATTGCAAAGATGGTGCCAACTATGAGCAACAAGCTGATTTACCAGGGATTATCCAAAGAAGATAAGAAGGTA
>OBJT01000292.1_pt1 | contig 13345 bp, 13 predicted proteins | sample 1519861 | NCBI WGS metagenome assembly OBJT01 (sample SAMN02401118, study PRJEB22541) | soil metagenome, isolate JX
AGGTACATGCCCGTATAGCCATTTTAAATAAATTTACAGAATTAGGCCGACCTCACACCCAAGTTGTGCCTTGAATTTGGTAAGACTTGGTGAAATCAGCCTTTAAAAGGTTTGTGCAACAAAGCCACTTAATAATAAGAGTGAAATTAGATCGCTTGTTAAAAACTATTCTAAATAATATTTAATTTAATTATAAGGTTAAGATGATACAGGTTAAGGTTTCTATTATTTTTGAAGCGGTGGTTATGTATGAAAAGAGCAATCTATAGCCAGTTGATCATGATCGAGTGAAAAAGAGCTTATCAATTGAGAAAAAATACGTATAATGCCCAACATCAAATATGCGCTCATAGCTCAGCTGGATAGAGCACTTGGCTACGAACTAAGGGGTCGGGAGTTCGAATCTCTCTGAGCGCACCAATTTGAAAAAAGAAACCGCTTAAATGCGGTTTTTTTGTGCGTATTGCTTTTAGAGTTTGGTTCGTATTTTTTGTACAAACACGGTATTCCCACCAACGGCAGGTAACGTATCGTGATAAGGAAGGCTGCGCATCGCTCTTAATAAAAATGGTGCTTTTTCATCAATTTTCATCGCGGTGGTTATTTTAAATAAAGATCCTTGATGGCTGGTATTTATATTCATTTTCCCTTTGATATATCTTAAATCTCCGCCATTGGCATGAAAGTTATTTTCGGTGATCTGTGGGTAGTTAAACTGCAATTTAAAAGCAAATGGGATGTTAATTACACCTAAACCAACATTGACCTGAATATCGGCATCCTGACTTTGGTTTTGAATAGGTGTAGTGCTCACTTTTTTAATTTGACGTGGAAATAACTCCTTATAAGTCACTGGGGCAAGCCATTTTTGTAGTTGTTGAGGCGATTGCTTGTAGAACTGGTAGGTTGTCGTAAAGCGCATTGACTCCCGACCATGTGTATAAGCGATCGTAGTTGGGGAATGTAGAAAACTTACAGGTTGTTGAGCAGCTTGACTCAGTTGTGCAATTTTAACTAATTGGGCAGGTGTGAGTTGTGGAGAGGGTGTCTGACCAGCAGGAAGCGCAATAGGTGCGAGTGCGTTAAAACGCTTCCTTAATGATTCTAAGATAAAAGCATTACCGCTGCTGGGAATGCCAAGTTTTACTTCTGGAATCGCAGCTAGAATTTTTTTAACTAAAAAACCTTGAGGTTGATTTAGGTCACCCCATTGGGTTAGTGTGATTAATGTTCGATTTTCATCTAAAGCAAACCATTCAAATTTACCGACACCATAGGGTATAGGGGCATCAATCACCAAGGTTGAAATACTATTTTCAGCCAATTGGTGTTGCATGATGACATTTTCATTAAAGTTTAAAACAGGGATGGGGGTTGGTATCGAAACACGATACTTCATCTGTGTGATATTGCCTGATTTGGTCAATGTTTTCGCAGATTTCAGTGTAGGGAAAAGGCCAACATATTGATGAAAGTCGGTCAGTGTTTTTTCAACCTGTTGTGCATTCACAGGAACAATCATCGCAGCTGTCGTAAAGTTTGCGGTTGGCTGAGGATTATTCTTTAGGGTCGGAACTGAGGTTTTTACGGCTGGGTGTCCGTAGATAAAAATATCATTTTGCGTATAACTTGCCAGAGTTTTTGGTTGATTTTGAAATGGTTGTATAGCACTCGGAATATTATCTGACCATGTAACAAGCTGTGCGAAGCTATACTGTATTGAACAATATAGAAAAATTGTAAATAGAGTGATAAAACGAGACATCACATTCCTTTGATTTTCTTTTGGTGATTCCAACTACAACAATTTATAACTTTTTTCTGCTAAGGAAATAGCCCTATTATGTAAAACGAGTCTGAATGATGAAAAACTGGTGTAATATCTATGCCTGTCTATGATCACCCGAATTGAAGTGTTATATGTCTGAACAGCGTCCAACCATATCCGCACGTTTTTATCTTAATCTGGAAGAATCTCAAGATGGCTTTGCTTTAGTCACTTTTGGCAAAAAACCGATTACTCGTTTTCTAACCCCCGCAATTAGCATCGCAATTATCCTTTGGGGAATTTATTTGGGGTTCACCGGAGTTGGTCGTTACTATGTGGCACTCGGTGTTTTCTTCTTGATCATGCAAGCGATCATGCGTTTTTGGTTGTTGCCACTGTTGTTTAAGCGCCAATTTGTGCGTTATCAATTTGGAAAAAGTGAACAAGGTATTGATTTATATCAAGACTATTTTGAACTGTATGCCGCAGGTAAAAAACAAAGAGCGCAATATAGCGAGGTGCAATCTTTTGTAATTGGCAAATTGACTTATATGTTGGAACTTAAAAACCAAACAGTTGTGATCGTACCCAAACGTGTTTTTACTAATCCAGCAGATCAAAATAAATTTGAAAATAGTTTTAAAAAATAGTTGTAAAAATAAATAACGGTTCAAAACAACTAGGAGTTTTCATGAGTACACAGCCTTCAAAAATTGTTTGTGTGGGTAGAAATTATGCTGAGCACGCGAAAGAGTTGGGGAATGCTGTCCCAGATCGTCCGATTTTATTTATGAAACCACCAAGTAGCCTTGCTACGTTAGCACAAGGTGTCGCTTGGAATCAGGCCTTAGGCGAGTGTCACTATGAATGTGAAATTTGTTTGCAAATTGCACATCCTTTATCTCAAGAAACTGATAAGAACAAAGCATTAGAAGCAATTGGTGCGATTACGTTAGGTTTGGATTTAACTTTGCGTGATTTGCAAAGTGAATTGAAAAACAAAGGACAGCCTTGGGAGCGAGCAAAAGCGTTCGATGGTGCTTGTATATTGGCAGATTGGGTTGAAGCAGATGAAATCGGTGATTTACAAGAATTAGAATTGGTTTTAATGATCAATGGCGAACAGCGTCAGCATGGTTTTAGTCGGGATATGTTGTTTGATATCGGAGCGCTATTGGTCGAAATTAATCAGTCATTTAGTTTACAAGCAGGTGATGTGATTATGACCGGTACGCCAGCTGGAGTAGGTGCTTTAAATCCAAATGATCAACTTACGATGAAATTAATTACTCAGTCTGGGGAATATGATTGGGATACCTTTGTTAAAGCATAAGAATGAGTGATATGGCGCTGGTATCTAGGTATCAGCGTTTTTGCTATCCACTGCCTTGATACAATTTCCTAAATTGATCTGGGGTAAAGTGCATCCAACGTTTAAACATATAAATAAAGGCGGAAGAACTCGCATAACCCAAATCTAATGCAATATTTTCAATGGTTTTCCCTTGATTGAGCATCGACATCGCTTTCATCACCTTGAGACGTTGTCGCCATTCATGTAACGACATGCCAAGCTCCTTTTGACTATAACGAGCCAAGGTTCTTTCGGTCATGTTTATCATTTCCGCAAGCTGCTGCAGGGTACTATTATCCGCTGGATATGCATGTAAGTGGCTTAATATTTTTGATAAGGCAGGATGTTGTGTGGTAGGTAAATAACTTCCTACCAATTCAGCATGTGTGAGTGCATCTAATAATACTTGTAGTAAGCGTAAATATTCTGGATCTTGTTCTGAAAATGGGTGTTTACGAATGTGCTCAAGCAACGCTGGAACCAATGGTGCAGTCAGTAAAATACCCGCTTGTTGTGGCATCTGCTGACACAAAGATTCATGGACATACAGTGAACTGTAAGTGACATCATTTCGATTAATGCCACTGTGCTGCATATGTGGCGGTAACCAAATGCCGTAAGGTGGTGGTGTTAAATAATGGATTTGCTCAATACTCACTTCTAAAACACCATCAAAAGCGTAAATAAATTCGCCCCAAGCATGTGCATGTTCAGGGTAAATTGTTTCGGCAGGTGCATCTCGAACTCTTAACCATAACGGGGCAGGAATATCTTTGATGGTAGGAATCTTTTGAAAATCCTGAATTCTTTGTGCTGTTTTTTTCATGGATTGAGAATTGTCAGAAAACACACATGTATTGTCGGATTTTCACTATATCATGAAAAATTGACAGGTTTATATTGGCTTTCTATTATGAAAATTGGGAGCTGGCAATGGATGAGCGTAAAACATTAGATGCACGAGCATCTGGTCTTATGATCGGACTCTGCATGATTTGGGGATTACAACAAGTCATTCTAAAAATGGCAGCTCCTGATATTTCTCCTCTTATGCAAATCGCGCTACGTTCGGGCTTGGCAGCAATTTTGTTATTGCCTTTATTGTATTTAGATAAAGCCGCTGAATTATTCAATCGCAAAAATCTTCAAGCGGGTGCTTTGGTTGCCTTTTTGTTCTCTTTAGAATTCTTTTTGTTGGCGCAAGCATTACAATGGACTTCTGCTTCACATGCAGTGGTATTGCTATATACCGCACCGATTTTTGTGGCGTTGGGTTTACATTGGAAGTTACCCGCTGAACGTTTAAGTTGGTTGCAATGGAGTGGTATTGCTCTAGCTTTTATCGGCATAGTGGTGACATTTATCCGAGGGCAATCAGGGACAGCTTCTGCGATTGAGCAACAAATGCTTTGGGGAGATTTGTTGGCATTGGCTGCTGGTATTACTTGGGCAGCAACCACAATTACCGTACGCTTATCCTCATTGGCACAAGCTGCGGTGACACAGACTTTATTCTATCAATTGGCTGGTAGCTTTATTTTATTGTTTGGCTTGGCTGTATTTTTGGGACAGGCAAGTATTCATTTTACCCCATTGGTAATTGGTAGTTTGGCATTCCATACCCTCGTGGTGTCTTTTGCGAGTTTTCTAGCTTGGTTTTGGTTGCTTAGAAATTATTTAGCTTCGCGCTTAGGCGTATTCTCTTTTTTAACCCCATTGTTTGGGATCATTTTCGGAGTATGGTTGCTCGATGAGCGAATTGAACCTAACTTCGTGCTCGGCTCAATTCTGGTGTTAGCAGGGATTGTGGTGGTGAGCTTACAGGGTTGGTTAAGGAAATAAAAAAGACCTCAATATGAGGTCTTCTTGCTACTTCTGCTCAAAAATAGTGGATAAAGGAATAGAAAGTTTAGCTGCTAAATAATCATTGCTTTCAATCAAGGCGGGTCCGATTTTTTCCATCCATTCATCATCTGCATGAACATTGGCAACATCATCTCGTAGTGGTAGTGGATATGGGAGTGCGGTGAAGAAACTCCAAAAATCAACCTGTGCTAAATTACGAACCAAGACATACTCATCATTGTCTGTACGTTTAATCAGATTTTGTGCTTCTAATTGCAGAATATATGAAGGTAAACGCCCCAGCTCACCACGACCTACGATATCAAGTAGCTCATGCTCACTTACACTATTTCCAACTTGTTGCTTCTTATAAAATAGCTCTAAGATATCTAATAACATCATGATTGGATGACGCTTTTGTTCCTTACCTGAATGAAATGCGGTCAGTGCATAGCTGATTTCCACACCGAGTAAAATAATATTCCACGACAAGAAAATCCAAAGCAGAAAAATAGGGACGGCAGCAAAAGCACCATACACAATTTCATAGCTGGTGAAGTTACTCATAATCCAGCCAAAGAGACGTTTTAAGACTTCAAACACTGTCGCACTAAAACATGCTGCGATCATGGCTGAGTACATGGGAACATTGCGATTTGGTATGGTCCAATACAAAATGAAAAAACCAATAATGGTTAATAAAAATGAAATTAACCATAAAAGAAAAGCGCCGTTTAGCTGATAACCTGCGAAGTTATTGCTTAAGATATTCATTGAGGCAACTGTAGAGGAGAGTACGAATGCGCTCCCTAATAAAATCGGACCCAAAGAAATAATGGTCCAATAGCGCATAAAACCGACCAAGCCTGTACGCGTTTCTTTGACACGCCAAATACGATTAAAAACATTCTCAATCGATGACAGCATTAATACTGTTGTGACAAATAGAAACAAGATACCAATAATAGTTAGGTTGCTCGATTTATCAGTAAAGGCACTTAAGGCTTTATCGAAGGCAATGGTGCTTTTAGGTAAAAAATTGCTATAAATCAATTGCTGTAGCTGCTGCCTAGCAGGCTCTAAAGCTTTAATCGAAGAAATAATCACCAAAAACACAGTCAGCATTGGGACGACAGCAAATAAGGTGGTATAGGTCAAGGATCCTGCTTGTTCTCGACAGCGATCAGCCTCAAAACGGCGCAATACAAAGACAATAAATTGAAACCATGTTTTTTCTAAAAAATTCAGTTTTTTTAGATAACGGTTTAAGATCATGGAGATATCCTAGTTATTTTTAATCAAGATCTTGGTGAGTCCACAAGATCAACTACAGCTAAAAAAGGTAAAAATGTCGTATAGTGTTCTTAACTTAGCAAAATTATGAAAAGTGATGCAACCTTACGTTCTTGTACTTTATTACAGCAAATATGGTTCTACTCGGCAAATGGCTCATTTAATTGCGGATGGAATCGAGTCAGCAGGGGTGAATGCTCGGATTCGAACAGTACCGAATCTTGCAACTGTTGTAACAGAGGCACAACCGAGTATACCGGCAGATGGCGATATATATTGTAGCTTAGATGATCTGGCTCATTGTTCTGGTTTAGCTTTGGGTTCACCCACTCGATTTGGCAATATGGCCAGTGAGATGAAATATTTCTGGGACCAGACTACCAGTTTATGGCTCAATGGTGCTTTGCATAATAAACCTGCTTGTGTTTTTACCTCTTCGGGTTCAATGCATGGTGGACAAGAAAGTACATTATTGACGATGTTACCACCACTATTTCATCATGGCATGATGATTTTAGGTCTGCCTAACTCGATTCCTGCACTATCGAATACTAAAACTGGAGGGACACCTTATGGTGCGAGTCATGTTAGTGGACCGCGTCATGATCAGAGTTTAAGTCAGGATGAAAAAATATTGTGTGAAGCTCAAGGTAAACGCTTAGGTGAACTGGTTAAAAAGCTCATTTGAATGAATAATGGGAGCCAAAGCTCCCATTATTTTGTTTATTTTTTCAATTGCCAATCATAGATGTTTTTACGATAAGCATACCAAATCATCCAAAGACCAATAATAATCATTGGGAAGCTTAGAATTTGTCCTTTGGTCATCCAACCAAATAAGATGAATCCTTGATCTGCATCGGGTTGACGGAAGAATTCCATAAAGAAACGTGCTACGCCATATCCAACTAAGAATACTGCTGAAACGGCCATACGTGGTCGAGGTTTAGAGCTAAACCACCATAAAATGATGAAGAGTAATAAACCTTCACACAATGCTTGATAGATTTGTGATGGATGGCGTACCAGCCCCAAAGGGTCTGTTGGGAAAATCATACCAAATGGATAACTTGGGTCTTGAACTTGACGACCATACAGTTCACCACCAATGAAATTACCAATACGACCAAACATCAAACCTGTCGGCACACAAGGTGCGATAAAATCCAGTGTTTGAAACCATGTTTTTTGGTATTTCTTGCACCAAAATAACATGGCAATCATTACACCAAGAAAACCACCATGAAAACTCATGCCGCCTGTCCAAACTTGGAATAGCCATAGTGGATTTTCTAAGAATTTTCCAAATTCGTAAAACAGGACGTACCCCACACGACCACCAAGTACAACACCTAGCGCACCGTAAAAAACGAGATCTGAAACCATGTCTCCTGTCCAGCCATCACGCTGCTTAGCGCGATAAGAGGCAAGTCCCCATGCACATAAAAACGCCAATAAATACATGAGTCCATACCAATGCACTTGTACTGGTCCCAAGCTCAGTGCAACTGGGTCTATATTTGGATAGGTCAGCATTGCTGTTCCTCAATTTAGAATTTGAAATTAAGTTTTGAACAGATTGTAGCGGAATGATGTGAAAAATGTTGTACATTCAATGTGTAAAGATGTGAGAACAAAATCAATGTGTATTGTCGCTTTTGCATGGCATGTTCTTGAAGACATGCCACTTTGCTTAATTTCAAATCGAGATGAGTTTTATCATCGCCCGAGTGCTTGTTTACATGCTTGGGAAAATAGCAGCATTATTGCTGGGCAAGATTTACAGTCAGGCGGGACATGGATGGGGATAACAGCATCTGGACGCTGGGCGATTGTAACTAACTTTCGTAATGGTCGAGATAAAAATCAATATCAAACCTCAAGAGGTCATTTGATACAGACCTTTTTAGAAAGCGACTTAACTCCGATTCGTTTTGCGCAGCAATTAGAGTTAAAACAACAAGAATACGCAGGTTTTAACTTATTTGTAGGTGATCGAGAGCAAGCCGTTTATATGAGTAATCGTGGCGAAGCACCACAAGTTCTTGCCAATGGTGTTTATGTTGTTTCGAATGGTTTAATGTCTGAAGATTGGGAAAAAACCAAACATTTACGTAAACGCTTTACTCAAGAGTTTTTACCGATGTTACAACAGCCGAATATGACTGAAGCTGCACTGCATTCTACAGTTTGGGATATTTTGGAGGATGAGCGTAAGGTGATACCCGATTTGCTTCCCGATACGGGGATTAATGCTGAAATGGAGGCTTTATTGTCTTCGACATTTATTCAAAGTCCTATCTACGGAACACGATGTTCTAACTTTTTGCGTATGCGTCAGCAGCAATGGTTATGGACAGAGAAAGCACAACAAGGTGAGCAACAGGGGGAGATTGTGGAGCAAAAAATCAGTTTGTTGAAATAAAAAACCATGCTATCCGAAAATAGCATGGCTTGAATCTACTTTTAAAACTAAGCAGTTTTACCCAACAATTACACCGCCATCTTTACGAGTGATCACCACTGTTGCAGAGCGTGGACGGGCCGTGGTGTTATTCGGGTCAGTTTGAGTTGCAGGCCAGTTACTAGTTGGTGCTGCATAACTTTTAGCATCTTCACCTGGGTGCTGAACGTTGATGAAGATAGCTTTGTAATCAGGGGTCATCGTTACACCTGTGATCTCACATTCTTTTGGACCTGTGAGGAAACGACGAAGATTTTCATCATTCACTTTTGCCCCAACGATGGTTTCAGTCCCATTCGATGTTGTTGCCTTGCTACCATCGTTCAGTTGACCCGGTAGTGCTGCCAGCATCATACAGTTCGTAACATCCGTATATGCACCATCGTCAGTTTGAATCCACAATACACCGCGTGGGTCAAACCACATGCCATCTGGTGATGAGAAGTCATTGCTATCAGTTAAACCTGAAAGGTTAATGTTTGATGCCATTGCTGCTTCTGCACCAAATAAGTAGATATCCCATTTAAAGCTTTCAGCTGTGGTTTTATCCTCAGCTTCACGGAAGCGAATGATGTGGCCATTCACATTACCTTTTTGTACTTTCTGATTGTTATATAGATCTTCATAATTTCGCGGATTCGCTGCGTCAGTTGGATAGCTTGAACCACGATTCGAGTTATTGGTGAGAGTCACATAAACTTCGCCATTGACAGGATTGACTGCACACCATTCAGGGCGGTCCATTTTAGTTGCACCAACAGAATCTGCTGCCAAGCGTGCGAAAGTTACGACATCTGCTTGTGATTTAAATGGATAGACAGGATTGCTTTCTGTTAAGCCATTCTTACCATAGCTTAACTCTACCCATTGACCTGTACCATCAGCATTGAATTTAGCAACATAGAATTTACCGCTGTTCATATATTTATCACCAGCGCGGTAACCACCGTTGATATCTTTTGGATCCCACTTAGCATCGGATACAAATTTATAGATATACTCACCGCGTGAGTCATCACCCATATAAAAAGCTAGGTTCTGACCTTCAATGACGCGGCTAGTACGGCAATCTTCATGAGCAAAACGTCCAAGTGCAGTACGTTTTACAGGTGCTTGGCGGCTATCAAATGGATCGATTTCGACCATCCAACCAAAAGTATTTGGTGCATTGCGGTAATCTTGTCCTGCATTAGCTGCTTTTACATCAGCATTCCAACGATCATAAAGATCTTGGGATTCAACTTGACCTTGTGCAGTTTCCCAACCATAGCGTGAATTTGTATTTAAATATTGAATTTGCCCTTGTTCATCTAAGTTTGGTATTTTATTTTTTTGAGCATCTAAGATATAAATAATTTCGCCTTTTTCATTCTTCTTTGGCGTCCCATCTGGATTTTTTTCATATTGATAATCAATAGATAGACCTAAACCATAGCGTTTGAGCGCAATCTCTTCTGTTGAAGTACGTTGGTATTTATCAGTACCTGAACGTTGGAAGTAACCAATGAAGTTTTCTTCAGTAGTGAGGTAAGTTCCCCATGGCGTGTAGCCATTACCACAGTTGTTATGTGTACCACGGGTTTGTACACCCGATGGTGAGAACTTAGTGGCAAGTAATGCATTACCCGCAGCAGGACCAGCAAACTCCATTAGAGTCGAACCAGTAATACGACGGTTATAAACTGAGTTTTTGACCAGTTCAACTTTTTGAGTTTTGGTATCTTTCTTCACATGAATGATCGAGACGCCGTGAGCATTTACTTCACGGATTACTTCATCTTCTGGACGGCGGCCATCGACTTTGCTTGGTCCTTTAGGATGCAAGAATGTTGGATTGATATATTCATGATTTAGAACCAACAAACCATCATTTGACTGCTGTTCATCATAACGACCTGTTGCAGTATTTAGACCAAAATAACTCATGCCATCATGACAGTCGCCTGAACGGAATTGGAAACTTGGACCTGATGGAATATTGTTGTCATCCCATTCTGCGTATGTTGGATTGATTGAGTCACCTAAAGCATACAGAACATGTGCTTCATAACCTTGAGGTACAGTCACGATATCGTTTAGATTTTTAGGCACTGTAGTGAAGTTTAATTTTTCAGGTTTCTTATTTGGGTCAATAGGAGGGTTGGTTCCGCCGTTATTATTATTCGATTTATTATCGTTGTCATTACAGCCTGTTAAAGTTGATGCCAAGGTGAGTGCGACAGCACCGCTTGCAGTTTTAGTGATGAGGCTACGGCGGTTAATATGTTGTTCTAAAATGTCACGGAAATGAACATTTGTAGAGGTGTTATTATCCAGTTCTTGGTCTTCATGATATGGCGTCAGCTGTGTCATGGAATCATCCTAAGTTTATATGTGCGATAAAAAATTTCCCGCCTTTAACTTAGTTTTTAATTGTGACGCTGCCTTGACAGTTATGTGACAAATACATTAAAAATCAATAAATAATAAAACGTTTAGTCAAAAAAACAGGTGCTAGACCTGTTCTAAAATTGGATCATTTAAGTCTAAGCTGTTGCTTTTGATTTTTCTAGAACTTTGCCTAATAAGAGACCAAGTTCAAACAATAACCACATTGGAACGGCGAGCATAATCATTGAAATAGCGTCAGGTGGGGTAACAAACATCGAAATGAAAAAACATCCCACGATAATAAATCGTCTTTTTTCAACTAAACTTTGCGTGCTGACAACACCGATTAAGATCAGTAACAAGGTAACGACTGGAATCTCAAAGGTCAGACCGAAGACTAAGAAAAGTTTTAAGCAGAAAGCCAAATAACTATTAATATCGGTCATTGGTGCCACTGTTTCGGGTGAGACACTGATGAAAAAATGTAAAATTGAAGGTAAAGCAATAAAATAAGCAAATGCGATACCCAAATAAAACAAGCAAATACTACTCACTAAGATCGGGAGAGCTAAAGATTTCTCTTTTTCATATAGGGCAGGTTTAGCGAAAGACCAAATCTGATAAATGATATAAGGCATAACCAGCATTAATGCCACGAAGAAATTTAGCTTGAAAGGTGCCATAAATGTTGCCGTAACATCCGTTGCAATCATGGATGAACTTACAGGCAACTGAGCTCGTAACGGTTCAGAGAGTATTTGATAAGTACGATTGGCAAAGGGCAGTAAACAGAAAAAAAGTAACAGAATGGCAGCGACGATTTTAAATAAATGTTGTCGCAGAATCATCAAATGCTTGGTGATTGGCATTTCCTCAAGCTTAACGTCTTGTTCTTGCTCACCCAAAGAAGACTGAGGGAGTTGAGAGCTAGAGGGTGAACTCATACTGCTACCTTTAATTCTGGAACCGAAGTTATTTTTTCTAATGATGAAGCTGATACCGATGCATGCAATAGGGCAATTTTCGGAAGGTAAATCACAGGCAATGGGTGAAGAATAAAGTGGTAGATCACCTGAATCTGACATTTTTGCGTAGCAGCTTTTTGAGGATCTTCTTGAAGCGAGACCTTTTGCTGCTCAAATGCTGTCATTTGCGCCTGCATTTTTTGTTCAAGCTCAGCAATGCGTTGCATTTCTTGCTGCATTTGCTCTCGTAGTTCGGACAGACGTAATTCACGATCTATGTCATTTTGAACATTGCTAACCGTACGTTTAATTTTTGCGTACCATTTCCCAACGAATCGGGCAGCTTCAGGTAACTTATCAGGCCCTAATACAAGTAAGGCGATAATGCCGAACGCTAGGAGTTCGGACATTCCCAAATTCAGCATAATGGTGCTCGCTTAGCTTTTTATTGAGCTTTCAGAATTTTTTACTTGAGCGTCGATGGTACGTGGTTCATTTAGAGAAGCTGTAGCTTCTTCTTCATCTTTCATCGACTTTTTGAAATCTTTAACGGCACCACCAACATCTTTACCCAGATTTTTTAGTTTTGATGTACCGAATAGTAAAATAACCACGATTGCAAAAATGAGCACGTGCCAAATAGATAAACCAGCCATAACCGTTTCCTCTTAAAATTTAGCTCTATCTCAACAGGTTGGCGTGACAAAGATGTGACATTTATATTGCAATTTTAAGACAATGAGGATGGTAGATGGTTTTTCAGAAAGGACAGAAACCTGAATAGATGCTTCAGGTTTCTATAAATATTAACTTAGACTTGCTTTAAAAAGTTGCATCGCTTGACCACGATGGCTGATTCTATTTTTATCTGTTTTGCTTAATTCGGCACTGGATAGATTAAGTTCTGGCAACCAAAATAAAGGATCATAACCAAATCCGTTTTCGCCGCGTGCTTCTTCTAAAATCTCACCTTTCCAGATACCTTGAAAGATTTGTGGAAGAGGATCTTCTGCATGCGTAACTAATGCCAATACGCAAACAAACATGCCTTCTATGCTTTCGCTATTTTTGCGGAAGGGAATGAGATCAGCCAAAAGCTTTTCATTGTTCGCTGTATCATTGCCATGTTCACCGGCATATCGTGCAGAATAGATCCCAGGTGCACCACCTAAAATTGGGACGCATAGACCTGAGTCATCCGCAATCGCTGGTTTTCCTGAAAGTTTAGATGCATGGCGCGCTTTGATAATCGCATTTTCCACAAAACTTAGACCATCTTCGATGGC
>OBJT01000293.1_pt1 | contig 13306 bp, 15 predicted proteins | sample 1519861 | NCBI WGS metagenome assembly OBJT01 (sample SAMN02401118, study PRJEB22541) | soil metagenome, isolate JX
TGTTCAACGACATGACATCCTCATTAAAGTAATTTTTCTCACATATTATGGCTTGTTTTTAGCAAAAAAGCAATTTTGAGGTGCGGGCTCGCTTTTAATAATTTTACCCAGAGCCTGCCCCAATGCTTCGCGGTCCCAATTGGCGCAGACAAACACGCCTTCCCACACTCTTTTAACGTAATCTGTGGTTCGCCATTGGGTCCCCCAACTGCTTAAGAGCGTGTTGGCAATGTCTTTGACAATATCGGGTTGATTGTACTTTTCTAAAGCTGTGTGCAGAATATTGGCGGACAATCTGTCGCTAACGGTGGTATCGTTTCGGTGGTATTTTTTCCACTTATATTCTATGTCGCTCAATTTAAAAGTGTGTTCCCACAATTGGGGATCGCAGCCGCTAAACGAATCAGCAGATTGCTCAATGCCTTTTTGCAACGATTCTTTCATTTGTGTGTTTGCCTCCTCCCATGTGGAGGCGTGAAAGACAAAAGGTTTGATTTTATAAGACGGGGCGTATTCCACGGCGCGCAAAGCTTCCTCCAAAAATTTTTGGTACGCCGCTTCATTGATTTTTTCGTTAGAGCTCGACCCCGCCAGTCCCACTTGTTCTTTAAAGTGGTGGGGCGTGGAAATCGTGTTGACCGTGTGTTGGAATATTGCGGCAAATTCGGCGGGACTGTGGGGGGTGGTCAGCACCGTGTTCATAATCTGGTGGTAATCTTGGGGTTTTTGCAAAATAGCAAAATAGCGTGTGTAATATGTGTTGGAGGGCGCTCCACTTTTTTGCAGAAATTCTTTCTGCGCGGAGTTCCACACACTCAGGGCGCACATCATTAAATCATCAATATCAATGTTCATCACTCACCAACATTTCCCCCTCCAACCATCCTCTTAAGATGTCCTGCACGCCATGGGCCAACAGCACATTCTTCGCCTCTTGGCGTGTAAACCGCGCCACCGTCTCATCAGTGGTTGTCCGGAGATTTTCCAAATCGCTGGTGGCCGCAAAGATGTGAACTGAGAATGTTTGGCCATCGGACAGCACACCCAGGTTGCGCCAGTGGTGTGGAGGAATACACAACGCGGTTTCTTCGTGGGTCTCCCGCGCGATAGCTTGCAGAGGGGTTTCGCCCTCTTCCACTTTTCCGCCCACCCCGTTCCACGCACTGGGGTTGAAACAATCAGAAGATCGCTTTTGTAAAAGCGCCACTTCTGACTGTTCCGGACTAACGATAAACCCCAAACAATATGTTTTCATAATGTTTTTCGCTTTCAGTTATTAGGGCTTGGCTTTCTTTTTATCTGTGGCTTTTGCGGGGGTCTTTACCGCCTTGGTAGCTTTCTTTGTGGCCTTTGCCACGGGAGCGACGGCTTTGGCAGGTTTGGGTTGTTCTTTGCGGACCGCTTTTGTGGCTTTTGTGGCTTTCTTTGCTTTGGGGGCGGGTTGACCGGTGGAGGATGTTGGGGCAGCGGGGGTCGATTTTAGCGCAATCTGACGGTCAACGATTTTTAACAGCAAGGGGGTCTGGACAGCCACTTCGCGCAAGAATTCAACATCAACTGGGGTTTCTGGTTGGGTGTTGTTTAAGTCTTTGGCAATAATATTCAAGGTTTGGCCGTCTTTCAACAATTGGTTGACAGTTTTGTTTGCGCTGTTTAACGCCACGTCTTCCATATATGCTCGATACTTCGTAAAGAAATCGGAAGCGAAAATGTCAAAATCGGTGGTGGTGTATTCGTACACCACCTCTTCTTCGGTGTACACCTTAATTGTGTCGGTAGGTGTTTGGGCGCGTTTTGACGACAACACCAACTTCAGCACGCGCTGGCGCACGTCTTTTGCAAAACGCTCCTCTTCCGCGTTCTCGGGCTTCAAATGCTCCAGATCGTCCACCAATTTGGACAACGGCTCAAGGGCTTGGGAGAATTGGGCGGGGGTCATGGAGGCAGCTGAGGCTTCAACGGTCTCCAAGTATTGGACAATCTTTTGGGGAGCTTTCGGGTCGTTGACCAGATCAAAGCCTTCATAAGACTTGGTGTCAGCTTTGTCTTCGCCGGTGAAGGTTTTGTACACACGTTCCATTTCCCGGCTCAAAGGCGCAATAACGGTTTCCCCAATCATAGCTACCAAGGGGTTGCTTTTAATTGTTTCGCGCACTTCGTCCAAACGTTTTTTCAGAGCTGCGTATTGTTCTTTGGAAACGCCGCCGCTTAAGTCGTCGCTCAACTCTTTAATAATCTTTTTCAATTCTTTTAAATTCATGGCTAACACCGGTTTGGAAAGTTTCATTATAGGCCGTCTGGGGCCATTTGCAACTTGGCTTGAAAATGTGATGGATTGACTGGGCAGCGGTGGGCATTTGGGGTATACTGAGCAGACTATTCCAAGGATTGAGCGCATGATTGGTTTGAGCGATGTACAACAAGTGGCCCCACGGGTGTTGGCTCGATTGCAAGAGTTGGTTGAGTTGCCCCAACATGGGGTGGTCGCCGGGCAATCGGTGGCCACGTTGGTGTATGAAGAATTGGGCCTTCCCATTAAAGGGGCGTTGAACGACGTGGACGTGTTTGTCGCCCGCACGCTTCCAGCGTCGCAACGTGGGGTTGTGTACACCAACTCCCCCGGGACCGGGCAAAAGTTTAAAAAACGCGCTTCGAGTTTTACCCAGTGGAAACAGATGAGCGCGCACAAGAAAAAAGTCACAACGGACGTTTCCAGCGGAAACAGCGCGGAGGATTACAAATTCTTAAATATTATTGGGCAACGCGGCACTATCAGTGTTCTGCGAACCTACCGCCGTGATCTGCTTAACTACACTTTGGTGGACGGGGAAGGAATTGGCCCCAGCGGATTTGTGAATGTGCAAGTAGCTCAAGGCTTGGTGAATGGTTTTGACTTGAATTGTGTGGCGGTGGGGATTGACCTGCACACCAAGCGTTTGGTGTGCACTGAGGATTTTATTGAGTTTTTGAACACCCAATACCTAAAGCCTCAATCGTACCACACCCCTGGCTACACCCTGATTCGTTTGGCCAAAAAACTCTTTGGCGACAAAATGGAAGGGGTAATATGTGATTTTGAACAGGAAAAGACTATTTTATTGGCGGGCAGCAGTTTGCAACAAAATCGAAGCGTTCTTGCGCACCGGGACAATGGGCATTTGTACACATTTGGTCCCAAATATCGCGACCTCCTTCAACCCTTTGCGCAACACTTGCCGGCGATGGTTGAAAAAGCGCACGACGACATCACGTTGTGGTCCTTTGTTAACCCTCACGTTGCGCGTCCTCAAATGGACGAATTTATTCAAGGGTTTAAACAGTGTGCGTACACCAACACGGATTTTGCCTGGGGGGTGTTGTACACCAAGCACCTGGGAAAACTGTGGAATCTGCCGCCCAAACAGCGCCAAGAGGTTTTTTCTTCGCTCAAAAACAGCGAAGCGGATCATTTGGAAATTCTGAACATGGTGCGTCCGGCCCCGCAAATCACCTCCAAGATCTTAAAAGCCCACAGCGGTGATCAAATGCAAGTGATGATGCCCAACAGCTCCTTGACGGTGGAAGAGCAAGACGCCGTGGTGGACACGTACAACGGATGGGATGACGAGCAACGCAATGTGTTTCATGCGTTGAGTGGCGAATTCCATGAAATTCCTTTGCTGGAACAGACGCCGGTTCGTTTTTTTGAGCGCAAACTGTTGGAATTTGGTGGCGGCGTGTTTAAATCTTTGCAACACCAACCGCATAAGTTTGCGGAAATGTACCCCAAGATGCTTGCCTTTGCGGCCACTGGTGATGGGCGCAACGCTATTCGTCAATCGTGGGTGTCGCCTCAATTTAACCCGCAATATTACACTCTCCCCATTCCCCCTAAGGATTTTATCAAGGATTTGATTGATGTGGCGTTGGGTCCGGATTTGGTGATTGAACCCACGGACAACACCAAAATGGCCAACCACATCATGGAATGGATCTTGGCCAATGGGTATCCTCTGCCGTCCCAAATCCCATCTTTGCACGCGTCCCGTTGTTTGGGGCGACTGGCGTATTTGCGCGTCATGGAGACAGAACATTACTCCCCCCATCAACTCAACGTGGTGAATTTTTTGTTGGAAAACGTTGAAGATCAGGATCTCAAAACCGTGTACGTGTATTTGTATGTGAAGACGGGCGCGCACGAGGTGTTGGAAGAGCGTTTGTTGCGGATGGATGATCAATCGTGGGAAGACCTGAAAGAACACAACTACAAGAAAATTGATCAGTTGCATGGACGAGAAAAAATCGAACAGTTGAACAAAACAACCGTGCTTTTTGAAAAAGTGTCTTTACTACGCGCCGTGGGGGCGCAAAAAGCGCCCGCCAAAATCAACCGCCGCATGTGATTAAATTTTCAGCACGGTGTTGTTGATCACCACTTCGTTGTTTTTGGCCATCTCAACCACATTGATGTTGCCCATCTTTTCAACAGACACCGCGGGGGCTTTTTCTTCAGAAAACAGCCCCAATTCAAACGCTTTTTGCTTTAAAGTGATTAACAGCATCATTTCGGCGGTGGCGTAATATTCCACTTTTTCACCCACCCGCTTGTAAAACAGACCCTTGCTCCAATCGACTTTATGATCTTCGCACACCTTGATGTACTTTTTGATGTCGGGGTGGCTTTGGTTTTGCAAAATGTACACCGCGGCGCGCGTGACCGCTGTGGGATTAAAGGTAGCGCCGCTGTTCAACAGCAGTTCCATAATTTCCGTGTCTCCCAACGCTAAGGCAAAATCCAAGGGAGAACTTCCCACCAATGCGTTGGGGCAGTTCACCTTTTTCCAGGTGAAATTGCGGTTCACGCTGTTGGGATCTCTCAACCCCGCAATCAGATTGGTCACGGCCTCTTTATCTTTGCGCACCACGGCTTGCTTTAACAAAACAGCGTGGGAATCAAAACCCAAACAATTGACCAACTTTTGCAACAGACCTGCTTTCATAAAGGACCCAATTCTGGAGTGAGACTTTAGTATAGCAAAAAAAATCTTGCTGTGGCATTGGGGATTGTGGTAAAGTGTTTGCATGACCACCTGCCCCGACTTTTCACTTTTGCGCCAACGTTTGTGGGACCACCGCTTTGAATATCCCGAGCGGGGGATGGACGCGGTGCGCCGCTTGGTTGACGAACAAGGCTGGACGCTGAATGACGCACGGGAAGCGGTTGAAGAGTACCGCAAGTTTTGTTTTTTGGCGGTGGTGTGTCCTCACAGCGTGACCCCCAGCCACAGTGTGGATGTGGTGTGGCACACCCACCTGCTGTACACCCACGATTACTGGGAGGTCTTCTGCCCGCGGGTGTTGGGGCGCTCTCTGCACCATGGTCCTGGGAACGGGCCGGAAGAAGACACGCATTTTCATCAACAATACGCCCTCACGCTGGCAGCGTATCATGAGCATTTTGGAGCACCTCCGGTAAAATGGTGGCCCAATGATCTTGTCCCGGCCGCCACAAATGAACAGTGGGCCTGGGCGCCGCTTCACCAGGTGTGGGTTGTGCGCAAACCCCTGTGGGTTCAACGCCTCTTGCGTTTCTGGCGTCGAAACCCGTAAACGGCGAACACTTGCCAAATGGGGCAAAAGTGTGTACACTTGTACCGCTGGCGTTCTGCCGCGTGCCGTTCTGGCTTTTGTCCACTCACACTCTTGGACCTTTCAATTGACTGACACCACATCCTCACAGCAGGTTCCGCTGTCCGATAGCTTATTGCCGTCCCATCCCGTTTGCGGGGTTGTTGAACGCAAAGGCGACCAAGCTTGGTTGCGCTCCCCCCTTCGTTCGTACGCCATTTCCCCCTCCGACCCGTTTATCCCCAGCCGTCTTTTGCGGCGGTGGGGGTTGAAAACCGGTGACACCGTGGCGGGGCGCTCCACTTTGGGCGACAAACCGCGGCTGGTGGAGGTTGAGAGCATCAACCAGATTTCCACCACAGACCCCAATATCTTGCACCGAGCGGTTTTTGAAGACCTCACAGCTTTATTTCCCCGCGCCCCTTTGGTGCTGGAAACCCAAGACGGCTCGCAAGAAGACCTGTCCCGCCGGATGATTGATTTGTTAGCGCCCCAAGGCAAAGGCCAACGGGCGCTTATCGTTTCTCCGCCCAAAGCGGGCAAAACCATGTTGCTCACGCACATTGCTCAAGGGCTTGAGCGCAACCACCCCGACGCAATCGTTTTGGTGGTGCTGATTGACGAGCGGCCGGAAGAAGTCACTGAAATGCAACGTCTTATTCGAGGCGAAGTGGTGTCTTCGACTTTTGATGAACCCGCCAAATCGCATGTTCGGGTGGCGGAGATGACCATTGAACGGGCCAAACGGTTGGTGGAGCAAGGGAAAGATGTGGTTGTTCTAATGGACAGCATTACCCGTTTGGCTCGGGCGTACAACACCGTGGCGCCTCATTCGGGGAAAATTCTTTCGGGGGGCGTGGACGCCAATGTGTTGCATTACCCCAAACGGTTGTTTGGCGCGGCGCGCAATACGGAAGAAGCCGGTTCGTTAACCATTATTGCCACCGCTTTGGTGGACACCGGCAGCGTCATGGATCAGGTGATTTTTGAAGAGTTCAAGGGAACGGGAAATTCCGAAGTTCATTTGGATCGCAAACTCAGCGAAAAACGTCTTCATCCGTCCATCAATATTGCCAAGTCCGGCACCCGACGGGAAGAATTGTTGGTTGCCGAAGACGTCCAATTTAAAACAGTTGTGTTGCGCAGGTTGCTGCACGAAATGGACGACGTGACCGCGCATAAATTTTTGTTGGACAAAATGAAACATTCGAAAACCTTAGCGGAATTTTTTAAAGCCATGAGCGGAAAATAATTACGCACTGTGAGCTTCTCTTGTTTGTGGGTGAAAGTTGTCTCCAATTGTTCATCTGTTAAAATGAAGTACACCTTTTATGAGTATTTAGTTTATGATGCGCCCACCCGCTTTGCAAAGTTCCGCGCAACTGTTTGATGCTGTTGACGCTGTGGCAATTGCCCAATCGTTGGAGGACAAAAACAGGGCTGTTGAGCAATGTTGTGAGCGCATTGCTGACGGAGCGTGGATGGACGCCCGTTTGGAATTTGTTTTTACGCCTGTTTCAGACGGAGCCCCGGTCGAAATCACCCTTACTGCAGAAGAGTACATGCTGTTGTCTTGGGATTTGCCCCAATTGGCCATGTTGATGGATAAGAGCAAAGAAACGTTTTCGTCTCCTCTTCCCCATTTGCTTCATTTGAAGAATTTCTCTTATTCGAGAGGACAAAGGCCGGCCCAATCAACTTCAGCAGCACAATACGCGAACGTGTTTGAACATGTTCAACTGTGGAGCTCCCGGCTTTCCCACTTTACTTCACACAACACCCCCCTTACCCCTTGGAAAGTTTTGTGTGGGCGCGAACTGACGCACACAGAAAACACCGCTTTGGAAATTGCGGCTCTGCAGCGGGCGTGGCCTTTAATGGACGAAACGCACCTGGAAGGGTGCTATCGCATGTGCACGTCGGAGCACCAGCGTAAAACCATTATTGAGTCCATTTCTGGAAATCGCGTGATGGCCCGCGTTGAACAATCCGCCGTGGGAACCTTGGTGATGCTCATGGGGTTTACCCCACAATCGCGGCAGCATCCCGATTACCTCAAAATACTCAGCACCCTGACCCCCGAAAGTCAAGCGGTGTTGGAAAAGTGGCGTCTCACTCAAAGTTTGGACAATACGCAAAGCGCTTCCGTCTCTGCGGCGCAAAAACGGAAAATGTGACAGTGCTTGGGTTGAAGGTGAATTGGTGCGCCTGGAGGGATTTGAACCCCCGACCAACGGCTTCGGAAGCCGCTACTCTATCCAGCTGAGCTACAAGCGCGTTAATCAACACATTGCCCCCAATCGGGGGCAATACCTCTCCGGATAACGCCAACGCCCGGCAGCAGGATTTTGTGGGTCAAGTATACGCTGAAGTTTTTATTCGTGCAAGCGTTTTTTGCGGATGGGTTGCCAAATTATGGGCATTTAAGAAATTGCGTGCGCACATGCTCCCACGCGTGCTGTTCGTCAAACCCCATTTCATCGCCTAAGGGCGGACCACCCCCTTCGGTGGGGTCAACAGATCGCTCAGACCGTTCCATAAACGCCGCCATTCCATGGTTGGTCATATAGGTGGGCTTGTAGACGGGGATCCCCATTTTTTGAGTGGCGGCGCACAGGCGGGGCTGCAGATCGTCTTGACCTAAGGTTTCCATCCATTTGCGGTTGAACAAACCCAATTGTTCCTCACTGAACTGCTCCGTGGCGCGCTGTTGAATAATATGGAGGGCCTGATGGGCGGTTTGGTCCGCCACACGCAATTTGTCAAATTTTCCCAAAACGTTAATGAGGTAAAACAGTTCCACGGCCTCTTGATAGCGATTGGCGCGTACGCAACTGACCATTGCTTGGGTCAGTTCCACTGGGGTCTGAGTGTTTTTCACGCTGTCCAGCGATTGACAGGGAACGGAGGCCGCAAAAACAGACAAAGGAAAAAACAAACCCATTGCAACAACTGTAGAGATCATCTTCATAACAACTCCTTTACGATTTTGCCAATCATACCGCAAAGATCCGTGCTGTCCATCGGCTCTTTTGATTAAAGGGAAAACTGATACAATATTTCAAACGGTTAAGGATTGCTTATGTCGTCTCCCCCATTGACTGCTGCGGAACTGAATAAGTTTGCGGAAGCGTGCCGCACACAAAACATGGCGATTTTCACCAAATATTATGAAAAAATGCGCCGAAGCTCTGTTGATTTTAACAACCCCGTGTACGTTCGGGCGGCGGAAGACGGTTTGCGCAGCGCTATTGCTTATGACAACGCAGAAATGTTTGACGCGTTGTTAAGCATGTGTCGGCACGCCGACGGAAGTTTCATGTGGCGGCAAATTGTGGATTATTCTGTTCCCACTCACACGTGGGCGTTGGACAAAGCCTTGGCTTGCCCGCACATTCCCGCGCTGACGTACCAAGTTGATGGAAACACGCTTTCCCGCTGGGTTGCAAACAACAATCCTCTGACGGACAGTTTTAAACACTTGATTGACGCCACACAACCCACTCAACGTTTGGCGGGGGCGCAATATGCGGCGCAAAGCCGCCAATGGGACAGCCTGATGTTTATCATGAATTATATTCATGAGCCGTATTTCCGTTGGCGGGTGGCGTTGGACGCGGCGAACGCGGACGCACCTGATGAGATCATGACGCAGCTTTTGGAAGGAACCACTGAAGAAAACGCAATGCGTTTGTTGGATGAACGCAAAGACAAATTTTCTCCGCAACGCTACGCAGAGGTTTGGAATAAATTTTCCACGGTGTTTACCACCCAGCAAGCCCAACGCATTGCCGCTGAAATTACCAACGAACACCCGATTGCTTCCTCGATCGCGCAAAAACGCAAACTGTAATGTGTTTGTCATTCCCACGACTTACAAATGTCGTGTACTTAAACCATCCCCCAATGAGGTGGGCTGGGGTTACATTTTTTATTGTGAACTGATTGCAAACACTGTTACACTCTTTCCACTTTCTAACGTGGAGGCGTGATATGTTTAAGTCTGTTCTGATGGCGGTTTTGGCGTTTGGTTTTTCCCTGGGCGCGGTCGCCTCTCCCACCAACCCCGACGATTGCGTGTATATCAATAAGGTTCGCGCCTTTGCTCCAGAAAGCGACACCACACTGCTTGTGCGCCAAGGAAAGGGCGTCTACCGTCGTATTGAATTGGCGGCGGGGTGCCCAGTTGCGCAAGCTGACCGTATTGGGTTTAGTTACGGCAACACTCTGATGTCTGTTCAAAATCCAACGGGAGGGTATACGCGTGTCACCAGCTCAAATATGGTTGGGCGTTTTTGCAGCGCCACGCCCCACGCCAATGTGGTTTTGATCAACGATCGATCCGACCACGACCGCCAGTGCAAAATTCTGACAATTTCCCCAGCCACTGAAGAGGAGTTTGATGCGCTTCGGGCAAAAGACAACCGTTACTAAAGAGTTTCATTTCGCAAAAGGGCCCAGAGGCCCTTTTGTTTTTTCTCTTTCGCATTGTTGCAAACCATGCTAGAGTTGTTTTTTTCCAGCGGATCCCAGCATGATTTTCGAAAACTTTTTCAACAGATTTCGAACCCCCAAAGACGCCCTTACTTCACAACCCCGAAGCCCTTTCCATTCGCGTTTGGATCATCGTGGAATGTGGCGGGATGAGAAGCCCAGGTTGTTGGTGGTGAGTGGATCGGGAATCAGCGTGGCCAGCGGGGTACCCACGTACCGTTCCGACAACGGGTTGTGGTTGAATCACTCTTTGGATGTGGTGTGCAATTTGCACACCTGGAAAAGCCATGTCGACCAGGTGCAACATTTCTATCAAACGCTTTGGGATCACAAGCAACACTGCCAACCCAATTTGGGGCACCAGATGCTTGATGGATTGGATTGCGTGCACTTCACCCAAAATGTTGACGGACTGGCCGCCCAGGCCATTCCGCTTCACGGAGAATTGAGCTTATTAGAATGCATGGCCTGTGGCGCGCACTGGCCGCATGGAGGAACGATTGATTTGCGTGTGCCTTGTCCGGAATGCCAGACTGTGGGAAACGTCAAACCCGGGGTGGTGTTTTTTCATCAACACCCTCCCATGTACCCGATCTTTTTGAACGCCTTACAAGGCTTGCGGTCCGACGATGTGTTGGTGGTGGTTGGCACCAGTGGCTCTGTGGTTCCGATTGTATCTTGGTGCCATCAACTGCAGATCCCGTCCCAAAAATGGTTGTTCAATTTTGAACCCAGTGTGGATTTGCCCGCGGAATTTTTCCATCAGGTGGTCATGGGGCCTTTTGAGCAAACGTGTTTTGCTTTAAAAAATCAGTGGGACAAACATCTTCGCGCTTTATAAACGCTATATTTTTTTAGGTTTATACACAAAGACCTCTTGCCCGTTGATTTCATCGTCCAAGCGCGCGCGCAAAATGTGCGACGCGGTTGGATTGGCGCTGTTGAGATTCTCACAAACTCTTTTTACAAAATTTTGCACAATCATTGGCTGTTGGTCAAAATCGCGCGGCGAAAACATCTCGTTTTCCACGGAGGTTCTCACCATATACGTCAGCAGGGCGTCCCATTGGGGACAAGCCATTTTTTTGTAAAGAACCTGGGAAGACGCTGTGCCGTATTTTTCGTACACCAGGGTGATTTGGGGGCCTTCTTTTTCGTGACAGGTGAGTTTAAAAAAGGTGTTGGTGTGACCGTTTAGACACAACAATATTAAGCGATCGGCAAACGCCAAAGCATCTTGGTGTTTCACCGCCACGGTGCCGCGCACGTGGTCAATCCGTTTTTTCACCGAGCTACCCTCCTCACCCAAACCGTCTAAAGATCGCGGCATAAACAAACTGCAGCGGTGATCGCCGGTGGTGTAATCCACTTCCCATGTGGTGCGGTATTTGGGGTGGCCATTGGCCACGCCTTCCATATACAAACTGGATTTCATTTCAAAGCGCGAACAAATCTGGGAAATTTCCTTTACAAACTGATCCAAATCGGCACAGAATTGATCGGCGTTGTCAAAAACCTCGGTCATCACATTTTCCTTTTAAGGGGGGAAGCGGGGGCTTGAGAACGCTCTTCCCACTGCCGGCGCAACTGCTCGTCGCTGGCTTTTTGCAAAGCCGTTTCAATATTTTGCCGTTGGACATCGGCGGCCACGGTGTGAATACAACTGTCTTTCAATCGACTGGACAAACGAGAGGAGGGGTTGGAGGATTTTAGCAGATCTTCCATCCCCGATACCGTTAAATTCAAGCGGACAATTTGCACCTCTTCAAACTGCCGGACACTGTAACTGCGGTCCATTGCGCTTTGCGCGGAGAGCAGACTGTCGTACAATTTGGCTTGGGACAAAGGCACCAAATTGCCCGGAGTGTTTAAATACCCCTCTTGCAGTCCTTGTGGGGTTTGAATGCACGCAAACAGCGCAAAACTTTCTGTGGAGGCAAAATCGTTCCGCGGCACAAACTCTTCAAGAGTGATGTCTCCTTTTGCGATCCCTTTTTGAATAAATTTGTGCCGCCCAACCCCATACAGGCCGAACAATGGATTTTCACCGTTGTTGTGCGTCCGATCCCAAATTTTATTGAGCAGGTTCATTGCTTGGATGGTGTCCAATCCCCCAGCTAAAGACTTTTCCACGTCCGCATGGGTGGAATGCAATTGGTTGCTTTGCAACGCGGAATTGAAGTTGGCGGCCGTTACCAAGGCGTGCACAGGCTGGACGGTGGATTGTGTGTCCTTTGACATCTGCCCACACCCCCCAACAATGCTGGAAGACACCAACGGGGTGGACTGAAGAATGGCCAGTGCGGTGCGCAACTGAGCCGCCTCTTTACGGTCCTTCCATTCGGTGTTGATCAGACCCTCCAGCTTCTTGAGTTTGGTGGGGGTGGCAATGTACCCCCAAGAGGGGGCAGATTTGCGCCCTTTTTCGTCAACAAAATACACTTTCATCTTTCACTCCAATGGGGTTATATTTTCGAATTGCGCACGGAAACACTGGGGGGCAATGCGCTGGCAATGATCTCCGCCTGGACGGCGGATTGGATAAACTCATCAAGCTCTTGGTAAAGAGGCACCAAGTTGTTGGGCACCACCTGAAGGATCGGAACGCCTGTATCCCGAGTGGCCAACAACATTGCGTAGGGAAGAGAACTGTTTGGCGAAGCGGGCGTAATGGCCATGGAATGGAGTACGTTTTCCACTCCTTGAGCACGCGCCGCGCGCAACATATGAAGAAGTGTTTTGACGCCGGGGTCTTCTTTATGGAACCCTTTTTTGGCATTGGTGTCGAACGCGTTGCTCACAATTTTTAACTTCAATTCAATATATTCTTGGTGAGCGCCATTCTTCAAAGGGTGAGCGCCGGCGTCCAATAAAACAGCGCACACGTCCCAGGATTGATGGACCAGAGCGTGCGCCAAAAAGGAGCGCGGTGGATGACCGCTGCCCCCATTTATCCATCCACACGCGTCAGCCCCACTGCGCAAACACTGCTGAAGGGTCGTTGCGTCATTGTTTTCAATGCTTTTTTGTACAGTGGAGGACATTTGACAAACCCTTTTTTCTTATTTTACCCGATTAAGATCAAATGTCACTTGATTGACGCTTTTTTATTTGTTATACGGTGAAAAATAATTCAGGGAATAGTTATGAAAAAATTTGGCGTCTCTTTAGCGGTGTTTGTGGTGTTGGGGCCTCTCCTGTTTGG
>OBJT01000294.1_pt1 | contig 13303 bp, 12 predicted proteins | sample 1519861 | NCBI WGS metagenome assembly OBJT01 (sample SAMN02401118, study PRJEB22541) | soil metagenome, isolate JX
AATCGGTTAAGGACTTTTGAGCTCTCCTGGCCACTTAGGCGCGCACAATTGAGGGGGAATTCTTAAATTTTGCGGGGTGCCTTTGGCGGATTGGTGTTTTCCAATTGCGCGGCAATTGTTTGCCGCTGGCTCAGAGCAATGCGGCGCTCCAACTCTTGGGCGTTGTGCATGTCTCTTTTGTGCATTTCTTCCAACGTCAATTGGGGGTCGGCGCGCGGGAACAGTTTTTCCACCATGCTCCAACATTCTTCTTTGACCGCTTCGGCCAGAGCCAAAGACAAATCCTGGGGAATGGAGGGGTGTTGGAGGATTAAATCCAAGGCGTCTTCGTTTTTTAAATGCACCGCGGTCAGGGCCACACGGGTGGCAATCATTCCACTGGGGGCTGGCAAGAGCACAGCAAGGCAGTCCAGTTGGTTTTTTTCAATGGCGATGGAATAAATATCTCCCTTGTTGACCAACGGATCGGACAGCGGCAACAAAATTTTTACGCAATCCAGGTGTCCTTTGCTCGCGGCGACATACAAAGGCGTGGACTCCCTCAACTTGGGGTCGATGTGCTTGACGAGCATCTCCACCATTGTTGGAATGTTGGTGTCGGCCGCTTCTATCAACAACCCCTCTAGGGTGTGGTGTAACAGCTGTCGGTCCTTGGCGCTTTTGATCCATTGGTCCAAAATTTGTTGCGCGTTGGGGTCGTTGTTTCGAAGCGCGGCCCTTAATAAATTTTCGTGGTTGAGTGCAGTCATGGCTTAAATTTTTCGGCTTATATTTTTTGCGGAGACGCAAGCGGTGGGCGCCACGGCGCGGTTGAGTGTGTTGCGCTGTTGAACCACTTCAGCGCGTTGTTGGTACACACCCCAATCTTTATCCGGGTAAATCTTTTTCAGTTCGGTGAGCGCGTCCAAGGGGTTGGAAACGTCAAACAGCAGTTCAATACACGGGTGGTCACCGCGGGCCATGGCGCACTGCAGGGCGTGGCTGTTGTCAAAACAGGGATCACACAACGGCAAAAGCAATTCAATGCATTGAGGGCTGCCGGATTTGGCGGCGGCGACCAGGATGATGTTGTTGTTTTTCTTCCAATTGGACACAGGGATCAGCAATTGGACGCATTCGGGGCGACCGTACAAAGCGGCGCCAAACAACGCGCTGTTGCCCGCGGCGGTGGGATCGGACACAGGAATCAAAAGGGCCACGCATTCTTGGTGGCCTTCTTCCGCGGCTTGACGCAAAGCCTCACTGGCGTACGCGCGCGGGTCGGAAATGGGGATTAACCTTTTTAGTTCTTCAGTGTTGCCCCACAGCGCAGCTTTGATTAAATCATCGGTGTTTTTCACAATTTCATTCATGGGGACACCCATTCAATATTTTGTCATTTTATCAGATTTGGAGGACTCAAACAATTGGGGGACGCGTGCCCTTAAATTTTTCGCTCGGTCTTCTTTGTGGGAATTTCGCCAATGTGTTTATGGATCTTCTCGTTCAACTGTTGGGCGATAATCTCTTCGAGTTGTTCGCTGTTGCCGTACACGTTGTTGCGCATCCAGGTCAGGGTGGTGCGGAGATTGGAACGGGGAATTAAGAAGGCAATCATCTCTTCTTGTTTGCGCTCCAAGGCGTTGGCCAACGGGCGGGTGGAGCGAAACTTGTCGTTCACGTAAGGCCATAAGACGTCTACGCTGCGGAAACTGTTTTTGCGCACGGCGTCCAATAAGGCTTTGCGGCAAATTTCCGGTCCACACAACGGAGCCAAAATCGCCACGCACTCGTGGTGGTCGTTAAACACCGCGGAGGTCAAGGCGCTGCCGCTGAACACGGGGGCGGCTGAATGAGGGGCCAGCAAACGGACGCATTCGGAAAATCCGTTGCTGCTGGCCAGGTACAACGCCATGCTGTCTGCCGCTTGAGGATCAGACACCGGAAGCAGAAGACGTACACAGGCCACATGCCCGCCGGCGGCGGCTTTTTGCAACGCTTCGCTGTCGTTGTCCAAAGGATTGGACAGCGGAATAAGGCGCTTCACTTCCGCCAGATCGCCACTGAGGGCGGCGGCGCACAAGGCTTCGGTGTTGTCGTCCCACTGGGTTAAACTCATGGGAGCGGGGTTGTATTTCTCCCGCCAGCGACGGAGTTGTGCGGAGATGTGGGTAAACCAATTCATGCTGAAAGGGGTCCTTTATTGCGTGGGATTGCCCATCCATACCAGTTGGGTGCCAATCTCTTGTTCAGTGTAACAGGATCCACCACGTTTTGAACTGTTATATTGTGCTGGAGTGGTTGGGGCGGATGGCAATGGAATCGGGGACTGCGTTGTTTTCCAAGGGGGTGTGGTCGCAATCCGTTACAATTTTCGGCGCGCAGGGGCAGCGGCGGGCAATTGCGCGGAAATGCGTTGGGCTTGTTGTTGGTTGTGTTCTTCTTCACAAGCTTGCGCAAAATTTTCCATCACTTTTTTGTGCGACAAAGGGTGAATAAAACTGTAGCGGGCGCTCAGACGGGCGCTGATCCATTCCCGTTGGTTGGGGGTGTCGCCGTTTTCGTCAATCCATTTTTTAATCACTTTTTTTCCCAAGCGCTGATGAGCCGGGGCGCTGGAACTGAGCCAACAGGCCACTTCCGCCAACAGTTCGCTTTGAATGTCCACATAGGCTACCAGTGCGGCGCTCACATTCTCCGGAAGATTGGTCCATTCCTCCAACCCAATGCTGTTGACCGCTTCCTTAAACTCGGGGTCGTCTTTTAAAAAGTCCAATTGTTTTGCATCCGCGTTGCAGATGTCATCGCGCAGTTGGTCCACGGAGGTAATTGTTTGTTTTGGCATATAAAACGACCAGAGACGGTGGGTTAATTTTAACACACCGCCTAAAACCCACAACCGCAAGGCTTTTTTACATTCTGCGGGCCGGAGCGGTGCTGCCGGTTCCTTGCAGGGTTTTGAGCAAACACTCTTTGTTGTGTTCGTCCCAGGCCAATTGAATTTTTGCGCCCATTTCCGCGTAAGCGCTGGCTGCGCTGAAGTCGAAATCGTGAACCTGTATTCCAAAACGGAACAGTTTTTTCAGCATCTTTGGGCGTTGGTTGTCGTAGCGGGACTCCAACAACAGGTCGGTCATCCAGTGCGTGTTGACAATGTGTTGGTAGGGTTTGTCCGCGCGCAAATCACACTCACCGCCATTGCAGACATACACTTTGAGTTTGTTAAGGGTTCCGCTCCAATCGTTTTTATTGATCCATTCTCCGTCGTTGGACATAATTTTTTGCAGCAGATCCCATTGAACAGATGGGGCAATTTGAGCGGACAGATTGTTTAACGCCAGATCCCACAAATTGGCGCGCATCATATCCTCCAAACGCAAATTTTGGTGAATAGTGCGGGCCATCGAGGTGTTGGGCTGGGCAAAAAATTGGTGCAACACTTGCGCGGATTTGGGGGTTTTGGCCCGGCAGAGATCTTGCCACCAATTTTCCATGTACGCTTGAACGTACGACGGATGCTTCTTCAATTGTGTGGCAAACACCTTTTGCCGGTTTTGCAAATAGTGCTGCAAAACGTGACTCAAGTCGTACAACATAACATTGTGGCGCACAAAGTTTTGATTTTCTTTGTCAAACACCCCTTCCCAGAACAGACGCTCTTTCTCGGGGGACGGGTTCTCCTTGTGGTCGCGGTACCAGCGGTTGCAGATTTGTTGATTGGACATGGCGAAGGCAAATCGAAATGAAAAAACGCGTTTATGCTTGATATTTTACCACAAATGGGGTGGTATATCCATGTGTTTTCTCTCGTCCATAACGAAAAACCCTTGTGGCGGAGCGCAAGACATTTACCAGCACTTGCTGGTGGTGCCGGTGGAATTGGTGCGTTGCCCCGCTTGGTTGATGGTGAGGGTTCCGCATTCGTCTTTGGTTTGGGTGCCGGAGGGGGTGGCGCGAATGGAAAACGCGTCGGCGGAGACGGTCAACCGCAAATTGTATTTGGCGGGGTCTTCGTCGCGGGGGGAAGTGGTGGAGGGCAAGGAAAAACCGCTGTAGGTGTTGTTGGCGGAACGGTAACGCTCCGCTTGGTGGGCGTAATCGGTCATTTCCGCTTGGGTGGCCACCCGATGCGCGCGGTAGGTGTAGCGTTGGTAACTGGGAACCACCACCGCAGCTAAAATGGCGATGATGGTGCAGGTGATTAACACTTCCAATAAGGTAAAACCGCGGTTGTTCATTGCTTCGTCTCCGCTTACTGAATGCGCCGCCAGGACTGCCGTCCGCACGCGCGTGGTAAATATATATCACTGGCGCCGGCAATACTCAAGAGGAAGGAGCATTGTTGAGCTTGCAACAGTTCATCTCGGGAGCACGATCCGTCTTTGCATTTGTCCGCCATCGATGGAATAAACACGTCGCTGGTTTTAATGGGAGCGGGGGATGTGGCCCCGGAAATGTTGGTGAGGGAGATGGCCCCGCAGTTGGCGGTGCACAACTGGCTGTTTTGGCTGTTGGTGGAGGCTTGATCCAACACCGGAGCTCCCGACAACGCGGACAACCCATACAACCAGTTGATGCCGGTGGCGCCCGCGCAACCGGTTTGGGTGGGCACGTACGTGACAAAGTACACATTGCCGCTTTGGGTGGTGGGGGTTCCGACAAAACGCTCGCCGGTGGCGGTGGAGCCCACTTTCAAATCAATATACCAGCCGCGTTTGCCGGTGTAGGAGACCTCGTTGGAGGAACTTGTGCGCGACGCTGTGGCCGAGGCGGTGATGGTTTGGGCGGTGAGGTTGGCCCGCGACCCCACCACGGTGGCGTTGTTGTCCCAAATGCCGTACAGACTTTGCACGGTCAAATCGGTGATGTCGCTGCCCATGATGTATCTTCCGGTGCCAAAATAAATCATTTGCCCGCCGCTGGGCCCGGAGACCACTTCCAGCTCGCCTGTGATGGGTTGGTTGAGGCTGTCGGCGTTGATGGCGGTGAACAGCGGGGTGTTGTTGTACGCCACGGTCCAATCGCTCACGGAGGCGGAAGACAAATCAAAACGCCACACGTTTCCTTGCATGTCTCCGCCGTACACGGTGTCGGCCAAGCCGTTGCCGTTGAGGCGGGCAATGGGGGCGATGTTCACCAAGCCGTTGCGGGAGAATGTTCCGGTGGGCTTGATTCGTTTGATCACTTGTCCGGTTAACGCGTCCACCACAAACAGCGCGGGGGCGCCGTTGCCGGAATTCACGCCGTTGCCAAACAGCGCGACAAAGCGGATGGTGGTGCCAATTTTAACCGGCACAATTTTGGCGGAGCCCAGCACGTACCCCAAATCCACGTCGTCGTTGGTGTTGAGTTCCCACAACACCGAACTGCCGCTGAATGAAGTGGGGGAAGACACATCCAATCCAAACACCGATCCGCCGGGAACGCGCGAACTGGTGCCGATGGGGGCGTGTCCTCCGGCGCCGGTGGAGCCCACCAACACGGTTTTCCAGCTCCCGGAATACACGTCCCCCGAGGTCAGCAAACCGTCCACGTAATATTGGTGGCTGTAATCGGGGTCGGCCAGCGCGGCCATGTGTTGGCGGGAGGAGTGAGGGACAAAGGCCAGTACTTCGCTGCCCCCCGAGCTGTTGTTGGTGGCGTTGAAGCCGTGGAGCATGCCGTCGTTGGCGCCAATGTACACCATCGGCGTGCGGGTAGCTTTGTTGTCCAAATAGGTTTTGTAACTGGTGCCTAGGCTGTCCAAGGTGGTGTCGCTGTTTCCTTTCCAGGTGCGGTAGCCATAATCGTCGCTTCCCAAAACAATTTCGGGGGAGGAATTGACAATATCACCCAACACGTTGCTGCGGGGGCGGAGTTGGCCGTTGCTGGAGCCCAACAAGAAGTTGACCAAACTGTCCAAAGAATTGAGTGTTTGGTACCACGCTGGGATGGTGTCAATTCCCAAGGAGGCGAGTTTGGCTAAGGGGGTGGCGCCGGGCAGGTTGTTCATGGTGAAGGGCGCGGCGGTGGAGGCGGTCAGCACCGTGCCGTCGCTGCGCAACTTGGTCGGGGTTTGGGTCATGATGATGTTGCGGGAAGTTGTGCTGTTCATTTTGCTGGAGGCTTTCCACAACACATTGCCGGTGGATCCATCGGAATTGATGCCTTCGGCCACCAAATCCCCCGTCCAGTTGTTTTTGCTGTCCACGGTGTAGGTGGCGTACACAGAGAATGAGGCGCTGTTGATGCGCGCGCCGGAGCCCGAGCCGGAAACGGTGGCGGAGCCGCCCGCGGCGTTTTTGAAAATATCGCCCAAACGTTGTTTGAGCTCAATAGGATTGTGGGCCAAGAAATACCCGTCGGGGGTTCCCGCCGACTTGGTGTCCCACTCGCCGGCGTCGGGCAACCCGTTGTTGTTGGTGTCATTAAAGTTGCCGTATTTGGCGGCGTACCATAAGGGGTTGTTGAGCAAACCGGTGTTTGATCCCCCCGCTTTGAATTTGTACACCTTGGGCTTGGACCAGGCAGCGGTGGAGGCGTTGCCGTCGGGGTTGCCCACGGAAGAAATTAAAGAGGTGTCTTTGCCGCCAGGGCGCAAATAATCGCGGTAGGTGCCGTTGGCGTTGGAGCCGGTGACGGTCATCCCGGTGAGCAAGGCGTTGCCCGCGTACGCGGAAATCACTTCCACGCGCACCAAAACTTCGTCGGCGGCCACGGTGGGTTGGCCGCGCGCGGCGGTGCACACGGTGGAATCGGAGCGGTAGCAAATATCGTAAGTGGTTGAGGTGTTGGCGGTGTTGGTTTTGTCGTTGCAGCGGCCGCCCACGCAGAACGTCACCACCGAGACCTGATCGTTGTCGTGGTCGTTGCCCCACAATGAATCTTCCCACGTGAGTTTGTAACTGCCGGCCACCAATTGGCTGCCGCTGTATTGCAAGGGACGGCCGTAGGTGTGGAACGGGGTGACCGCGGAAGTGGTGGCGCCCACGTCCACGGAGCCCAAGAAACAGGTGCGCCAGCCGCTGCTGGTGGCCGTGGCGTTGCCGTCGTTGTTGGATTGGCACAGAGGAGACAAGGAGATGGAAGAGGCGCCCAACGGAATTTTAAACGCGGGCAGACTTTCGGCCAACTGCACTCCGTAGGTTTTGACGGTGACTTTGGCGTTGGTGCCGGAGGTTAAGGTGGGGCGCATGTTTTTGGTTTGGGCCTGGTGGGCCAAACCGGCAATCAAGAAACTGCCTTCGGTGGACGGGCTGTCGGGACACAACCCGCGAACCAAGCCCAAGGAGTTGATGGTGTACGCTTGGCAGGTGTCGGAGTGGGTGTTCAAGGAGGCGCCCAGGGGCGTGGCGGTCACGCGGCCGGCGAAGAAGGACTTGCCGTGAATGCCTTCGGCCGCGCCCACGGCGTTGGTGGCGGAGGTGGCGTCGATGATGTTGGGGACGGACGGAACTTCGTCGCTGTCAAAAGAGGGCAACCCCGAGGACAACACCAACACACTGCAACTGGCGCAATAAGTGCTGCCGCCGCTGGCCACCGAACGGTAGGGGTCTTTCCAGGCAATGCCTAAGGGAATGCCCGCCAATTCGGTTCCGGCGCCAAACGAACTGGTGGCGGTGGAGCCGCTAACGTAGCGCAAAGCTTCGGCGTACATTTCGGTCAACGGGTTGCCCCACGCCGAACAGTTGTAGCCGCCGGTGCCGGGGTTGTTCAAATTGCCGTTGCCGCCTTGCCCTTGGCGGTTTAAGATTGCGTATTGGTTGCAATCGGACCAGGTGGAGCCGCTCCATTGGTCTAACGTCAGATTTTCCAAGGTGCGGATAATTCCTTCTTGGTTGAGCACTTTGGCGCAAAATTGCCCGGTGGTGAGGTTGACTTCGTCGTCGGAGGCGCACGGCAACCCCAGCAACGTGCCGTTGCCAGCAAACAACCCTATATTGCGGCGCAAAGCGCCCCCGGCGCGGGGGGCGCCGTTGGTCCCGGTCAACAAGCCAAATTTGATTTTCCCGGCTTCCCCGTATTCTTGCAGAAGCCCCGCGGGTTTGTAGGTGGTGGAGACCCCATTGCTGTAACTGCGGCAGAAATTTTCCCGCAAGGCGGCGGACGAACTGGCGCACACGTTCACCCGCACGGTGTAATCGGTGGCGGCGGTGGGAACGTCGTTTTTGGCCAAGTTGTCGGCGGCGGCGCGCAACTGGCATTGGTTGGCGGCGGTGGAAGACCACTCGGAATAGCGGCCGGCGGCCACGCGCATTAAGGGCGCGCCGCCGGTGGACATGGAGGCGTTGCAGAAAGATTGGGTTCCGCTTAAGGGCGTAAACGAGCCAATGTCGGATCCGGAGTACACTTTCACCCACGCGTGCAAATCGTTGGGGATGTAGGCGCGCTCCAACACCGTGGAGGATCCGCCGTCGCTGAAGCGTTTGCCGCCGTACAACACCGAACGCACGATGTCCAAGCGGCTCATGCTGATCCAGTTGAGAAAGTTTCCCGACCATTGCCCGGAACAGGAGTGGCTGTTGGCGCCACTGGCGGCGGCGGCGGCGGTAAAGGACGCGCCCCCCAACAACGAGGAGCTGTAGGTGTAGCACAGTTTGGAATCAAAATAACCGGCGTAATTGAATTTGTCGTTGTAGGTGGTGTCAATGGTGCCGTCGTCGTCCAAGTCGGTGTAATCGGTGTAGGCCTTGTTGAACAGCTGTTCGTCGCGGGACATCACAATCATCATCAAGGGAGCCTCCGGATTGCCCATGTACAACGGGGTTTGCGCCAGGTTGTAATCGCCCAAACCAGCTTCCGAGGGTAAGGCAAACCAGCCGCCCAACGCGACCAACCCCGCGGTCAAAAACAGCGGGACTTTGTGGTGTTTGAGGTGGGAGAGAATGCTCATGGGGTATCCTTTCACGGAATGTAAATGGTGTTGATGACGGCCACCGATTCGGCGGAGGCGCTTTTGTCCCCGGCGGTGACGGTGACTTCGTAGACGTTGTTGGTGTTGCCCTCGTTGTTAGCTTTTTTGCCCAGCACCAGACTGGAGGCGCTGGCGGTGTAACACTTGTCAATTTTGCGCACGTAGGTGGCGTCCGCGCCGTTTTTGCCGCGGGACCAACTTAATGGGTCAAAGTTTTGGGTGCAGTCTTCGCTGTCGGAGGCGTAAATCTTTCCCTGTTGGTTGACTTGTTGTTCAATGGTGTGTTCCAAAGCCCGAGCGTTGCCTTCGGATCGTTCAAAAGCGGTGGCGCGCTTGTTGTGGGTGGTGGTCATCACTTCTTGGGTGGTGATCACGCGCATTCCAATAATGCCCAGCAAAGCCAACACCACCAAAATCACCAGCGAGACGTACAGCGCCGCGCCGCGCTGAGAGATGAGGGGGGAGAGAGATGTTTTAGTTGCCATACAAACGATTCCTTAAAGCCACAGTGGCTTCGATGGGGGAGCGGTAGTGTTGGTCGGCGGGGACAGTGATGTTGACGCCTTGCAAGGTGATGGTTCCGGTGTTGCCCAACTGAGCTTGCCCGCGTTGCAAGGCGGAACTGCGGTTGGTGTCCACCAGCAGCAACCCGATTTTCACCATCCCCACCCGGCTCCAGGACAACTGCGGTGTGCCCAAAGAGGTTTGAATGGTGGAGGCGGTCTGTTGGCGGTCCATAAAGCCGGTTAAGCGTGTGGAGGTGGAGCGGTCTTGGCCGTACAAAATTTGCATGCTTTCCACTCCACTGATCACTTCGTCTTTTTGGTATTGCAACGCGCCGCCGGGGTTGGAAACAAACCGCACACGGAACAAGGAGGGGTAAGTGGCGTTTTGGGGTTTGCCAACGTAATACACCACACTGGTGGCGCCGTACAAACGAGCTTTTTGCCCTTCATAGACTTGGGAAAATCCGCGGGTGTTTAATCCACTGGACAAGACGTTGATGGTGCCCGCGGCGGCGGTGGCGTTGGAAGCTTGAAACACGGTGGTGGAAGAGCAGTCGGATAAGGCCATCAAGCCCGCGCTGGTTTCGTAATCGGCAATGGCGTTCCAAGAGGCGGAGGGGAACGTGAGCGTGGGGAACGTGGCGTTGGTGGTTGTGCTTAACAGCACCGAGCGGGGGCTGAGGTAGCGCAAGGCGACAATATCACTGCTGTTCACCCGATCGCTGAGCACGGTGGCCAAGTCGCTGGGCAGGGTGGGGGAAAAACCGGTGCCGCCGGTGGACAAACTGCTGACGTTAATACTGTTGCCGGGGGCCGTGGAGGAGGCTTCGTACCCTTGAATGGAGATGTTGAAATTCAAGGCGCTGCGGGTGGTGTCAAAGGTGGTCTTCAAATACGAGACGGTGCCCCCAGTCAGGGCTTGATCCGACACACAGCCAAAATGCCCCACCATGCGCAAATCGTCTTGCAGATAATCCATTCCAATAATGCCGTTTTCGTGCACGCGCCCGCGGCCTTCGGCCAGCGCCGCGGAGGTTTTGGAGAGAATAAAAATGTTGACCACCACCAGCACAACAATCAACCCAATCACCAACGAGACCAACAGCTCCACCAAGGACAAGCCTTGGGCGCGGGAGGAAAAGGAGGAAGGGGGTTGGGGCATAAAAGGTCCTGTTACATTTGAGTGGTGGCGGTGTAGGTGTATTTTTGTTTGCTGGCGGTGGTTTCCCACCACGCGTCGGTCCAGGTGATTTGCACTTGCACTTGATTTCCCGTGCGGCTGATCACAGCTTTGGCGCCGCCGCCCAATTGTTTGTTGAGTTGGCATTGCCACTCACTCATGAAGGCGGTGGCGGTGACGCCATTGCCGGTGGTGGCGCACGAGGTGGACGCCGCTTGGAAGGTGCCCAGATAATTATTGGCCTCGGCGCGGTTGGCGCGTATTTGTTCTAATAAGTTGGACGACAAATTCACCGCTTGGGTTCGGTAATTGGAGCTTTGGGCGTATTTCAAACTCATGCTTTGGGTGAACGCCACGCCAATTAGGCCAATGGAGACAATCAAAATGGCCACCAACACTTCAATCATGGAAAAGCCACCGAAGCGGTGGGGCGCCTTGCGTGGCGCAAGAGGTTGGAACACCCGGGACGGGACGACTCGAGGCCGAACAGGGGCGTTTTGGATACCTTGGTGGACAGTTTGGTTGTTGGAAAAAGAAGTCATCCGCAGGTCTCCCGCTTGACGGCCACGCGGCCCACTTGTTCCACCACAAAAGTGCGCTTCAAATTGCCGTTGCAGTGATCCGGAGTCAACGTGATACTGGTCTCGTCTTTGCTCCGGCGGCGGCCCTTGTAATCAAAAGCGATTACCGAACCGGTAGCTTCGGCGGAAAACCCCGTTTGCCCTCCGCCCACGCGCAAGACTTTTTCGCTGCCGTTGAGGGTTCCGCTTTCGTCGGCGTCCGCCCACACTAAAAACCCACTGGTCCACGCCCCCGTGCAGGAGGTGCCGTTGGAACTTGCGCACACACCCGCTCCGCGGCCGTTTTTCAACGCTTCCATGCGCGCCAAATTCAACGCGGCGATCAATTCGTTGGTGGTGGTCGCCACGCGGTTGGAGACCACCAGACGCTGCAAATTGGGCACCCCCCAGACAGCGAGGATAGCTAAGATGGTCAACGCCACCAAGGCCTCCACTAAGGTGAACCCTTGGGGCGGGGGAGAACAGAATTTGCGCATAACGTCACTCTCTGCACCGGACGGCAAGTGAATTCACTATAGAGAGGGGCGGGGGGTTGTCAATATTGCTGTCTTATTCAGCAAATTTTAAGCTTGAAGCGCTTTGGAAAATACTAACACCCCACATGCGCAATGCGGGGTGAAGCGGCAGTGGGGACAGCGAGACAACGGTTACCAACAGGGGCTGTTGGATTGGCGTGTTCCCAAAGAGGCGTGGTGCTGACCCAGCTGGTTGACCGACAGTTCGCCGCAGCGGTCATAACGCTGCTCGTTCAGCGGCACGGCGGCGATCAGGAAACTGTCGGGGGTGGTGACGGTGCTGAAGGCGTAGCCGGCGGTGGGCGGAACGTCGGGTTTGAAACTGGCGTAGGTGCCGGCGGTTTCGTAATGGGCGCGGGCCTGCTGGCCGAGGGCGTCCAGGGTGTGTTGCACGGCCTGTCGTTCGGCGGTGCGTTGATGTTGCTTGTAAGTGGGGTAAACGGCGGCAATCAGAACAACAAGCATAACGACAGAGATGGCCACTTCGATCAAAGTGAAGCCCTTGTGCGATTTCATGGAAAGACCCTAGAAGAATGTGTGTGGCGCAAAGTGTACAGCACGCGGTGGTGCGGTGCAACAGAGAAACTGAACAATTGCTTAAATCTGTGACAAAACGCACATTCGTGCGGTGTGAAGCTGGACAGCTGCTGAACAAGAAGGCTACACTTGGCGCGCGACTGGGAGGGTGTATGAACGCAAACGAATTGATTGAATTGTTGGAACGCAAAACAGATGTGTCAGGGGTGATTGAAAATCTTCCTCTGCGGCTGTTAAAGCAGCGGGGCGTGTTGGTGGCGCTGATGAGCCACTTTAACGAACACAACGTCAAAGCTTTTTACCGCAGAGGTGTTGCCCTTTACGCCTTTAATTCCAACGATATGTTTTTTTCCACTCTCTCCCCTGAGTTTTTGGATTTCTTTTTCCGCACATACCCCGCTCCGTGCGCGGAAATGCAACACGACAAAAACAAAAAAGCCCAGCATTTTTTTGAATGTTTAACCCAAAAGGTGGTGTTGGAAGACACCTGGAAAGCTGGGCGGTTTGATCATTATGTGGCGTTGGTGCAAGCGGTGGCGCGCAACGCTTCGGTGAACGCATCGGGGCGGGTGGCGTATTTCTACGGAGCGCATTGGACAGCTCAGCATTGGGATTTCTTTCACACCTATTGCGCCAATGGGTCGTGGAAAGAGACGCTGAGGGAAGAACACAAACGCGCGCATCCGGATCCGGCGTTGCGCCAAAGTTTATTGCGGTTTATTGCGGCCCATCCTCCATGGGGGGCGTGGTGGGCGGAGTTGGAAGAGACCAGCGCGCGTCAGCAAGCGGAGTGTGTGGCGTTTGCCGCTGAGTTTGCGGGGGGAAGGGAGACGGGCGCGGCGTTGCCGTTTTTGCAAAAAAACTTATCAAGCAAAGACATGTGCAACGCCACAGGGGAAGTGCATCCGGAATTGTTATGGGACTTGGACGGCAATTGTGTGGTGACCAAGGGCGTGGATCAGATGTTGGGCTTTGATGTGGCGGATATTTTTTTGTACGGCCGGTTGCATTTTTATTATTTCTCTTCGCTTAATAAATCTTTGCCGGTGGTTGGGTTCCCCACGTATGATCATCAGCAAGTGGCGGCGTTTGATAAAATGGTGTGTCAGTAC
>OBJT01000295.1_pt1 | contig 13283 bp, 14 predicted proteins | sample 1519861 | NCBI WGS metagenome assembly OBJT01 (sample SAMN02401118, study PRJEB22541) | soil metagenome, isolate JX
GCAGACGAATGACGTGAAGGTACCGCGTCAGCGGCGCGAGGACCGCCAGCACCTGAGTGGCACCAGACTGCGTTATCATCTGTACCCCCCAGTCCCTAAGCAGCCGTCATAAGATACTGGGTTAAATTTTACAGGGGGCGCACTTAATCACACCTGCATACCCTTACAAAATTTTCTCGGCTGAACGCAACCCATCGTTACAGCAGATCACGCACAAAGCGCACGATGTCCTGATTCTGTCCGTGTTCGAACAAACACGCCTGGAAGCGAGACCCCCCTACAGCTGCTTTCACCAGTTCAGGATCCAGTGCGCGCAGTGAATCAAGGTAATCTTCTTTCAGCAACGTGGCTTTCACCTGATTGAGAATGCCCGCATTACGCACCTGCGGTTCTTTACGCTCTGGCGGATAGCCTAAGCCTTTTTCACCGGTGAAGGCTTTCTCGAAAATAAAGCGTAGATTCAACTCGGCTCCCCAACCAAAACCCTTGGCGAAAGGCAGCGAGAGCGCATTACCGTTGTTAATTTGCGCAAACAGATAAGCATCGGCGGGGTCGATACAGTAGCCGCACACGACACCGGGATGCAGGTTAAGTGACACCAACGCCCCTTGCCCTGTACCACAACCTGCGACCACAAAGTCAGCCGCTTTACTGTTCAACAATAGCCCAGCCATGATGCCGAGGTGAATGTAAGTCAGATGATGATCTTGCTCATCGCTCATGCCGACGTTAAACACCTGATGGCCGAGCGGTTGCGCGACGGTTTGTAACTCATTCCATACGGTTGCGTTCTTAGCGGCCTGGCTATTTTCCATCATCAAAGCAATTTTCATGATCCATCCTCAGATTAAATTGAAACACTGTTTCATTTTAATCAAGGAGCGCTAAAATGCAGCCAACAAATGCCCTATTCATTGTGATTCAGCTCACATATTAACGATGTCATGATTCAGGAGAGTCCATGTTTATTTATAGAAACGCGACCACAGTAGAAGACTTGGGGGGTGGCGTAACGCGCCGAATGATGGCGCATGGAGGTCACATGATGGCCGTTGAGGTGACCTTTGCTAAAGATGCCGTTGGCCCATTGCATCATCACCCGCATGAGCAACTAACCTATGTCTTGTCAGGGCGTTTTGCTTTCACGATCGATGGCATCACACAGGAAGTCAGCGCGGGAGACACGCTTTATAAAGCGCCCAACATCGTACACGGTTGTGTCTGCCTGGAGGCGGGTACGCTGCTGGATACCTTTACCCCGCAGCGTGAAGATTTTCTGGCGGCACGGTAAATCCCGAAACGCATCAATGCGCTCCCTATGTCATCGATCCTCACCAAAGGCTGGGTACCTCACGACATAGGGGCGCTATTGATGGCGACCAGGCTTAAGACGACGGTTTACCCACTAAATTTTCCCGCCCACCACAGTCGTAGCTTCAGGCCCCACGCGCTGCTCCAACCGGTTGTGGTGCTGACCACTTTGCCGCGCTGTAGCACGATAAATGTCGGCGTCACGTTGATATCCCAGCGTTGACTCACCGCTCCGTTTTCATCATTCACCGCGACGCCCTGTAGCCCTTTTTTCTCCAACCATGTGGCGACGCGGCGGTCATCACCGGAGCGTAATGCCACGCTGACCACCTGCGAGCCATGCTGGCTTAAGGCGGCCACGGTGGGCGTGGTGAGTTTACACACACCGCACCAGGTCGCCCAAACGTACACCAACACCGGACGATCCTGACTCAACGCGGCGAGATTAACCTCACCCTGTAACGACGTCAGTGGCTGCTGCGCCAAATCGGCAGGCAGTTGCGGTGCTCGCAACCTATCCATGCCCCAAATGATCGCCGCACCAATCAGTACCAGCCACAGTGCTTCACGCAACCAGCGCTTCAGGCGCGTCATGGCTTCGCCTGCAACGCGCCCTTCACGGCCGTTTCCAACTGCTCATAAGGCACTGCACCGCTAATCAACTCATTGCCCACCAGCGTAGCAGGCGTGCCCTGTACACCCAGTTGTTGTGCCAATGTCAGGTTTGAATTAATGGTATCGAGACTCGCTTTACTCGGTTCCTTCAGCTTAATACCTGTTTTATCTAATGCTGCTGCAATACTTGCCTCGTCGTGGTTGCCCTTTTTCGCCATCAAGCGCTCATGCAATTTTAGGAAGTTCTGCGGTTGCTGCTCCCACACCGTCAACGCCAGCCGAGCTGACGTCAGTGATGTTTCGGCACGGTAAGGCAGTGGTTTTAAAACAACGGCCACTTGGGGATAGGTTTTCAGCAGCTTCTCAATATCCGCATCAAATTTTTTGCAGAAAACACAGTTGTAGTCAGTGAAATAAACCAGCGTTAACGCCGGGTTTGCCGCACCAACACGCGGCGAACCCTTATCGTTAAACAGGGCATCGTGGTTTTTTTTCACCACCTGCGCGACAACATTCTGCTGCTGGCGTGACGCTTCTTTATCGAACGCATCAGCCGCTTCTGCCAGAATCGACGGATTCTGTACCAAGGTTTCACGAATCAGTTCTTTGATACGAGCCTCCTGTTCAGGCGTAAACGGCGCAGCGGCCAGCGCGGGCAGGGTCAGGAACATCAAGGGCAGTAACAGGGATTTTTTCATCATTTTTTGGCCTCAGAGAGTGTTGAAATCACCGCTTCACGACTCAGCAACGGTGACAAAATGTGGCCATGCGGCAGTGCCGGGCCATAAATCTGGTTAAAAGGGATCGCCACGCGGTCACGTCGACGCAGGAACTCACCGATTGCCGGATCGGGTTGCGTCCAGTCCCCGCGCAGCAGGACAACATCATCGGCTTTCAGCGCAGCACGCACGTCCGGTTGGTTCAACACGCGGGATTTGTTCACTTTGCAGGTGATACACCAGGCAGCGGTGACATCAACAAACACACGTTTATCCTGTTCCAGCGCTTGATTAATCGCCGCTTCGGTCAGAGGCTGCCAGTGCAACGTCTCCTCCTCTGGCGCAATACGCGTCATCAGGAACACGGCGCCGACCAGCGTCAGGCTAATAAACACCACAGCGGCTTGTTGCAGCGCGCGACGCTGGACCAGCCACGCACACATCACCAGCAGCAAAATCCCGCTCAAGACAAACGCGAAAGTTTGCCCCCAATGCGGAATTAACAGCGTGACCAACCAGAACGTGGCGAGCAGCATCAATAGACCGAGCAAGGTGCGCAGATGCACCATCCAACGCCCCGGACGCGGCAAACAACGCGCCAAACCGGGTAGCGCTGCGACCAAAAGCCAGGGCAGACTCATGCCAATGCCCAGCGCTGCGAACAATAACCACAGCTGTGGCAAAGGTGCGGTGAGTGCATAAGCCACCGCTGTGCCGAGGAAAGGTGCACTGCACGGCGTGGCCAGCAAGGTGGCAAAAGCACCCTGCCCGAAGTGCCCGAGCAACCCGTTTCCGCCTTGCGTTGCCAGCTTGGTGTTGAGGCCGGAGGGCAAACGGAAATGGAGCAAATCGAACAAACTGGCGGTAAACAGGAACATCACCAGCACCATCGCCAGCAGGAAACCACTACTTTGGAATTGAATGCCCCAACCCAGCGCTTGACCGCTCAGCCGTAAGCCTGTCATCAGTGCCGCCAGCAGCAGGAACGAGAACAGAATGCCAGCGCTGGAGGCGAGGAATTGCTGGCGGGTCTGACGGCGAGTTTGTCCCTGTTGCTGCACCAGGCTGCTGAGCTTTATCGCCAGCACCGGCAGCACACAAGGCATCAGATTGAGGATCAATCCCCCTAACAAGGCCAGCAATACCACCGACCACAGTGTCTGCGTGCCGCTGTCTGCGACCAGGGGCTGTGCCCCAATGGTCACCGAACTTTGTTGTGCCATCCCTGCATCCGTGACCACCAGCGACAAGGTTTTGCCACGCAGGTCTGGCGCGACTTCCCCCCATTCATCGGTCACCGCCACCCGTGCGCTCAGCGTATCGCCCTGCACATTGATTTGTGGTGCAGCCAGCATGCTGCCTTGTGGATAGTCAAAGAACAGCGCGGGTTGGGTCCAACCGCCCTGACGTTGCGCGCGAATCTGTAGCTCGCCATTGATAAAGCTGGCGTCAAGTTGGTCGGTCAGGCCGCGCTCCGCAGGGATCTTTCCCATCGCCAGCGCGTAGTCACGAGCAAAATCGCCCCCCGTTGCTTGAGTGAGATCAAGACGGAACGGGAAGTCGGTCAGAATGCAGACATCACTACAGGTTGACAGCGTCAGCGTGCCGGCCAGCGTCTCACCCGATAACTTATCTAGCGTTATCGGCAGAGTAATATCGCCCTTGTAGCCTTGCGTGGTCAGTCCGCTCACGTCAAAACGTGCTGGCGCAGGCCAGAACCAGTGGGCTTTCACATCGGGGTTTTGCCAGCGGATTTCCGGTGCTACGCCACCTTCACCCGGTGTGCGCCAGTAGGTTTTCCAGCCCGGTTGTAGGCGGATATCCAGCAACAACTGTTGCTCATCACCGAGGCCTGCACTACGCAGGCGTACTTCAGCATGGCTATTTTGCGCATTGTGCAGCCAGCCAGTGTCGGCAGCCTGGGCAAAGCTTGCACAGCACATCAGCAGGAGCATCAGGCTCCTGATAAACATCTTCATGTCAATTTCTCCAGTAAATAACAGGGTTACGCGATGGAACGCGCCGTGTTATTCCCGGAAGACACAGAAAGTGAGATGCCGCCGCTGGACAGGCGGAAAAAGAGGTTCACGACGAAAGCCGGTCAGCGTTCGGCATGACAATAAGGTAGTGATCAACGCCATCACCATCAACAGAAACGGCATGACGCTGTCGAGTAGCGGTGCGGCAGCGTGGAGAGATTTGGCGCTAATAGAACAGATTTTGTCGCCACCTACGCTCTCAACATCACTGAAGGATGAACTGCTGAAGGATACCGGCGATGCGGCAGGTAGATTAAAGCTACGCTGGGCGAGACAAAACGCCAGCACCAGACAAAGCAGTGCCAGAATCCATTTTGCGCGTTGTGCTGATTTCGTCATGCCACCGCCCCAGAGAAAAGTGCGGGCATTTTATGCAGTTGAAGCAGAAACACCAAGCATTGCTGTGTAAACTTTTGTCTGGACGTAGACGCCCGGTGCAAGCACCGGGCGTGTTAAGCATTACGCTTTGTCAGGTAAGGCGTAGGCAATCAGATAATCACCCACATCCGGAGAGTGCGCTGCACCACCCGCCGAAATGACGATGTACTCTTTACCCGTCTTAGGGGACTGGTAGATCAACGGCGAAGCTGTTGCCCCAACCGGCAGGCGTGTTTTCCATACCTCTTTACCCGTTTTGCTGTCTAGCGCACGCAGGTAATTATCCTGGCTACCGGCAAAGAACACTAAGCCACTTTTCGTCGACGTTGGACCGCCTAACGTTGGCATACCCACTGGCATCGCCAGATGCGTTTTAACGCCCAGAGGACCGGTATCTTCAACCGTACCCATTGGCACCTGCCAGACAATTTTCTTACTGTGCAAGTCGATGGCCGTCATGGTACCAAACGGTGGATGCTGGCAAGGAACCTGCAGGAATGAGGCAAAGTTATCCATTCTCACCCCCACATATGGCCCACTGATTTGCGGACGAATGGTGCCTGCCCACTGCGGTACTTCGTTCAGCGAGATTTTCTGTCCTTTGGCCGCTTCTTTGCTCTTTAACGCCATCAACATTCCTAAACGGATATCGTTAACGTAAAGAATGCCGGAGGTTTCATCGATCGATACGCCACCCCAGTTCATACCGCCCATGGTGGCCGGAAACTCAAGGTAGGTTTTTTCACTGTTTGGCTGGAAAATACCTGAGTAAAGCGCCGATTTAAACAAGATACGGCAGTAGAGCTGGTCAAACATGCTGACGCCCCACATCTTTTTCTCGTTTAACTGCTCAAGACCGATCGTTGGCATATCTACCGAGAAAGGCTGAGTTGGGGAAAGATGTTCTTCTTGAGCCGCTGGTGAGGTAGGGACCGACTTCTCAACCACCTTACTGACTGGCTTACCCGTACGACGATCGAGTACGAAGATCTCGCCCATTTTACTGGTTTGAATCAGGGCTGGAACCACTTCACCCTGCTCATTCTTCATGTTGTACATCACAGGCTGTGACGGTAGATCGTAGTCCCAGATATCGTGATGGACGGTCTGGAAGACCCATTTGGTTTTACCGGTGTTCACATCCAGAGCAATGACAGATGAACCGTATTTCTCCTTAGCCTCATTACGGTTGCCACCCCAGTAGTCAGGCGGACCGTTCCCGGTAGACACATAGACCAGACCCAAATCTTTATCGTAGGTTGGGATGGCCCAAACGTTAGGCGTACTCAGGGTATAATGCGCATCACCCTGTTTAGCCCCTTCCACGGTACCGACATCCCACGCCCACGCGAGTGAACCATCACGGACATCGTAAGCACGTAATACACCTGATGGCTCGTCCTCGGTGATATCACGTACCCAAGAGCCAAACACGGTCAGGTGCCCCATAATCACCGGGACGCTGGTCGGGTGGTAGCGACGACTATCAGCAGTATCGCCCATACCCTGTTGCAGATTTACCGTACCATTTTGACCAAAATTCGGGCACAACTCACCTGTGTGTGCATCAAGGGCGATCAGACGAGCGTCAACGGTAGAGGCGATAATGCGTTGGCGGCAGGATGTATCGGTATAAGCCGCTTTTTGCTCCGCACTCAGCGTTTCATCTGTGTCGTAATCGTAATAACCCAGGCTACGGCAGGTAACGTGTTCATAAGTGTGCGCATGAGGATCAAACTTCCAGAGAGGTTTACCGGTATCAGCGTCCACAGCGGCAATCACGTTTTCCGGAGTACAGGTGTAAAGCACTGAGCCAACCTGGATAGGGGTATTCTCATCAACGCCAGCAGCGGCCCCCGTCAGACGACGCCCGGTGTGATAAGTCCAAGCCACCTGCAGATCTTTAACGTTTTCGGCGTTGACCTGATCAAGTGGAGAAAAGCGCGTTCCGCTGGCGTTACGGCTGATGTAGCGCCAATCCTGATTCGCTTGTGCGGCATCATTCTCGGTTGGCTTGAGTGGCTCAGATGAGATGGCTTCTGGATGATAAATCGTATTATGTGGGAAGAAACCGCCAATAAACGTGGCGATCAACGCCACAAACACCACCAAGCTGAAGCCCCCAGAAAGTCGACGCTGCTTTGGCGCGGCGCTTTTATCCGTGACTGTTACCAGCAAACTGAGCAGGAATAACAATGCAGGAACAATAAGACGTGGCAAGAGATCCCAATAATTCAGGCCCCCCACTTCAATCAGTGACCAGATTATTGTCAGCACAAAGATGATACTAGAGAAATAGAGCCCAACAACCGGCTTTTTGAAATAAAGCACGACTAAAACAAGGTAGGCAACACCGGCAATCAAATAATAAGCTGACCCGCCCAATGAAAGTAATTTACCTCCCCCAATAATAATGGCGACGGCGGTCGCCAATGTAAGCACAGCAAAAACAATGCTTAATACCAATGACAAACCGGTACGATGCCGCGGTTTTCCTTGCTTAATTTCCATACACTCCCCGACTATGTGAATGTGTAACAATAAAGTCAAAATCGGACGGACTGTATGTTTGTGTTAATTAAATGTCAACAATTGTAAATCCACATAATTTTTATCACTATTTTTTAGCAAGCGATTAACAATGCCAGCCATGAAGAAACATCCCATTAAATAGTTAATTAACTTCAGTGAGTAACTACAGCCATCAAAACCAGGCTTCTTTGTTTATTAATCACTTAAGAAATAACCACTAAAAAGATGCAGATTAATATTTTGACCACATGCTTATTAATAACCAAAAAATACAGTATTTAAATGAAATCATTACAGAGGGCGAATGAATAAATTGAACGCATTTTTTATGCATCGAAGGAGAAACGGCGGAAATATCATTTTCAACTGATGCCCGCCAATTAATAAAAGCACTTTTTTGCACTGTTAGACGATATCGTCCACGACACCGCCATCAACGCGAAGTGCTGCGCCAGAGGTAGCAGAAGCCTGTTTAGAACAAACGTAAACCACCATATTCGCCACCTCTTCCACCGTGGCAGCGCGTTGAATGACCGAGCTAGGACGCTGTGCCATGACAAACTCTTTTGCCAATACTTCCAGTGATTTTCCGGTACGCTTCACCTCGTCTTCCATCATCGCGGCAAAGCCATCCGAGATCGTTGGACCGGGCAACACACTGTTTACCGTCACACCGCTGCCTGCTGCGACTTTCGCTAAACCACGCGCCAGGGAGAGCTGCGCGGTCTTGGTCACGCCGTAATGCACCATATCAGCCGGGATGTTGCGCGCGGACTCTGATGAGATAAACACCACTCGCCCCCAGCCGCGCCTGACCATATCGGGCAACAAGGCGCGAGACAGCCGTACACCCGACATCACATTGGTTTGCCAGTAAGCCTCCCAGGTCTCATCATCTGTCGCGTAGAAATCCTGCGGTCCATAAATGCCTGCGTTGTTGACCAGAATGTCGATCGGCGGCAACCCCTTCAGCAACTGCTCCACTCCCTGCGCACTGCCAAGATCGGCAATAAAAGTGTGAATTTTGGCACCCACAACGCGTGCATTTAGCTGCTCACGCGCACGGCTGACCGACGCCTCACTGCGTCCGTTGAGCACCACTTCAGCGCCGCTCTCCGCCAGCCCTTGAGCAATCGCGAAGCCAATACCGCCGGTAGAGGCGGTCACCAATGCCGTTTTGCCATGCAAATCGATTTTCATAAAGGTTTCCTTAGTTGATGCGCAATAAACATGAAGAACATCTCTAAAGTGTGGTCAACACTGACCAATATGCCTTGCCAAATCATGCGGTTACTATCACGTTTGGGGATTAAAGCTGGCCCGCCCGGCGCGCCTTCTGCCAAGCCATATCACCCACAACGCCACCGCCAGCAGGAGAAAGCAGACTGGCGCAAACAGGCTGACACCGAGGCTTTGCAACAGCATGCCGCCAATCATACCTCCACCCGCAATCGCCAGATTCCATACGGTAACCAGCATAGACTGCGCCACGTCTACGGCCTTCCCAGCATGATCGACCATCGCTGTCTGAAACAATGTCGGCACCCCGCCAAATGCCAGCCCCCACATCACCACCGCTAGCCATATCGCGGCGGGCTGGGTTGGTAAGAGTTGTAGCAGCAGCACCGATGCCATAAATAATACAATGCTGATCAGCATCATGAGATGCAGGTGGCGATCGACCCACACTCCGGTGATAAATATGCTCAACAACGAACTCATACCAAAGAGCAGTAACGCAGTATCTGCGCGCGCTCCCAACCCGGCTGGCTGTAACAAGGGCACGATATAGGTGTAGAGAATGTTATGCGCCAGCACGAAACAAAGCACCAGTACTAACACACGCCCCACACCTGGCAGCATGAGCACCCGACGTAGGGGTAAACGCTGTTGCGCCGATTGCCCCAGCAGCTCAGGTGCAGTCAGCCGCAATATCAGCATCAGTAATAATGACAAACCACTCAATGCGGCAAAACTCATGCGCCAGCCAATCAGATTACCGACGAAGGTGCCCAAGGGAACCCCGATCGCCAGCGCCAGCGGAGTGCCAGCCATGGCAATCGCAATCGCTTTGCCCTTTTGCGCTGGGGCCATGGCAGCAGCGTAGCCAGCCAGCAAAGCCCACAACAGACCCGCAGCAATACCAGCTACCATACGCGCCAGCAGTATCAATAGGTAATTCTCGATTAGCGCAGTGGCGCCATTGGCGAGGGTAAATCCTGCCAGTGTACACAGCAACAGGCGGCGGCGCGGCATCGCCTGTAACAGCGACATCAGCGGTATTGCCGCAAGGAAAGAACCGAGCGCATACACCGATACGCTCTGACCTGCCGCCGAAACCGATACCTGTAGATCTTGAGCCATCGGTACTAACAGTCCAGCAGGCAGGGCTTCAGTGACGATGGTGATAAACGCCGCAAGGCTGAGCGACAATAAGGGAAGAAAAGGTAAACGCGCGCTCATCCCGCCTCCTGTAACGCTTGTGAACTCACTCGATCGCGCGTTATCTCCGCCCCCCTCCGTTCAATCACCTCCATCCCCACCAAACGCTGTTCGTCTAACGCCGTTTGCATCACCCGCTGAATGATTTCCTGCATTGTTATCGCTCCTTAAAAATTGTCTCTCTCAAGGTAGTCATTTCGCGATTGCGGAAAAAGTGGGGTACATTTCATGACTAACCGGACATTTACTTCCGCAATAGTGAGACGTTATGGACAGCCTGAATGGTTTTATGGTGTTTGTGCAGGTCGCGGAAACGCGCAGTTTTGTTGCGGCGGGACGACATCTTGGTATCACTGCTTCCGCCGTCGGAAAAAGTATTGCCCGGCTGGAGGATAAGCTGGGGGTGCGGTTGTTTCATCGCAGCACACGGAGCATCACATTAACGGCTGAAGGCATGCTGTTTCTGGAGCGCAGCAGGCGTATTCTTGCCGAAATTGAAGCCGCCGAGAGCGAGTTATCTCAGGCGGCGCAGCGCCCAACCGGAAGATTGAAATTGAGTCTGCCCATCGTTAGTTCACTGATTTTGCCGGCTCTGGGCGATTTTATGGCAGCCTATCCTGATATTCAGCTCGACCTCGACTTCAGCGATCGCCTGGTGGACGTGATAGCCGAGGGGTATGACGCGGTGATGCGCGGCGGTCCGCCCACCGACTCCCGCCTGTCGGCGCGCAAACTCGGCTACGCATACTCTATTGCCGTAGCGTCACCCGACTATCTGGCTCGTCAGGGTACGCCACAGACTCCAGAAGCGTTACAACAGCATGCCTGTTTGCATTACCGCTTTAACACCACCGGCAAGCTTGAACGGTGGGTACTGCGTGGTTATGAAGATGAGCACGAGTTGGAATTGCCGGTTAGCATGGTGTGTAACAACATTGAGACTCGCGTCTGTTTTGCCCTGCGCGGTTTAGGTATCGCCATGCTGCCTGACTTCGCAGTGCGCGAGGCACTGGCAAAGGGCACGCTGTGTGAGGTCCTGAGTGATTACGCCTGCCATCGCAATGTGTTCCATCTGCTGTGGCCCGCCAGTAAACACCCCTCGCCTAAAGTCCGTGCGTTGATCGATTTTCTGAGCACGCGCGTCTTTGCCGCAGACTAACGGTTGTATTTGCTTGCACTTCCCTGAGTACGCTATTGGCAAGGCGTTCCATACTGACAGTCTGATGATTTAAGGAGATGCCAGTATGAAAACCATCGCAATCGCCGCCCCTGGCGCCATGGGTGCGGCTGTAGGGGGCGTGCTCGCGCAGCACGGTGCGCGCGTTATTGCGGCTTTAAGTCAGCGTTCGGTTATTTCGCAACAGCGCGCGCAGGCGGCGAAAATTGTGGATGTCGACGAGAAAACGCTCTGTGAGGCCGATATTATCCTGTCAATTCTGCCACCAGAATCGGCGTTAAGTTGGGCACAGCACATGGCCCCGCTGCTGCAATCCGCCCAGAAAAAACCGCTGTATGTGGATTGCAACGCCATCAGCCCTGAAACTCTAAAACAGGTTGCACGGGTTATCGAACACACCGGAACCCCCTTTGCCGATGCCGCCATTATCGGCTTGCCACCGGGTGAGCATAATCCACAGGGTCCCCGCTTCTGGTTTTCGGGACCTCATGCAGCGCAGCTAGCCACATTGAGTGATTGGGGTTTGCGGGTGCGGGTGATGAATGCCGAAAATGGCGCCGCGTCTGCGTTGAAAATGGCCTACGCCGGGATCAATAAAGGCATCACGTTACTCACCTCGGCGATGCTGATTAATGCCAGTCGGGTCGGTGCGGCCGATGCGCTACGTGAAGAGATGCAGGAGAGCCAACAGGCGCTGCTACAAAGGATGGCGAAGGCCACGCCCGATATGTTGCCAAAAGCCTGGCGCTGGGCAGCAGAGATGGATGAGATTGCTTCACTGAATCAGGGCGAACTCGCCACCGATAGGCTGTATCAGGCGCTGGGAGAAATCTGCCGCCAGCTGGCTGAAGATCGTCAGCACGATCAACAGTTCAGCACATTGCTGGCGGCCTTCTTTCAGCCTGAAGCGGATAAAGCGGGTTGAGCATTCACCGGCAAACGCAGTTGACGCTGCAACCATGCACAAGCGGCGGCTTCGTCAGGATCGCTGGCGTCCAGTTGTAACACCGGACCCAGCGCCATCGGCTGTGCCGTTTCTGCCAGTTTACGCAGTTCTGGCAGATACTCAGCCCCCGGATGGCCCGGCATACGCTGGGTCAACCGTGACTGATAACGGGCGACCGCCTCATCTGGGGTTATCGCCATCCACAGTTCCAGCACCCGCGTAATGCCAGCCTGCTGTAATCCTTGCTGCAATACCTCTTTGGGTTGGAAACCAAACCAGGCATCTATCAGATAAACACAGCGCGTGGGCGCCTGACCCACTACTTTCCAGATCGCCTGATAAGCAGCACACCCCAACTGACGATTACGCAAACGGTCTACCGGCGCGAAACTGGCCATAAACGGTTCTTTCAGGCTGTCTAACGTCAGCACGGGAAAACCAAACTGCTCTGCCAGTGCACGGGTTAGCGTGCTCTTGCCCGAAGCCGGAATGCCGTTAATCAGCACCACATACTTCTCTTCAGTGTGGGAAGTCATAGGATTTCTATTACCTCCGCAACACTGCTGGCCCGGCGTAACCGTACCAGCGTCTCTTCGTCCTCCAACAACGAGACGATGGCACGAATGCCCTCTTCAATGTGGGCATTGCTGTCGCGCGCGCCAAACATGATCACGATGTCTGCTTTGTCACTGCCATCAAAGGAAATCGGTTCGTCCAATACAATCATGCTGAAGCAGTCTTTCACTACGCCGGTTTCTGGGCGGGCATGGGGTATGGCAATCCCCTCTTCAAACACGTAATAGGCACCGTGTGTCAGTGTATTGGCGATCACGGCCTCGGGATACGAGTCCTTGACGTATCCGCCGTCTACCAGCGGTTGCGCCGCCAGCGCAATGACTTCGCGCCAATCCGTGGCCGTGATCCCCACCTGAATCGCGTTCGCTTCTTGCAGCAGTCGCTTAATACTCATACTGCCTCCTTAAATCGATTTGCGGATGGTATTACGCAGTTCATCAATTTTAATGAACAGCGGATCAATTTCCTGACGAAAACGGCGACTCTTGGCAAAAATATTTAATGCACGATTATATTCCAGCATTAATTGTTTCTGCGTATCAACTGCC
>OBJT01000296.1_pt1 | contig 13205 bp, 11 predicted proteins | sample 1519861 | NCBI WGS metagenome assembly OBJT01 (sample SAMN02401118, study PRJEB22541) | soil metagenome, isolate JX
TGGGTGTGAACTACAGCCGCCAGGATAATAAATACTACAGTTCTTGGGCAAATATCTCTCCTGAAGAGTTGGGTAACTTCAATAACTTCAATGGCGACTTCCCAGAAACCGATTGGGGACCACGTGAGCCAGCAGCAGATACACAATTGGTGCGCCAGAAATCGGCCTATCTTGCCACCCGCATTTCATTGGCGGATCCTTTGCACGTGATCTTGGGCGCGCGTTATACCAACTGGAATCGTCAGGGGCTGACCTCTGAGCAGGAAGAGTACAACGTCACGCCATACGGCGGCGTGATCTGGGACTTCTACGATAACTGGTCAGCTTATGCGAGCTACACCTCCGTATTCCAACCTCAGGATGATCAGGATGCGTCCGGAAACTTCCTGAAGCCGATTATTGGCAAGAACTACGAAGCGGGGGTTAAATCTGATTGGTTCAACAGCCGTCTGACCACGACAATCTCTGTATTCCGCACTGAACTCGATAACGCTCCGGTAAGCACCGGAGGTTATACCGCTGCTGGTAACGCGATTTATGAAGCCAAAAATGGTGTTGTAAGCCGCGGCGTAGAGTTTGAAGTGAACGGGGCATTAACGGATAACTGGCAGATGACCTTTGGTGGCACCACTTATGTGGCTGAAGATCGCGACGGTGAAAATTACAACTCACAGCTGCCACGCACTTCGTTCAACCTGTTTACCAGCTATCGTCTGCCGATGCTGGATCAGCTCACCTTAGGTGGCGGTGTAAACTGGCAGTCAAAAACCTACAAAGACGTTGGCGCACCGGACGGCAATGGCACCTGGCGCGCACGTCAGGGCAGCTACGCCTTGGTGGATCTGTTCGCGCGTTACGACGTGACGAAGAACCTGAGTGTGCAGGGCAATCTGAACAACCTGTTCGACAAAGAGTATGACGAGAACGTGGGTAATGGCGGTATCGTTTACGGCTCACCGCGTAATTTCTCGGTGACGGCGTCTTACCGTTTCTAATGGCAGCAAACCAGGTGCGCATTAATGCGCACCTGGTTTTTCCCGAGGCATCAACGTTCAGCAACCCGCCGCAATATAATCCCCGTTCGCACTCACTGGCACCACGGTTAAAAACAGCACGAGCGCAAACAAAATCAGCAATGCGCCACCTGCTACCCGTGCCAGTTTGAGGAGTTGGTGAAGCCGTGGTGAGGTTTCTTTCAGCCACAATTCTCCCGCGCGATGTCGAAAGTGACGCACAAACAGCGCCAATGTCACCAGTGCCATTCCGGTCCCCAAAGCCATCGTCATCACGGCAAACATGCCCCAACGCGTAATACCAATTACGCTGGCAAATAACAGGACTGTCAGTGCACCGCTGCAGGGGCGTACACCGGTGGCAATAATGATGCTGAGCCATGATTTCCAGTCACTAACTGGCTCTGTTGTGATGCCATGGTTGTGACCGCAGCTTTCGTGATGGTGATGTTCCTGATGTTTTTCCGCGCGCCATGCCTTCACCATCATCATGACACCCAAGCCTGCGATAAACACTGCGCTGGCTTTCTCCAGATACCAGCGGCTTAAGCTGAGATCGCCGGTGGTGAGGTTAAAACCAATGGCCAGGATAAAGACAAAGGCAATGGCACTGACGCCTTGCACCAGGCTGCCGAGGAAGGGCACGCTGAGCGCCACACCGCGCGGTGGTTTATGGGTAGTGAGCCAGGTGGTGACAATAAACTTGCCGTGGCCTGGTCCCACCGCATGCAAAATGCCATAAATAAAAGTCACGCCAACCAACCACAACCCGGCGCTGTATTGTCCGCTGTTAATTTGCAGCAAATGGGTCACCAGCAAGCGATGGAGTTGAATTTGTGTCTGTAACGACCAGGCTTGAAACGCGGTCCACTGCATAAACAGCGCAATCAGTGATACCAATATTGCCAGTGCGACAAGCGTAAATCCGGTTTTGGTAGTCATCATAGCAATAAGATATCGCGGCCCTGAAAGCCATTAGCATGCGGGATTTTTTGGTAATTTTGTAGGATGTAGATTTAACTGCAGTGAAATAAATCCAATAGCTGCCTCAGCGTGATAATTTCGAACAGAACATGTCACCACGGCGTTAAACGTGCAGGTGACAAAACGCGTAGTATGCCTGGATGTCATTTTTAAAATAAAGGGAATCCAAGATTGGCTATCTCACGCCGTATTTTCCTCAAAGCCTTCACCGCCATGAGTATGGCGAAGGTGGCAATGGTGCGCGCCGCAGGCGCACAACCTGCACTCAACCTCGCGCTAACATCGCCGTGGATGGCGAATCAAGTCGCTATCACTCGTCATAACCGACTTTTTTTGGGCTTACCGCGTTATTCTGCCGAATATGCTACCCCTTCTTTGGCTCGCCAGGCGGAAGATGGCAGCGTACAACCTTTTCCAGGTAACAGCTGGAATATGTGGAAGCCAGGTGATGATGGAAGAGAGGCATTTGTCTACCTTAACTCCGTGCATGTATTTGATGATGAGACTGTTTGGTGTGTTGACCAAGGGTCATTAAGTGCTGGTGTTTTTGGCGAGCAGTACAGTATACCTGCGCCCGGCGTGCAAAAAATTGTGCAACTTGATGCAAACAGCGGTGAGATTTTGCGGATTCTGCGGTTTGAAGACCACATTTTGCCGACGGGAGCCCAAATGAACGATTTGCGTTTCCACGGATCGCTGATGTATATCTCCGATTCCGGGCTGGGCGGCATTATTATTCATGATTTACAGAGCGGAAAAACAGTAAGGCGCTTGTCGGGACTGGCGGTGGTGAAAGCCAGTAATAAAGCCCCTCCGGCAATGCTGGCACACGTCAAAGGCGGAAAAACCTTCCATCCACCGAACAGCGACATGATTGAGATAACTGCCGATGGAAAATGGTTGTACTGGGCCGCGCCAACAGGGCCGCTGTATCGTGTTGAAACCCAATATTTACGCGATACAACGCGTTCAGATGCCGAAGTGGCTACTCATGTTGAAGCAGTCTACGACAATAATTTTTCAGGTGGGTGTTCAATGGATTCCGAGGGGAATGTTTATTTCTCCGAAACGGTCACTAATAATATCACCGTATGGTCGCCGACGGGTAAAACAGCGGTGCTGGTGAGTGATCCGCGGTTGGTGCGACCAGACGGCTCGTTTATTTCGCAACAGCGGAAGCTTTATATCCCGGTGAAACAGCCGGTTAAACACCTCAGGTTAGACGGTAAATCAGAGCAGCGCTTTCATATCTACAGTGTTGACCTTCCAGATCATATAGGCCACATCCCTCTAGGCCGGGCCATCACCGGCGCTTAAACCTGTATCGGCCACCCTGTCGAGGTGGTCAGAAATTCGCCCGCACGATCACACTTTTAACAATTAGCTCACATTTTAACTTGCCTGATATATCAGATTTGATACTTATAATATCAATCTGCTTCATCTTAAGGTTGTGTCTATGTTGCACTTGTCAGCATCGCCTGAACTTGTTCTTGACTGTAAAAACGTGTTGGCGGAAAGCATCCTCTGGGATGACCGAACTGGACAACTCTGGTGGACGAATATTCACGCCTGTGAAGTGTGGCGATGGGATCCAAACAGTAGCCTCTTGCCCACTATTTTTCCCCTTCAAGAGCGGGCCGGTGCTATTGGGTTGTCGGAAGGCACAGACATCATGCTGGGGCTGGAAAAAGGGTTTGGACGACTCAATACGTTTACTGGGGCCATTGAACACTGCGTGGAGGTTGAGTGCGAATTACCTGATACGCGACTGAATGACGGAAGGATCGACCCTGCCGGGCGCTTTGTGTGTGGAGGCATGCATGAAGGATCACCACAGTTACCTCTTTCAGCACTTTGGTGCTGGGAGGGGGGCACAAAAGTGCAGCGAATGCTGCCTGAAGTCGCTTGTGCGAATTCGCTCTGCTGGAGCCCAGACGGAACTCTCCTTTATTTCACCGACATGCCGCAAGGCACCATAAAAGCCTATCCCTACAATCCACTGACGGCAGAGATTGGCGAGCCGCATATTTTTGCCAGTCTAGCCGATCAACCTGGTCTGGCGGACGGTTCGGTCGTGGATGAAGAGGGCTATTTATGGAATGCGCAGTGGGGGGGAGCGCGCGTGGTGCGTTATGCGCCTGACGGCAGTATTGACCGCATTCTTCCTTTGCCCGTCGATAATCCTACGTGTCTGACGTTTGGGGGGGAAGATCGTGATGTGTTGTTTATCACCACTGCCTGGTGGGGACTGACTGAAGCACAACGTCAGCAGCAACCTTTGGCTGGCGGTCTATTTGCTTTAAAACCTGGGGTGCGTGGTCAACGTGAGTATCGCTTCAAGAGATAAGGTTCAATTTACCCCTCTTTCTTCAAATATGAGTGAGCAAAAATGAAAGTAAAATCAGTGAGTTCTCACCTTTTGCGCGTTCCGTTAGGTGATAAAACATTCTATTCCTCTCAGGCAGCGTTCCCAGAAAGAAACAGTTACCTGGTACGAATTGAAACCGACACCGGGCTGGTGGGATGGGGTGAGGGGGGGCAATACGGCCCAGCTCAACCGGTGGCCGCAGTAGTGGATCATGTATTCGCACCGCGTATTTTAGGCCGAGACCCCACCGAACCCGTACGGATCTGGGAAGAGCTCTATGCGTTCTCACGCGATTTCGGTCAACGTGGAACCTATATTGAAGCGCTGTCCGCCATCGATATCGCATTGTGGGATATTGCCGGACAAGCAGCGGGGTTACCTGTCTGGAAATTACTGGGGGGACGCTTTCGCGACAAAATTACCGCCTATGCCACGGGATGCTATTACCCAGAGGATTTCAGTCATCTCCCTTCGCTGTTAACGGCTTTGCATGAGGAAGCCGCGGGTTATGCCAACGCAGGCTTCGGTTTGCTGAAGGTGAAAATTGGCTTGCTCTCGCTCGAAGATGATATCGCCCGATTGCGTACTATCCGCGAAGCCGTTGGCCCCAATATTGGCTTACTGGTGGACGCGAATCATGCGTATAACGCGGTAACCGCAGTGCGCATGGGGCGCATGATGGAAGAGCTGGGCGTACTGTTTTTTGAAGAACCCGTGGTGCCAGAGGATCGCGAGGGCTATCGAAAAGTGCGTGCAGAAAACCCTATCGCGGTGGCGGGGGGAGAGTGCGAATTCACCCGTTATGGATTTAGGGACTTTATCGCCAGTGGTTGCGTTGACATTGTGCAACCCGATCTTGCCGTCTGTGGCGGTTTTACTGCCTTCACCCAGATTCTCGCATTGGCGAATAGCTGGGGTGTGGCAACGGTGCCCCACGTGTGGGGATCGGGCATTGCGGTTGCCGCTGCACTGCATGCCGTGGCCACCATTCCGGCGTTTCCGTTTACGGCTAACGCTGTACCGTTACTGAATCAACCGATCATTGAGTTTGACCGTAAACATAACCCACTGCGTGACGACCTGTTACATCAACGCTTTGAACTGATTGATGGCTGTCTCGCGGTACCTGATGCGCCTGGTTTAGGGGTAACGGTACGTGACGACATACTCAACCAATATGCTTATTGAGGAAAATCACCATGAGATATCAGGGAAAAAATGTATTAATCACCGGTGCTGCTGCCGGTCTTGGCCAGACAATCGCTACCGCGTATGCCCGTGAAGGTGCGTCCATCGCCATCATCGATTTTGCTGATGCCAGCGATACAGTGGAAAAAGTGCAATCCAGCGGCCAAAAGGCAGTGGCGTTTAGGGCTGATGTACGAGATCAAGATGCTGTAAAAGCGGCAGTGCAGCAAGCGGCGGACTTCTTTGCCGGACGTATTGATGTGCTAATTAACAATGCAGGATTCAATGGTCACTACAATCTGGTGGAAAATATGCCGCTGGCACAGTGGCGAGAAACGCTGGACATCAACCTCACCGGTACCATGCTGGTGACACAAGCCGTCATTCCCTTTATGAAAGCCCAGGGCGGCGGCGCGATTGGTATTACCGCGTCCAATGTGGCGCGCCGTGGTTTGCCATATCGCGCTGATTACGTTTGTTCCAAGTGGGCGCTGTTAGGGTTAAACCAAACACTGGCACTTGAACTGGTTGACGATCATATTCGTGTCAATGCTGTTTGTCCCGGCCCGATTGAGGGCGATCGCATTGAGGATGTGATGGTGCGTCAGGCAGAGGCTGAAGGGAAAAGTCTCAAAGAGATGCGCAAAGACTGGGAAAATGCTGCACCGATGAAACGCTTTGTAACAGCGGAAGAAGTAACCGCTGCGATGATGTTTTTAACCAGTGATGCGGCCAGCGCCATGACGGGGCAGGCACTGAATGTCACCGGTGGATTTTTAATGACCTGACAGCAATATCAACAACAAACCTCACCCTACAATCGAGGAAGTCAAAATGAAAACATCAAAAACATACGCCCTCGCTGGCGCGATGACACTCGCTCTGCTTTCGGCCTCTGCGGCCAGTTGGGCAAAAGAACTGGTGGCCTTTTCACAGGCGGGGATGGAAAACGAATGGCGCGTGATGGATACCAAAGATATGGAGAAAACCTTCAAAGACGCGGGCTATGATTTTGTCTGGACCAACGCTAACTCTGACCCGGCTAAACAAATCTCAGACATTGAGGATTTGCTGGCTCGCCAGCCAGCGCTCCTGATCGTGGCTCCCATCGAATACGAACCACTTGCCCCCGTGCCCGACATGGCTACCAAAGCAAATGTGCCATTGATCGTGGTGGACCGCGCTTTGCCAGGTGAACCGGGTAAAGGCAAATGGCTGGCCTTGCTCACCACCAATTTTGTCGATACCGGTGAACTGGTGGGAAAAGATGTGGTGAAAGGTTTGACTGAGAAGAACGGTGCACCGAAAGGTAACTTGCTGCATATCACGGGTAATAAAGGTGCCTCGCCAGTGGTGGATGAGCAGAAAGGGTTGGATAACGTGCTCAGCAAATATCCAGACATTAAATTCGTTGCCAGCTGTGACGGACTTTATTCTCGAGAGCCGGGCCGAAAATGTGTGGAGGATCTGTTCCAGGCATTCCCCAAAGGCAAGATTGACGGCATTGTTTTTGACAGCGATGACATGATGATAGGCGGCATTCAGGCCATTAAAGCCGCGGGCAGAAAAGAGCTGCTAGGGTATCTGTGGGGTAAAGACGGCACAGTTGATGGTCTGCAAGCGATGATCAACGGTGAGGCGCGCTTCAGCGTGCAAACCCCGCCTTTCTTCGGCGAAAAAGCGTTGGAAGTCTTCAAACTGTTCCGCGCCGGTAAGCCTATCGAGCCAAAGACACAATATGTACCTAAGGAGATTTTCCAGCGAGATACCGAGCAGAATCGAGCGCGTTTGCCACTGCGTATTCAGGAGTTGAAAGCGATGGGTGTCGGCTGCTGCTAAACCCGGTTAACGCAGGTGGCCACGGTTGCCTGCTATCTCATTGGCGACAACACCAGGGAATATGATATGCAAGCTCACATGCAACCTTTGGCCAGACTTGAAGGCATTAAAAAAAGTTATCCGGGTGTGAAGGCACTGAGCGGAATTGATTTTGATCTGTTACCCGGCGAAATCCATTGTCTGGTCGGCGAGAACGGCGCGGGAAAATCGACGTTGATGCGTGTGCTGACCGGAGCCACACAGCCCGACAGCGGCACAATATATATTGATGGAAAACCGACAGTACTTGATTCCAAAACCCGTCTTGATCACGGCATTGGTATTGTCTGGCAGGAACTTGACTTGATTCCTGCTATGAGCGTCGCTGAAAACATCTATATTGGGCATGAACCTATGTTAAGCATGGGACGTATTGACCGCGAGGCACTACATGAAAATACCCAAAAGCTACTCAGTAACTTTGATCTGAATGTCTTACCCGATACACGGGTTGACCTGCTTGCTCCTGCACAGCAGCAGTTGGTGCAGATTGCCAAAGCACTCAGTCATAACAACCGTATCCTGATTCTCGACGAGCCAACAGCTTCGCTCACCAATAATGAGGTAGCTAACCTGTTTGTTCTGCTGCGCAAATTAAGGCAGCAGGGACTGGGGATTGTTTATATTTCTCACCGTCTGGAAGAGTTAACCGCTATTGGGGATCGGCTCACCGTACTGCGTGATGGACACTATATTCTCACGGCTCAAGTTGCCTCACTCAGCCATAGTGACATCATTAAGGCGATGGTGGGACGGCCTCTTGCAGAACAGTTTCCTCGCGGCTCTCGTAAAACCCAGGCCATTGGTTTGGAGGTGAAAAGGCTAGGGCGTCACGGAGAATTTGAACAGATAAGTTTTAGCGTCAATAAAGGAGAGGTGCTCGCCATCGCCGGCATTATTGGCGCGGGGCGCAGTGAACTGCTCGAAACCTTGTTTGGCCTGCGTAAAGCAGATAAAGGCAGTATTAGCATCAATGGTTCACTCGTGAATATCCGGCATCCCCGCGACGCAGTGCGGTTCGGTTTAGGCTTGGTGCCGGAAGAGCGTCGTGAGAGTGGGCTGATTCTTAACCGCGCGATTAACGACAACCTTATCTATCCCATCATTAACCGGCTGGGCAATATTTTGCACTTTAGCCGCCGTCAGATGCGGGCGGTTAGCGACCGTCTCATTAAGCAGTTGTCCATCAAAGCGCCCTCTGGACAGGCATTGGCGGGGAGTTTGTCTGGTGGAAATCAGCAGAAGATCGTGATTGGCAAGTGGTTGGCCGCCGGCGTAAAAGTTCTGCTGCTGGACGAGCCGACGCGCGGCGTAGATGTGAATGCCAAAGCAGAAATCTATCGATTAATTGATGAGCTGGCACAAACCGGTGTCACCGTGGTGGTGGTGTCTTCTGAATTACCTGAAGTGTTGGGCATTTCTGATCGCGTATTGGTGATAGCTCAGGGGCGTCAGACCGCACTACTCACTACCGCCAATACCAGTCAGGAAGAGATTATGGCTTTTGCCGTTGCTACCCAAGCCATGCCTCAGCAGGAGGAAGCATGAATTCAACCCTTTTAAACAAAAAAGAGACACTCTCTCTGCATCGTCCCCTTGGCGAAAGTCTGCTCAGAAAGTTGTTTTCTACCTGGGCACTGGTGTTCATCTGGATAGGAATGGCCATCGTGGCCTCGATTATCTCCCCGGTTTTTCTAACCACTATCAACATCACGAACATTCTTAATCAGGCCTCAATACTCGGCATTCTGGCCTGTGCTCAATTTCTGGTGGTACTGATTGGCGGATTTGATCTGTCCGTCGCGGCGATTCTGGCGCTTTCATCAGTGATATTTGCCAGTGCGGTGCCTGTTTCCACGGGATTGGGCATGGTGTTGGGATGCCTGGCGGGCGCGGCGCTGGGTCTATTGAGTGGCATCGCCGTCACCTGGGGACGGGTACCGCCAATGATTGCCACGCTGAGTGTTATGGGCATCGCACGTGGGATGGCGTTTGTGGTGTCAGAAAAGAGCGTTGCTGTACCGATGGCAAAACTGGCGAGCTATAAATTCAGTTTTTCGGTGTTCTCGCTGCCGGTACTGACATGGTTGATTGCCGCTGGCGTGCTGTACTGGATGCTGAATTCGCTGCGCTTTGGCAGAAATCTATATGCCATTGGGGGGAACGAGCGCGCTGCCAGTCTGGCCGGCATCGGCGTTCGCATTCATAAGATTCTCGTTTACACCCTGGCAGGTGCTTTATCGGGGTTGGCCGGGTTAATGCTGGTGGTGCGCACTTCATCTGGGGTGCCGCATGTTGGGCAGGGTTGGGAGCTGGATTCCATCGCAGCGATTGTCATTGGTGGGGCGCGTTTGTTTGGTGGTGAAGGCAACATCCTCAAGGCCATGATGGGCGTGATTATCTATCAAACCATCGCCAATGTGATGAATCTGGCCAGCCTCGATCCTTTCTATCAAGACATCGTGAAAGCGCTGGTCATTATTATCGTCGTCGGTGCCACCGTAATGCGTGCAGAAAAGGTGTAGGAGAAGAACATGACAACACAAACAGCAAAAACGGGGTTGAACCTACGCAACCCGGCTTTCTGGCAAGACAACGGCACAGTAGTAGTACTGATCGCTTTTATCCTGGTGGCAACGGCAGTATCCGGCGGGGTGTTCATCCGTCCGGATAACTTAATTACCATTGCCTATCAGGCATCAATTGTCGGCGTGCTGGTGCTGGGCCAATCATTAGTGGTGATATCGGGCGGATTAGACCTCTCGATGGTCGGTATTTTGATCCTTTCGGCAGTGATTATGGGCGGTGCGGGATCAGAGCAACAATCTATGATGCTACTCGGAGGCTTGCCCTATATCGGCTTGTGGCCCGCAGTGGTTGCCGGATTTTTGACGGCGCTGGTGTTTGGCTTGCTCAATGGATTAATGGTCACCCGGCTGCATATTCCAGCGTTCATTGCCACACTGGCGAGCACATTACTGCTCAGTGGTATCATTTTACTGACTACCGGCGGCGCGCCAATTTACTATCCCGATCCTTTTTTCACCCACTTTGGTAATAGCATTTGGTTTGGCCTGCCAGCGCCGATTTATCTCTTTATCGTCATGACCGTTATCGCCTGGTGGATGCTGAATCGGACCCGCTTCGGCAGAAAACTCTACGCCATCGGCGCAAATGCGCGTGCCAGCCATTATTCAGGTGTAAGTGTTAATAACGTGCGTTTATGCGTCTACATGCTGAGCGGTTTGGCTGCCGGGGTTGCAGGATTCATGTTCCTAAGTCGAACAGGTTACATCGCCGCGGCCTCTGGTGGGGATATGCTAATGACCACCATTGCTTCTCTGGTGGTGGGTGGGGTGAGCTTGTCGGGTGGATTTGGCGGGATCAAGCATGCCATCTCAGGAGTGCTGCTATTGGCTGCACTCAGTAATCTGATGAATATCCTGCTCATTTCCCCCTATGTGCAGAATGCGATTAATGGCTTTGTGATTCTGATCGCCGTGTCAGTCTACAGCCATATTCATCACGATCGGGCGTAGGCTATAAAGGGTGGACTTGTTTCACCCCAATTCGCTACGTAGACTGATATATAAGATTTCAGCGCCTTATCGGCTAGCTGTTTAATGAGCGATGTATTGGATGACGCTAATGACAAAAAACACCACTGATGCGCTTCCCGCGATTTCACTGGAAACGCTCGGCAACCAAATTGTCGATGCATTGAGTCAGGAAATCATTTCGGGTCGATTAACGCCCGGCCAGCGTGTTGACCTCAGCTACTACGCAGTACAATGGAATATCAGTATTACGCCAGTGCGCGATGCCGCGCGAAAGCTGGAAGCGCTTGGCTTAATGGAGATTTTTCCACGCCGTGGGGTATTCGTTGCCACGTTGAATGCCAGGGACGTGAAAGAGTTATTTGATGTGCGTATTGCGTTGGAAAGCGCCACGGTTCGGCTGGCAACACCGAATATCCCTCGTGAAGAGGCGGAACAAACTCGTGCGCTCTATCTTCAGGCAGGTGAAACGCTGCATCAACAGAGCGTTGAGCAGTCTCTGCCAGCCGTTGACTTGCTGATCCATAAGCTGGCACTGCAATATTGCGATAATGCCAGATTAAGCAAAATGATGCAGGAGATGTGGAGCCAGATTGAATGGTGCCAGAATACCGTCGCCTCGCAGCTGCAAGAGCCTTTTTTGACGACGTTACCCGAACACATTGCCATTTGCGATGCCGTGATAGCAGGGGATGCGGAAGCGGCTTCCCGGGCGATGTATCGCCATCTCACACTGACTTCCGAACGAATTCAGCGTTTACTGATTCACTCTGGTTAAAAGAGATCACAGCAGACCCCAGTAGGCACCATACTCAGGCAAAATATGGCCTTGTAAGGCATCTAATGCGGTATCGTAATCATTCTCACGCAATGCTTTGACGATGGTGACATGCTGCTGATAGGAGCGATGCATATGCTCATCATTGCTGCCCATATAGTGGCGAATGGTGGCCATGCGTGAAGAGATTAAAATGTAAGCCTGAGTCAGGTAGGGATTTTGGCACCAGTTAAAAAGTGCCTCATGGAACAGATTATCGAGCCGAATATACTCGACTGTTGACCCGTTACTGATGCAATAATCCATGTTATCGAGAATGGAGGAGATCTCCTGCACCAACTGTTTGGGATTTTTTTTCAGCGAGAGCGACATGGCTTTTGCTTCGACATAGAAACGGAACTCCAGCAGATCCTTAAATTCCACATCATTCAGGCTGAATACAAAAGTGCCACTTTTGGGTTTGATCTGTACCAGGCCTTCACTTTGCAGACGACGCAATGCATCGCGCACCGGCGCTTTACTGGCTGCGAGCCGGGTTGCCAGCGCGGATTCTGATAACTTTCCGCCCATAGGCAATGACCCGTTGATAATCATGTCCTTGATTCGCTTATACACTACATCTTTCAGAAGGTCCTGCGCCATGCTCTGTTACTTCTCCATTGCCTGCGGATTGCCAAAATGGCAGAAGCTGTCTTTATACCAGATAACCGCATGGTCGGACATGCACTGAAAGGGTATCGCGCATCCCTCGGAATGCGCGTAATCAATAAAACGAATCTCAGTTGAGAGAATCTACAAAGGCTTCAACACTGGTACGGGTAGGGATAGGTGCCACCGCACCGTAGCCCGTGGTGGTGAGCGCTGCCGCAGCATTCGCATAACGCAGCGCCTCTGCAGGTGCGTTTCCAGCCAGGAATCGGGTGAGGAAGGCGCCTGAGAAACAGTCTCCTGCGCCAGTGGCATCAACGGTTGCCACGCGATGACCCGCCACACGCAATCGCTGCTGCGGGCTGGCATACATCGCCCCTTCACTTCCCATCTTCAGTACCAGGTGTTTAATACCCAGACCAAGATAGAAATCAGCAATCGCATCAGCATCTTCAAGCCCGGTGAGAAGCCTGGCTTCATCAAGGCTCGGTAGGCAGATATCGACCAGACGTGCCACTTCATGAATCACGGCGCGCGCGCGCGCGATCGGCCACAGTTTCAGACGCAGATTGGTGTCAAATGAGACCTGTGTGTCAGACTGACGCGCCAGATCGATAGCAGCAAACACACTGTCACAGGCAGTATCACTGATAGCGAGCGTGATCGCTGAAGTATGCAACAGACGCGCCTGCTGAATGGCGTTATGTGGCAAATCACTTGGGCGAATGAGCGAAGCGGCGGACCCTTTACGATAAAACGTAAAATGATGCCCCTCTTCGTCATGAGTA
>OBJT01000298.1_pt1 | contig 13190 bp, 11 predicted proteins | sample 1519861 | NCBI WGS metagenome assembly OBJT01 (sample SAMN02401118, study PRJEB22541) | soil metagenome, isolate JX
GCGCCATCAGGCGCCCTTGTTAATTCATATGCGATTACTTCAGATAATCACCGTTACGCAGCGCTTCAATACGCTTATCGAGCGGTGGATGCGACATAAATAGCTCGCTCAGAGATTTGCTCTTACCGTTGATGCAGAATGCCATCATGCTGCTCGGCTCCTGCGGCTCATAGCTGGTTTTCAGACGCTGTAACGCAGCAATCATCTTCTCGCGGCCAACCAGTTTGGCTGATCCTGCGTCAGCGTGGAATTCACGGTGACGTGAGAACCACATGGTGATGATGCTGGCCAGAATACCGAACACCAGTTCAAGCACGGTGGCGACCGCAAAGTACACCAGCGGGTTACCGTTACTGCTCTCTTCACCATCACGGTTACCAGACAAGAAGCCCGAGGCCACCTGCGCGATAATACGCGAAATGAAGATGACAAAGGTGTTCACTACACCCTGAATCAGCGTCATGGTGATCATGTCACCGTTGGCGATGTGGGCCATCTCATGAGCCAGTACCGCTTCCGCTTCATCGCGGCTCATGTTTTGCAGTAAACCGGTCGAGACCGCCACTAGCGAAGCATCACGGCGTGCACCGGTGGCAAAGGCGTTAATATCTGGCGCGTGATAAATCGCGACCTGCGGCATCGCAACGCCGGACTGTTGAGCCTGGCGGCTGACGGTATCCATCAGCCAGCGTTCTGTCTCGTTGCGGGGTTGTTCTATCACTTCACCGCCAACGGAGCGCAACGCCATCCACTTGGACATCAGCAGTGAAACAAACGCACCGCCAAAGCCAAACAGACCTGCCATAATCATCAGACCCTGAACACTGCTTGACTGGATTCCTGTCAGACTGAGAATCAGTCCGAATACCAACATCACCGCCAGGTTGGTGACCAGGAAAAGCGCAATACGCATCATAAACGTTAATCTTCCTCAGTTGTACTCGCGCTTATGCGCGGATATACATCCTATGTCCATTCCGCAGCATTTCAAGCAACCTTAATCTTTAAGTGTCTAAAAAGACATAACTTTACATTTGGTAACGTCGCCAGCAAATTCGTTCATTAGTCGCCATGAACGATGATTCTCTCGCAAAAAAAAAGCACCGCCGAAGCGGTGCTTTTCAATCAGCAGGCGATTACTTTGCCTCTGCTGCGGCTGGTTGAGATTTCTCCAGCTGCGCCATGTCATTAGCAATTTTCACGGTTTCGTCCAGATACGGGTCTGGCTCTTTATAGTCTTTCGGCAGATCGTCGAGGCTCTTCAGCGGTGCTTTGCCTTCAGCCTGATAGCGTGCGTTGATACGCTCCAGACGCAGTGCATCATCTTCGTGATTCTCTTTCTCACGCTGGGCGAGATTGAGTGACACGATATTGCGTTTGTCTTTCATCGCATCGAAGCGCGCAATATCTTTCATGATGTACTGGAACTCACGATCTTTCGCGATGCGATCCGCGTGCTCTTTGGTCAGTTGCGGTACCAAGGCTGCGATATCACCGGTTTTGGTGTAAGTCGCCGCGTTCACGCTATCCCATGGCAAGGCGTTGTCTTCAAACTTCTCGCCCGTTTCAGCCGCTTCCACACCCGTCGGCATCAGCAGGTCAGGCGTTACGCCTTTACGCTGAGTACTGCCACCGTTAATGCGGTAGAACTTCTGAATCGTGTACTGTACCGAACCCAATGCAGGCCACTCTGGACGCAGCATCTGATCGTAAATACGATTCAGTGAACGATACTGCTGCACCGTACCTTTACCAAAGGTCGGTTCACCGACAATCAGTGCACGGCCGTAATCCTGCATCGCTGCGGCAAAAATCTCAGATGCGGAAGCACTGAAACGATCGACCAGCACCACCAGCGGGCCTTTGTAATAAACGATGCCATCGTTATCGCTGTCCTGACGCACGCGACCGTTGTTGTCACGCACCTGCACCACTGGGCCACTTGGAATAAACAGACCAGACAGTGATACCGCTTCGGTGAGCGCTCCGCCGCCGTTGGTACGCAAATCAATCACGATGCTGTCGACGTTCTGCTTCTGCAGTTTTTGCAGCTGCACTTTCACATCGTCAGTCAGACCCACGTAGAAGCCTGGAATGTCCAGCACGCCGACCTTTTCTTTACCGACGTTGTGCACTGTGCCTTTAACCGCACGGTCTTCCAGACGGATCTTCTCGCGCGTCAGCGTCACGATACGGGTTTTGGTCCCCTTACCGGCCGGCAGAATCTCAAGGCGTACTTTACTGCCTTTCGGTCCCTTGATTTTGGAAACCACGTCATCCAGACGCCAGCCAATCACATCTTCCATTGGCTTGCCTGGCTGGGCAACACCGACGATGCGATCGCCCACGCTGATGGATTTGCTCTTCGCTGCCGGACCACCAGCAACCATAGAGTTGATGACCGTATAATCATCGTCCATCTGCAGCACTGCACCAATACCTTCAAGCGACAGGCTCATCTCGGTATTGAACTGTTCGGTATTGCGTGGCGACAGGTAGTTAGTGTGCGGGTCGATTTCATGCGCGAAGGCGGTCATTGCCAGCTGGAACACGTCTTCGCTGTTGCTTTGCGCCAGGCGGCGGATAGCAAAGTTGTAACGCTTGGTCAGCGTTTCACGAATCTCTTTGTCATCTTTGCCAGCCAGTTTCAGGCTCAGCTCATCATATTTGACTTTGGCATCCCACAGCGCATTCAACTCATCGGTACTTTTTGGCCATGGCGATTTTGCACGGTCAATGTCAATGGTGTCATTGCCGGTGAAATTCATTGGGCGGTTCAGCACGCTCAGCGCGTATTGATAGCGCTCAAAACGGCGTTTCTGCGCCAAGTTGTAGAGATCGTAAAATACATCCAGCTTACCGCTGCGGAATTCATCGCCAAGAGTGGTTTTCTTATCGGCGAATTGTGCAACGTCCGAAGCCAGCAACACATTATGGTTGTAGTCGAGCAGATTCAGGTAGCGATCAAAAATTTTCGCGGAAAAATCCTGATTCAAATCGAACTGACGATAATGCGAGCGGGTGAAACGTGAGGTCACGCGCTCACTGACGGTAGGATGCTGTGGATCTTCATGTAACTGCGGAATCTGGTCGGCGCGGGTAATGTTTTCCGCGCCAAAGGTGGGGCCTGCTAACAGCAGGCCCGCGATCATACCGATCTTTAAAATTTTGTTCATGCCGAGGTCAGCCTCCGTTTCAGAACTGCAAGTGTTCTGCGCGCACAATCATTGCCATGCCGGAAGCGAGTTGCACCCGAACGCCATCCTTGGTGATTTCAAGAATGGTGGCGTCCATTGCACTTTTCCCTGCTTTAACTTTGATGTTCTGGCCGAGTTGCAAAGTTGAGGTGTCAGTGACAGGTTTCGCTTGCGGCTGGCGCGGTGCAGCATTACGTTCAGCAGCAGCTGGACGCGGAGCCTGTGGACGCGGCTTACGCGGGGCTTCGCCTTCAGCGGCTTTACGCGGTGCAGGTTTACGCGGGCGACGTTCAGCGGTTTCTTCACCGGCTTCACGCTTCTTCGCTCTCTGCTGATCACGTTGTGCCTGAACGCGCGCTTTAGCTTCTTCTAATTGCTTGCGCGCGTGCTCTACGTGTTGCTCATCCAGCACGCCACAGGCATTGCCATCAAGATCGACACGATTTGCACCAGCTTTAATGCCGTACAGGTAGCGCCAGCTAGAGGTATAAAGACGCAAGGCCGAACGCAGTTGCGTCTTGCTCAGGCTGTTTTCACCCTGAACGCGCTCGACCAGATCCTGGAAGATACCGACTTTGAGCGGACGCGCTTCGCCTTCGGCGCTAAAGCATTGCGGAAAACGTTCCGCCAAAAAGGCGATAACTTCTTTACTGCTATTCAACTTAGGTTGATTTTCCATGAAATTTCCTGATTACTACGGGTTTGCCGACCAGAGCAGGCATGAACAGGCGACATTATAATGACAACATCGCCAAATGCTATGTGATCCAGTCGATTAGCTACGCGTCATCTGAAGAAATTTTTCGATGTCGCTGCCAGCCAGCACTTCACAAAGCCCGTCGGTAAGGGCCACCAGCCCCGTTTCGTCCTCACTATCGAAGCGAGAATAAACCGTACTATCAATGTCCAAGACACCCACTAAGGTGCCATTTACTTTCAGAGGAATCACGATTTCCGCGTTGCTGGCCGCGTCACAAGCGATATGACCTGGGAACGCATGCACATCTTCAACGAGCTGAACTTTATCCTCTGCAATCGCTGTGCCACATACCCCTTTGCCTACCGGAATACGCACGCAGGCGATTTTGCCCTGGAACGGGCCCAACACCAGCGTGTTGGGTTCGGTCAGCAAATAGAATCCTGCCCAGTTCACACCTTCCAGACGTTCAAACAGCAGCGCACTGCAATTGCCCAGCGCCGCAAGGAAAGAGGTTTCGCCCGCTAATAGTGCGCGAACATCACGATTCAAATCCTCGTAAAAGTCTTTTTTGTTCATTGTTTAACCATAACTCGTCACTGTCGTGACCCTGTTGTCACTCAGTTGTTAAAATAAGCACTAATAATCCAACCCCATAAGGTGAATCATTGTGTTAGTTACTATACCCTTAGCAGTCGGTGGTTAAGAATTTTCTCGGACCACAGAATGTTGCAGGCAGATTGCTCTGCTCAGCTTGCCGGTAACCGTAACGAACGATGGGCCACTTGCGTCACCTATGAAAATTCACGCTATCAGCCAGACGTTGCCCCACGCACGTTATCAGCGTTGTCCGCAATGCGATACCCTTTTTTCCTTACCGGATGTTAAATCGCATCAGGCAGCGCACTGCCCACGCTGTCATGCACAAATTCAAAGCGGCCGCGACTGGTCAATGACACGACTCACCGTGATGGCCGTGACCATGATGGTGTTAATGCCTTTCGCCTTCAGTCTCCCGTTGGTGGATATTCGCCTGCTGGGCATGCGCATTAATGCCAGCCTGCTTGAAGGCGTGATTCAGATGGCACAGCAAGGGAATGCCCTCACGGCATCGATGGTCGCGTTTTGCACTATCGGTGCACCGGTAACCTTGGTGGCAGGCATCTGCTATCTATGGATTGGCCATGCGCTGGGCATGAATTTGCGCCCTGTCCTGCTGATGCTGGATAAGCTGAAAGAGTGGGTGATGCTGGATATCTATCTGGTCGGTGTGGCGGTGGCGTCTATAAAGGTGCAGGATTACGCCGCACTGGAAGTGGGCTACGGCTTGGTCGCCTACATCGTACTCACGGTATTGAGTTTGTTGACCCTTATCCATCTCAATGTTGAACAACTGTGGGAACACTACTATCCGCAAGCAGTGCCGACGTCTTCCCCTGAAGAATGGCAAGTGTGTCTGAATTGCCATCATACCGGGGTGGCAGATGAACGCGGGCGCTGCACGCGTTGCCATACGCCACTGGATTTTCGCCGTCGCCACAGCTTGCAGAAATCCTGGGCCGCCCTGATCACCTCTATTGTGTTGCTGATTCCCGCCAATCTGTTGCCAATTTCGGTGGTCTATGTCAATGGCGCACGCCGCGAAGACACCATCTTCTCTGGAATTCTTGGCCTCGCCTCCGGCAATGTGCCTGTGGCCGCGGTGGTCTTTATCGCCAGTATTCTGGTGCCCTTTACCAAGGTTTTAGTGATGCTGACGTTACTCATCAGCATCCATTTCAAGTGTGAACAGGGCTTGAAAACACGCATCCGCCTGCTACGTGCCATCACATGGGTGGGACGCTGGTCGATGCTGGACCTGTTCGTGATTGCGCTGACCATGTCACTGGTTAACCGCGATCAGCTATTAGCTTTTACCATGGGACCTGCCGCGTTCTATTTTGGCGCAGCAGTCATCCTGACCATTATGGCTGTTGAGTGGCTTGATAGCCGCCTGATCTGGGATGCACATGCAACAGGAAACGCCGACTACACCGACTAGCGCAAATCTGCGTAACAAACGCAAGATTTCGCCGTTCTGGTTATTGCCCATTATCGCCCTGCTGATTGCCGGCTGGCTGTTATGGACCAATTATCAGGAGCGCGGTACCACTATCACCATTAACTTCCAGTCGGCGGACGGCATCGTGCCGGGCCGAACGCCGATCCGCTATCAAGGCGTAGAAGTGGGGACTGTGCAAGGCATCGTATTGAGCGATGACTATCACAGCATCCAGATCAAGGCCAGCATCAAGAGCGACATGCGTGATGCGCTGAAAGATAACACTCAGTTCTGGCTGGTCACGCCAAAGGCCTCACTGGCGGGGGTTTCTGGGCTGGATGCGTTGGTTGGCGGTAACTACATCGGTATGATGCCGGGAGGCGGAAACCCGCGTGAGCATTTCACCGCGCTGGATACCCAGCCCAAATACCGCGTCAACACCGGCGAACTGCTGATCCACCTCCACTCACCTGACCTGGGTTCACTCAATACCGGTTCGCTGGTCTATTACCGTAAAATTCCGGTGGGTCGCGTCTATGACTACAGCATTAACGGCAACACCGATGGCGTGACCGTCGATGTGCTGATCGAACGTCGCTTCGTCAACCTGGTGAAAAAGCAGAGTCGTTTCTGGAACGTCTCCGGCGTGGATGCCGATATCAGCCTGAGCGGTGCCAAAGTGAAACTGGAGAGCCTTGCGGCCTTGGTCAATGGCGCTATCGCCTTTGACTCCCCGGATGAGGGCCAGCAGGCCAATAGTGATGAAAACTATCAGCTTTATCCTGACCTTGCGCGCAGCCAGCGCGGGGTGCAAATCAGCCTGAATTTGCCCAGCGGAGATAACCTCAAAGCCGATAGCACCCCACTGATGTATCAAGGCCTTGAGGTCGGTACCTTAACCAAACTCAATCTGCTACCGGGCGGTAAAGTCACGGGCGAGTTGACGGTCGATCCTTCCGTCACCGGTTTGATGCGCAGCGGTACGCGAATTGAAATGCGTGCGCCTAAGTTGAGCCTGACTGACACCAATCTCAGCAGCCTACTCACCGGCAACACCTTTGAACTGATTCCCGGCGAAGGGCCCGCACAGGATCACTTCACCGTGTTACCGGCGAGTGAATCCCTGCTGCAGAAACCGGATGTGCTCACCGTACAGCTCAGCGCACCTGAAACTTATGGCATCGATGCGGGCCAGCCAGTCATGCTGTATGGCATGAAGATCGGCCAGATTATTTCGCGCCAGTTGGATGAAAATGGCATCAGTTTCGCCGTGGCGATCAACCCGGAATATCGCCATCTGGTGCACGCTGACAGCAAATTCATCGTCAACAGCCGTTTAGACGTGAAGTTCGGCCTTGATGGCATGCAGGTGCTGGGTGCCAGCGCGCGGGAATGGGTGGATGGCGGCATTCGTCTGGTGCCGGGTGCCAAAGGTAACCCTTCCACGCGCTATCCTTTATATGCCGATGCTGAGCGGGCGCAGGAAGGTATTATTGGCGATCAGCCACCGACGACTTTGAAACTCACGGCCAGCAGCTTGCCAGACGTGCAGGCGGGTTCCGTGGTGCTGTATCGCAAGTTCCAGGTCGGTGAGGTTGTGGATGTAGTGCCGCGTGCTGATGCGTTTGAGATTTCCGTTCATATTGAGCCGCAGTATCGCAAGTTACTCACCAGCGAAAGCGTGTTCTGGGCAGAGGGCGGCGCAAAAGTGCAGTTGAATGGTAGCGGCCTGACAGTGCAAGCTTCTCCGCTTAACCGCGCACTCAAAGGCGCCATCAGCTTTGATAACCTGACCGGCGCGCAGGCGGCGAAAGGCGTGAAACGCGTACTTTACGCTTCAGAGACTGCTGCCCGTGCGGTGGGTAGCCAGATAACTCTGCACACATTCGATGCCAGTAAACTGGCGGCGGGCATGCCCATTCGCTATCTCGGCATCAATGTCGGTCAGGTTGAGTCGCTGGCGTTGAGTAAGGACAATAATCAGGTGGTGGCCAAAGCCGTACTTTATCCAGAATATGTGCAAGATTTCGCGCGCGTCGGCAGCCGTTTCTCGGTGGTCGCACCAGAAATCTCGCCAGCGGGTGTCAACCATCTGGAGACGCTGTTGCAGCCTTACCTTAACGTGGATCCTGGTAAAGGCGCGCAGGCACGTACCTTCGAGTTGCAGGAAAGCACCATTACCGATTCGCGTTACCTTAATGGCCTCAATATCTACGTGGATGCCACCGAAGCCGGTTCGCTGTCGCTGGGCACACCGGTGCTGTTCCGTGGTGTAGAAGTCGGTACGGTCACCGGCACCTCACTGGGTAATATGGCCGACCGCGTGCAGATAGCGCTGCGCATCAGCAAGAAATATCAGCATCTGGTGCGTAACAACTCGGTGTTCTGGCTGGCGTCTGGATACAACCTCGACTTTGGACTGATAGGCGGTGTGGTGAAAACCGGCACCTTCCAGCAGTTCATTCGTGGTGGTATCCAGTTCGCGACGCCTCCAACTGTGCCACTGGCACCGCAGGCAGGCGCAGACAAGCACTTCCTGCTGCAGGATGAAGCGCCGAAAGAGTGGCGTAGTTGGGGAACGGCTATTCCGGACCCTAATTAACCAATCGGGCAGCCTACGGGCTGCCCGTTTTACTTGCACGTGTTACACTTCGCGCTCGATTTGTTACCCCGGTAGATGCCCGTGTCCGAACGCTTTCCTGAAGACTTCCTTGCGCTGATGCGCGCCAGCCTCGCTGATGAGGACGAACTACAACGCTTTTTGGCCATCAGTCAGCAACCGCTACGACGCAGCCTGCGTGTGAACACCCTTAGAATCAGTGTTGAGGCATTTTTGGCACGCACGGCGCATTACGGTTGGCGTTTGACGCCGGTTCCCTGGTGTGCTGAAGGATTCTGGATAGAGCGTGACGATGAATCATTGCCACTGGGCAGCGTGGCGGAGCATCTCAGCGGTTTGTTCTACATTCAGGAAGCCAGCTCAATGCTGCCCGTCACGGCGTTGTTTGACGCTGCACCCGACGCACGGCAGGTCATGGATGTGGCTGCCGCCCCCGGATCCAAAACCACGCAAATGGCTGCGCTGATGCAAAATGAAGGCGCGATTCTCGCCAATGAGTATTCGGCAAGTCGTGTAAAAGTGCTGCATGCCAATATCAGCCGATGTGGGGTGAGTAACGTCGCGCTGACCCACTTTGATGGCCGCGTGTTTGGCGCTGCTTTGCCAGAACAGTTTGATGCCATTCTGCTGGATGCCCCTTGCTCTGGCGAAGGAGTGGTGAGAAAAGACGCCGATGCACTGCGCAACTGGACGCTCGAGAGTACGGAAGATATCGCTGCAACCCAACGAGACCTGCTCGACAGTGCTTTCCATGCATTACAACCTGGCGGCACCTTAATCTACTCCACCTGTACGCTGAATCAGATTGAGAATCAGCAGGTGATTGCCTGGTTGCAGCAACGCTACCCGGATGCAGTGGAAATTCTGCCGTTGGATGGCTTGTTTGTCGGTGCTGAACAAGCCTTGACGCCAGAAGGCTTTCTGCACGTCTTCCCGCAAATCTTCGACAGTGAAGGCTTCTTTGTTGCTCGCCTGCGCAAAACGGCCAGTATCCCGGCCTTGCCAGCGCCGACGTATAAAGTGGGTAAACTGCCCTTCTCACCCGTTAGCCGCAAGCTTTCAGCCGAAGTGCAGCAAGCCGCAGCCAAAGTGGGTATACAGTGGGATGATAATCACAAGCTGTGGGAGCGGGATAAAGAGTTGTGGCTGTTCCCTGCCGCGCTGGAGAGTTGGCTCGGCAGAGTGCGTTTCTCACGCATTGGACTGAAGCTGGCTGAAACCTTCCCAAAAGGTTATCGCTGGCAACATGAAGCGGTGGTGGCGCTCACCCAGCCAGGCAATGCGTTAGCGTTCGAACTTACCGAAACGGAAGCGGAAAGTTGGTATCGTGGTCAGGATATTCGTCCTGAGACGCTGCCAACACGCGATGAAATCATCGTTACCTACCAGCAACAGCCGCTGGGGTTGGCGAAGAAGGTCAGCAACCGCATTAAAAACAGCTATCCCCGCGAACTGGTGCGTGATGGACGTCTGTTCCGTTAGTCTTTACTGAAGGCGAACCAGCGTTAAGCGATTACCGAATACCGCACCGGTATCGATATAGTGCTGGTTCGCGACGTTCAATGGCTGTTCCAGCGGCGTGTGACCAAAATAGAAATCGCTGGCACCCTCAATACTGGCAGATGTACCGCGATGATGGCGCCCAAGGCGATCACGACTCCACACTACCTGATGCCAATCAACATCCTGACCCAGTTCATAATGGCTCGCCGGATAATCCGCATGGGCAATCACCACCACCCGATCCGCGAGTTCAATGTGTAGGATCAACGGTAAATCGGCGCATCGCTTCAACGCATGGCGTGCCGCAATCAGCTCTGCACCTTTCAGCTGCCAGAACCAATCACCGCCATTCATCATCCATAGCATGGGATCTTGCCCCTCAAGCGCCGAGAGCGCCATCTGCTCGTGGTTGCCTCGAACACAGCGGAACCACGGCTCTTGAAGCAACTGCAAACAGCCGGGGCTGTCTGGCCCACGGTCAATAAGATCCCCCACTGACAGCAATAAATCCTGCTCTTTATCGAAATCATGCAGGATGAGTTGCGAATCCAGTTGTGCTCGGCAACCGTGTAGGTCACCGACGACCCAAATGTTACGCCACGTTTTGGCACTCAGCGTTTGGTAAAACATGTAATCTTTCCCGGTTGACTGGAAGTTTAGTAAACCCGGCATAAAGTATAGTCCGGTGAGGTGAAGCCAAGGGAGGGAACAGCGTGAGCAGCCGTAAACAATTTATAGGGGTGTTAGTATTTATATTCCTTGGCAGCCTACTGCTGCTGGAATCGCTTGCGCGCTTGGTTCATCTGCTGTTTGTGGGGTGACGGCGGATTGCTTCGATAAGTAAGATGGCAGAAAGATTTTCATCAGGGCTGCATCCTTACAGCCCTGATGAAAGTCCCGTCCGGCGCTTATCTCCGGCGCTCATTGAAGGCGTTAGCTCTGTGCGGGACGGCAACGACCTTACCAAGTAAGACAATTCCGAACAAGATAAATGATATTAAATATCATTATCATTTGCAATATTTACACTTTCCTTACAGTTGAAGTTCAAATCTGTGCTACTCCTCTGCTCCCGCACCTTCAGTCACTTGCTCGCCTTTTGCTTGACTAAACTTGAAGTGAAGTGAAGTGAAGTGATTTTTTATGGAGCAAGCGAATGAAAGATTATTACAAGATCGACCTTGAAGTTTTTATGAGTAATAACGCGGATCTTATTAGGGAGATTAAAAGCAAAGCGCCTGTTTACGCCGACGAGTTGGGCTTGGAGGTTGTGCAATATATTAATCGCGAGGTTAAACAAGCTCACCTGGATTATATCGAAAGCCTCGGCGTGCGCGATCCTTATGAATACTACATCTCACAGCATGAAGAGGATCGTTACCTGGCGGATCAGCTGATCGCCCAGCATCGTGCTGTGCTGCATCCAGCATCCTAGGCTGTTGATTTGCCACACAGTCTGTGTGGCAAAGATCGCTGTTTACCGCGAGAGCAAGAAGATAGCCAGCAGGAAAAGTACCCACAATCCAGCAAAGGTGGCGAATCCCACGCGCGGGGTTTTCGCCCGACCCACTACCACACCAATGAAGATACACAGCAGCGTTAAGGTGCCAATCATTACCCAGAGAAGATATTGCGCATTTGCCATGAAGAATCCTTATTTACCGGCAATAAAACGATGCGCATCCTTATACCATTTTTCCACCACGCTGACTGCTACTAAATGACCGCATATTCAGTGCTGGCTTGGGTTCGTTAAGCCGTTGGGTGAATGCAACGCACGGTTTTTAACTGCTCTAACTCAGATAACCGCGCAGCGGCATGTTTGTTGGCGCTGGCCTTAGCGAGGCCGTTACCAATGCCAAAATCGCCGATAAAGCCAATCACGGTTAACGCATCAAACTCGCCGGTTTTGTCGATCTGTTGCTGCACGCTATGGCTTTTGGCGATCTCTTGATCGAGCGTCGCGCAGTTATAGGTTTGCGCTTCTTCGTTACTGACTTTAGCTGACTGTGGATATTGTTTCAGTGCGCAGCCGGAAAGAAGCAATAGCGCAATAAGTAGGCTGGCAGGTTTTAACATCTTATGACTCTCGTTTAGGCCGGTACGGCTGGGCGTTTTGTTATGAGGAAATGTAGCATGTGAGGCGTAGCGCGATTGAGGGAATAACAGGCTGGATTTCGGCAATTCAGGTAAAGATGGAGTAAGGATGTTTTGGTTAAGGCGGTGATTTTCGTCACGAAGTCAGTCGGTCTGGGTGAGGCTGGATATTACTGCTTTAGTATTTAGCCTTGATATATATGGAATTATTCTTATGCGATTTTGTCTTAGTGCGGGCCATAGCACCTCTGCTGCTGCCGGGCCGTCCTCGCGCCGCTGCGCGGTGCCTTCGGCTGCAACGTCGTGCCGGCCGGACCGTTCGGGTACGGCCATCCAGGCCTACCCGAACTGCCTGTCGCATCCCTGCGCCTGGCTCCTGGCACAACGTCTCCGCCTCAGCGCTGCGAATAGCCCTTGCAGCATCAGAGGCGCTGTGGCCTCAGACACTGTGCCCTTGGTGGCAGTAAAAGCGCTATCGCCTGAGTCATCGCGTCCTTTCCAGCAGCGTAAACAGATGTCAGCAAGCAGGCTGGTGCCGCTCTGGGGATGGCATTTCGCAGCGCTGAATAGAGTGAGTCTGCCAGGAGAGACCGCATGGATGCGGGCGAAAGGTGGGGCTGGAACCTGGAACAGGGATGTTCCATCCCCACCGGTCCGTAAAGGCAGACGAATGACGTGAAGGTACCGCGTCAGCGGCGCGAGGACAGCCAGCACCTGAGCGGTACCAGACTGCGTTTTCACCACATAGTTAATTGGCAAGAATTACAACGTTAAAGCGGAATACGTATGCTCATAATTAAAAATACAATGTTATTCCGACCAGGCTATCATTTCATCGCGTCGTCTGAAGATGTCTGGAAAATAGCTTTCATTAATCCCGAATTCACCTTTAACCTGGACACTGTCAGCATGAGATTCCGGGCGAAGTACATATTCAATTATCACAATGTCATCGCCCTCCACTTTCCTAAGCAGCAAATTCAACTGGTTAAGAACGCTACGAAAATTGAAAGGTTTAATCTCCCGCCGAACCTT
>OBJT01000299.1_pt1 | contig 13186 bp, 9 predicted proteins | sample 1519861 | NCBI WGS metagenome assembly OBJT01 (sample SAMN02401118, study PRJEB22541) | soil metagenome, isolate JX
AGCGGCGATGTCCTTGCTTCCGCGGACAAAGGAGAAGCCCAGGATATCCGACTCTTTTTCGGCCACCAACAGATCTTCCCGATCCTTCTCGGTCAGGATCGGCATCTTGAAAGTGGATTCCGGGAAATTGAGCCCTTTCTGAGGCTTCACTCTGATCCCTTTTGCCTTGGCCGCTTTTCCTACCTGCACGACGACGCCTTGCGGTTTCTGCTCCACGACACGCCCTTCCAGTACGCCATCATCCAAAATGACCGGACTGTCGACCTTCAGCTCATCAAAGAGGTTCAGGCTTTCGCTGAACACAATGATTGGATATTGTTTCAGATCTTTAAAGGTAGCATCCGCCGTCAGGAAGAAGAAGTCCCCGACCTTGAGGCGCGGTTTATCTTTTTCGCTGATGACGGCATCCACCCGGATTTTCGGACCGGCGATATCAAAATAGATGCGGCAACTCTTGCGGGCAATCTTTTGGGCTTCCTTAAGATTCTCGATCATCTTCAGCCAGACGGCACTGTCGTCATGGGCGCAGTTGATGCGGGCGACATCCATGCCGCGCTCCAGCAGGCGGACGAGGAAGTCTTTGTCGGTTGCGGCCTGCTCCGGAAGGGTGACCATGATCCGGGTTGTCCGGTGCTTCGGCGGGTCGCCCAATAAGGCGGTCGCCTCGGTCGCCAGTTTTTTCCGGCCCGGGAATTTCTCGGGCATCTTAGGATAGTCATCCAGCTGCTTGATTGCCCCTGACATCAGCGCCAAGTTGCGGACGATCGCATCCAGCTGTTGGAGGACTTTCGATTCCGTCCTTCCCAGTGAGGACAACCCCCATTTCGACAACCGACTCTGCAACGGCCGGATATCCCTGCGGCGCAACGCCAGATAGTAGGCAAGGTTTTTGCCGCTCAACTGGAAGGAAGTCCGGGAAATATCCGGCTCCCATTCCGCATAAAGGGCATTGCCTTCCCCGTAAACCGCCTGACGGAGCTCCCGCATCTCCTCATACAGCGACTGCAATTCATTCCGTTCTTTCTCTTTCACTATGTTCACACCCCGACCTTTCATCATCTATAAAACGAAGGATTGTCTGCTGGAAAATGGCTTGGCAGCTGAAACAAAAACACCCTGCTCTGCTTCAGAATAGGATGTTTTCGAAAGTATGGACGGCGCTCGTCAGAACGCCCCGCCGCCGGAACCGCCACCCGAACCGCCGGATGATCCCCCACCGAAACCGCCGCCGAAGCCGCTGCTGTTCGAGGAAGTCGGCATCGATTTGGTTACGCCTGTGTTGATGCTGTTGTTCAGCGACGACAGGAAGATGGCGTTGTTCATGTAGTAGTAGCTGCCGAATGCGGAAGCCTGTATTTCATTCACCGGGAACTCGACCTGCATCTGTTTCATGACCTTGTCGGCCACGCCCAGAGAAACCGCATAGACCAAAAAATGATCCCATAAAGCGATCGATCCCACTTCGCGCATCGGGAAATCACCCACGTCCTTCAGCATGTTGCGGAAGCCGGCCCATTCCTGCTTCGTCCGTTCACCCTCCGCTGTCATGATCGGCTTGACTGCCACTGCCATAAGCTGGATGAAACTGAAAGCCGCACCCAAAACTGCGAGGACGATCGCCCAAGCGGTAAAGTTGCCGCTCATGATGCCGAGGAACACAACAGCGAACAAAAGGAAAATGTTTGCGACCAAAGCCAAGGCTGCGAAGGCGACAGCTTTTTTATTGTCCTTCGAACGATAGTTCTGCCGTTTCGGAGAGGCGACATCCATTACGCGCTCTTGCCATTTGACCCGGTTCTCATTGAAGCGTTTTGCTTCAGTCGAATTGTCGGCGATGTTCTCGATGTCATCGAGCGTGACGCTTTCCCCATCCCCGACATCGCTGATGAACCAATCCAAAAGCTGCTTTTCGTGGCTCAGTAGCGGCGCATTTTTCGTGTCCTTGATCTGCGTCAGACGGAAGGAGTCTTCCGGCGCTTTTTCCCGCCCGAAGATCCCTTTTTGTGGAATCTGCACCGGCGAAATCGTCAGATAGCCTTTCCGCACCAGATCCAGGATAGTCGCCGAAATGTCGGCAGCCTGCACATTGCCGCTGAAGACGGCACCGTTCATGACGGCCGGCGTCATATCCTCAGGCAATTCATAGATATGGTCCGGCAGATGGATTTCCTGCGGGATTTCTTTTTTTCTGGCTTTCCTTATCCAAAGGAACACCAGGATCGGCAGGATCGGCGCGACCACCGCCAACACCGCACTGAGGATGCCGAAGAGCATCGCATTGCGTTCTTCTTCCTCCGCCAATGCGGCTTCCTGCGCCAAGATTTCATCGAATTTGTCTTCGTTCACGACATTCGGATTGTCTGCGGTGATGTTGGTCGGGAAGATCACATGGGCCTCCACGAACTGGTTGGCCGGATTCTGCGGGACATAAAGCAGGACTTTTTGGTTGTCTTCCAAAGCCACTGTACTGTTCTCATCTCCGCCGTGTCCCCAAGCGCGCAATTCCTCTTCGCCGGTCGCTTCCGGCAAAAGAACGGTGACGTCCACATCGTTCAATGGATCCTCCCAGGCGGAACCGATGACTTTGCGGTTGAACTCAGCGATGTCGTTATAATTCGTGACGATTTCGGGAATGCGGTATTGGTAGATGACCGTCTGGATCTCATCGGTCATTTTGTTGTAGACGGTGAAATTCAGGAAATCGCCGGTGTTGTCGAGTTTGAACGTTCCCGATTCCTCCGTATCGCTTAAAGCAAAAGGGAAAGGATTTTCCGACAGATAGCCTTGCATCGAAACCTTCACGTCTGTCGGGTCCGCTACCTCCGAAATATCCAAGTCATAAAGCACCCCATTGAATTCCCCTTCAAAATCGTAAGTGATGCTCTCTGTGAAAAAAGCGCTGCCATCCCGCTGTATTTCAACCAACACATCATAATTCGTAATCTCATAGGAACGGGCCTGTACTTCCTTCTGTCCAAATCCGATCAAAAAAAAGAACATGAACAGCACAATCGAGCCTATCCGTTTCATTATTACCTTCCCCTTCCGATACCCTCCATCAAGCTTGACGCTTCTGATAACCCCATTTTAACAAACTTAAGACACTTAAAAAAGGAAGAACCTCATTTCGAGATCCTTCCTTTTGTTTGTGTTGGTTTAAAAAGCAATTTCCGTTTCAATCCATTGCGTTGTCTGTTTGTGAAGAGTCCTCTTCCTCCAGCAGCAACGCACTGCTGGTGGCTGTCTTCGCCTTGACTTGCGCTTCGGCTGACGGAAGCGTAACGGTAGGCGTCGTGATGATGCTGCCGGTCAACGCATCCACCCGTCTGATTTCCACAGGCGCATTCTCGATTTCAAGTTCGATATACCACATCGGGCTGTAGATATCCATATCCGACAGACTCAGCGTGCGGTAATAAGTCAATTGCACCGTCCGCACGTTGGAATTCGCCGGGATCTGGTTGTTGAGGTACAGTGCTTCAACCGCCCGCTTCTGTGAAATCACAGTTCGGCTGTTGCCTTGCACTTCCGCCGTGCCCGCAAAAGTCTGTTCATAGGAAATGACCTCATAATCGGGATCCAGGTTGAAAGTGATGCTGCCCGTACTGTCGCCGATAGGGATATTGTTCGCGACTTGCGCGTACACAAGTTGTCTTCTCAGCGGCAAATACGTTAGGAAGGTATATTCGGATCCGTGGAGTACGTTGCCTTGCAAAATGAAATCCGTGATCGGCGTTCTGTCGACAATCGCCAAATCTTCCGCATCAATCTCAAGCGGGATCGGCTCGGACAAGGTGCTGAACAACACACCATCCTCAAAGACAGTCGTCTGATTCACCAATTTTGACTGATCGGACTCCAACGTGCTGCCTTTGTCCGTCTTCAGCAAAGGGATTTTCTCCTGATCGGACGACAAAGCCGAAAAGCTTATGTCATCGGCCTTCATTGCCTCTTCGATGTTCAGCGTGCTGCTCTCGGTGCCGAAGCTCAAGGTTGTCGCGTTTTTTTCCAACAGCACACTGAGCAGATAGATGTTCAAAGCTGCAAAGGTGAGGATAAAAATGATTTTGATGCGTCTAAAGTCCACTATCATCCGCCTCCGTTTCCGTTCCGCCGATCCATTGATCCAGCGCCTTCCATGCGCCGTCGATCTGGATGAACCATTTAGGCGTCAGATTGACGAGACGGTTGGATTCCTCACTGAATGTCCAATCATACCCCAAAGCAATCATCTGAATCTCTTGGCTGCTGTAGCCACCGGCATCCAGCGCGGCCAAAAGGTCTTTTCCGCTCAACAGGGTGACATCCTCTCCGCGATCCGTCAGCGGCGTCTGGATGACTTGCGTCAGGAATTGCAGTTCAGTCAAGGATGATCCGGACATATGGATCCGCGTCAAGCCGTAATCGACTTCCCCGAAGATCGGATAGCCGTTCACATATCTGCGGTAATAGACGTTGTCCGTCCCCTCATCAAACCCATAGAAGTAAAAAGGATTCGTCCAATTGTCCAACATCTTGATTTCATGGAAACTGTCGCGGATCAAGCGGTAATCAGGCAGCTCCTCGGCATCGAGGATGTTGCGGTAATAGCTCAACTGCCCTGTTTCCTTATCGATGCTCAATTCGGAGATGTTATCACTGTAGCTCACGAATGCATCGCTTCCGTTATCCTTCAGGTCGGTTGTATCATCGAAAAGCAGATCGATGAAATAGCTGTTCGAAGGCTTTTCAACCAGATAGACCAACTTTTCGATCGTGATTGCCTCTGTCGGAAGGTAGGAGATGGATGATTCGGATTGATACGATTCCACTTCCATGTAGGCTTCCTTTTGACCTTCGTAAAGCTCCACCAACGGTTGCAGCAGATTATCCGGCCGCGCTGCTGTGAACACTTGCTTCGTCTCATCATTCAGCAGATAGACGGGATCTTCCTCCTTTGAGTTGAAGATGATCCGATCAACGCCCTCATCATAATATTCCTCCTGGAGATTCGTGAAATAACGCGAAAGCAGCTCCAGCGGAACCTCCTCTGCAAAGCGGATCTCCAGTTGCGTCGGCGAGAGGATGAGCGCATCATAGTCCTCCTGCGTGTAGGTGGAGACTCCCTCGATTCCGTCAAACACGCCCTCACTCAACAGCTCATTCACGCTCTGCATGATTTCGGGTTCTTGCGTCAGATAGATGCGCCTATCCGTATGGATGATCATCCTGATCGGCGCAAAGACATCCTCTATCTTCTTCGTGTTGGTCAGATTGGCGGAGACGGATGTCGTCGAATTCTGGCTTAAACCGACCGTACTCGGAGTGGAAAGGATCCTTACAGTAAGGAACAGGCTGATTGCGACCAAGGTGTACAGCAGTGCGCTCAGCATCGGTGATTCTTTATGTTTCATCCCCACTCATCCTCCTCGTCCATCGGAATGTAAGGCAAGGAAATAAAGAAAGTCGATCCTTTATTTTCCACGCTGGTCACCCAGATTTTTCCGCCGTGCAATTGGACGACCTCTTTGGAAATGGCCAATCCAAGTCCGGTGCCGCCCATCGAACGTGCGCGGGCCTTATCGACCCGGTAGAAACGGTCAAAGACATGGCCGATATCTTTGCGCGGAATGCCCAAGCCTTCATCGGTGATGCTGATGACGACACTGTTGTGCGTCTCCATCAGTCGGCAGGTGATTTTCCCGCCGTCCGGAGAATATTTGATGGCATTGTTCATGATGTTGTCGATTACCTGGATAAATTTATCCTGATCGATTTCGACCCACAGCGTACGCTGCGTAAAGTCCCGCTCGATCTTGTATTTTTTGTTGCGGTACTGTTCCGATTTCAACACCATTTCGAAGCGGTCGATGATATGCGCGACCAATTCGTTGATGCTGACGAACTCCAGGTTCAGTTCCTGTTTCCCTTGGTCCATCCGGGATAAGTTCAGCAGGTCGGTGATCATCCGGATCATCCGATCTGTCTCCGTGGAGATGACCTTCAGGAATTCAGGGGCGATTTCCTTATCCTCCCAAGCACCGTCGATCAGCGACTCCGTGTAACTTTTCACGCTCGTCAACGGCGTCCGCAATTCATGGGACACGTTCGAAACGAAGCTGCGGCGTTCCTGTTCGACTTTTTCCTGCTCCGTAATATCGGAAAGCACACACACCAATCCGCTGATGAAGCCGGATTCCCGCTGGATGACGGAAAATTCCCCGCGCAGGATCGTATCCTGATCGTCTGTCGGGATATTCAGTATCAATTCATCCTGCGTCTCCAACAACTGGCGGAAAGTGAATTTCTCGCCCAGTTTCAGCACCTTCATGATCGATTGTCCGATCGCTCTGTCTTGTGAAATCGAGAGCAGATCCATCGCCCGGCTGTTGATGATGATGATCTTGCCGCGGCGGTCGGTGGCCAACACGCCATCCGTCATGTGGCGCAGGACGCTGTCCAACCTTTGGCGCTCCGATTCTGTCGTTTCCTGGGCATCCTTGACTTTGTAGGACAGGTCATTGATGGTCTCAGCCAATTCGCCCAATTCGTCCGCTCCATAGACGGTCACCTTGCCGGAATAGTCCCCATCGGCAATGTTCGCCGTCTGTCGGCGCATTTCGGAGATGGGCCGCGTGATGCCGCGTGAGATGATCACAGCCAGCACAATCGTAATGATGATCGCCACGACCGAAGCATTCAGAAAGATGCTTACCGTCTGGCTCATCTGCGAATAGACCGATTCGATGTTCGATTCCATCACCAAAACGCCGATCAGGGTACCAGAATTGTCCGTCGAATAAATCGGGCTGATGTGTTTAAGCACCCGGCTGTTCGTGTCTTCCTTCACATATTGATAGGAAGAAGGTGCATCCAGAAGAATGACTTGTTGGACATCCCGATCGGTCGACTTCGTTCCGATCAAGGATTGCAGCGTTTGGTCATTGATTCCGAGAATGTATCCCTGCTCATCCATGACCTGCGTTTCCAGGATGTTGGCACCCGTAAAATCGCTGAGGATGGTCTGCACCGACTCCTCCAGCTTATCCGTATCATCGGCCATCAGGATCGGCTGCAGCGTTTTCTCCAGAAAGCCCGCATTCAGGCTCATCTGGCTGTCGAAATTACTGATCATTTTCGTTTCCAGTTCACGGATAAAGTAGGCCCCAATCAGTTGCAGGGATACCAGCAGGAGAAGAATGAACAGCATCGGTATCTTGAAATGGATGGAATGAACCAAACGTATCTTTTTGTTCATATACTGTTACTCCTGATCCGGATTCTTCAAGAAGTAGCCTACTCCTCTTCGCGTGATCAACCAAGTCGGATGGCTCGGTGTATCTTCGATTTTTTCGCGCAGTCTGCGGACCGTCACATCAACCGTGCGGACATCGCCGAAATAATCATATCCCCAGACAGTCTGCAGCAGATGCTCCCGCGTCATCACTTGGCCGATGTGTTTCGCCAAATAATGCAATAATTCGAACTCGCGGTGGGTCAGCTCGATCTCTACCCCACGCTTCGACACGATGTAAGCATCTTCGTGGATGACCAATGCTCCGATTTTGATTTCATTCGTATCGTCTTCTTCAGGCGGTGCGGCGACCGGAGAGGCTTGTCTCCTCAAATTTGCTTTTACGCGCGCGACCAATTCCCGGTTCGAAAATGGTTTCGTGACATAGTCATCCGCACCCAATTCAAGTCCAAGCACTTTGTCGATTTCAGAGTCTTTTGCCGTCAACATGATGATCGGCACATCGCTCGTCTTGCGGATTTCCCGGCAGACTTCCAAACCGTCCATCTTCGGCAGCATCAGATCCAGCAGGATGATATCCGGGCCCACTTCCGCGAACTGGGCCAAGGCTTCTTCACCATCAAATGCAGTGAAGACATCATAACCTTCCTTGGTCAGATTAAACTTGATTATATCTGAAATTGGTTTTTCATCGTCTACCACTAGTACCTTTTTCATCTTCAAACCTCCTTGTTTCTTGAAACTCTCTGTCCCATTCGGAACGTCTACTCTTTATTATACAATTGCAGGCGGTTATGTGCAAAGCGTTCCTGGATTACCGGGCGACTGTACCAAAAAGGACGAGCCATCAATCGTTTTCCTGACTGATGGCTCATCCCTCTATTGGATGTTATGGCGTTCGTCCATTGACTCCTCAGCTGTGGATGACGACCGGAACCCCGATACCGATCATCCCATACAGTTCTGCCATGACCCCAGGCGGCGTATTGACACAGCCATTCGATCCGGCAGTAAGCCAATATTCGCCGCCATATGCAGGCTGCCAGGATGAATCGTGGATACCGATACCGGTCCAATCGACAGGCATCCAGTATTCGACAGGCGATTCATAATCTTTCTCCGTCTTTGGATTGTAACCTTTCAGGACGGCATCCTCTTCTTTGTTCCAGATATAGAAGACCCCCGTCGGAGTCGGTGTCTGCGGGTGTCCGGAAACGATATCCGTCTCAAGCACAACGGCGCCATCTTTGTAATACCACATGTGTTGGCTTGAAAGATCCACTTCGACATAGGTAGTGCCGATGTCCGCGCCGTCCGCGTGATAGCCGGTACCGTTATAATTCGGCGTTACCGTAACGTCTTCCCCTGCCAAAACATATTCGATCAGGTTGTCCGTTTCAGCTGCGACAGCCAATGTCCATCCATACGTACCGGATGGGACCTGGACCGTTTCGCCGTCCGTCGCCAAGAAATCGCGCGTACGGGAATAGGTGCTGTATTTATCGCTGAGTCCCTGCAGATAGGCTGCAACGCCTTCGCGGTTGACGGACACTTCGCCGTTCTCGTCTATGCCCAACCATTCGACGATGGCGGTTTTCGGAACGGTTTCTGTCTGTCCGGAAATGGTGTATTGAATGACCGTATCGGTCAAATCATCCAATTTCTGCAACGTTTCCGTCAAAATTGGATCGTCCGCGGTCAATGTCGGTTGCTGATAGGCCTCTGTCAGATCGATTTCGATTTCTCCGGCAATGATCGCTTCCAGCATCGTTGCCTTCAACAATTCCAGATCGACTTTGTTTCCGGCAGTTTCTGGCAAAATTTCATAGCCTTCCGTTCCTTTGACGACTGTAGCGTTCACGGGGGCAGTGCGCGTTTCGTTCTCCAACGGCATCGCCGCCAAGATGTCCGCCAAAGCTGTTTCATCCACAGATACGCCACTCAAATCAGTTTCTTCCTGTTTGTCTTGGAACAGCAGGATTGGCCAATTCCAACCGCTTTGTTCAGCCTTCATCGTTTCCAATTTCTCGGTGTTGTCGATGGAAACGCCTAGCTCAGCGGCTGTGAATGCATAGATAGTTTCTCCATTTTCGACGATTTGGATTTGCGTTTGTGCGATTGCTGCAGTTGTCTCTTCTTTTGCTTGGGCTACGGTATCATTCGATATGTCAATGCCATCCAGCATCGTATTCGGTAAAAATTTATCCTCATAATAGCTACCTGCACCAAAGTATCCGGCTGCGACCAATAAGGCCGCTGTAGCGCCAATAATGATGATGGGTTTCTTTTTCACTGTCAGACCACCTTCTTGTTTTATTACAATCAGATTACGGTTGTGTTACAAAAAAACACGACTTACTTTTTATTACTTTACCATGTTTTCCTTAAAAAGCAACCTATTTTAGCTTAATTTTTTTATAATAGGCCGGATCTTAGAAACTCATCATAATACCAATGCGGAAGAAATGCAAACAACTGCAGTCCGTTTTCACGAGCCCCGCCATGCTCGGGGCGGGCTTAATTGGCTGGCAACGCAATGTTCTACTCCGGTGAACGCAGGCTTCGCCGGAGTTGGGACTCGGTTCCTCGTTTCACTGGTTCTCCTCCGGCAACCTGGCGCCACGCAAATCAAAAAAGGCCTGTCTCATTTCGAGGCAAGCCCTAAATTCCTATGCGCGATTCTGTTTCTCCGCTTTGATTTCATCCAAGATGTAGCCGAAATCAAAGTCTTCTTTCTTTACGATCAGCAACAGACCATCGCCCAAAGGCACGAGGGAAGTTTCCAATGCCGGGTGGTCCAGTACGGTGTCCATCAGCTTGTTCAGGCGGCGGTGGATTTTGCGTACCCGTTTGGGAACGTCTGCTTCATCATCCAGGATGGTTCCGCCTTGGAAAACATCATCGATGACAAGCATGCCCTCTTTTTTCAGAAGCCGGATGCAGTGGGGCAAAAATTCATAATATTTGGATTTCGCGCTGTCCATGAAGATGAAATCATACGGCCCTTCCAAAGTAGGCAGTACTTCCGCCGCATCGCCTTCCAGCAGCGTCACTTTGTCCGCGATGCCGAGTTTTTCAAAATTCGCTTTGGCGTGGTTAATCATGACCTCAAAACGATCGATGGTCGTGACGTGGCCTTCCGCTCCGACGTGCTGTGCCATCAGGCTGCCTGAGAAGCCGATCGCCGCACCGATTTCCAGTATCTGTTTGGGTTTGATCTGGCCCAGCAGCATATTCAGGAAAACGGCTGTTTCGTGCGGGATGATCGGCACGCCTTTTTCATTCGCGGTTTTTTCCAGTTCCCCCAACCCTCCCGGGAAACGTTTCAGTCTGTCGCGCATAAAAGCGACGAGTTCTTTCTTTACGACGGGTCTGTTCATCATTTCATTCAATGCCATACTTTTTTCTCCTTATCGCATACTCTTTTATTAATGGCAACAAGGCTGGGAATGGATCCCAGCCTTGTGCTTATTCGTCTTCGACAACTGCTTCTTGGACGGGCTCTCTTGTGACACGGATGCCGCGGATCCGGCCGCTTTCGACTTGCGTAGTCGTCAGCAGGTACTCTTCCGCCTGAATCGTCGCCTGTTCATCATCTTTCGGAAAATAGCCGAGTTCCTCGATCATGTAGCCGGCGATCGTGTCCACTTCTTCGGAAGCGATCGCTGTCTTGAACAATTGATTGAACTTGTCCAATGGCATGCGTCCATTGACGACATAATGATTGTCATCGATTTTTTTCGAAAGGCGGTAAATTTCATCATATTCATCTTCAATGTCCCCAACGATTTCCTCCAGAAGGTCCTCGAGGGTGATGATTCCCTCCACGCCGCCGTATTCATCCTTGATGATGGCCATATGCGTGTGGGTCTTGCGGAATTCGACCAAAAGATCATCGATATAAATAGTGGAAGGGACAAACAAAGGCGTGTTGACCAACTCACGAAAAGAGATCCGCTCGAAACCGACTTCCTTGGATGCCTTCAAAACATTTTTCATATGCAGAACGCCGATAACATTGTCCTTGTCTTCCTCGTAGACCGGAATCCGGGAATATTGACTGTTCAGAACCAGCGCGATATTGTATTCCAGATCATCATCCAAATCCATCATCAAAGTGTCGGTACGCGGCACCATCAATTCGCGGGCAAGCTTCGTGTCCAACGAAAGCACACCCTGCATCATCGTGAACTCGGATGGATCGATGACCCCTTCGCCTCGGCTCTGCGCAAGGATGGCCTTCATTTCATCACGGGTGAGCTTCTCTTCCTCATTCGTGAATTCGATCGGCGTCAGCTTTTTCAGGACACCTGTCGAAAAGGACAAAAGCCAAACGAACGGCTTGAAGAGTGTCTTGACGACAACGATCGGTCCTGCAGTATGGCGCGCAATGCTTTCGGGCATCTGCAAGGCAATCTGTTTAGGGTACAGCTCACCAAACACGAGCGTGATATAGGAAAGGACAACAGTGATGATGATCATCGCTATCGTTTTGCCGCCTGCGATGCTTCCCAACAACGGTTCGATATAGCCGACGAAATTGGAAGAAGCTGACGCACTGCTGAAGAATCCGGCAAATGTGATGGCAACTTGGATAGTGGCCAAGAAATCATCCGGATTCTCCAAGAGACGCAAAACCTTCTGCGACTTCTTATCGCCGTCTTTGGCAAGCTTCTCGATTTTGGAACGGTTGATGGAAACAAATGCTAATTCGGCTGAGGCAAAATAAGCATTCAGTAAAGTCAGGGTTAGGATCAATGCTATTTTTGATAATAACGACTGGCCTTCGGGGTCTGGGTTCATATGATTTTTTTCTCCTTTTTAATGATGACTCACGCAACTGGGATATGCCCTGAAACAAGACACTGTGCAGCTGCATAAAAAAATATAGATTGTGTTCAATTATATACTACTTAATATAGTGAACTCCACTCGAAAAATCAAGAGATTTTTCATTTGCGGGCTAATGGAGCCCCCTTGCTCTTCACCTTTCAGCCTTTCGTGACCGACAAGTGTTCTCATTCCAATCTAATGTTCAATAAATCCTGGCACCCTCTTGGAAGGGCTTTACCGCTTGATTTATCAAATGTTTAAGAATTTCCAAGTATGCGTTTATAACCGTTGCTTTTTTTCATTTTAATGTTATTATCACATTAGACAACCGTGTTTTTAGGAGGATTTAAACTATATGCTTATCCGCTCACTTGCCATCCCCAAAAGGGAGTTGACCATCGTCAAAGAGTCAGCCACGCTTCGGGATGCACTGGATATCCTCGAAGATTCCGGCTACCGTTGCGTTCCGATCTTGGACGAAACAGAAACCATTTTTCGTGGAAACATCTACAAAATGCATATCTATCGGCACAAAGCGAACGGCGGCGACATGAACCTGCCCGTCACGCACCTGCTGAAGAATGCCACAAAATTCATTTCGATAGACAGTTCATTCTTTAAGGTATTTTTTACCATCAAAGAATTGCCCTACATTTCCGTTTTGAATAAGGACATGACCTTTTACGGCATCCTGACCCACAATGCCTTGTTGAACATGCTGGCCCAATCGTGGAGCATCGACGTCGGCAGCTATGTGCTGACGGTCATCGCACCCGGCCAAAAAGGCGATCTGTATCATATCACCAAGATCATCAACCGCTATTCCTCCATCGCCAGCTGCATTTCCTTGGACATCAACCGTGAGGACGCTTTGCGCAGGGTATTGGTCACGTTACCCGCCGGCACTCCCAAACAGGTGCTGGACTCTATCGTAAAGGCGCTGGAGCGCAAAGATTTCCGTGTGACGGAGATCGAAAACCTGCAAGTTGATTTCTGATAAAGTTCCAGTTGCACATAAAAAGTCGGACGAAGCCTTGTGCTTGTCCGACTTTTTTTTGCGCGTCACCTGATCAGCGGGTAGCGCCATTCAGATAGGGGTTTGAATATATTTCTTCCCTT